>Ga0070717_10000051_pt1 | contig 100477 bp, 84 predicted proteins | sample LARL113metaG_FD_71366 | JGI IMG/M metagenome (GOLD analysis project Ga0070717, IMG submission 71366) | Corn, switchgrass and miscanthus rhizosphere microbial communities from Kellogg Biological Station, Michigan, USA - LAR L11-3 metaG | ecosystem: Host-associated > Plants > Roots > Rhizosphere...
ACGGTCTTTGAAATTCCACCGCTCAAAAAGGGCTGCGCCGCCGCCATCATCCGCAGGTGCGCCATGTAATTGAGCGAGCGCTCGCCTTTGAATGGCCTGAACGCGCAATCGAAGATCGACAAGTGCTCCGGTTTCAGTCCGGATGAAATTGTCGATCCATCCGCATCGAGGACGTCCTCGATCGTGTCGAACGCGTCAATGTGCGCAATGATGCGCTCGATTTCCTCGGAATTATAGCCGAGTTTCTCCAGTGCCGGTTTTACGGTCTGATTGACGATTTTCAACATGCCGCCGCCGGCCAGCAGTTTGTATTTCACCAGCGCGATATCCGGCTCGATCCCAGTTGTGTCACAGTCCATCAGAAAACTGATTGTGCCCGTCGGCGCGAGCACCGTCACTTGCGCATTGCGATAACCATAGCGCTTGCCCAAATCAGCTGTGCGTTTCCACGTTTTTGCCGCTTCCCGTTTCAGGGAAGCGAACTCATCAACATTCGGGATGTCGTTAACCGCGCACCGATGCAAATCGACCACCTCCAGCATGGGCGCGACATTGTTTTTCGCGACCGGCTTCGCTACGCCATTGCAGCGCGCATCTTTGTATCCCGGAAACGGTTCCATCGTTCTCGCCATCTGCGCACTTTGTTCGTACGCTTCGCCGGTCATGATCGCGGTGATGGCGCCACACAACGCACGGCCCTCCACGCTGTCGTAACCATATCCGTAACTCATGATGAGCGAACCGAGGTTGGCGTAGCCGAGTCCGAGCGTCCGGAAAATGTGCGAATTCTCCGCGATTTCTTTGATCGGATAACTTGCGTTATCGACGATGATCTCCTGCGCGGTGATGAAAATGCGCACCGCGGCCTTGAACCGCTCGACGTCGAACGCGCCATCAGCCGTTTTGAATTTCATCAAATTGAGCGAGGCGAGATTGCAGGCTGTGTTGTCGAGGAAAAGATATTCACTGCACGGGTTGGTCGAGTTTTGCCGGCCAGTCCCCTTGCAGGTGTGCCATTTGTGAATGGTGGTGTCGAACTGCATCCCGGGATCGCCGCAGATGTGGGTGCCTTCAGCGATTTTGCGCAACAGTGTGCGCGCATCCTTGCGTTCGCACGGCTGACCATCGGTCACGCGGCGCGTCCACCATTCGCGACCTTCCAGCGCCGCTTCCATGAATTCGTCGCTCACTCGCACGCTCAAGTTTTCGTTTTGATACATGACCGAGCCGTAAGCGTCGCCGTTGTAACTGCCGTCGTAGCCTCGCTCGATCAGCGCCCACGCCTTTTTCTCTTCTCTCTGCTTGGCATCGATGAATTCCTCGATATCCGGATGCCAATCCTTCAACGTATTCATTTTCGCTGCGCGCCGTGTTTTGCCGCCGCTCTTCACCGCGTTGGCGACTTGATCGTAAACTTTCAGGAACGAAAGCGGCCCGCTCGGTTTGCCGCCGCCGCTTAATTTTTCCCTAGTCGATCTTAGGGTGGAAAGGTCGCTGCCCGTCCCGCTGCCGTACTTGAACAGCATCGCTTCGCTCGTCGCTAAACGCATGATGTCTTCCATTGTGTCATCGACCGATTGAATGAAACACGCACTGCCCTGCGGGTATTCGTACTGGGTCGGCGCCCGCTCCGCCACGCCGGTTTCGCGATTGTAAAAATAATTGCCCGCGCCTGCGCTTTTCCCGATCCCGTACTGATGATACAACCCGATATTGAACCAGACCGGCGAGTTAAACGCGCCATGCTGATTCAGGCAAAGCCACGTCAGTTCGTCATAAAATATTTCTGCCGCGTCCGCGTCTGCGAAATAACCATCGGCCATCCCCCAATCGGCGATCGTCCGCGTCACGCGATGGACGAGCTGCCGCACAGAAGTCTCGCGCCCGCCCTTGCTTGGATCAGTTCCGTGCGCGACGTCGCCATAAAAATACTTCGAAACCGCAATCTTGGTCGCCAGCGCGCTCCAGCTTTTCGGAACTTCAACGTTCTCCTGCTTGAAAATGACCTTCCCGCTGTCGTCGGTGATTTCCGCCGTGCGCCGCTCCCATTCGAGTTGATCAAACGGTCGGGTCGCTACGTCGCTAAACACGCGCTCAAACCGAAGGCCGGAGCTTTTTCTTTTGGATGGCCGATTGCTCTGACGATCGGATGCTTTGCGCGGTTTGGCGAGTGCGGAAGGCGGAATTCCAGGTTTGAGTTGAATCATGACGGGAAAGCGGTTGAAATCGTGAATTGGCGGTGAATTCTTGTGAACAGCCCAGCTAACAACCTGTGAATTCACAGCGAACAACAAGTAATAGCGGAACTGCTCGGGCGGACACACAATATGCGGTGCAAACCAGGCCCTAATCAAGAATTAAATTGTAACATTTTTACGCCTGGAACCAGCCGGCAGTCACATAACTGAAGCAAAGAGCGAATCGGAGCGCCCACCTGCCAATCCCAAAATGAACTTTGCATTCGACGTTGGATGTTGGACTTTGGGCGGGCGTTGGACGTTTCCTCCCGCCTTTGGGAAGGGTGGCTGAGTCCGGTTTAAGGCACTCGACTCGAAATCGAGCGTGGGGCAACCCACCGTGGGTTCGAATCCCACCCCTTCCGCCACTTTGATTCGCCCAGTGAAAGCTTGGCACCGGCGTTGGCGATGCTGATTAGACGTTGATTGCAGCAGGGCATGGAAAGGATGCATCTGTCGTTTGCGAGCGGGCTATGCAAACCGCAAAAGAATCCGGAGACAAACAAGTGATTCAAACGATCGCGTCATTTTGCAGTCAGTGCCATCCTCCTGCGCAGAAATAGCTTCACGGACCGGCTTCGAACCCCCCGAGACTCGAGCGCTTTCTTCTTCTCATTCTCCATTTAGGGTACGCTTGGGCTTTCCGCGTTCTCGAACACAAGGCTTGTGCGACACGGCCGGCGAGGATCGAACACCCCTTCGCCAGCCTGGAACTTTTCGATCAATAGCAGGCCACCGAGATTCTTCCCGCAGATCCATCATTTGTAACGAGGCAATCTGACTATGCGACTGTGCAAGTGCGCATAAATAAAGAACGTTGCGGCCTGGCGTGCTAGAACGGTTCTCCTCGCTCGGGAAGCAGACGATAGCCTGGCCATCACGTTCGATTGGCGATCGCGCGGCGAAAAACTGTTGCTGCGCCGGCTTTCGTTCATTTTTAGACCGTTGTTCAAACGGAACTACCGTTGAAGTGCCTTGTCTTTTGGCATCGCCGGTGCTTATAATGGGCTCCCGATGATCCGGGCGAATTGTCGGGCGCGGTTTACGGCGGCGGATTTCGATTTCATCGTACGCACTCTTGCCCGTTCGCAAACCGATCACGTCTCGCTTGTCGATCTTTTGAGTGACGCCGAAACGCGCGATTCCATCCTCGATCATCCGCGATTGGTCGATGCTATTCTTTCCAACCCGGCACACCTGCACATCTCCTCGCAGTTTTATTTTTACGTGCTCGCCCGCCACGTTTTGCGGCAGGGGGGAATCCTCGACCGAAAACTATGCGATTACGTTGGCTCGCTTCTGGAAGCTTTTTCGTGCGCGAACCAGTTGCACCAACCAGACAAGATCAATGGTCGCGCGCACGAGTACATTTGCGATATGCTCATCGCGCTCCAGCGCGTTACGCCCGAACAAGCCTTCCTGCTTCGCGCGCACATCGGAAATTATTCGCTCTTCATCAGCGGAATTTTCCACGAGAATACCCAGCGCCGGTGCGAGCGCGGAGGGCCCGATCTAAAATTTTATGAGCAGATCGGCCGTACCAATTATCAATTGCTCGCCGAACACACGACGGCGCGGCGTTGCGAGCTCAACGATGTATTCGAAGGATTGGCCGACCGTTTTCGCGATGTCCGCCTCGCGCTCAATCAGCTTTCCGATTGTTTGCTCAATCTGGATGGCGATGCCCGACCGTCGCTTTGTTTGTGAACGAGACGCTCTTCAGCCAAATCCAAAAACTGTTTGAGCGCACGTACGCGCAAGTTGGGATCAATCTGGAAGATTGTCTGATCGACCGAACGCGTTGCGCGCAATTGTCGATCTTAGCCGGGAAATCGGCGCGCGAATTAAGCGAGCTGGCCCGCACGTTTTTGCGACGCGCCAACGATCGCCTTTATGTCGGCATTTATTATTCGCGCTGGCTCATCGAACAGCTCGAGCGGCACGATCCGCGGGCCGGCCTGGGGAATCATAATATTCGCTCGCTCATCGCGTTCGTGGAAGAAATCAACCACGCGCTGCACGCCGCCCTCCAATTCAAGAACGGCGCCCGCGAAATCAGTTCCGAAGATTTCGCGCGCAATCTCGAGCTGCAAGCGCAAGTGGATACTTATCTCGTGTTGCTGCTCTTCGTCGCCTTTTTCCGGAAAACGCAGCGCGTCTCAAAAACGGATCGTCGCTGGCTCCGTTTTCACCTGTTTGCGCGCCAATGTCCCGATGCATTTCACAGCCGAAACTTACGTGCCCGTTATCTCGAAGCGACGGAGCTTGCGTCGAGCTATACACGCTACCTGGATACGCTCAACGGCATGCGTCGCCTCGATGAAATCCGGCGGTTCCGTTCCCTCGGTTACACGGCCAAGAAGGCGCGCATCCTCGCCCTAACGAATGGGCCAGAGTCGTTCTAGCACCCACAGGCCTCGCGTGCTCTCGCCTATTCGCGAATTCTGTTTGCGAAAATTCAAACGCGGTCGCTAAATACTCGCATGTTCAGTTTGACCATGCTCGGGAGTGGCAGTGCCGGGAATTCCGCGCTCGTGGAGACTAATCATTGTCGAATTCTGATCGATGGCGGGTTGAGCGCGCGGCAAATTGTTCTCCGACTCGACCAGTGCGGAGTCGCGCCCGAGCAACTCGATGGCGTCTTGCTTACCCACGAACATGGCGATCACGTTTGCGGTCTGGAAGTTCTTTGCCGCAGGTTCGACGCGCCGATTTACGCAAATGCGCTCACTGCCGAAGCGGTCCGCAGTGATGGCGCGCTAGATCGACATCGAAATTGGCGAATCTTTCGCACTGGCTCGGAATTTTCGATCTGCGACATTCTCGTGCAAACGTTTCCCGTGCCGCACGACGCAGTCGATCCCATCGGATTTGTATTTCACGCCGGTTCGAGCCGCCTCGGTTTTATCACCGATCTCGGTTACGCCACCAAAATGTTGGTCGAACGATTGCGTGGAGTGCACACGCTGGTCATCGAAACGAACCACGACGAGAAACTTTTGCAGAACGACAAGCATCGACCGTGGCCGGTGAAGCAGCGCATCCAATCGCGGCATGGGCATTTATCGAATAACGCCGCGGCGGGCGTAATCGAGCAGTTGCTTCCCGGCAAAATCGAGCGCGTCGTGCTCGGACATCTCAGCCGCGATTGCAACACGCCGGAGCTTGCTCTCGGCACGGTGCGCGGCTCGCTCGCCAAATGCGGCAAGATCGACATGGAACTTCATTGTGCGACACAATCGGACCTCAGTGCGCGTTTTCGAATTGGCGAAACGATAGCGGGCGCGTTTCAACCGACGTTTGACAACGTATTTTTTCAAACGGCATGACCGCATCGGCCAAGCCGCGGTGGACGACCGCGGCTACAATGCCCATGAAAATTCGTGATGCAGTCGATAGCGATCTTCCTGCGATTGTCGACATTTACAACGCAGCGGTGGCGACACGCATTGCGACGGCCCAACTAGAACCAGTCACGTTTGAAGAACGGCGCGATTGGCTGAAGGAACATTCGCCGGATCGACATCCGTTTTGGGTTTTGGAAATCGATGGACAAGTTGCCGGCTGGCTGACGATCAAACCGTTCATCCCGCGCTGCGCCTATAAGGGCACAGTCGAGTTGAGCGTATATGTCGATCAAAAATTCCGGCGCTGCGGCGTCGCTCGCGCATTATTGGAAGAAGTGATCTCACGTGCGGCATCACTCGGTATCAATGCGATGGTCGGCCTCATTTTCGCGCACAACGAACCAAGCCTGAGATTGTTTGAGCAGCTTGGATTCGAGCGATGGGGATTACTTCCGCGCATCGCACGGCTGGACGAAATCGAGCGCAATCTCGCGATCATGGGTCGCCAGGTGTAGGATCGGAACATAGCGTTGCAACTTGCAGTCTGTGCGCCCAGCGGAGTTGCGCTCCGCTGACTTAGCAACGGCGGGCCAAATGCCCAGCCGGGCACACATGGCACAGCCGAATGTTTCCATATCCACGCGGACACGTTTGGGCGTTCACGCCAGGGGGTACCGCGAAAAGCGCGCTGCAATCCGCCCTCCCGAGCCTTACGCTTCCTCTTGGCCGATGACCAGGTGAATGACGCCGGCTGGATCGGAAATGAAAAAGCCGTCAAAATCTTCCCGCAGTTGCTCGACTTCATCGCGGCGGGCGACGCCGTGCACTTTTAGAAACGACGCGGCCGCGTCGGTATCATTCGTCTGCAGTTCCAGCCAAATATCCGGATGACTCAGGTTCGGGACCTTGTCGATCCAAAGCCGGTTCGGGCCGAACTGGAAGATGCAGCCGTCCGGCTCCTCCTCGATCAACGGGAGCGCGAGCGTGTCGCGATAAAAAGCCACGGTTTGCTCGTAAGTGTGGCTCGGACATTTGATAGCGATGTTCGCCCCGCCGGAAAATTGCGGACCGTCGAGTTTGGCAACCATGATGAAATTTCGGCCCGCTAAAGTTTTGCCAAAATTTTGTCGGCGACTTTCTTGGCTTTTGCAAGAGCCACGCTTTGATCATTGATTCCGCCAAGGCCGATGGTGATGAACGCGCTGCCCTTTGCAACGTAGAGCATGAGCACGTGCGAGGCGGCCCCGCTGTCGTCGGCGCCGCTGAACACCTCCGCCTTGTCCCCTAAGCCATCCACAGGTTTCAACGGGCCACTGGTGCTGGCTGCGACCAACTCGAGTTCTTTTTGCGGATCCATCGCACCGGCGCCCGGCTGATACACGCGAATGACAAGCGACTTCTGGCGACTTACGCCGTAATAATTGCATTTCGAGTAGTAACCATCCTTCCCTTCGGCATTGAGCGGCGTCGGGTCCTTCACTTTCTCGCCTAAAATCGATTCTGCGTCCGTTTTAGTGATGATCTGCGAGACGTCGATGCGGGCATCAGTGGCAAGAGTTGAATTCGTTAGGCAAACGCTCATTGCCAGCGCCTGCCCGATTACGGTTCGCTTGACCGACAATTTCATCCGCCGGTCGAGTCGGTTCCGCCGGGTTCAGTCATAGCGACGGGATCGAGCGCGCGATCGAGTTCAGTTTTGGGCAACACTTTTTTCTCCAGGCAAATCTGGCGCACCGTCTTGCCGGTCTTCAAACTTTCCTTCGCAATCTCAGCGGCGCGATCATAACCAATCTTCGGCGCCAGACTCGTCACCATTGCCATGGAAAGCTCGACCAGTTCCTGGCAGCGCGCCTTGTTTGCGACAATTCCCGTTACACACTTCTCGCAAAAAACCTCGACCACGTGCGTGAGCAGGCGGATGGATTCGAGAAGAGCATGCGCCATCACCGGCATCATGACATTGAGCTCGAAATTGCCGTTCGCGCCCGACCACGTGATGGTGGCGTCGTTGCCGATGACCTGGGCGCAGACCATCATCATCGACTCGCACATCACCGGATTCACCTTGCCGGGCATGATCGAGCTGCCCGGTTGCGCGGCCGGCAATTGAATTTCGCCGATGCCGCAGCGCGGACCGCTGCCTAACAAACGAATGTCATTTGCGATCTTGAACAAACTGACCGCAATGGTCTTGAGCTGCCCGCTCGCTTCCACCACCGCGTCTTTGCCGCCTTGCGCTTCGAAATGATTTTTGGCTTCGTAAAACTTGATGCCGGTCCGTTGCTCGATGTGCCGCATCACTTTGCCTGGAAAATCGACATGCCGATTTAAGCCGGTGCCGACGGCCGTCCCGCCGAGCGCCAGCTCGCGCAAAACGTCGATCGCTTTTTGGGCGCGCTCTTTCGCATAGGCAACTTGCTGCGCGTAGCCGGAAAATTCCTGGCCAAGTCGTACCGGCGTCGCGTCCATCAAATGTGTGCGGCCGATCTTGATGATGTCCCAAAATTCTTTGGCTTTCGCTTCGAGGGCGTCGCGCAATTGTTCAAGCGCCGGCACGAGGCAATTTTTAAGTTGCTCCGCCCCGCTGATATGAATGGCGGACGGGATCACGTCATTACTTGATTGCCCCATGTTGACGTGATCGTTTGGGTGCACGAGCTCCCGCGATCCGATCGGTTTGCCGCCCAGCTGCGCGCAGCGGTTCGCGATCACTTCGTTGGCATTCGTGTTCGTGCTCGTTCCAGAGCCGGTCTGAAAAATGTCGAGCGGAAAATGTTCATCCAACTTTCCATCGACAACTTCCTCCGCGGCCTGCACAATCAAAGCGCTGCGCTCGGCGTCGAGCAAACCGAGATCATGATTGGCTTGCGCGGCCGCCAATTTGATCATACCGAGCGCGCGAATGAATGGCCGGGAGAATCGATAACCGCTAATCGGAAAATTGAGCACGGCGCGCTCGGTCGAGGCGCCGTAGAGCGCGGATTCCGGGACAGACATTTGGCCCATCGAATCTTTTTCCACGCGCGTCCGACCGCTGGTCATGCTGGATGATTCGCGGAAATTTCGGCCGGCTGCATCGCCGGATGCTTCTGGACGTGCCCAGGCCGCACATCTGTTTTTACAAAAACTGTGATGAACATTGGCGGAATATTTTGCAGGAAATATTCCGATTCGACGCGGTCGAAAATCTTGGCGTGCTGCTTCAACTCGTTTGTCACTTGGTAAGTGATAAACTGGCCGCCAGGCGCGAGCGCGTGGTATGTTTTTTGTAGGAGCGCGCGTTTCTTGTCGACCTTGAGAATGCTGAAGGGAATGCCGGACAAAATGTAATCGCATTGCGGGATACCGCGCCGGCGTAACTCGTTAGGCAAACGGGCTGCGTCTGAATTAATGACGTGCACGCGCGGGTCATCGGTGAATTGCCGTTCCAAATCGCGCGAGAACGCGGGGTCGAGCTCGAACAGGAGCAATTGCGTATCCGGCCGCATCCGGCGCGCGATCTCCCGCGAGTGCACACCCACGCCCGGTCCATACTCGGCAACGACCTGGGCGTGAGCAAAGTCGATTTTATCGGCCACCCGTTCGACCAGCGCTTTCGAGCTTGGCACAATGGAGGCGATTTGAAATGGCCGTTGCAAGAACCGCTTGAAGAAAAGGACGCTCATTCGAAGCTCGAATAGTCCACCTCGCCTCGCGCGTTGTCCAGTCGCGAGTCGTGAACCGGCGTGTGCTAAAATCGACAACGCACAGATGCGCCGAAACTCGTTTGAACCAGGCTCGAAGTAAGGATTGACATTGATTATGAAATTTATAATGCTGGAGCCGTGCGAAATGTCTTGCCCATTTCTCCATGAATTGATGATTTCCTTCCATGCATAATCTCCTGACCGTCAAAGAAACGGCCAAGTATCTTCGCATTCCCTTGCCAACCGTTTATTATCTCGTCCAACGTGGACAACTGCCCGCCATCCAAATCGGCGGCCGCTGGCGCATTAAAAAGTCCTCTCTCGATAAGGACATCCTTAAAGAGGAGAAGTCCGGTCAGCCGACCGTGCTCGTCGTTGATGACGACGAGAATCTGCAAAGTCTTTTCAAAGTCTTCCTGCGGAAAATCGGCTTCAGCCGTGTCGTCGTCGGCACGGTCAAAGAAGCGCTTGCCTCGATTGAGAAACAAAAGTTCGACCTGATTTTTCTCGACCTTAAATTGCCGGACGGGCCCGCCGATGACGTTTACGACGCGGCCAAGGAACAACAACCTGATTGCCCGATCATCATTATTACCGGTTATCCTGACAGCGCAATGCTCGACCGGATCCTGGTCCGAGGTCCAATCACTGTCCTGAAAAAGCCGCTCAAGGTCGAACAACTAAGAGAAACCGTCCGCATTCTCGGCCACAAAGAGGCAGTCAGGCTCGCAGCGTAAGTACGCTTTTGAGCTCTGTGATTACTGGTCGGTGAATTGTGATTGGTTAGATCCGTTCTGGTTTCACGTGTTTTAGCCTCATAGCGATTCCGAAAAAGCCTCTCTTGAAAGTCGTGGGCCGCAGTGTATGATGCGTCGCTGATTTAAAATGTTTCGCACATTGCCTCGTAGGCCGGTGATTTTCCGTGCCTGATCTCCTCACGGTCACGGAAACGGCCAAGTATCTCCGTATCCCGTTACCCACCGTTTACTATCTTGTCCAACGCGGCCAGCTTCCCGGGATTCAAATCGGCGGCCGCTGGCGAATCAAAAAATCCTCCCTCGATAAGGACATTCTCAAAGAGGAAAGGTCGGGCCAGCCTACCGTGCTCGTGGTGGACTACGATGAGAGTTTGCAAAACCTGTTCAAGCTCTTCCTGCGCAAAATTGGATTCAGCCGCGTTGTCGTTGGCACTGTCAAAGATGCCATCGCGGCACTTGAGAAACAGAAGTTCGATCTAATTTTCCTCGATTTAAAATTGCCAGACGGTCCAGCCGACGACGTTTACGACATGGCCAAGGCCGAACAGCCCGATTGCCCGATCATCATCATTACCGGTTATCCCGACAGCGACATGCTCGACCGAATCTTGGGTAAAGGGCCGATTACAGTTTTGAAAAAACCGCTCAAGCTCGAGCAACTCAAGGCTACCGTCCGGATCCTCGGGCACAAAGACGCAGTCAAACTGGCCGCTTAAGTTTCGGGCGGTTGCGGTCGCTAGTGTAATTGGCTCTCAAATCGCGTTCCGCTTCTGGCTTCGTTTGGCGTTCTGCGAACCGTTAGAAAGCGTCGTTATTGTCATAGACGTATCCGACCAGCGCTTGTTGCGCCTCGCGCCGGCTGCGCGGATAGAGTTTTCGATAGGTCGCCAGAAACGCCTCGATTGCGGCATCTGACGAAACGTTCTCGGCAAACAATTCGAAGAAACTCTGCAGGACAGCACCCAATCGACCAGTGGCACGGGCAGAGTCGAGCATCGCGTGAAAAGCGTGCGCATATCCCTTTAAGGCGGGACTCCTTCGGCCAACATATGCTCCCTGCTCCCCTGCACTCGTGTTCGACTGTTCCCCTGACCCTTTCTGACCCGACTTCTTGGGCTACATGAAGCCGTGAAAAAGGGGTGCAGGGTGGCAATTACTACCCTGCTACAAGGCCACCGGGCTTTCGACCCAATAAATAGGTTCGAAATGTTCGGGGCCGAGCAAAAGTTCAAACTGGGATTCCTTGGGGCCGGGCAAAAGGGCGACAGGGCGGGGCGACTCGATATTCGGAGCACGACCCTACATCGCTCCCATGGTCGGGCAGCAACTTGGTATCCTGGGCAATCCCCTGAATTGCGGGCACATGGTTTTACGACCTGCAAGGGTAAAATTTGACGCGCTGATGTGATGCTGGTAGGGTTTGCTTTAGTTACGTCACCCGACGTTTCACCGCATCTTTAGCCGGGCTGAGCTGCCCGTATGGGCTAAACCTTCGTTGGAACACCGCTTTACGCGATTTCCAGAATCCGACCGGAGCCCGGAGTCAGCCGAAGTGAGGCCGCATCTCATCATGCGCCTCGTGAGGATGGTCCTGGTCCCATGCGGAATGGAGCACTTGAACCAACGAAAAAGGGGGCCTCATGATCGCGAAAATTATTATTAGCCGCGCAGCCTGTCTGGCGGAACTCACTTCCAATCCCAAATCCTTCCCCAACTGTCCAGACTTGCACGGTGGTGTTCCGGGCTTGCCCGGAGGTAGTTGCTCAAAAGGAACGGCTCGCATCGCTCGGTCAGGCTTCGCTCGAATTCGTGCACGCCAACAACCTGATTCCAGAAGTTTCGGGCAACGGGCTGTCGCGCTTTAGGGGCGTCAGTTGATGATGCCCAGATGTCGAATTAAGCCCGACTACGTCGCTCGGCAAGAAGACTGCTGGAACAAGGAACCATATGATGAAAGCAATATCGATCCTGTCGATCGGTGCGCTGGCAGCGATCATCGCGGGCTGTTTAAACACTGAGCACAGTGCCTCAGCCACAGGAGAGCGCTATCCGTGGAAGAAAAATATTGTGACAACTGTCTTTTGGATCGGCGAGCAGCCGAGCGGAAACAATCCGGTGCCGAACCGCGTAAGCTCATGGGACAAAGATTGGAGCAGAAGTTACGGCGGGTTTGACGATCCAAATCCCGCACATCGGAGGAATTACATTCCGGTAAAGTTCACGCCTCGACAGAACCCGTTTTACTGCGCCCTCCCATACAACGACAAGGCAGCTACTGGTCACCGGCCGGAGGCGCCCCGCGTCGTTCCGTGGTTCAAGGAAGCCTACCAAGGCCCCGGCGTTTCCACCTGCAAGGATCGATGGGTCGCGATTCGCAAAGGGAATCGAACGGTTTATGCGCAATGGGAAGACGCAGGACCTTTCCGCACCGATTATTGCCAATATGTCTTTGGCAACGAACGTCCGAGACCCAATCTGAACAAAGGCGCGGGTCTCGATGTCTCTCCCGCTGTGCGTGACTATCTCGGATTAAACGAAACGGATGTGACCGACTGGCGCTTCGTCGAGTTTAGCGAAGTATCGCGCGGGCCGTGGTCGACGCTCGGAGAAAACAACACATTTGTGATTAGCGATCGCAAAACAGACAGGGAACTGGCCGAGGCGTCAAAGCGCGCTGAAGGCGGTGCAGTTGTGCGATAAGCTTCGCACGTCGACCCTCCTTCCCTGTAACCTTGCAGTCGTGATTCAGTTCCTCCGGGGCGGCAGAGCTCAGCGTGAAGCCACTGCTATTTTGCAACACTGTTTCACTGATTCAATGCTCCAAGGCAACAGATTTTAGGGCTTCGGGATTTGGTGCTTCAGCAATTGCGCCACTTGCCTTAGTTTGTCTTGTATATGTCGTTAGACGACAAAATGCCGTGAGCGCCGCATTACTTAAAGGCCGTGTTGGTGCCGGCGTGCCTGCTGTTTTCTGGTTCGTTAATCCTGTTCTCTAAGGGAAAGGCCGTGTGCTCTCTTCTACAGCTACTCAGCGCAGGATGTCTGATGCTGGTTGCATTTTGTCACCTCTCCGAAGCGCTTCACCTGTTTCCTTGGATGGGTTGGGGGCTCAAGCATAGCACCGGTCATTATCTCGATCTCGGGAGCGTTGTCCTTGGTCTCACGCTGTTTCCAGTAGGATATCTGTTCCACCCGCTTACAAAGCGACTCCCCTAACGATTCTGTCTAATCGGCGGCCGCTTTTATTCTCGTAAAAGCCGACCCCAACAAAATGAAACGCTAAAACCACTGCTGATTTGGTTTCATATAGGTTCTTGTTTCATTGTTTGATGTTCAGACTCAAGCTCGTCTGTCCTTTTCCACGTGGGCCGTCATAGGAGACTCGCGCGTTCCAATCGCCAGCCATAGCCGCTTTGACTTTGGCGCGATATTGGCCTGGCGTTGCGGTTTTCTCCGCAGGGCCGCCGCCCTGCATCTGCATTCCCGGCATGTTCATGTCGATATTGAAATTAACGTTGCCAACATCGACAAGCTGGCCGATAGAGTCGCGAAACTCGATGAGGACGTTGTTCTCGCCTTGTCGGAGCTGACCGCCTGAGCTTATCAACTTCACCATGAGATCGTTCACCGTCTGAGTGGCGAAAGGTGCGCCGGAAATCTTTTGCGCAGCGAATTTGTGCCACGCGAAAGTCGCGCCATAGATGAGCGCAATGGCGATAAGAACCGTTGCGATGATTCTCGGCAAGCGCCGACGAATCCCTTCAGTTGGAACCAACGCAGGCGGAATGAACGGCGCCTCTTCTTCCTCCTGTTCTTTCAATTCCCGTTTTCTCCAGATCACGTAAATGACTGGATAGATCAGCAAATTTAAGAAAGCGGAAGTGATCACGCCGCCGATCATTGGCGTGGCGATGCGTTTCATGACATCGGCGCCGGCCTGCATCGCTGGGGACCACATGATCGGCAGCAAACCAAACAGAATCGCCGAGACAGCCATGACCTTCGGTCGAACTCGGCTAACGGCGCCTTCGATGACTGCGTCATGCAAATCGCGCATTGTGTTCATCCGGTCCTCGGCACGGAATTTTTCCCACGCATGATCGAGATAGAGCAGCATCACGACGCCGGTCTCGGCATCCAGTCCCGCAAGCGCGATCAGTCCCACCCAAACCGCCACGCTCATGTTGTAACCGAGCAGGTAAAGCAGCCAGAACGCGCCGACCAATGAGAACGGCACGGCGAGTAAAACGATCGCAGTTTTAATCACCGACCGGGTGCTGATGTAGATGAGCATGAAGATGATCAAGAGCGTGAAGGGGATGACAATTTTCAGTCGCTCCTTGGCGGCTTGGAGATATTCAAATTGGCCTGCCCACTGGACGTAGTAACCGGGCGGGTACTGGATGCGCTGGCTCAGTTGTTGTGCGGCCCTGCGCACGTAGCCGTCAATGTCGCTGGTGGTGATGTCGACAAAAACGAAGCCGACCAGCTTGCCGTTCTCACTGCGCACCGACGGGGGCCCGGTCTTGTATTTAATATCGGCGAGCAATGAGATCGGCACTTGCGCACCTGTCGGCGTCGGAACGAGCACCCGTTTAAGCACGTCGATGTCCTGACGGAAATCACGCGCGTATCGTGTGTTGATTGAGTAGCGCTCGCGTCCTTCGACGGTGGTTGTGATGTTCTTGCCGCCAATGGCTGACTCAATAATGTCATTCACATCGCCGACCTTCAGCCCGTAGCGCGCGGCGGCTTCGCGGTTCACCACAAAATCGAGAAAATAACCGCCCACCGTACGCTCGGCGAATGCGCTGCGCGTGTTTGGCAAATCGGCGAGCTCTTTTTCAATCTGCACCGCAATCTTTTGAATTTCGCCGAGATCGGAACCGAAAACTTTTACCCCAAGGATGCTGCGAAAACCGGTCGTGAGCATTTCCGTGCGCGTTTGGATCGGCATCCATAAGATGCTGGCCATGCCCGGTGTCTTTGTGTTGGCGTTGACTTCCGCCAGCAGCTTGTCCCATGTCATTCCCCTGCGCCATTGGTCCGGCGGTTTGAGTGTGACCACCGTTTCAAACATCGACAATGGCGCGGGATCGGTCGGCGTTTCAGCCTGGCCCGCTTTGCCAAACACGGTCACCGCCTCGGGAATTTTCTTCAATTGTCGATCCTGGATTTGCAGAATTTTTGTCGCCTCGGTGATCGACATTCCCGGAACGGCGGTCGGCATGTAAAGCAGCGTGCCTTCGTTGAGCGGCGGCATGAATTCGCTGCCCAGCCGGCTATACGGGAAAATGGTGAGCACAAGAATGACCAGCGCGCTGACCAGCGTGAACACCCGATAGCGCAGGACGAAGTTGACGAATGGCTGATACACGCCAATCAAAACCCGATTCACTGGATTTTTGATTTCAGGCATGATCTTGCCGCGGATGAGCATTGCCATCAGCACCGGCACGAGTGTTACGCCGAGGAACGAGGCGAAGAACATGGAAAACGTTTTGGTGAAGGCGAGCGGCTTGAAGAGCCGGCCTTCCTGCGCCGTGAGGGAGAACACCGGCACGAAGCTCACCGTGATCACGAGCAGCGCGAAAAACAATGCACGGCCGACTCCCTTCGCCGCGGCAATGATCACTTCGATCCGTTCGCGGTTGTCTGGCTCGCGACCGTGCTCTTCACGAAAGTGCTCGAGCGCCTTGTGCGCGTTCTCGATCATGATGATCGCCGAATCGACCATCGCGCCAATGGCAATCGCGATGCCGCCGAGCGACATGATGTTCGAGGTCACATTCATCCACCACATCGGAATGAATGAGAGAATGATCGCGATCGGCAGTGTAATAATCGCAACCAGCGATGAGCGGATGTGCCAGAGGAAGACAACGCAGACGAGGGCAACAACGATGCTTTCCTCAATTAACTTCTCGCGCAGTGTTGAAATGGCGCGCTTGATCAAATCACTGCGGTCATATGTTGGAATGATCCGCACGCCCTCCGGCAGCGAGGATTTGATTTCCTCAATTTTCTTTTTAATGCCGTCGATAACGTTGAGTGCGTTCTCGCCGTAACGCATCACGACGATACCGCCGACGGTTTCGCCGCGTCCGTCGAGCTCGGCCACGCCACGCCGGATGTCGCCACCGAGATGCACGGTCGCGATGTTTTTTAAATAGACCGGCGTGCCGTTCTCGACATTGAGGACAATGTTTTCGATGTCCTCGATCTTCTTGATGTAGCCCCGGCCGCGGATGAAATACTCGGTCGTCGCAACTTCGAAAATTCGGCCGCCCACATCGGCGTTGCTCATCTTGATCGCGCTGACGACATCGCTGAGCGGAATGTGGTAGGCGACAAGCGCGTTTGGATCGAGATCCACCTGGTATTGCTTGACGAAACCGCCGACAGGCGCGATTTCCGAGACGCCTTTCACTGATGCGAGCGCATAACGGAGATTCCAATCCTGGATGGAGCGCAGTTCGGCCAGATCATGTTTCCCGCTGTCATCAACGAGCGCATACTCGTAAACCCATCCAACGCCCGTCGCATCGGGACCAATCACTGGACTCACTCCCTCCGGTAAGGAGCCGCGAACGGAGTTCAGGTATTCGATCACGCGCGACCGCGCCCAATAAATATCGGTGCCGTCTTGGAAAATGACGTAGATGAATGATTTGCCGAACATCGATTCGCCGCGGACGAACTTCACTTTTGGCGCGGCAATGAAGACGGTGGAAATCGGATAGGTGATCTGGTCTTCAATCAGGTCGGGAGAGCGGCCTTCCCAATCGGTGTAAACGATGACCTGCACGTCGCTCAGGTCGGGAATGGCGTCGAGCGGCGTGTGAATCAGCCCATAAATGCCGCCGGCAACAGCGAAGATGGTGAAAATAAAGACGAGAAATTTGTTCTTTGCGCTCGCCTCAATGATGCGCTCGATGAGCGGGCCACGCCCCGATTCGGCCGCGCTGTTATCTTGCGGAGTTAAGCCTGCTTCGATCATGGCTTCACTGGCGCCCGGCGGCTTCTTCTGGCTTTTCTTGCTCAAATTCCTTCAGCGCGCCTTGTACTTTCGATTCGGCGTCGATCAGGAAATTCGCGCTTGAGACGACACGCTCCCCTTCCCGCAAGCCGCTCTGCACCTCGTAGATCTCGCCGTACTTTTCCCCGAGTTGGATGATGCGCGGCTCAAGTTTTCCTCCGCCTTTATCAACGAAGGCGACGCTACGTGTCCCGGTCGGCATGACTGCGCTGACGGGAACCGTCAATGCTTCGCCCATGTCCATCGTCAGCTCGGCATTCACATACATGCCGGGGTGCAATTTGAAATCCGCGTTCGGAATGTCGATTCGCCCTTTGGCAGTGCGTTTCATCTCGTCGAGGAACGGATTGATCAGGCTGATTGTGCCGTCGAAGTTTTGGCCCGGATAAGACTTCGCCGTGACCGCGATTTTTTGACCGATTTGCAACATCGGCAATTCGTTCTCGTAAAATTCCGCCCAAACCCAGACAACACTGAGATCAGCAACTTCAACAAGCGTGTCGCCTACTTTGACGCTCTTCCCCTGTTCAACCAGCACTGATTGCACCACGCCGCGAAACGGCGAGAGCAACGTGAGCGTGTCGGAGGCCTTGCGTGTTCTTTCTAGCTCGGCGACTTGTTCTGGCGTCACATTCCAAAGCTGGAGCCGGCGTTTGGCTGATTCGATCAGACGTGCCGGCGTTTCGCGCGCTTCTTTTGATTTCGCGTCGTCACGCATTCGCAAGAGTTCAACGAATTCGCGCTCACTGGTGAGCAAATCCGGACTGTAGATCGACAACAGCGGCGCGTCTTTTTCCGCGATCTCGCCCGGCGCAGTGACATACAGTTTCTGCACGTAGCCATCGACGCGAGAGACGAATTGCCAGTTGCGCCCTTTGTCAGGAAACACCGTGCCGACTGAGCGAATGGTGTGACGAAGCGGCTTACGCACGACCGTTGCGTAGGTCACGCCGATCTGCTGCTGGCGCTCAACTGGCACGACGAACTCGTGTGTGTGCGCGCCTTGCGTTTCACCTCCAGGTTTCATCCCGGGCATTCCAGGCATGCCCTCCATCCCCTGCACCTGTCCACCTTGCTTCTCGCCGCCGCCCTTCATTCCTTGCATTTGCAGCGAAGTCTCGGCTGTTGCTTCGCTTCCGGCTTTCTTCATCACCGGCACGAGGTCCATCGAACAAATCGGACATTTCCCCTTCGGGTCCTGCGACTTCACCGATGGGTGCATCGTGCAGGTGTAATAATCGACGTTGCTCGGTTTTCCTGACGCGCCCCATTTCGTGCACGAGGTGGCACTAAAGAGCAGCGCAACAAGTGCGATTAGGATCGTGACTTTCTGTGCAAACCTTTTCATGGAGATTTCCTTCCTGCTTCGGAGCGCTCGCGGGGGAGCGGGTAGAGTTGCGCGCCGATGACCGCCTCCAATTCGGCAATCGCAATCTGATAATCGGCTAGGTGCTGCCGCGCCATCGCTTCGAACTCGCGCAGATTCCGCTGCGCCGTGATCCAATCGAGAAAAGTCGCTTTGCCAGTCTCGTAACCGAGTCGATTGGCCTCGAACGCCTGCCGTGCCTGCGGCACGATTTTATCGCGGAATAGTTCGACGTGATGATGCGCGGTCTCGATCTTCTCGATCTGATCTCGCAAAAGTCGCAGCGCTTCTTTTTGCAAACGATCCAAGCCGTGTTCGGCAGCGCCGAGATTTTCCTTCGCTTCACGAACAGCTGCTGAGTATTTCCCAGGGTTTACCCACGGCACGGTGAAAGAGATGCCGGCATCAACTTCACTCACGCTTTGTGCCGCATCATTGTAACGCTGCGCTTTTACGCTCAGTGCCGGATCGGGAATCCATTCGCGATGTGCAAGCTGGAGTTTCGATTTTTCCGCATCGATCTTCGCTTCCGCCATTTTGATCTCCGGGCGCTGCGTTAGAAGCAGAGGTCGCAATCGCGGAACTGAAAGTTCCGGCATCTTGAGCCCAGCTTCCTCGGGCACACCGAGCGCAGCGAACGCATCGCGATTCATCAGCGTGTTCAGCTGCGCTTGCTCGTCGGAAACCTGGCGCTCAAGATCGCGCCGCGCTTCGAGCAACTTGCTGTGATCGGTTTCCGCGACGAGGACGTTGGCGGCAGTCTCAGTGCCAGCCTCGTATTTGCTTCGGCTGATGTCAGCAATCTGCTGGAGTGAAACGATGTTGTTGTCGTTGATCTCAAGTTGCGCTTGAGCGTTCGCGAGCCGGAAAAATGCAGCGCGCGCCGCGGCAATCACATCGAGCTGTTGGCGGCGAACCTCTTCATACGCGGAAAGCGCCTCGGCCGCAGTTGCTCGTGCGCGCGCAAGATTTTTTCCCGTAATCGGAATCATCTGTTCGACGCTCGCCGTCTGGTCCACGAATGCATTCGGCGGTATATCGACAAACCGGCGCACGCGTGACTCGCCGCCGAGTCGAGGGTCGTCCCAGGCCCCCGCTTGCGGGATGCGCGCTTTTGCCGCATTCCATTTGCGCAGCGCTTCCTTGATCGACGGATTATTTGCAAGCACTGCAGCAGTGACCTCGCTGAGAGTGAGGCTTCCGCTATCAAGTGCGTGGCTGCCGCCGTTGCCGGCGTCCACCAACTGCCAAGGTAAAATTAAAGCTAAACTAAATAATAAAAGGTAAGTTGTTTTCATTGATCCAAGAGCTGAGGTGAAATCCAGGCATGCCGGTGAATGGGCACACCTCGGGCGTCAGGCTCTTTGGATCAGATGAGACGAATACAGATCAGCGCGAGTGGTGGCGGCGAATGCGCAGTCCACTGTGCGCTGGAAACAACGTGCGACGCTGTCGCGATTTCTACAGATAAAGCAACGGCACCTGTCGGAGATACTGTCGCGATGTTCTGTTGGTCAGAACTCGATTTCGTTAGCGGCTGGACAGGTGGTCCCGTTCGCTCATGCGATGTCGCGCAACAAGCCTTGTTTGCACAGCATCCCGGCTCACACGCCTTTTCGCTCGGCGTATTCGTAACGATGCACGGCGCAGCCGGCAATCGAACTGTCGCTGCAAAAAGTGCGAGTCCTACTGCCGCAGACACGATAGCCTTGCGCAACATCACATTAACCCATAGCACAATCAGGACCGCTGGTCGAGGCGAACGACCATCGGAGCCTACAGGGCTCGAACCCACGATCCTTCGTCATACCGACAGCGCGGCGCACCTGAATCATTGCGGCAGGGAAGCATCATCGCCGGCATCAGATTCAAGCCCGCTTCCCCCCAAAAGTTGATTCTCTATTTTCCGGTAGGGAGCCGCGAGTATATTGTTGCCTACCTTGCGCGCTTTTTCGTTGCCAAAATCAGTCATATTCGCCTCGCGACAAAGTCTTTAGCGATTACGGTGTCCGGCCGAGCCCTCGTGGCGAGATAGGTGTCGTTTTAGCCTCCTATTTCGCCACGGTATTTTTTTGCATTTTACTCGCGCTATTTGTCTGCGGTAAAGGCTGGCAATTTCACTGGTTTCCAGCGCCCCAAGAGACGCGCTTTGTTCGACCATTCAGCCCCCGGTTGCCTGAAAGAAATGAAGAAAGGAAGCAGGCGACCTTCGCCTTAACGACAGCCTCGCCATAATCAACTGTGTGCAGACTGACTTGAAGACGTTTGCCATGCACCATCCGCGTATACCAAAAGATGTTGCCACGCTGGTATATGCCCGGTATTTTTCCGCCCTGTGATTTTCGCTTGCTCATATTCGCTTTCGCAATGCTTCCCAAAGCATATGCCGGCTTGTAGTAAATGAACTGTAGTAAAACAACCAAAATAACCACTTTAGCGGAGTCTATACGGCCCTATTCACCTAAGGAGCGCGGTTAGCTCAGTGGTAGAGCACTACCTTGACACGGTAGGGGTCAGAGGTTCGAAACCTCTACCGCGCACCATCACAAGTCCTCGATATACGAGGCACTTGCGCGATCTCACTAAACGTCTGAAAAGTCGACTGTAGCAATTTCACTGTAGCAAATTTGCGACTTCCGCTGATCACACCACTGTCCGTTCGCTGAAGGAACGGGATACGGCCGACACGAAAGCTGAAAGGTGTCGTATCCGATTTGCTCAATATCGTCGGGCAAGGAAAGCAAGCGCAGTCGGCTCAATCAGACGAATCGCCTCATCGAAAACCGCTCGCAACGTGCCGATGCTGTTGTTCACCACAGTCGGAGCGTATTGCTGCTGAAATCGTAAGAGCCAGTTCTCACAATCGCGTTCGCTCACTTTGCGCACATCGGTTTCGAACAGCGAAGGCCAGGACCGCCGAATGAAATCCAACGTCATCTCACGGTAATCTTTCGGGCGTGGCTTAAGAGATGCGTTTGCTCGAACCTTGCCACGGTACACTTCTACCGCGTCACTAACGGTCATCTTGCCGCTAGCAAACGCTTTTACGGATTCGTGGCGCGCGCGGTACTCGCGGATTTTGTCTGGCAGTCTCTGCTTCGCGACGGAGAAGACGGCCGTCTCAATGACCGCTAAATTTTCGCGCCTGCTCCTGAGAAATCAGAACCGCGTCGTCTCAAGTTTCTCGATGAAGTCCCCGCGACCGATTACCAAAACAGTGGGTTCGAGCCCTGTAGGCTCCGAGGAATTTCTGTAATACGCAAAGTATTCCTGGACGCCGTGCTTGTTAGGCCAAAGCGGCATGATCGAAAGAAATCAATCAACTTTGTACACGCGGCCGGTTTGCGCCCCCAAGATAGCGCGTTTGTAGGCTTGTCCAACTTTCCATCCTTCGACCGGAATCATGCCGATGAAGAACTGGGCAAATTGAGATTCGGATTCTTTTAGCATCGTGGGACTCACCACATTGATACGCAATCCCTTAGGAAGCTCAATTGCGGCAGCCCGAACAAAAGCTTCCAACGCGCCCGAGACAGTTGAAGCCGCGACGCCGGCAAAGATCGGTTCGTCATTGAGAATGCCCGAAACCAAAGTGAAGGATCCTTTTTCTTTGATGAACGGGATCGCCTCCTGAACCAGATTGATTTGACCCATGAGTTTGCTTCCCAACGAAAACTGCCACTTTTCAGCGGTGAGTTCCGAAAGCGGAGCAAATGCGACTTCGCCTGCTGCAATTGCCACGGCATCAAACGAGCCGACGGCTTGATAAAGCTTCCTGAAACTTTCGCGGTTCTCGATCTCGACTTGAAAATCGCCAGATTTGTGACCGACCTTGACTATCTCATGGCCAGCACCCGCCAATGCCTTTTGAACCAGTTCGCCGATCTTTCCGTTTGCGCCAATTAAAATAATTTTCATAAAAACTCCGTTCTTGTTTCTTGTTTCAGGATTTAGTTATTCACTTTCAATTTAGGGGGGCGAAGCCACCAGGTCACAATTGCCACTTTGCCGTTTAGTTTCTTTTCGTTATCGAGTGCTGCTCCCATCTTTTTGCTCCATTAATTCTGTGTTCGGAGCATGCGATCGACCGATCTGCTCATTTGTTTCAAAATAAATCCAGGCGCCACGCGACTCATCATTTTGAGCTGATTCGACTGACCTGGACGAATTTCAAATCGATCGGTCTGCACTCCTTCGACGGCGACTTTAACCATGTCTTCCACCTTCATGATAGAAACGCCTTTCATGTCTTCAGGATTAAAATCATCCAAGAGTTCGGTTTGTGTCGCCGGCGGTGCTAGCTCAAACACCTTCACTTTGGTGTTTTTCAGTTGCACACGAAGAGACTCGGTGAACGAATGCAGCCCGGCCTTGGTCGCGCAATAAACCGGTGAAATGGGCAATGGAACAAATGCCAAACTCGATGACACGTTCATGATTGCGGCCTCTGATTTTGTTTTCAAATGCGGCAAGAATTGTTTCACCATGCGAATCGGCCCGCTCAAATTGATTTCAATCTCTCTGGTGATGTCTTCGAGGCTGCCAGCTTTGTCGTGAACATTGATCTCACTCATGATGCCGGCGTTGTTGATCAAAATATTGAGCCCAGGAAATTGTTTGGTGACCTTTCCATAAAGGGTGGCGATCGCTTTCGGATCGGAAACGTCGCTTTGAAAGGTGTGAATTTTTGGAAAGGCCGCTTTCGCACGGTCCAACTTAGCTTGATCGCGGCCCGTGATAAGAATCGTGTTACCAAGTGCCGTGAGTTGTTTGGTAAGTTCGTAACCGATGCCGCTTGCGCCGCCGGTGATCAAAATCGTATTGCTCGTGAGCTTCATAATTAAATACCCCGCACCTTGCCGATTCCGGACGAGGCACCCGTGACGAGCGCCAACGGGCCGAACTGCCTTTTATCCAGCGCTGCCTTCATCGTGCTGTTCCTTTCTCTCGATTGCACCTGTTGCTCGATTGTTCGGTCTCACAGCGTGCCGATCCAATCTTTCAGGCGTTTTACCTCTAGCACCACCAAGTCGGGGTCATTAGCGGCGTGTGCCACCGCAGCCATACCCTGAAAAGCACAGAAGAGATGCGCGGAAAGTTCTCGTGCATCCTCTTCATGGCCGGCCGCGCGGAATTGCTCCTCGAGCCAACCCATTGGCTCGGTGAAGAGTGCCGCGGATTTCTTTGCGAGAGCGCCGCCCTCCTTGTGCAACTCGGAACACAAGCCGCCCAGCGGACATCCCCCACGCGCAAGCTTCTCCCGGTTCCCATGAACGCTTTCCACAAAAGCAAACAGCCGCTCCTTCGGAGAACTCAACCGGTCCATCTCCTCCCGCAATTCTCGAAATTGCGCCAAGCGCCGCTCCACAACGGCCTCGCCAAGTTCTTCCTTGGTCTTGAAGTAGTAGTAAACGTTCCCTACCGGAACATGGGCGGCTTCGGCGATGTCCGCCAGGCTCGTCTCTCTGAAACCGTTCCGATGCGCCAGCTTCATGGCGGTCTCAATCAGCCGTGTCCGCTTGTCTGGATGTGGTTTCCCCATGCTCATTTTGAGTTAGTTAACTAACTTCAACCGTAAACCCTTTCCCCATGTTGTCAACCCCCACCGGGTGCCCATTTGTGCCTGACGCGCATCATGCCGCCTCCGTCGATACGCTTGGCCCGGAGCCAGATCGCTCTCTCGTCATGCTCCAGAGCATTTGGGGATGCCGCAGCCCAGGTCCCTACCCATAAGACGAGTTAGGATGATCGCAGGTGAAACGGCTTTATCGAACTCCCCCGTCTGGACGTGCGCACAGATCGCGCCGCCCAGATAGGACGACACAATCAAATGGTCAGTTTCAGGGACTCGACCCAGGAGAAATCGACTTCCGAGATCTTGCGTTTCGGCTAAAGAAAAGCCGCAAATGACAAAAAGGTACCGGACCCCGTACGCTCCGGGATTCTTGTATTACATTAATTATTTATTCGAGGACTATCCTTATCAACCTGACACAAACTCGACCCTCGTTAGGCCAATTTGGGTTCAAGCCTAACATCTGGTCATTCACAAACTAACGTTTCGGCCACGCACGCAGTGCGATATCCGCAACTCGCCGTAGTTGATCCTGATTGGCTCCATCGGCTCCTTGGACGGCCATTCCGTACAGCACAGTCATCACGTAATGGGATAGTTCGGCTGGGTCGGCGTTTGACGGAAGATCGCCTTCCCTCTTTGCTCGCTGAAGGCGGCGACGCAACGCAGCTTTGGCTGCGGCGCGGCGCGCGCCTATTTCCTTCCGAACAGATCCGGCCGCATCTCCGCACGCGAGCGCACCCTGGACCACAAGACATCCTGCTGGAGTCCGCGGATCACTCGGCATGTTGGCGGCGCCGAGGAAAATTTGCTCGATAACATCCCGCGCCTTCCGCGCCGCGAGAGCTTTCTGAAAATAAGCTAGTGGTCCGTTCATGTACCGATCGAGAACTTTGCGGAAGAGCTGCTCCTTGTTGCCAAATGCGGCGTAAAGACTTGGCCGATTGATGCGCATGGTCCGCGTGAGGTCGGACAGTGAAGCGCCTTCGTAACCTTTGGCCCAAAAAACGTGCATGGCGCGATCCAGGGCCGCGTCAGGATCAAAGGCACGTGGTCGTCCGCGCTTTGCCACCGTAGTTTTCGATTTAATACCGATAGGTAAAATAAATCATTTGACATTCATTTTGTCTACAACTTGATTGTATACCATTCGATACACAATAGCAGACAGAAAACGAAGGAAAACATATGATCCGGACCTTCAAAGCAATTCAGGTAACCAAGCCCGGAAAGCTGAACCTGGTTGAATTACCGATTTGTGGACGACAGGGCAAGTGGACAAAACTGTAACGAATCGAGATGAAAGAAATCGACAAAAGAAAGCTGGAGCAATTCTACCGGGATACAGAAAGCATCGCGTTTCCTCGACTGGATGATCATCAACTCTCACTGCTGGAAGCAATTGGGAAGCGTCGCGTGCTTAAAAAAGGCGAAGTGCTCTACCAAGCCGGCCAACGCGACTTTGGGATGACAGTCGTTCTCAGTGGACAACTGGAAGTAGTGTCGCTGCAGGATGGTAAAGAGCTGCTTTTGGCCGAGCCGGGGCCGCGTGACTTCGTCGGCGGTGTCTCTCTGCTAACTGACACGGCGGCTCTGAATTCCGCGCGTGGCAAAGCGGAAGAATCGGAAGTGATCGTGGTGGGGACCGCAGAACTGCGGAAGGCGCTGGCTGAATTGCAAGAATTGGGCACTCCGCTAGTGCGCGCTTTCATGATGCGCCGGAGGCGATTGCTCAAGGACGGCTCGTTTGCTGGCTTGCGCGTCATTGCGGACGCCAACTCACGCGACGGGCACCTGTTGGACGATTTTCTTGAAAAGAATCACGTCCCTCATCAAGTGATCGATTTCAAAAGCAAAGAGGGTAAGATGCTTTCTGAACGACTCAATGTAGTGCGGCGCGATCTGCCGGTGCTCATCGACAACGGCGGACTCCCGTTGCGCCGTCCTTCTATTCGTGAAGTGGCTCAAGTAGCGGGGTTGATGCGCCCTTTGGTGAGACATGACGAAATGGAAATCTTTTGTGATCTGGCCGTCGTAGGCGCAGGGCCAGCGGGGCTTTCTGCCGCCGTGAATGCCGCATCCGAAGGGCTGGAAACCGTAGTGCTCGAGAGCTTTGCGCCCGGAGGCCAAGCAGGGGCATCTTCTTTGATCGAGAATTTCTTTGGATTTCCGACCGGTATAAGCGGCGGCGATTTGACGAGCCGAGCACAGCTTCAAGCACTGCGCTTCGGCGCAAAGTTCAGCACGCCTTCGCAAGTCCTTTCAATGAGCTTCAGTGATGGTCAATATTGCGCAAACCTCCGCATCGAAGGCTGCAAGGCGACATTGCAGGCAAAGTGTGTACTCATCGCGACCGGCGCGGAATACCGTCGCATCGAGGCCGAAGGACGCCAAGACTTTGAGGGACAGGGTGTATTTTACGGTGCCTCAGCGGTAGAAGCAAAATATTGCCATGGCGGCACGGTGGTTGTTGTTGGCGGCGGCAACTCTGCGGGTCAGGCAGCGATGTTTCTCTCTGCGGTGGCGGAAAGAGTCCTGGTGGCGATCCGAGGCGAAACACTCTCCAAAACTATGTCCACCTATCTGTCACGACGCGTGGAGACAAAGGAGAATATCGAGATTCTTTATCACACGGAGATCCGCCGCATGAGTGGTGACACACGCCTCGAAGAAGTGGAGTTCGAGAATGTTAAGACGGGTGAACGTCGCGTGCAGAAAGTATGCAGCGTGTTTTCCTTGATCGGAGCCGTCCCTTGCACAAGCTGGCTGCCGTCAGAGATAGAGCTTGATGAAAGGTACTTCATCAAGACTGGTGAAACCGTGGCCAACTCGCCCGCGTGGAAAAAGGCAGGGCGATCTCCGGGCAGAATGGAAACGAGCCGACCTCGTATCTTTGCCGCAGGAGATGTCCGCTCAGGTTCTGTGAAACGTTGCGCTGCGGCAGTGGGAGAAGGTGGGATCGCGGTGGAGGATATTCATCGGGCGTTGGAGGCGTATATGGTTAACTTTAAATGTGAAAAATGCAATTAAGCCACGAGCGTGTTATGCCAAATCTTGCCGATAATTTTCATTCCCTCCACGAACAAAAGGACATTCTAATTCTTCCCAACGCTTGGGACGCGGGCAGCGCCAGGGTGATTGAGGATGCGGGAGCCAAAGCCATCGCCACTTCAAGCGCTGGCGTTGCTTGGGCGCTTGGTTTTACCGACGGTGACATGATGCCACCCAAACTGCTTGCGGAACTTACCGCTCGCATCACTGACGCCATCAGTATTCCTCTCTCTGTGGATTTCGAAGGGGGATACACAACGAATCCGCAAAAAATTGGTGAAAATTTAAAGCCCGTAATCGACGCTGGCGCCGTAGGTATCAACATCGAAGACGGCGAAGGAACTCCAGAGCTCTTGGCAAAGAAAATCGAGAAGGCGCGACAAGCTGCCGAAAGTCTGGGCGTGAACGTATTTATCAACGCGCGCACCGATGTTTACCTAGCCGAGATTGGTTCTCCCGAAAGCCGCGCCGGTGAGACCATCGAACGCGCCGCCCGTTACCGCGAAGCCGGAGCCAACGGGATATTCGTTCCGGGACTTTCGGAACGAGCGGACATTCAAGCCATCGCCCCCGAAATCAAAATGCCCTTGAACGTCATGGCTGTCCCCGATCTTCCGGACGCAAAGGGGCTGAAAAAGCTTGGTGTTCGCCGCCTAAGCTCAGGCACCGCCATTCCGCAATCGGTATGGAACCGTGTCGCAGAATTGGCGAAAGGGTTCCTCGCAACTGGCGACTCAAAGCCAATGTTCAAAGACTCTATGCCTTACGGTAAATTGCAAAAACTGTTTACCAAGTGAGCCCGTCAGTTGATCCATCAATTTTCAAGAAAGCGATACCATGACGGCGAAAAGCAATCCCTCAAAAACAATTCTGATTACAGGATCGAGCACTGGGTTTGGCAGAGGCACCGCTGAAATATTGGCTCGCAATGGGCATGTTGTCTTCGCTTCGATGCGCGATGTTGCCGGACGAAATAAAAATCACGCGGATGAACTGAGAAGCAAAGGTCTCAAAGTCGTAGAGCTTGACGTAACGAACGACGCGTCGGTTGAAAAGGGAGTCGCCCAAGTTCTTTCTCAGGCGCAAAAAATCGATGTTGTCGTAAACAATGCAGGAATCGCTTCGGCCGGCGTCTCCGAGGCTTTCACTGCCGAGCAAGTCCGAAACCTTTTTGAGGTCAATGTTTTTGGCGTTCAGCGTGTATTGCGTGCGGTGCTCCCGACGTTGCGCAAGCAAGGAGATGGCTTGATTGTCAATGTTGGCTCAATCCTTGGCCGCGTCACTTTTCCGTTTTTCGGACTTTACGGTGCATCCAAGTTCGCGGTCGAAGCTTTGACCGACAGCTACCGCTATGAGCTTTCTCAACTCGGAGTGGACGTGGTTCTTGTCCAGCCAAGCGCTTATCCCACCAACATGTATGAAAGCGCTCAACAGCCCGCGGATTCGGAACGCGCCAAAGCCTACGGGGATATTGGGGACATCCCTGGAAGAATGTTTGCGACCTTCATGGACATTTTTAAGGGGCCAACCGCCCCGAACCCTCATGACGTTCCAGAAGCTATCGCAAAGCTCGTAAGCCAGCCAAAAGGCGCTCGTCCCGCTCGCGTTGTTGTTGGCACAGCCTATGGGTCCGATGTCGTCAATCGTCAGACGCAGCCGGTGCAAGCCCAGGTCATGGAAGGGCTCGGATTGGCGCATTTGGCGAGAATTCGCCCATGATGCGGTCACGCATCGTTTAAGCGGAGACTCAAATACGGCAAGGTCCAGTTGCCGCTTCGTTTCGGGATTAAGAAGGCGCACGCGAAAATTGCATTATGGTGCGGGGACGTAGTGCCTTGGATCTCAAAATCGCGTCGTCTCCAATTTCTCCATGAAGTCGTAGAGGCGGTTTCCCGGCGTTCGCAGCGGGAAAAGCTCCTGGACCTGCACTTTCAGAACCTCCGCGAGATAGAGAAGCGCTTTGTCGTCGACGTACGAGAGCCTCGCTTCGATTTTGGAAACGCCGCTTCGGCTAATGTCGAAGCCTGCGATTTGCAGCTTCGCGGCGAAATCCGACTGCGACCAGCCAAGCGCGTAGCGCCGACGGCGAACTTGTGGGCCGACATTATTCTTGTAACGCATACGGTTCTCCGTTCCTGTTACGCGGTCTTTGTCTCAGCGGTCTCGAAACTGACGCGTGGCGCGCATTTGGTCTCGCAGAGTTCGATCAGCTGGCGCGCGTCACGCTTCGGCAAGATCTGTGAAATTTCCGCGCGGAATTCGGCTACAGGTCTCAAGTAGTAGACGGATTCGAACAAGCGATCGACGCATTCCCCAGCAAGAGCCAGCACCTGGTCAAAGGTTTCACTTTCAGAATTGATGAGGGGCATGAGAGCAGGCGCCGGGAAATTAACGCGCGCGATGCAGCCATCGGTGCCCGCGGCGGTCCATCGGGAACCACCGTTGTTCGTCGGCGTAAAATCATTTTCGTGAAGTCGAGCCTCGCGGACGAGATCGGCCTTCATGATTTTTAGCTGTTCGGTTCGAGCGACGATGTCCCGGTGCAGCGTGACGGCTTCGTTAACAAGTTTCTTCAATTGAGCGTTGGTCATATGGATGTGGTGTTAAGATTTCTTGCCGCGCTTGCTCTGGCGCACTTGCTCCAGTGCTTGCGCGACACGAAGGGTCTACACCCGGTTTTTTTCTGATCCTTCCAACGCCGGTTCGTTCTTTCTTCAGTGTTCTTGGCAGTGGTTTTGGCGTCCTCTTGTGACCTGCGAAAAATTTTGACAGATGTCGCAATCCGCGGCCTCCGAGGGGGCGGAAAGTCCTCTCCTGCGGCGAAGTGGCCATGGATGAAATATTGCTCAAGTGTTCAGATGAACGTATCCTTGGAAATGTAAAAACGAAGGGAGCAAATCATGGCAAAACAGACACCAAACACCGCAGTCGCTCAGGCAGAGCACGAGTGCTCTTTCAGCGCCACCACCATGGCGGCGCTGCTATTCCTGGCGGCGAAATTTCCACACCGTCAATTCAGCAGCAGCGAGCTGTGCGTGCTCTCGGGCATCGGACGCACGGCCCTGTCGCAGATCAAGAACGCGACGGACTCGCCGTTTTCGCTCGGAAAATGCACGTTGCAGCGGCTCGACGGATGGCTTGCCAAGCATCCAGGATTTAAGCAACAATGATCGGGTCGGAGCGTGGATATGCCAAAGGGGGTTCGCAAAAGCATTACGATCCCCGGTCTGCTTGCGGCGACCGTCAAACAACGGTGCCGGGAATTTGGGCACGCCATTTTTACTCCGTACGCTGTGGAGCTGGTTTGCTATGATCTCCGGTCAGACGCGAAACACTCCATCACCCTCGAGATCGCACGCGATACACAACCAGCGCAGGATGCCGTTGATCGGGAGCTCGTCGCTAGGTATCGGCCTGGCCAGCCGCGCAAAGGGCTCCTGGTGCAACTGATTGATCGCATTCACCATCTTCAGAGCGTCGCGGCTGCCAGTCGGAACGATTTGCCATTGCCGCCACTTAGTGCCGTGGCAGAGCGCGTCACATTCCCTTTCGAAATTTGGAGGCTTGTGGACGTGCGTTGGAAAGAGTTGGGCTATCGCTCGCTCTCTGCCTATATCACCGGGCTAATTCGTTACGACCTGCTTGTAAGCGGCCCGCATTCCTCGATTACTGCCGATTGTCGCTCCAAACTGCAGCGGAAACTCACGCGGAAAACGCTGGCAGATCGCCGCAAAGGGCGTAGACGAAAGATCCTGCTCGATCATCTCATTGAAGAAGTTGAAGGCAGGCCGGTTCCGGAAAGCGAACTCGAAAGAGTGAAGGCACGAATCGCGCGAGAGCTGCGGCGATTATCATTTGCGCCGACCACGAGATTGGTCGCGGAAAAAACTTCTTCTCAACGCGAACCGATACGCACCTCTTTACGCGGAGCGAGCACGGTCAAGGTGGAGCACAGCGCAGCGAGCAATACCTTTACGGCGCACAGCGAGCGATAAAATCGATGAAGGGAATGCGATGAAGGTGTTTGGTAGGAATATTGAGATTGAAGATTACGCTACATCAGGAGCAACAGCGGAAGATCAGCGGATTCGAGCCCTGTGGGTTCCGCGGATTCCTGTATTACAGAAGTTGCCCTTTGATGATCTACGCACCCGACATGGAGTGGCTGGGCATTTCGGTCCGAGCGACAAAAGGGAAGCGGAAGCGTCACTAGTGAGGTTTTGTCGCGCTACGTGCGTTGGCCTGCGGTCGACTTCAGCTTCTCCGACCAAGCGTGCGCTGCAGCAATGAGCGCAGCGGGAGGCGGCGGCACCTCTTCGCGCAGGTCGGGCCGGCTGGCAATATAGTACTGGCCGCTGTTGTCGTCCTTGTACCTGCGGCCGCCCAGCCAGTAATACAGCTTGAACCTGATGAGGGCGGTCGGAGCGACCGCGCCCTCAAAGCTCCACTCCCGTCGCAGGGGACCCGTGGCCTCGTCCGCGCGGAGCGGCTCGTCGCGCCTGACGCGTACGGGTGTCGACACGTCCGAGAAGCGTACGCGAACGGCCTCGACGTCAGCCGTCGTCCTCACGCGCAACCTGAATCGTGCGTCGGTGTCACCCTCTGCTATCACTTCGGCGGAGGCGATCTCGATATCGAGGTATGGGAACCGAAACCAGTAGTTCGTGCCGTAATCGCTGTCCCAGCGCTCCCCGTCAGGCATCTGTCCGCTGAACCAGAGCTCGACGAACGTCGCGTCCGCGGGCACGACCGTCGTGGCGATCAACATCGAACCCTGGCCCATCGGATCGCGGTCGGGCAGCGGCGTGACCGGACCGGTCAGCGGCAGATCGCGCAGGGCCCCATGCTCGACGTACTGCACGTGCGCGAGGACGGGACAACGGGGATCGGCGAAGGTGTACTCGGGCGGCGGAGACAGGCGGTCCGGATCGTAGCGCAGCGTCAGCGACGCGCCCGGCCGGAGGTCGCCTTCGAGCAGCTCGTGGAAATCGGACGTGAACGAGATCTGGGCGGGCCGGTGCTCGAATCGTCTCTGCATGTCGTACCTCAAAGTTTCGCCGTCACCGTTACGTCGGCGCGGCCGTCCATCAGTTTAATGTACACCGTCTGCTTGAAGCTGTCCCGATAGAACCCATCGGCCTGATTCGCGTCGAGGCCCGCGGCGCTCCCGCGGTCGACGAGCGCCGCGCCTCCAACGAGGACGGCAGATGGCTGCGCCATGCCGAGCAGCGCGATGAGGTAGAACACCTCCGGAGGTTGGAACCGATCCTGCTCCCGCCTTAGGCGCACGGATCGTCCGGTGGGATTGGTCGTGTGCGACACACGGGTCGTCCGAAATGCGCCGTTGCGCTCCGCATCCGTCGATACACCATCGTCCTGATACAGAAGATAGTCACGATTCGGCCCAGGGTAGACAGTCAACGTCAATGGATTCTGTGGCAGCTCGCCAACGAACTGCTCGAGCTGCCGCATCGGGATGATGCCGCCGTCCCTGACGTACAGCGGAACCAGATCGAGACCGGCGCGGTAACCTGTGATGAGCGTGCCGCCGGTAACCGGCTGATCCAGCGGCGCTCCATCGTCCTTGAACGCGTACCAATCGCTGCCGGACGGAACGTAGACGTCGCGAACGGCCGGCCCGGGCCGACCCGCCGACTCCCACTGCTCCAGAATCGGAGCGACTAGCAGATCGCGACCTACGAAGAATTGATCGTCAATGTGGTCATACGCGCGCACGTCCGATGGGTCGTTGAGAAAAAGCGCCCGCACAATCGGCATGCCGGTTTGCGTCCACTCGTACATGCTGTCGTAATAGAGCTGCAGCATGCGGTAGCGGAGCTCGACGTATTTGCGCGTGTTCGTCGGCACGGGCTCGCCGTACTTGATCGGCTCCTGGAACTCCTTGTTATAACCGTCGTAGTGATTGCGGAACCACCCTAGGAACGAGCCCATCTGCATCCATCGCGTCAACAGTTCGTAATTCGTCTTGCCGCCTTCGACGCGTCCCCCAGGATACGACGCGGGCTGCGTGGTGCCGTTTGGAATGTCACCGAGGTTAGCGAATCCGCCGACGTCCGCCCCGGCGATCGGAATCCCCGAGATGCCGATATTCAGTACTTCTGGAACGGTTACCTGCAGGAAGCTCCACGTCGAGCCGGAGTCGCCTGTCCAGAGGCCGGCGTACCGCTGCATTCCGGCGAAGCCTCCCCTGGCGATGATGAAGTTACGCCTGTTCGGGCGCAGTGCGCGGAGTCCTTCCCACGTCGCGCGCAGCAGTAGCCCAGCATAGCCGTTGTGCACGAGGCCGTGAGGTACGTAGCCGACCGTGTCGTTCGTGATTAGACTCAGCGGAAAGGTCTTGCATGGCGTGTCCGGGCTCTGGGCGAGTGCTGGGCAGGTCATGTCCTGCCAAATCATTTCGAGCCCGAGATCATTGACGAGATGAGCGTACTGCTGGCCCCATACCTGCCGAACGTCGGCGCGTCCGAAGTCCGGGTAGTTGCCCGTCGCACTGAGCGGTAGGTAGCCGTCGCTGTTCGGCTCCAGGTCCGGGTACGCGTCATAGTTCAAATTGACCCTTCGGTTTAAACCGTACGACACCGTGCCCTGGAATAGCAAGGAGTTGGGTCCCTCTCCGGCGCGCGTGTTGTAGATGAGACCGCCGATTGCGAGCAGCGCCGCGCGCTGCCGGTAGATAGCGTCCTGGCGGCGCTCGTTCCGCGGCTTGTCATTCATTAGCGGCGTGATGTTCGTGCTGCACTTGAAGCCTCTCTGCCGCAAGCCGGCGAGCATCGAGGCGGCCTGCGGGAACTTGAGCTCGCTGTGCGTGAACGTCCGGTAGTTGTCCTGGAAGTCGACATCGATGTGCAGGCCGTCGATTGGGAAGCGCGCCGCGCGGAAAGCGTTCGCCATGTTCTCTAAGCTGGCCCGGTCGTAGTACCCGTACGCACCCTGGTGGAAACCGAAGACGAACTTCGGCGGCATCGCGCCCCGGCCAGTCAGATCCGTGTACTGCCGCAGCACGTCGCCAGGACGATCTCCCAGCATGAAGTAATAGTCGAGATCGTTGTAAAGCGAGCCGAAGTAGTACTTGCCGGCCATCGACGTTCCGTAGTCATCGGCGCCGACGTTGAAGTACGTCTGACACGCGTTATCGACGAACACCCCAGTCGCGTACGGCGCTCCGGCAGAGTCACCGTGGGGAGACGGATTGGTCTCGAGCAGGAACGGCACGGAGCAATAGAGCGCCGCGGCGGGATTCAACGGCCCCTGCTCGTTGCCGGGCGGCAGCGGCGAGTTGTTGTAGCCGAAGTTGTCCCAATTGAAATTCGTGAACGAGTAGCCGTTCTTCAGCGTCCTCGCCCCGGCCTTCTCGGCGACTCCGGTGTAGCGCGCGCCCGCCGGGCTGACCTTGAAGTTCGCCGTAACGGATTCCCCCTGGATATACACGAGCCCAAACCCGGCATCGTCGCTGTGCACGAGCTGTGGGCCGCGAAACACGCGTAGGCGGAACGCGCCCTTGTCTATCGTCACCCGCATGGCGCCGGTGTCGAAGGCAACCTGCGCCGCCGTCTCGCTCGTTGCTACCTGCACGGCGCCAAGCGCGCGATTCACGACGGCGATCGACCGATCAACGTCGTAGTTCGCGTTCGGCATCGGGCTGAACTGCACGCGAACGCAGGTCGCGGACAAAAACGTCAGGCGCACGGGGTTCGGCGCACCTTGAATTGGTAGTGTAAATTGCGTCCCCTGCGCCTGCACGCCCTGCACAGCGCCAAGCGGAAGCCAGTTGACCTTTGTGTTCGGCGTGAATCCGCGCACCGTGACGAACGGAAACGGACCGGATGTGCATTCGGTCATGATCGCAATCGCTCGTCTAGCGGTCGGCCGGAGCGGGCTGTTTGGACCGCGCCTTCAACCCGCCCGAGTGAACTCGACCCCGGATTGGTAGGCGTGAACTCGTTAACGGCGACAAACGGGAAATACATAGCGGGGGAAACCGCTGCGTCAGGATTTAAACCGTGGGTGCATTCTGCCTTCCGGGTATCACTCGTGTTGAGAAGATTTGTTTTGATCTTGCGCCCGAAGATTTTCAATGTCGAGAAACTCTGCCGGGTTCAGTCGTTGCGAAAGTTCGGTAGGTTGTAGTTTGCTGGGCTGATATGGACGCGACCGTGCTTCGATCTGGAGGAGCCAACTGAAATTAGCGCTTCCGCTTTTTCCAAAGTGGCTATTCTGTCCGAAAATTGGGATCCTCTGACCCGTAGCTTTGTCAATCTCGTAGTTTCCGTCGCTGTTGTGCTTGAATCCGATACAAATGCCGGCCGAATAATGGCAACCGACGCAGCTCTCGGTTCCGAATATTTCCGTTTTATCGATCGGCGGAGCGTTTGGCGCCAGCCGGTCATCCTGTTCAAGCGGGCCCGCAGGTTGGCGCCCCTTTTGAAAATAGGTCTCCATCGTCGTGTTAACGAGAAAAACTGGGACCACGTCCCCTGGAGTTTTGTGGGTGATACTTTCGGGTGCGCTGCCCTCACCTCCTGGAGCCGCAGGAGCGTTTGGATGAAGCGGCCATTGCGTACCAATGAGTTCGTAATACTGGAAGACGGAGCTTTGTTTTTTGAGTAGCTGTTGAACCTGGCTGTTAAGTTCTTGAGCAGATCGGCTCAATTGTGAGTCAAAGGGGTTCAGCGAACCCTGTGTTGGCACCTTCACGCGAGTTACCTGTACCGGCTTGGCTGTTAGGCTCTCGACTCACGTCGTCGGCTCAGGTTTCGCAGGCGTATCATCATGTACGATCACCGGCTGATTGGTCTTGGGATCAATAATGGCATTTTTCGCTGGCAATACGTTGACCGCTTGAGGCTGGGTCGGGCTAAAAAAGTTGGGATGAGCCGACTTCCCCTTTGCGTCGCGGTTTACACGGACATTGTCTATCTGTTCAAAGGTAGCCCAGATCCATTCAGGTGATGAGCGGGTAGGCATCGCAATATGCATCCCGACTAGTCCTACTTCGATCTCTTTGGTTTGCGGCTCGGTTTGGCCTGCCCGATATGGTTCAGCGACATTGACCTTGCGATGGGTAGTGTAAAACCGCGTGTGATCGTCGTTTGGTCCGAGTTCTTTCCACGCTAGTTTTATCTCAATGGCGCCGCGTTGCTTTTGATCCGAATCGTTAAACGGCAGGTGAATTTCGTTGCTATCCTCGCGCTGGCTGAATGCAATCTGTCCATCTAAGCTGTAGAGCGCGTTATTAACGAAGTAATCAAACTCTTCACGGTTAACGAGCACTTCGTAGCGAACCCACTTGCCGTTTTGATCGACTAAGGGGCCGGAGAAAGCTTGGAAGTTTTGATCGGCACTGGTCGAGGTCTGTCGCCAAGCCGCCTTCGCTCTGAAAAGAGGGAGAGCGGATGGAAGACTCGCTGGAGCTTTCCATGGCAGAGGTGTATCCCCATTTGGAAGAAAAATAGTGCCCGCCGGACGCCAAAAACTCCAAACTCGGGGACTAGTGCTGTCGGCCGGCGTCTTAGTTGTGTCGGGCTGGCCGTTTCCTGTGGCAGGCCAATTCAACGCGATGAATGCTTGCCAGGCGAGAATATCGAATTCCCGTTGCGCGGCGATTATCTTTCCACTCTTCACGAGATTGCGAACTCGGGACTGTTCGACATCAAAAGGAAGTTCACTCGTGAACTGCGACGGGAAAGGGCGAACCGGCTCAGAACTGGAGGAAGAAGATTCACCGGCTATGCTGTTCATTGTCAGGATGAGAACAATAAAGTGCGCGAACCCAAATTTAAGTCTGATTTGAGGAGAACGTTCAACGGGGTGGGGGCACATACGGTCTTTGCTTATCGAATACGCCGCATTTCGTCGACCAAATTCGTTTGAAACTCACGTTTCCCGGTTATCACCGTTATCGGGAAGGCTTGGGACATCAACCATGCTCCCAAAGATCAATCGAATCATTGAAAGCACATGCCGGGCGACGCTGTCTGAAATTCACCCGCGGTGATGAAACTCACGGTTCAGTACGCGGCGCTCGTGAACTGAAGGAACTCTTTACTTTTCGGCGCTCCGACCAAGGTTGTTTTCACTTCCAGGTGTCTCGATTCGTCTGCTTCGACTCGAACATAACGAATCCCCAGGCGATGATTTTGAAGGGGGATGCTTTGAGACGGCGAGACAGGCGTCCGTCGCAAACGCCGTAGCACCTATTATTGGACCATCGCAGCGGTATAGCTCCCTTGCTCTGCTAATTGAGTCAATAGTGCCCTAGGCTAACCGGCAATGTCGTGAGCCGAAGGAGTCTTTGTCCGCTACGTCTGCTGCTCCTTTGTTATCATACACGAAGTGCCGAAGAGGAGTTGTTCAAGAATTGTGCAAGAATGTTTAGATCTGCGCTCGTCCCAATGCAATCAGCAACGCAATGTGCTACGCCAATTGTGGCAAACACTCGCATGATGCTTCGATTCGCGTATTCGATGAATCGGGCGCGTTGATTGAAACGCACGAATCAAACGGCGTTTTCCGCGAACCGTTACGAATCCATTGTCACAAGCGCTTGGATTGCGCACCGATGCGGCTGCGCAGCAGCGGCATGTTGGAAATCGGGAAATGGCCCGCGAAGTCTCCGCGCGCGCGAAGGCGCACGCGCGGAGGAAGCCCGGAGTCTTCGCGTTGGCCTGACTGTTTAGACCTGTGCCCCGGTGCCTTGCTTGCGCGGTATAACGGTGCGCAGCGTGCGGGCTGCGATACTGGTCATTGCTTTCTCTTGTTGATCGGCTGGTAAGTTCTTGACCAGTTTGCGATAAGCTTCTTTGAGTTCGGGATTCTGCTCGAGTTGTTTAAGAACGCTGGCACGAATGCGGTCCCGGCGATCGATCTTGTTGACGTGTTGCAACACAAGCATCCGCTCCAACCGTTCTCGCGGTAAACCTTGGATGTAGGTCCATTCCTTCGGGTTCGCCTGGATGTAGGCATCGATCTTGGCGTTGATTTCTGCGTTGTCGCGGTACTTCGGCGAGTTGCCCGCGGGTTCAGTGGCGGCAGCGCCGTTACCGTTGGTATTCTTCTCAGTCCTTTTAAGGCTCATATATATATATTAGTGTGTGGCGGCGTTAGGTTGACGGAGAGCGTCGATAATCTCGCCGCAGAAGAGATCAACGAGCTCGAAGGCGTCCTCGTGCTCAACGGCCAGGCTCATGAGAAACTCGGGACCGGGAGAAGCGCCGAGCCTCTGCTCGACCTTCTCGCTTGCGTCCGAGTACCGCGAGACAGTAGCGGGTGGCACGGTGACGATGACAGGTTGGTTGTCGGTAGCTTTCATAGAGCGGCAGTAGTGAGTCACCATTTGTCTTCGGGTGACGGTTGAGGCGATGCGGCCGGCTTGGATTGGTTTAACTGTGTGTCGATTGCGTCGAGGTGTTCCCGCAAATCGGCTACGTCCTTCTTAAGAGAAAGGTTCTGCTTCGCGATCTCTTCAGTCTGGCCGACAGCCTGGCTGAGTTCGGTGAGTTTTTGGTTGAGCGCGGCGGTTTGTTCAGTAAATGCGCGTGTTGCTGCGCGCTGCTTATTCACTTCGGCAACAACGGCGTCGTTCGTGGATGAGCTAGGTGCGGTGGCTGTCTTTCGCGGTGAGATAGATGGCGCAGTTTGCGGCCGGAGATCCCATTGCGCTGAATTTTCGACACGATAAATCGGGTGCGCCTCGTGCATGGCCAGCGGGTCGCGTGGATCGATGTATCGGCCGAATCGGTATTCCTTAAGTTGCTCGTCAGTCCGCAACGTGTCGGAGTTTGCCGGCTTACCAACTGGAGCAGCCGCTGATGCGGCGTTGTTTGTCTTTGGCAAATGCGAGGCGCACGCAAACAGGAAAATGATTGGAATGAAAAGCAGGTATTTCATGGAATGAAGTTGGGTTGAAGTGTTGTTGTGATGGAATCGGCAGGCAGCGGGTTGGCGCCGGGCAGATTTGAGGGTGGAATTGACCGTTGGGAAGGTGGATATGGTGAAGGCGACTGGACGGGCGGAAGCGAAGAGGCGAGCGTGCCGCCGATCCTCGCGTCCTGTTCGTCGACTGTTTGGGTGATGTAGAGATAGAATTGTTTTCCGGCGGGCACGCGCACATAGAAGCCATCGCGCTCGATGGTCAGAAGAATTTGCTGTGCGTATCGGTCCATTACGTTTTGCGCTCCTTGCAGCGATGCGTTTTGCAGAGTCGGCAGAGCAAACGCTCCAAATGGCGAGACCTGTCTCTGAGTGAAAGCTTCGGCGGCGCCGCTGAGCAGCGAAGCGATGAAAAGTTTCACTTCGGCCAAATTGTCGGTCTTGAGGAGCCGTCCGCGCAGGCCGGCGCTGCCATCGGTGATTCCCCAAGTTCCCGTGTCCGGATCGCGCTCGTGATCGAGCGCCAAACCGGAGACATTCAATTCCTGCCCGTTTTGCCAAACGAGTGTCCATCGGCCGTTACTTGCGATGCGCTCGCGCGCGCGATCGACTTGGGCGGTACCGTGCACTTCGGTGCCTGCGGGGATGATCAATTCACCATGATGAAAGATGTCTTCCGTCACGAGACCGATGATCGGCGTCTGAATCGAGGATGAATCTACGGTGATCACCAGCTCGCATGGAACGAGGCGACCGAACGGTGCAAAATCCACGCTGAAGACTTTTCCTTCTTTAACGGGCGGGAGCGGCGTTTCCGCAACGACGCTAAGTGACGGAAGTGGCGGTGGCGTTCCTTCGGGTTTCGAAAGGGCCGCTTCGATTTTTCGTTGCGGCGTCGGAGTCGCAAAAGGAACCATGTCGCGCCGCACGGTTTCCGGCAGTTGGGACGCGTTCGTGCCAGCTCTGGCAGATGCTTTGTCGGCAGTTGATTTCTGCTTCGAATCAAATGGCCGTCGGCTGTTCACCATCAGCAAAATAAAAACGAGGCCGAGCAGAAAGAGTGTTAGCGCGCCGGAAGGCGAACGAAAAAAGTTAATAAAACGACGCGGGTTCATTTGGGTATAGGAGTCGGTTCAATTGGTGCCGATTCAGGCGTCGTTGATTCACCCGGAGTGTCCTTGGGATCCCTGGATGTGGTCGGTGACGAAGTAGGTGCTTCGACAGCTGGATCGTGCCGCGCGAGCGCAAAGGTGAACTCGTTTTTCAGCGAGACATTGTTGGGACCCTCAAGCCCGCCGCTGATGGCGATGTAGCCGGAAAGTGTTTCATGCGGGGCGATGCTGGTCGTTAGGTCACTGACAGATGGGTTGACGATTCGATCACCGATGTGCACTTCCAGTTTTTCAGGCGTGTGTTCGATCGGCTTGTCGGTCCGGTTTGTGATGGTGAGTTGAAAGACAAGGGTGTCATCATCGGGAAAACGAAACGCGTCCATCAACCGCACTTGGTAATCGCCGCAGTCGCTGATCTGCGGTTTGTCCCGTAAATCGCGATGCTCGACGCCTGCGACAGCATCAGGCTGTTGCGTTTTGAGCAGCGAGAACGCTTTTGCTTTATCGAGCAGACCGATTAACCGCGGAGGGGTAAGCGGTCGCGAAATGTGATTACTTTTGGCCGGCTGAGATTGAAGAACGACGGAGTACCAAGGCTCGGTGCTTTCGTGTAATTCGAAGACGTAGGTACGATTGTTCCATCGCACGTTGAGATTGGTTGTGACGTCCTTCGCTAACGCGCGCACGGACAGATAGGCAGTTCCGTTTGTGTGTGCGATTTGGAAAACGCCCGGCGTTTTTCCGTCTGATGTCGTGAGTGCGGCATCGACTGCTGCAATAGCGGACGGGAAGCTGATCGTGGTCACGCGCGCGCCGGAGACGGGCACCTCGTAAACGGTGTGGTCGTCGAGTAGGAAATCTTGCACTCGCTTCTCGACCGCGTGCGCGTTCGTGAGGCTGAGCGGCAAACTGAGAAGGATGATCTTAGTGAATCGGTTCATACTTGAAATCCTGGATGGCAGTAGGGAAGCGGCCGTTCTCGACCATGTTGGGATTGCGCAGCATTTTCAGTTTGAGCGTGAACGGCACTGCCTCGGTAAATGCGCGCTCTTGAAAGACGCCACTGCGAATCAGTTGTCCGCTAACCTGGGTGAGGACCGCGTCGCTGCGCGTTTCGAGGAAGTCGATCTTGGCGATCTCAGCTTTTTGATGCAGCTGCTTCGCCTTGAACTCCGGTGCTTCTGCCGTGAATTCCGAACGCGCTTTTTCGTAGGCTTGTTTGAGGAACATCTGCTTAAGCAGGTCCGGATGGTCGAAATCTTTCGGATTGCGCTCCAGGAACGCGACGGCCGCGAGCGTGCTCTGTTGCGCGTGAAGTTCTCGGGCTTCCTGAAAATGAAGGAGCGGTGAGACAAAGAATGTGCCCGCAGGATCGACAATGACGACGCGCTCCCGCTCCTTTAGCGTTCTCGCGAGATGGATACGCTCGATTGCTGCGCCGATGAGAACGGCGACTGCGGCAAGAAACCAAAATCTGGCGAGCCGATCTTTATCGACGAACACGCGAATCGGGTCCGCGCGGCGCGCTCGCTCGCGTGGTGGTTGCGGGCCGGGCGTTGTCCCGCGCAGTTCGGAAGAGATTGTTTGCATGATTATTTTCGGGAACGCTGAAGAAGTTCACGGACCGCTTCGTCGCCTGTTGGATCGCCGTTCTTGGGGCGGCGTGGGCGACGCGACATGCCGCCGCCTAACGAGCCGACAAGGTTTCCCAACGGCGAATAGGTGCTGCCACTGATTGAAGCTTCCGCTGCGCCGAGCATCGCTGCCGCGCCGCCGCCTGCGAGACCGGCAGCGGCGACGGCTGCGCCTCCGCCCGAGGCAAGCGTCGTAACAGCGCTGGCTGCGGCTGCAGCACCGGCTGTTCCGGCGATGACGGTTGTCGCGGCGAGCGCTTGGCCAACTTGAATACCAGTGGCGATGGCTTTTTGAATGATGATGGGTGCGGCGATCGTGCTTGAGATTAGCCAGAGCGCGAGCGCAGCGAGGCCTAGCAAGTTTTGCAACCCGTAACCGGCGTTGCCACCGACGCCGCCCAAGTTAAGAAAGCTTTGGTCAGTCATGAAATTGATGAGGCCCGCAGTGAGTAGCGAGGCCGCGGCCCAGCCGATCGGCCATGCAAGAACGCCCGCGTATCCGAGCAGAAATCCAACGCCGATTGAATGGAGTGTTCGGACCGCAAGGAAGCCGATAAAGATCGGCGCAAGGGCGTAGCCGACGTAGAGAATGAATTTCTGAACGAGGTACGCGTAAAAGACGATCACGCTGGCAATGAATCCGAGCACCCACAGGACGACGGAAATGCCGGCTTCAAAAATGGCGTGCCCATCCAGCACGTCCCACCACGATTTGGAGCCAGACGTGCCGGTGGTGCCTTTGTTGATGGCGAGTGCCTGCTGATACTGCTGATAAACTCCGGCCGGATCGGCATGGAGCGTGTTCTTGACCGTCGAATCGACCGTTGTCGCAATCTCGTTGCTCCAGGTCGGCAGATAGGCGAGGACGGCCGCGAATGCGAAGGTCCGTCCAATCGTGCGGAGATAAGCGCTTGGACTACGGTGGCCCGTCACGGTTGAGGAAACAATTCCGATCGCGAGCAACACAAATGCGATCGGCGTGAGCACGTGGTTCATTTCCGTGCATTGATTGAGAAAATTCGGGAAAAGTGTGTCGAAATTGTTCATCGTTAGGCGCCGTGCGTTCGTTGGGCCGGAGTTTTAGTGACCGTTTGGAAATGAGGGCGGTGTGGTTTCCAGGCGGAAAACTTCGCCGTATTGTTGCAAGCTCTCTTGCATTTGCGCTTGCCGTTCTTCGCGGCGGGCTTGTCCCTGACGCTCGCGATCGGCTCGGTTCTCCGCGTCCTGCGTTATGACTTGCGCCGCCGCGTTATCTGTCTCGTGATCGACGGTTGCCAGTTCGGCGTTGTAACCCATAAGCACGCCGTTGAGCTTCTGCGTTTCCGCATCCGTTGTTGACGCTTGGAGCTTTTGCGTCGTCGCAGCAATCTCGTCGCGCAAAGCTTTACGTCGCGCGAGGACGTCATTGGTGACGCTTTGGAAATTGCGCGAGTCGTCCTGGATCGCGCCATACTTACGGTACGAATCTTCCAAACGTGGAACTTGGGTACCGTCCGGCGTGGTGAACGTTTGCCCCAAACTCTGGTATAGACCGTTTCCGTTGTATTGGAGAGCTTGGAGACCATTGGCGGATCGCTGTAGTTGAGTGAGCGTTTGACCAACGCCGGATTGTTGCAGACTGCCGGTTAGTTGATTCGCGCCAACGATGTTCACGAGCTTCGAAGGATCGCCAAACGCTTTGACGTAGGCGGTCACCTGCTGAAGCTCCTGCGTCATCGTCGTGATCTGTCTGATCTGGTTGTTGACCATCTCGACGTACTTCGCGAGATCGACGATGTGATTCACTTGGTTGTGCGCGATAGCGGTCGGGTCGATAACGACGACCTGCGCATTCGCTAGAGAAGCAGCGACTAACAGTGTGGTGATTGAGGCAATGAATTTCATAGGCATGAATGTGTTATTCCTGAATTCGAATGGTGGCAGTGGTTGGTGCGAGAATGACGCCGTTCTGCTCGCGTTCCGGCAGCGGCACTTCGAGTAAGCGAACGCTGGCCGCATCGTTGGATTGCGGTCCGAGACGCTGCTTGTCGATGAGAGACTCAAACCGCTGCTTTGAAGAATCGCTTCGTCCTTTTTCATAACCCTCTGTATAGGACTTCTTCGCGGAGGCGTTGCTCGCGCCTTGGAGCGTTTCGCTGAGTAACACGCCGGCGCCTGCACTTGCGGCTGTGATTAGAGGATTGCCTTTGCTAATTGCGTGACCGATGAGAGCGCCACCCGCAGCGCCGGCGGTGTCGCCAATCACCCGTGTCGGACTAATACCCGCGCAGCTCGTGAGCGTTACGCCAGCGAAAAGTGAAAGAAGAATTGTCGCGTTTTTCATTACGCGACCTGTGATATTCGATTAATTAGCCGGGGCTGCTCCAGCGCTGGAGCGATAGAAGCGGTCCTTCGGCAGCCTTCTGAACCTAGCTTGTGTTAAACGACGTATTCACGAATCTGAATAGACTGTTGAAGCGTGACCACATTAGGATGCCAAGCAAGCGGGTGTTGCTGAAGATCTCCAAAAAAACGCCGGTCCGCTTCCACCAGTGCTGGCAAAACTGGTTCCAGTCCTTGAGACTCCAACTAAGCTTTCCGATCAAGAATTCCAAGACCCTTTCGCTTATCGTCGAGGAGCCTTGCGAGATGACAGAGCGGAACCAGAAAACCTGCGTAACTTGATTCCTCGCCAGGTGCCGAGTGGGATGCCACTTCCAGCATTTCAACGCGTGCTCAATATCGGACTAAGTTACTTTGGTCATCCAGCCCCTCCCGCAAAAGGCCTTCATTTCAGATCGTGTAGACACGTTCTTAATGAAGAAGCGGAGTGTTGTTGAGATTACGAGCGAAAGGGTTACTGATCGAAAGGCCAACGCAGACGAGCCGAAGAAACCGCGCGGTCATCTGGCGCCAGGATCCTTTCGGCACCCGCACCACTACCGTCTAGTTGAACGATCAAAACCGGACCATTTGAATTCATGCCCTTTAGTTCGAATTTGAGGTATCCGAAAAATGTCGGGCGATCTAAGTGCAGAAGGGCATCGCGAACTAGGTCCACGACCGCAGTATTGACTTGACGAATTGCTGTTTCCAACGCGATTCCGCAAGCACTGGCTCCGGCAGCGAGATAGGAGAGGGTCTCGCTGTGTTGTGCCTGGTAAAAACGGACGTAGTCCGATGCAGAGACGAAGCGATCATGACCGTAGTTCTCAAGTGTAGCGCTCCATGGCACGGCGCCACATAACTTATCCGCGAGCACGCCGAGTTCTGTTCTCAATGCAGAAGAGGTAACGCCGCTTGTCGATGTGATGCAACCAGGAGTGATCCGTTGCTACTTGAGGAGCTTCATCATTTGGATGGCGGCTTGTCTTTCGCCAACGTGGATAAGCAAATCGGGAGTGAACTGTGCGACCTGCTCTACCAGGCAATAGGTAATTCCTGCCTCGGGCGGATAGGCAATAAATTCCTCTATATTCTGCAGACTGAATGATTTCAGAATCGCCATCCCCGGCCAAGGGCTTGACTTGCCATCTCGTGAGCTTTTAGGAGCGAATCGGCATCATTCGCAACGACCAGTGTCACGGAACTGGGTTTTGAACTGATTCGACGCCATATAGTTTGAAAGAGCAATGCCGCGGCAGAAGAGCTCGGAGGCAGAAATCCAAAAGTGTTTTGGAAGCCTTGGGCAAACAGACGGGCGTCGTCGCAGGTCGAGGTAATAAAAAGAGCGGCGGCTTCCTCGGCTGCGCGGGCCAGTCCCCAATTTGCCCCCTCCCGGCTGTGGGCGGCCCGTCAGTGCGAGGCTATGCTGCGCTTTTGCGTTGTTTTGTGAACTCGCCAGTTTAAACTCGCGAGCGAACCAAGCCGCTGATAGTCCATGAAAAGTGTGTTTCGCCTCTCCGCTACAATCCTAGTTTTTTTCTGCACTGGTGCCACGCTTCCCGCCGCCACCGCCGACGACTCTCCGCGCGAACTCTTCGATTTGCTTAAGCGTGCATTGACGGTCGACCCGCAAAAGCGACAGAACGAATCGCAACTGCTCGCCGCGCGCGTGGTCGCCGCCCACCCGGTTCCGTCGAAATGGGACGCCGCCGTGTATTTGCCCTACGCCGTGCCGAATGACTTGCTCGGGAAAATGGAGGGCACGAAGGTCGCGACAGACGTGAGCGGGCTGGCGACGGCGACGGTGACTCTCAAAGGAGTGAAGGTCAGCGGCGATTGGGCCGAGGGGAAAGTAGAACTGGAGCTGGAAGCGGGAACGAGTCTGAGCAGCGATACTGCGGGCCTGACGGTCTCGGGCCGTCTATTATATCTTGGCTTTGCCGAGAATCGCGACGGCACCGCAAGCGCGGCCTTTGCCGTGGCGCTCGGCGAGCCGAAAGCAAACGCGAAGATTTCCGGCAAGACCTTCGAGACGCCGGACTGGCTGGGCCGCTACGTCGCCGCGGGCGCGATGCGGCTGCTCGAGGACCAATTGCGATTTTCTATCCCTGTGCCGCTCGAATTCAGCCGCAAGTTCGGCTACACGGGCGAGTCACTGCTGCGCACGGGCGAGGGATGGATCAAGTTGAACATCAGCGCACCCGGCGCGACCCTGCGGCAGGAGATCGCAGAGATCGCCCCCATCTTCGTGCCCTCGGGCGTGTGGCTCGGCGTGGATTTCGAGGAGGGGTTGATCGCTACGGCGCCGCCCGCGGCCACCGCCACGCCCGCACCGCTCGCGCCCGCGGCGCTCCAAGCGGCGCTCGTCGCCTATGAAAAGCAGGGCGGCACGATGCCGCGGCTTTTCGTCAACGGCCATTATCTCGCCTCGCTCGTCAACGACATTGGGAAGCTCTCGCTCGCCGAGCGGACGGCAACAGCGACGATCGCGGGTCACGGCGGGAATCTTGCCAGCACTGGCGGCGATATTTACGCCAAGGCTTATCTGCACAACGACGACGGCGGCGGATGGCTCACCGTCGCGCCTTCGGCCACTTGGGGTCCGGAAGGGCTGAAAATTTCCTGCGGCTACGAGGCAGCGGCACGGGCGAATCTGCACCTACATGTCGATCTCGGCCCGGGCGGTGGTGTGGGCACGAGCGTCGGCATCCGCGGCGGCACAGGTCGGCAGCAGGTAACCGGAACGGTGAGGTTGCGGGTCTTGCAGAATCCGAAGGAAGGGCAGCCCGGGAGTGTCTTGGCGCTGAAAGCGGACTTCGCGAATCAGGCGGTGGCGATCACCGCGAAGACTGACGGTCGCTTCAAGCTGAAGCTGCTGGGGGGATGGGCATCGGCAGACGTGCCGGCAATCGGGGCGAAGATCACGCTGCCCGTGCCACACAACGTTGTCCCGAGCATACCGCTGCTGTCGGATGCGCCGCTGGCACTCCATTTCGCGGAATCGGTCGAACTGCCCACGGGCGGCGTTCTCACGCCTTCGGAAAAAGGGGTGCCAACCCACATGCTTATCGCTGCAGGTGAGCCCGAGATGGATGCGATCGGGTGCATCGTGCCTTTTGCGGTGAGCTTCGAAACGCTCTCCAAGGAAGACGCCGCCAAACGGTGCGAGGCGGTTGAAGCAGTGCTCAGGGCTGAGAGCCAACCGAAAATCGAGATTGGCAGCGTGGAAGTCGATCTCGGCGGAATTAAGATCGGCAAGAATAACGAGATTATCAAAGCAGTCGTCAACACGGTCGAAACGCTGGAAAAAGCGGGTAAGGATGTGGCGCGTGAAGCGGACCGCGCTGCCGACAACGTCGAACGTGAAGCAGGCAAGGTCGCCGGCAACGGCGAGCGCGAGGCAGGATGGGCGGAGAAAAACGTCGAGCGCGAAGTGGGAAAGTTTTCGAAGAATGCGGAACGAGAGGTAACGACGGTAACGAACGAGGCGATTGCCCAAGCGGGACGGGTGGCGGGAAATATCGCAAACACAGCCACGGATACAGCGAGAGACTTCGGCAAGACCGCGGGAAAAGCAGCAACAGACGCGGGGCATGTCCTCGGCGGCGCTGCGACGCGAACGGGTAAGGGGGTAAAGCGCATATTCGGAAGAAAATGACTGCGCGCGACGAACAGTCGAAATTCCTCAGCACCGCCTTTTGGGTTGTGGGGGCGTTTTGCGCTTACTGTGAGACGCAGGTCTTCGCTGCCGCGCATCGTTTCGGCGAAGTCGAGCTGCCGATCTTCGGCAAATGTTTCGAGTCCGAGGCGGTGATTTTTACCCTCTCGCTTGGCTGGCTGCCGCTTGTGATCCTCCACCTCATCGCTCACCAGCACCAGCGCCTCGGCGGCGCGCGCCCACGCTTCCCCGGCGTGATGGGCGACCTCGAAATCCCCTCAGGCATGAAGTGGATTCGCGCGCTGCTTTTCGTCGCGCTCTGCATGTGGCCGACATTCGCGCATGTCTTCCTCACAGGGCGTGCCTACACCCACTACGCAATCGTCCCCTCCGGCGTCGTGAATAAGGAGCTGGATAGCGCGAAATGGCCCGCGGTGCGGGGCTGGATGCTTGCGGTTTACCCGTTCGTGACGCCGGACCGGAATAATGGTGATGCACGGTGGTGGGTCAACTTGCGTGAAGAATGGGCCGACGTCCACCGCGCAGAACGCCACGACTCGGCTTACGAGGTGAAGTCTCGATATGAGCGTGTTGCGGTCAGTGCCATATGGTTTCAGCCAATCCTATTCGACCTAGTCGCCTTGGGTCTTGCTGGTTCAGGCCTTGTGCTGGCGACGGCTGGCTTCCTGCCCCGCGATCGCGAGGGAGTCCAGCGCAGAGGAGGCGTGAGCAGTGTTTGAGAAACTTCGCGAGTGTCGTGACGATTGGTTGCCGGCACGCGCTGAGGAAGTCGATTCATAGGCAGACGCTCTTGTGCACACTCTAACTAAGTTAACTAAGTGAGGTGACCGCCGGGATTCGCACTTGGATCTGGCGGAGATGAGTCCAACTCAATTGTCCGCTCAGTGCGTGCACTATTTGCTTGTCTGGAAAAGCTCGGCGAAACGCACCATGTGGAAGAGATTCGTCCTGCCAAAGCCATTTCCAAACTCAATTGCCAATTGTCCACTCAGTGCGTGGACTATTTCTTTGCCGTAATCGGCGCGCTTTTCCTTGAGGATATCCGTCCGAATTCGTTGCCCGACCTGCCAATAGAGCAGGACCAACGCTGAATTCACTGCTTGAGCGATGCGCTGGCGGGAGTCACCGATTAGCGCGCGCAAATCGTTAAGCAATTGCGCCGGGGCAATCGTCGCGAGTGCTTTGGACGGAGCTTTTTTGGCCGTGCTATTGCTTTTATTTGCCTCGTCATGCTGCCAAATCTACTGGAACGGACGTTTGACGCGAGTTCTTGGTCTGAACGGATTGACTCAAAGGTCTCGGTTCATTTTTTTCGGACGCCAATTTGGCCGACCAAACTCAGCGACCGGGGCTATTGCTCGGATATCGCGCTTTCGATTGCGGACAACACGTCGTCCGTTCCGCGCAGGCGCCGGGCTCGCTCGTCGAATTGCGCGCCGCTGCTGCCGCTGATGTAAAGCATCTCAGGTGACGCCACGTTGTGGACCGTGCCGCAGATCGGATTTTGCGCGTCGGAATGTAAATAGGTGAATGCCGCAAACTTTTCGCCGCTCTGCTGATCGGGCAGCGGGTACGAGAGAATCGCGTGCTTCGTCAGTTCTGTGAGGCCAATGTCGTGCCCCATGTCTTCGAGATCGGCGCGATCATTTTGACGCATGAGGAAAAATTGCCGCGAGTTCCCGAATACCGCTGAGCGAATGCGGCTTTCTTTGAAGCGGCCGTATTGCTGTACGATGGAAATATTCCAGCAATTGAACTTACGCATCTGCGCGTAACTCTCCTTTACAATTTGTTCGCCGCCTGGAATATCCAAAAGCCGCGCAACTTCTTCGTACACATTCCGCTTTCGCAGGCGCCGCGGCATCGTGATGATGTGCTGCCGCGTGTAATTCGTGATAAGGAATCCGGCAACTGCACGAAGAAGCTTCGCCGCTTCTGGAATGTAACCGAGTTCGAAGTGTGCGATTTTACCGGTTAGCGAAATGTTACTGGCACCATCGAGCAGACAACCGTAGTTGCCATCGGCGCACCATGGCATCAAGCGAGTGGCAAGATCGCCAGTTGCCGGATCGGAGCCGTCGAGTTGGATCAACTCCTGCAACATCCGATGGGTCGGGTATTCCGACGACGTGAAGTACGCGAACGCGAGATTGCGAACTTCGCGTCTCGTGTTCGGCTCTTTCAGGAACCGCAGTGCATCTTCTTCCGTGACTTCGGCGAGTTGCTCGTTCGCGAGGTCCGCGTTTGAGCGCTGGAGATCACGAAAGTCCACAAAGACATCAAGTGTCGTCGTGCCGGGACGCGTTCGTTTGAGTTTTGCGAGGATGCAAGCATGCCGGGCAATTTCCAGGAGTCGATCGGCGTTGCGGCGACTCCATTCTTCGAAGACATCTTCGTAAAGCAGCATGATGTATTTGGCGATCTGCGCTTCGCGGGAAAGCTGCTTGTCCTCGTCACTGCTGACGCCGGCGATCTTTGCGACCAGCGCCATCGCAGATGCGAGTTGCTCGGCCGTGAGCGGCAGACCATGTGTGTCGAGATAATTGATTGTCAGATCGCCATCCGGCTGAATGATGATCGGTCGCGCGGTAGGTTCGACTGTACGCGTATAAATCTCGTACGAGAGTCCTTCCTCAATTATGACGGTGTAATCGTAGAACGCTTCTGTCTGCGAAAGCAGGTCGCAGACGGTGACGCTTTTTCCTGCGCCGCTCATACCTAACAAGACCGCGTGTTGCGGCGTTTCACTTCCGCCGGACCCGGAGAAGGTCGTCACGCCGACAAGGTTTCGTTGCGTCCCTTCATAGAGCGCCTCAGCCTGGTCGAGATGACCAGTGAATGTCGCGCTAAATGGCAGCACGTCGGCCAAGTAACGGGTCTCCGCGTAGATTTTGCGATGCGGATAGCGGCCCCACGGATAACCGGGCCAGCTTTGATACAACAGTTTCCTGGCTGTCGTAGGCAACGCGCATTCAAGATACTGGGCGCCATTCATTCCATTGATCGCGTTCTTGATGGCCGCGATTTTCACAGCGAGTCCCTCGCGCGTTTGGTCCCATGCGCGAATGATGTATTCGATGTTGAATGGCCGCGCGTGTCCGTGCATCAAGGCCGCGATTTTCTTCTGCTTTTTCTCCATCGCCGTTAGTAGCGAAAGACGCTTCTCGCTTGCGAAGTCCCCAGCCAGACGGTCGTGGGCTTTCTCTTCGCGGCTGATTTCAGCACGAGCCGACAGCGATTCAATGTTGACCGTGATGTTGTAGTCGAGCAGCGGCAGCCCGGTGAGACGATGAACCAAGCCGGGATGCGTGATCTTGGGCCAGCGATTAAGGACGAGCAGGGAATGATAAAAACCATCCATCCAGAACCCGGAACCATCTTGCAGTCCCTGCGCTTCGCTGTGCCAGCAGTTGTCCTGGATGGAGAGTTGCGGATCGAATGTCGCGAGCGTGTCGTAATCAAACCGCGCGCCGAGTGATGGATTGAAAAAAGTTGTGCAATTACGGAAATGATCGGCGTCATTCATGGGCGTGATGCGCGCACCGTGGAAAATGTTCGCAAGCATCTGGCGAACGAGCTCGAACTCCGTTGTCATTTCCTGAACGAGCGCGTCGTAGTGCGCGTATTGCCTTGCGGCCGTTGCCATTAACACTGGCGAAGTTTCGATCTGGCGCGAAAAGTAAAGTACGAGTCGCTGACGGCGCAGTCGCCGATCTACCATCGCCTGCCAATAGCGAGCGAAGCGTTCGTTACGGCAGCGTCGAGTCCAAACATTCGTGGCGCGTTCGGTTTGCTCGCGGTAGCGCAGTAATTCCGAGCGATAGTCGGAGTCGCAAAACCATTGGACTTGCAGGCGCAGCTTGTCGTGTAAACACGAAAGCAATAACGCGAGCTGATCCTGAAACGCATTTAGATGCTCCGGCGCCGCGGCACTGAGATCGGCCGGCTCGATAACGAAGCCTTTCGAGATAAAACAACCTTTGCGCAGGCCGTGAAAGACAACGAGATCGCGGACGAAATAACCGTTGGGAGAAGATTCAAACATAATTGGAAGAAGAGGAGCGCGGCGTTGTCTCACGCGGGGATTCCGGACCGAAGCCGGGGCCTTTGAGCCACAGCTCAAAAAGATCGATGTCGTAGCCGGGCGGTTTTCCTTGTCGCAGGACGAGCGCATAGAGCAGCGCCAGGCCTAACGGAATCAGCGCGGGAATGGCCGCACTGAGCAGAGCCCATTTCCAGATACTGAAAAGTAAGAGAAGCGTGATCACTGCGGCGAATGCTCCTCCGGCTACGAACCAAAATAGGTTGCCCTCCAGTCCCCATGTTTTGCCGGCGGAGTCGTCCGCGCTGTTCGTTTCAGTAAAGCGCAGTTCGTGTTTGGTGTTGGCGCTGTTGCTCATTGAAACGAGCCGACATCGACGGTCGAACTATCGAGGCCGAATGCGGTGAAGAGTGCCTTCACGATTACCGGCGCTGCGGCAATGATCAGCCCGCCGATAATGGAAAGCTTCCCGGCATCGGTGTCACCGCGTCGGATCGCGAAACCGCCGCCAATTACGCAAACGGTGCCGAAGATGAACCCGATGAGCATAACAATTCCCATCGCCTTGCTCGCGCCTTGGGCGAGGCCGCCAGATGATTGAGCCAAAATAGGAATGAAGTGATTTACGAAGAGAGCGTTTTTCATGTGCACGATGTTCTACCGCGCTGTGAGATGCATGCTGCTCCAACGTCAGAGCGAGTTGTTGATGCGCGCGGTGTCAGGCTGCGTTGATGAACGCACTCTGGATTTCATCTGAGCGACTCGAACATCTGCGACACCTTGAAGCGTATTTGCATGAGCAGATCCGCGGACAGGATCACGTGATTCCGCGCGTCGTCTCCGCGCTTCATCGCGGCGAACTTGGTCTAACGAGCGTTGGGCGTCCACGTAGCAGCCTTCTGTTGTTGGGTCCAACTGGTGTCGGAAAAACAGAACTGACGATCGCGTTTACGCGTTACTTGTTTGGCGATGATAAACTATTTCGTTTCGACATGTCCGAGTATCAGACGCAGGAAAGTCTCGGCGTTTTGCTCGGCGGTCGTGTTGGCGAAGTTGGGCTTCTCGGAATGGCGCGCGCCAAGTCGGCAGCAGGGACGCTGCTGTTCGACGAAATTGAGAAGGCGCACCCGCGTGTGCTCGATCTCTTCCTGCAAATCCTGGATGCCGCGCGTGTGACCATGGCGAGCGGCGAAACGCTCGACTTCAGCGGCTTCTACATTGTGTTCACGTCAAACATTGCCGCGTCGGAGATTCTCAATCTTCAGCACTCATCGTTCACGACAATGGAGCGCCATGTCTTGGCGAAGGCGCAACAATCTTTGCGGCCAGAACTCTACGCCCGCGTCGCGGAAAAGCTGGTCTTCAATCGTTTGAGTTATGAAGTGCAAATGGAAATCGCGCGGCTTCACATCGGTCGCGAGCTCTCATTCCTTCGCGACAAAGGTTTTCATCTGAGTACTGGTCAAGCAGTTGTCTCGTTTCTGATGCAACGTGGATTTCATCCGCGATTGGGAGCGCGCCCCTTGCGCGACACGATCGAAAAACATCTGCGCGGCGCAGTCGCCGATGCCACGCTCGCCGAAGTGACTTCGCGTACATTGGAATTCGTTGTGTCTGCAAACGAGCTCACATTGCGGCCGTGTTAGCCGCCGTCGCGATGAGCTCGTCTCGTGATGATCTGCGCACCCGCAGAGGCGCGTCCGGCTTTCCGCTTGGGAGTACGGGAGCGGAACGGCCGAGAGTGCAGCGAGGACGGTGCAGATGATCACAGCTCCGAAGGCAAACTCGGAGTCTGTGCAGGGAACGGGGAAGCACAGTCTCCCCGCGGCGAAGCCGCATCAATATCGGCGACATATTGAGCGCCGGACCTGGGAATTCTATTGAGATCCTCTGAGCGCGCCGCAGTGATCGTGCGTTGTGGAATAGAGCACTGCGGAGTCTGCGAAGCGGTGGCCAAGGGAACAATGCGCGACGACTGCATCTCTGAAGGGCAAGCAAAGTCTTTGAGGTTTTGCAGGGAGGAGCCGCGCGAAGCGGAAGGCCGCCGGAAGGAGAAAAGCTCAAAGTCTTTACTAAGCGGGCAGCACGAATTCCAATTAGCCATTGCTCTCAGCCTCGTCTTTATGGCGGGTGATAACAATCAAGCGCGTACCGCGCCACTTTCGCGAACGTAAACTCACTTCGTTATGAGTGATTTCTGGTAAACAGTAACTTCATTGCCGCTGTCCGTATTGAAGAACGTCACACCCGGCGAGTAACCGAACTTCCGAAATAGTCCTTCGCTCGGCTCATTTCCTACGCGAATGGTGCACTGCGCGATAGGACGACCGAGCGCGACGACTCGGTTTTCAGCGTCGCGCAACAGAGAAGAGCCTATTCCTTTACCCTCTGCATCTGCTCGGACAGACAAGTGAAGGATCTCGCATTGATACCACTGGATCTTCCTGATCTCGATGACTCCTACAAGACGAGACTCTTCGTCGAATCGACAGAGATAGTTGTCAGCCGCGGCCAAGACCTTGTCTGCAGAATAGTTCACTGTTAACCGATTTCGACTATTGATCAGATCCGCGATTGCTTGGGCGGTAGCAGTATTCATTGAAAAATATCAAGCATACAAATGCACAACCGGTTTACGACATCATTTGAGTCGCTTTGATGACGCAGCGTACATTTTCAACGCCTGGCGGGTGAGTTTTTCGCCAAAGCGTGTCTGACCCAAGTCGGCGTAAACCTTCAGCGCATGCTTAAGGAATTTCCGCCCGGTAATGACATTACCAGTTTCGCAGATGAGGACGCCTGTTTGTCGCAGCAGATACGCCTTTTGATAGGCGAGTTCGTATTTCTCCATCAACTCGAGTGCTCGTGCTCTCCAGCGAGACGCTAGGGGAAGTCTACCAGCACGGAGGTATGCGAGGCTGATATTGCCAGAGGTCACCGCTATTCCGAGTAGATCGCCGATCGTCCGCTTGATAGCCAAGCTTCGTTTATAGGTCTCTACCGCGACGTCAATTCGCCGAGTATGTGAAAGCGCCAGTCCGAGGTTGTTCAGGGCGCGCGCGTGAAAGTTCCCGACGCCTTCACGCCGATGGCGCGTGCATTTTGTCAGGTCGATCGTTTCGATAACGCTGATAGCTTTGTTCAAGGCGCGTTCGGCGCGTCGAAGATCAGGCTTAGTCTTTTCCGCCTGAATCAAGCCGAAGATGTTGTACGAGCCCGCGACATCGAAGGGATCACCAATGCGCTTGTTTAACTGGATCGCTTTCCGGGCGAATCTTGCCGCGCGAACAAAATTGCCGAGAATCTTGTTTGCTTTGGCTGCTTGGATGCGAAACCAGCCGGCGAGTTCGCTGCCCCGCGCAATCCGAAATGCTTCTTCTGAGATCTCCGCTGCTCGTTTGTAATCTTCGATTTCGAAAAATACTTCGCTCAGGCAAGCGTACCGATCAACCAGTCTTGCGGTCTGGAGCCAGCCTTGGTTTGATAGCGTTCGCGCGACCTGTTCGGCTTTGGCTTTCGCGTCATTATGGAAATTAACCCTTCGGAGTTTTCGAAAAAGGACGCGCAGATCGGCGATAGCGATTCGGACATCATGCGCGTGCCCGAACCGCTGCAAGTTCGGGTAGGCCGAATCGCGACGATGTCTTACAAGCCACAGAATTCGCTGAACCTTACTCGCGTGAACTGCGCGCCAAATGTCATTATCTGCGCCGGAATATCCCAATATGCACAACGTGCTGCCGGACAATTCGCGTTGGATGATCTTTTGCGCAGTCCCCTGCAACCCTCGGCCGACCTGATTAATTCGAGTCACCATCGTCTCCGGCCGGTCGAGGGAACCATGCAGGTGAATCGTCCGGGTGGGCGGTGTGACTGCTAATTCAATCAGCGTGTCGAAATTCGTCGTCAGAATGCGGCAACGCTTCTTTGCGTTGAATTGAGCAAGCACTCGATGAGCCTCGTTTGGACGGGTATGTCGAAGCAGCTCGAAGAACGATAGAAACGTGGTTTCTCCGAGACACGCATAGAATCGCTGAAAGAGAATTTCCGGCGTGACGCGCTTGTAACGACGATTTCGGCAGATTTCACGCCAGCGCGACCGTAGAGGATCGCAGTCGCACAGGGTTCTGACAGCGAAATCTTTTAGAGCTGCACCGGAGGGCAGGTTCGACGGGGGAAGCATAGAAATGCCAGCACCAGTTAGAAAGATGAGTCGGCGCTGCTGTAATGCCGATTGAATTTGGTGGACAAATTCGGGAACGGTGATGCTCTGTGTGGCCATTCTGAGCTGTGCTTGCTGCACAATGTTATTCGGTCGCTCAGACACGTGCGAATCAAACGTGGAATAGCGCAATGGTCTCTCCCGTGGTGATCTACGCGTGGCAGAGGGGCGTCCGGCTTTCCGAGTGGAAGAATGGGATCGGAACGGCCGAGAGCCCGGCGAGGACGGCACAGGTGATCACCTGCTCCTGAAAGGCAAACTCGGCATCTGTGCCGAGCGAACGCGAACCCACTCTCACCACGGCGGAGGCCGCGTCCAAATTCACGATCAAATCAACATTCGCCTACTCCTTTTTGGGTGGGCGTCGCAGAGACTCGTCACTAACGGCTTCAGTCGTTTTCGGTAATGCCGTGGAGGAAAATGTCCCGGCTTTGGATGAATCACTGTTATCGAGCTGTTTTGCTAATTCGGTGCGAACAAATTGGCATAGAGCAGCGAAGGCGTCGAGTTGTTCAAGCCTGCGCTCGACATTCTTCTGCCGCTTTTCTTCTGAAACTTGATCGGCGAGGTCTACCTGTTGAGCACGTTGTTGAAGCTCAAGAATTAGATGCATATCACTCGTTCGAATATCACTGACTAAACTGGGCTTTAATGCATTTTGAAGCCATGCACGTACCGATTGATTACTTGCCCTCTGAGTAGCTTCTGCTAGCACCAAATCAATCACTGCGCGCGCAGCGACATCGGCAGCGAATGCCAACTTCAACAACGAGCGAACGGTATCTCCTTCTTCCTTGTCTTGCTGCTCAGCAAGCTGTGACGCCAGGTAATATGGGCGTTCTTCGTCCGGATGGAGCCGGAAGAGAGCCTCGAAGATCGGTTCGAAGGTCTCGAACGGACGACGACCGGTTGGCAAGTTTGAGCGATGCTCCCAAAGCGATAAAATCGTACGAAAACAACGTTCTTCTGCGGCAATCTTTTCCGAACCCGTGGCGTTTCGAGCAGCGGTCATCTGTTCTTCGATATAATGCGCCATCCAGCGCGACAGAAGATCGACATCTCTAGTCGGCTCCGCCGCGAAGGTTTCGATTAGTTGTTTACCCAAGTTGGTGACTTGTTGGTCCATCTTTTAGAACTCCATCAGACGAGAAAATGAATACCTTATGTGAGGGTTCAAGATATCCATAGGCGCTGTCCCGTGAGTGTTCCTCTCTTCGAGAAATCTGAACTTCGATGATCAAATCCTTTCCAGTGGTCACACATAGTTGCTTCAAGAGTTTGATCGACGCGCACAGTCGAACGCCATGGCGGAAGGCTTCCTCTCTTTCCCCTCTCCTCCACCGCTTTTCCTCGCTCCAAGTTTCACTTCTCAAAAGAGGTTCGCGTTCATTACCCTGATGCCAAAAGAATTTTTCAAAGTCAGGCGTTAAGTCCAGAAGAGTGACAAACGAATTACCGATCTCTAGCGGCGGATAGTGAATCTCGCGCGCATGTGGGTCAAACGCATCGAGGCGTGTGTCGCCACTATCGTGATCGACGATCCAGCCTAACAATTCGAACGGAGGCCGTTTTACTTCCTCATCGGAATCTTTAAAACAAGGCAGCCTACAACTGTAGGAGTGTTCACGAGTGCGCATAGCGGTCGCGAGTGATTTAGCGGCTTCGTGGTTCACGAGTGCGCTGCTTACGCTGATCGTTTCCACAGAGTAATTGTCATAGTCGAGCCAAGATCCCGCGACGCATAGAGAATCCGACAACGATGTTTGCCTTGTGATACAGTCTAAGAAATCTTCGGATCGAACGCTCCACAACCAATCCTTTCGGTCACGCTCAGTTATCCACTCCCGCCTTTTTAACGGCGTGGGATCGCGTCGATCTGCCAGCCATCGACCATCGCTACGCGTCAGCAAATGCCGGCTAAACCATTCGTGCCACGGGTCTGCATGATCCTCCCAATAACCACCGATCCGCCGCACAACGGGAAGGCTTTTGAGAAGCTGAGCAGCGACGGAAAAGAAGGCGTGATAAGAGTAGTAAAACGAATAGTCATCTACGCGCGGATAACTCCCATGATCATGCGACGTAGCCCAATGGCCATACGATCCCGAGTTCCATAACTCTCTTCTCCCGTCGCTCTGATAACCGGCTGTTTCGTTAACGTTAAGATCTCGAACGGCTACTATCTTAGCCAAATCAATGACGTCGCTGTTATTCACATCAAATAAGCTCGCTAAGCCCTTAAACCAGTATTCATCGAAATCCCATCCAAGGTGAATGTTCGGCACGGACGATCCGGGAGGTGCTAACGAGACGCGTTCAGATTCTGGCCGATCCACTTCTCGAAGGGGAAATTGGCTCTGGCCGACTTGCTGAAGATTTTCTAAAATGTTTTGCGCATATATATGTGGAGAGACCTTAGCTAATAATAAAGCAACCGTCGCAGCGGTACTCTGAATTAGAAGGTGCGGCATTCCAGTCAACGCCAGGTCCGCGAAGATTTTCGCGTGTGGTATCAGCGGCTGAGGATTGTTTATCGCCGCTCGCGCAAATCCGATTAGGAGATATAGGATTGCGTGCAGTCGATAGAATTGAAAACGTCGGCTTCCGAATGGCCCGACACCACCGTTTTGTATCCATCGAAGCAACGACACAATCTCATTATCGCACGCCAGTTCGACCAAGCGCCGGACACAATGAGTCGCCTGCCATCGTTCGGCTGAATCCGGCGAGGCGAGACAGGACCAGATGAATCCAGTCACTGCGTCGGGAATATTGCTCGGTGGAAGAAGCCAGTCTGACCATAAGCCGTCGGCATAATCCGGCGCGATATGCAATTCGAATCGTGAGATAGCGAATTCGAGGACCTCGCCAGCTTCGGCAGCTGTTAATGAGTTAGCGATTGATGTAACGAACCCGAAAAGCGCACTTGCGGGAAGCAGCTCCAGCGATTCTGCAAGTCCTTCAATCGCACCTTCTCGAAGCGCAATAAGGGATTCCTCGTCGAATGCGCGAGTAGGAAACCAATGATGTAAGCTTTCGACATTAGAGAATCGAAGTGGAAAACGTTTGCCAAGTTTCTTCGCGAATGGTGGCCAGTTACGTTTTACTGCAATTTGATTCGGCCAAGTTTTGCGAACGGCTTCGACAGCATAGATGACGTCAAACACATCAGCTTTCTCAGCTGCGAGTAGCGCGTCTAAAAACTTGATCTCATCGCCAGCGGGCACGCGCCGAACAATTTCGAGCCAGAAGTTTGGAAATTCGGTGCGCTGGTCGAGCTCATCGAAGCGCCTTATCGCTTCGGTTATGCCTTCGGCTGTCGTAAGGGCCAAACCCTCCAATAGCTTAGCCGACGTGTCGGCTTTCGGTTCGGGAGGTTCGACCTGACTTGCTTGCGGATCTGGCGCGATAACAGCTTTTTTGAGTTCAACTAGAAGCCGATCAGGCGAAACTGTTGTAAGGCCTTGTTCGACGGCAAGTTCTTTGAGAACAGTCGTGCCTTTTAGTTGCTGAGCAGTTAACTCGTAGCGTTTCGGACCGGCTAGTTCATAATCTCGTACTGCAGCATCAAGAATAGTTTGTTTCAACTCCTTTGAGTGAATGCGAGAAATGCAAGTGACGGCGAATTCGGGAGAGCCATAGCAACCAAAAAAGCCGGTGAAGGACCAACCAACTTCAGGACGAACCGCACCGCTGGTGACCGCTGAAGTAATGAGACTTGGTAGTTGGCGTGGCAGGAAGCCAATATCGCGGTCCCGCCATCGGCTAATTGCAGCGAATGCAGTACTCGTAGCAAGGCGAGAACCAACACTAAAAACTTCGTCGCGATCCCAATATTTTTCGCGAGCGACGTTGTCACCTATGACCTCGGCCACTCTGAAAAAACGGTAAGCTAGGTCAGGTCGCACCTCTTCCACTCCGGCGACCCGGTCGGCTAACGAAATGACGGCTTGCCACCGTTCGACGATTTCATCGCCAAATTTAGAGACTGCTTCAATGGCAAGATCGAAGTAGGCAGCCGATTCAGCTTTGTTGAGAGGGAGAACGGCGCGAGCTAGTTGCACCCACCATTGGGCACGCTGTTCAGGACCCTCTTGAGTGTCTGACTCGATAGTCCGTCTTGCGGATGTTTCCAATGGAAGCCGCAAAGCGCTAAGATGCTGTTGGCGGAACACCACTCGCAAAGCCGAAAGACGCTGTCCTAAGTGAAAGGTGTCGTTGGAGTGTCCGATAACTTCGGTTGCGAACGCGTCGATATCTGTTTGGCTTGCTGTCCGATGAACAATCAGTAACTCAAAGCGCGCGCGCGAAATGTCTTGTGGCAATCGGTCGAACCTTTGATATCGATCAGAACAGGCACCGTGCGACGATTCGACAAGTTTACTATAGTCAATCGGCGTAGCGGTATCGCGCAATAAGCGTGCGCGAAACATATACCAAGGAAATAAGCCTCCGAGTATTTGTCGCAAGCTTGCGTCTTCAGCATCATTCCCGGCGTGAGGAGGATTCTTGTCGGATGTTTTCAGCGGAAGAAGATCACGAATTTCAACGGAAAAGTCGCCGTTAAGCACCCGTCGCAACGCTGCGCCGCGAAGAAATACACTCGGTGTTTCACGATAGTGATCGCGAGCTAAAGACGGATGCGCACGTTCGGCCACGTAATGATCTAGAACAGCGCGGATCTTCTGGGGCGATAACCCCTGGGTCGCGCAGGCCTCCGCAAACGAAACGATTGCCGGAACGAGTGGTGTGCGGTCAAGAGGGTCATGGCTAATTTTAATTCGCTTCTTTTCGTCAGCCAAGATCGACAATGATCGAGATACAATACGCTTACTAGGATAACGCGCGACGTCTCCTAGTTCGTCTGTTACTGCAAGGACGAGATAAGCGTTCTTTGATCCGTATGAGCCGATTTTCTCGATCTCGTCATACCGGTCGGCATCTACCAGGCGCCTAACCAATAACCGCGTTATCCGAAATGTAACCTCCGCGGGACGCCAGCCAACAAGGAAACGACCGCAATCTGCCGGGCCGGACAGGTTCAAGTTCGCCCATGCCAGTTCCACCAAGTCATCGTCGGAAAGAGCATCTCGATCGAAGCGGTCTTTGCGCTTGTTCTTCTCGCGTTGCTCAAAGTAAATGCGAAGCCAATGGTTAGCGGCTCGTAGATAGGCACGCGCGTCACCCTTGAAATCTGCAACGGATGACAGAAGAGCAGCAGAGTAAACATTCCCCGAACCATCCCATGAGGCATGCAGCGATTGCCGGTAAGCGAGTTCTTGCACACGCTGCGCATCTTGCAGCGGCGCTATAAGATCGACGTTGTCTTGTAATAAAGCTGTCTGACGGCTGTCGCCTGCAATTTCTTCTGCGGCGCGCAACGCCAACCGTGCGGCATCGGCGAAACGCTTCAGTTTCAAAGCTGACCGGAAAGCGAATTGTAGGCGATAAACGCGAATATTCCTCTCGTCGATCGGGCTGTTTTCTGGAAGAAGGTCGTCAGAAAGTGCCAGCTCGATCAGTTGCTCATGTTGACCGGCTCGCAACAAAAGCTGTGGCAGGGATCGAGCCACATAGGCATGTGTTTTTGCAAGGGGGCTGATCGCTTCCAGGTAGGCACCGATTTGTTTCGGGGTGGCGCTAAAATTATTCCTGAACCATGTTTCAGTCGGTTCGTCGCGGAACCGCACCGAGTCATCGGTTAGCCATAGTGGTCTTCCCAAGTCGCTCACAAAGCTCTGCACCGTTGACGTGGCGACACTTGCAGCCTGAGCGAGGACTTCAAGTGGAACAAAGGGCGGAAGATTCGCTAACCCGCCGCAAATGGCGTCAATCTGAGCTTTCGCGATATTGGGACTGCGATCCTTTATTTGAGCAATCGCAGCAGCTAATTGAAGGCTGATTTGTTCATCGACACTCGTGCCTAATGGGCCCAAGCTCGCTAAGACTTGTTGGATGCTTTGATGGTTCATCGCGAGTGCAGTCGCCTGAACGCGAGGATTACCCGATGTGAGCCTGTGAAATTCAACTCCGTCGCTCGCGGTTGCCGTCGGCCAAAAGCGACGAAGATGCACAATCGTTTCGGCTTCACTGAAAGGCTTCAACTCGTAACTCTTTACGATCGCCGGTAGATCAAGGAGCGCGACCCGTTCGGTCCTACAAAACGCTACTAACCGGCATCCTTCAGGCAGACGCTCGCGGATTAGGGAACGTATGAACGATATTTCGCCGACATCTTGAGCCGCCATTTCCGCGTTATCTGCTGCATCGACACAGATCACTAGCAAAGCGTCCGGCGTTAGCTCTCGTAACGAGCGCACGGCTTGTTCGAGGCGATTCAAGAATGCTCGAAACAGCGCATCTACTGTCTGATTCGGCCCAATCAATGTTCGACAATGGCCGTGTGCCGCCAGCTCGTTGGCGATTTGAATCAAACCATCAGAGGCGCGATGTCGCGGCTGACTCGCATTGCGATACGTGCCTCCTCCGAAACAATCATAGACAATGCCAAGAGAGCCTTTAGGTAGCGAATCGACAACTTGACGAGCGACTACGGTTTTACCGACGCCTCCAGGCGCGTGAATGACTAACGGTTCGTCGGTCGTGGCGATCAGTTGGAGAATTTCGCCGTGCTGTTCGCGGACGATGGGCTGATCGAGTCGCTCGAACCTCGGCGGTGCAGGAAAAAGAGCCCCTTCCGATGAAACTCCTAAACGGCTGAGAACATCTTCCCGATAGATTTCGCCATTTGGCGACTCAGGTAAGGCGCGTTGTTGAACAAGTGCGATGAGCTTGTCGACTTCGTCGGTGTGAACGAAGCCAGCTATATACTCCGTGACCTCGGTTTGAAGTTTCTCCTTCTGAACTACGTAATCGCCTTCACCGTCGATAAAATGCAGGACACTACAGAATTGCCTCAATTGATTTCCGCTTAAGCTGGTAATTGTGTGCCACTGACTGTCTAACTTTTTAGGAACGTTATCCCCATTGCTAATTTTCTGGACGGTATCCTTTACACGTTGAGAAACCGATCGATTGGAAACTACAGAAAATGTGATCCGGGGTGCAGAGCTTGGACTGGACAGATTTTGCAACGCACCTTTGTATCGATTCGCAAAACCACTCAGGGTCTCTTTAAGATCACTTAGACTGACTTTAAGATGCGTCTGAACTGTCGAGTGCTTTAATTGGAAGTAATCAACCGAGGAGGGCTGGCCCTTGATTTGTGAATACTCAGCAACATCGATCACATATTCGCCAGCTTGATGGTTTTCACGCGAGCCTTCGATTACGACGCATTCCAGCTGGGAATTAAGATTCAGGAGCCGTAAGCAACGCCGTGCAGCCCAACGATAATGGAAGACATCGCCGGCGCGAGAGTAACGGACAGCTGTGTTCTGCACCGCCCAATCTACTGCAAACGAACGCGGCGACTAGTTTAGCCGAAAATTGAGGCGTCTCGGACGAGAGAAACTATTATGAAATCGTACGCCCGTTACCAATGGCATTTGCCGTGTTGTTCGAGGCGTCGGTATTGATATCTAAAGAATTCGCCACCTGATTCTTTGTGATGTCGAGCGCGGTGACGATTTCCTGTTGGCGTTTCGTCGCCTGGGCGAGCTTGTCTTCGCGCTCGAATGGTTGATCGAGCTGGTTTGTTAGATCGACAATCTGTCGGCGCGATTGTGCAAGACTGGTTTCGCGTTCGCGCAGACGATCTTCAATACTATCGAGCACATGCTCAAGGGAAGCGATTGTGCCAGGAGGACTGTCACTGACATTCGCGCGGTAGCTGTGTTTGCCGTGGATCAACAGCGTTGCGCGTTCATCGAGCCTCTCGATTGAGATTGGAAAACGCCGCCACCTCGCCGCTTTGATGGCATTGTGGATCTTCTGCACGAGCTCGGAGACGGCGGCGAAGTCTCCCCCGCGGCGCAGCCGCGTCCCATTCGCACTCTATCCCGAATGACCTTCGCGAAGTTGCCAGATCATACGCCACAAGCGGTCGGTTTCTCCGCGCTCGATTACTTGAAGCGGCGTCGATCCATCGAACTGTTGGTTGGGCCGCTGCAACCATTGGCCGATAACCTTCGCGTTAATAATATCCGCAAGCGCGTCGAATAATCGCGTTACTTCCCTGATCTTCTGCGCACTCGAGCGCTGTGGCGGAGTGCCGGAATTCCAGTAGGAAACTGTGCGAGGCGACGCTCCAGTCACCCGGCTGAGCGCTTCGTTGGACAGGTGGTAGGTGCGCGACAACCGTCGCACGTCGGAATCACTAGTACGCCCAAGTCCCGTTCCGTTTGCAGATGTTCGCGCGGCGGCCATTTTTGCGCGTCCGGACTTCTTCAGGAATCCCCTGGTCGCGGTCTTACGCGCGCCTGTTTTTCCTCGTACTTTCATGGCACAATATTGCATGCAATGTTGCATATGTCACGCCAAATAATTCTTAAGTTCGTCCTCGCCCAAGAGGCGCATGGTCTCAGTGCGGCGCAATCTGTCGCGGAATACGACCACATTGACTCCGCCTTCCATGCGCGCCGACGGGCATAGAATCGCGCTGATCATCGAATTTCTCGCCGCCCGGCCGAACGCCTGGCATAGAGTTTCAAATCCAGCATCGTTGATGCGCAAGAAGTCTTCCTGCATCCAGTTCGCTAATTTCAGCCATGCCGGCAGGTTGTTCTGAGTGAGATCTATCACTCGTGCAAGATCCCATTCGACACCGCAGGTGATGCGCGGCTTCAGATCGTCGGGCGACAATTCATAGTCCGCGGCCAACTGAAAAGCTTCCTCGATTGCGGTCCCTGGTCTTGTACTGGAGTAAATGACCGGAAAGGTTTCTGGAGCATTCCACCGTCCACCGAATCTTCGGCTGCCTTCGCCGCTAAGGATTTCGTCTGGGCTGGCATGTTCGAGTTCGACAGAGCGAAATGTCAGTCCCGCCCAACGAGCTGGCGCGGGCGAAAGTCTGCCGATGCGGTAAACAAACTCGGCGTACCGTGGATTCGGGCGAACATTCATCGGGCGAAAGTCTTGTTCGGCTGGTGAGGCATTGCCAATTCTTATCGCGTCGACATAGCAGCCGTGTTTTGGGGATGCCGTTTCTGGGAAGGCGTATTGTCGATCGCGGCCTCGACCTGTTCGGTTCCTTCGTCAACGGCTGCGGAAGCTTGGTTTTTCGTGATGTCGAGAGCTGCGACGATTTCCTGCTGGCGTTTCGTGGCAGTGGCCAGCTTTTCTTCGTGCTCGAACGGTTGCTCGAACTGGTTCGTTAGATCGACAATTTGCCGGCGGGACTGTGCGAGATCGGTTTCGCGTTCGCGCAGTCGATCTTCAATGCTGTCGAGCGCATGTTCTAGCGACGCAATTGTTCCAGTGGGACTGTCACTAACGTTCGCACGGTAGCTGTGTTTGCCGTGGATCAAGAGCGTTGCGCGTTCTTCGAATCTCTCGATTGAGACCGGAAAGCCGCCAATGCTGCCAATTGCCTTGGTTGATTCGAATGGCTTGATTGCAGCTGCGGCGAATACGAGCGCGCGCCCCGCTTTGACGCGGTCGGTGAACGTCTCGTTCCTCACGGTCATCGAGAAGTTGTCGCCGCGCGTGCTGATCCGCGTCCGCAGGTCTTCACGGATGTTTGCGATTTCGCGTTCCAGTATGACGCCGTTGTCATTCAGCCGTCGAACGCGGTGGCGCATTTGATATAGACTTTCCGCGTGCTGCTTTTTCAAGCGCGTCAGGCGCATGACTTCTGCGTCGATCGTCGCCTTTTCGATCACGAGCGGATTGCCTGACGCGATCGCCTTCACTTCGGCGTACGTCAGAGCAGTAGAATCGACATCTTCTGCGCGGCGCATTGTGGCGTCGCCGGTCATGACTTGAGTTATGAAGCGGCACTTCGTTTCAAGCGTTTGCCACATGTATGCGTCGAAGCTGCCTTCTGTGACATAACGGAAGATCTTCACGTATTCGTTTTGATTGCCTTGGCGGAGGATTCGGCCTTCGCGCTGCTCGATGTCGGCAGGTCGCCAGGGCGCGTCGAGATGATGCAAGGCGACGAGGCGCGTTTGGACATTAGTTCCTTCTCCCATCTTTGCTGTGCTGCCGAGAAGAACGCGGACTCTTCCCTCGCGCACGGATTTGAATAGCATCGCTTTGGATGCGTCGTCGGTGGCGTCCTGCGCGAACGCGATTTGATCTGCGGGAATGCCGCGCGCGATGAGCTTTTCGCGCACGTCATTATAGACAGAGAACCAGCGGCCGTTGGCCTGCGGAGTGGAAAGATCGCAAAAGACAAGCTGCGCGCCCTTCGTCGGCGCGGATTGTTGCCAGATGTCGTGAATTTTCTCGACGGCCTTGTTCGTCTTGGAATCTGGATTGTCGCGGACTCGTGGAAGCACAAGCCGAAGATCGAGCGCCGCCTTGCGGCCCTCGGTCGTGATCTTGAGCATGTTGTCGTCACGAGGATCGACTCGTCCGCTTTTGATTTTTTCTGTGCGCTTCACGAGTTGATCGACAAAGCGTTTCAACTCCGGGCTGCTTGGCGCGCTGATAGTTATTGCTCGGCCTTGCTCAAGCTTCGGCACAGGCAATTTGAGCATTTCGCCGGTCTGCACATCCGCGACCTGGCGAAACTGCTGGATCAACTCGGGGACATTAACGAATCGCGCGAAACGGCTTTGCAGACGATAACCGCTTCCGTCCGGGCTCAACTCCATCGAAGTCACGGTTTCGCCGAATGTTCCCGCCCATGAATCGAAATGCTGGAGCGAATTGCGACGCAGCGCATCCATTTGAAGATACCGCTGCATCGTGAACATCTCGGCCATCGTATTCGAGATCGGCGTGCCGGTGGCGAACACGACACCGCCTCCTTTGTTTCGCGCTTGGATGTGCTGGACCTTGAGAAAGAGATCGAATGCGCGCTCCGAGGCGGTTTGCGGCAAACCGGCAACGCGCGTCATCTTTGTCACGTAGAACAGATTCTTGAATCGCTGCGCTTCATCTATGAAGAGTCGGTCGATTCCAAGTTCCTCGAATGTGAGCGTGTTGTCCTTCTTGCCGTCGGCTGAGAGTGCTTCGAGCTTCGCGGCTAGTCGTTTCTTCACGCGCTCCAATTCTTTCACGAGTCGCGTGCCGCGATCGGCGCGCTGCTCGCCAATGGCAGTTTCGATTTCATCGATTTGTGCTGCGATGAAATTTCGACGTGTGTTCAATGAGACCGGGATTTTTTCGAAGCTCGAATGGGTCACGATGACGGCATCCCAGTTGTCGGTTGCAATGCGGCTGAATAGACGCGCGCGGTTGCTCGCGGTGAAGTCTTCTTTTCCAGCAACGAGAATGTTCGTGGTGGGATAAAGGGTGAGCAGTTCGGAAGAAAACTGCGCGAGCATGTGATTTGGCACGACGAACATCGGCTTTGTCGCCAGACCAAGCCGCTTCAGCTCGATTGCGGCTGCGGCCATCGCGTACGTCTTGCCTGCGCCGACCACGTGCGCGATCAGCGTGTTATCGCTCTGAACGATTCGCCAAACGGCATTCTTTTGATGCGGATGCAGCGCGACTTGTTGGCTGCTCGAAGGCAACGTGAGATGACTGCCGTTGAAAACACGCAGACGCACAGAGTTGAATTCGTCATTGTATTTTCGGCATAATCGCTCGCGGCGCCCATCGTCTTCCCAGACCCACGTTTTGAAGCGCTCTTTGATTTTTTCGAGTTTGTCGCGCGCAGCCTCAGTTTCCTGCGCGTTGATTACAACGGTGTCGTTCTTCCGATCGCGATCATAAACTGTAGGCGTTTTGAGATTCAACGCGTCCTGGATCAATTCCAATGCTGAATAACGCAACGTGCCCCATTCCGTCGTGTTTGCGACGGTGCCGCGTGCGTTGAAGTCACCTCGGACGAACCATGTTCCTAACGTCGCTGCGTGCGATACGTTGATCCCGTCAGCGTCGAGGAGTGATTTTGCGAATGCCTCCACATCGACAGACGGAATCCAGACCGCACCAAGTCGGGCATCGATTTCGGACGCGCTGAGATCGTTAGGCTGAATGGCTTCCAACGCAGAAACGTTCTCAAGGTAGCGTGGCTGCGCGAGAGCAGCCACGCGCGCGGTGGTTAGTTTGGCGCGAACATCGCCGGAAAGATACTGGTCCTCAGTTTCCCACTGCTCCGTTTCGGGGTCGTGAAAGACGAGGCCTTTCAGTTCGGAGAGAAATTCCTCCGATTGACGACCAAGCAATGTTTCCATGTACGAGAGATCGACGCGGCCCTTCTCGTTGAGGGAGAACACAAGGGCATCGGCTGCTGATTCTGCCGCAACTGTGCGTCGCGGTTTCTGAATCGTGCGCTCATGAAAGATCGCAGCCTTCTTCGCGTGATTTGTATCGGGATTGTAATCTTCGAGCGAGCAGAGCAGCGGCAGATCAGGATCGCCGCGAAACCCGCGGCGGTTGGCGTTTTCGTTGATCGCGCCGAAGCGAGCGACAAACTGATCGTAAGCAAAATTAAGTCGCCGCCGCGCATCGACAATTTCTTCGTCGGCCAAGTCATCCAGTTGCGTCCGCAACGCTTCGCGCACGGCAGCGCGAACTTTGATGAGTCCGCGAATCCTGCCCGCCGTTTCGTCTGGCAGATTAAGAATCGGCGTTAGCGTTGCACCGGTACGGATCGCGATTCCGCCGTCGTACAACGTGAAGGCGTTTTCCTTCACATCATTCGGTGCGCCGATTGGCTGAACGGTAACTTGCGTCGTTAGGGTGTTTCCCTCGGCGCGGTAAATCCGTTCTGGCAGCGCAGTGATTGCTTCTTGAAGAGCGGTCGCGAGGTCGCGTTCGTCAGAAACCAGCGTCGGCTCGTTGCTGCGGTACATAGTGCCCGCGTTGGCCATGTAGCCGAGCATCATGCGCGGATTGGCCGCGAAGTATTCGTTGATGCGAAAGCGGGCGCCATCGCGATTCATGTATTCTGCGAGATTCTGCCACGCTGGCCCGCTTGGCCTATCGCCGTTTGCCAGCCGGCGCAGAAAGACGATGTCACTCGTCACCTCGGTATTGGCGTTCTGCTTAAACGCAGTGTTCGGCAGTCGAATCGCGCCAAGAAAATCCGCTTTATCGCCTAGGTAAGTGCGGAGATGTGAGTTCGTTTTGTCGAGCGTACCTTTCGAAGTGACGAACACGACTAATCCACCTGGTCGCACTTTCGCGATTGCCTTCGCGAAGAAGTAATCGTGAATCAGAAAATTGCGCTCATTGAACTCGGGATCATGCAACTTGTAATCACCAAACGGAACGTTTGAGACGGCGAGATCGAACCAGTCGTGCGGCAGCACTGCGGCTTCGAAACCTTGCGTACGGATGTCTGCGTCCGGATACAACTTGCGCGCGATGCTTGCGCTGAGAGGATCGATCTCAACGCCCGTAAGTTGCGAATGCGCCTGCATTTGAGCGGGCATGAACCCGAAGAAGTGGCCGACTCCGAGAGCCGGTTCGAGTACGCGCCCGTGCTCAAAACCGAGTCGCTGGACGGCATCGCATATGGCGGAAATGACGGTGGCCGACGTGTAATGCGCGTTGAGTGTCGAAGCCCGAGCGGATTCGTACTCTTCAGCTGTGAGCAGTTCCTTTACGTGCTCGCGTTCTGTTGCCCATTCGTTTGATGTTTGGTCGGCGAAGACCTGCGGAATTCCGCCCCAACCGACATATTTTACGAGAATGCGCTTTTCATCTTCGGTCGCTCCGCGGCGTTCCGCATCGAGTCTGTGGGCAAGCTCAATGGCCGCAAAATTGTCCCGGCACTTCTGTTTCAGCGAACCTCGGCCGAGCGCATCCTCTGGCCGGATGCGATAGTTGTTCGCGTTTAGGGTTTCTTTTCCGGTGGAAGCAGGATGTATTTCTCGCGAATCATTTCCCAAGCCCGATCGTGGGCCTGTTGCGGAGTCAGTTTCTGCTCCGTCTCCAATTTCCGCGTCAGCGCTTCCATTTCTCCGATTGTTTGCTCCTGCGCCTCGAACAGGGCTTCCATTAAGGTGCCCTTCGTCTCCAGGTCCTGAACCATCTTCGGTCGGAACTCCCGCCAATGGCGTTCTGCCATTAGTCCGTACTGCGTCAGATAAATTTGCTTGCTCATGACTCCGTGCAAAATCGAATAGATTAAGTTGATCATCGCGACTCGCGACTTGTCCATTGCGCTTGAGCATACATGGCAAGCACGCCACTCTGCCAGAGCCGACGGTGCGGGCTGCTCCGTTCCTGGAGCAATACGGAAATCTTGCGCATCACTGGAAACGATTTTCGCGTGGCGGGATGTGGCAGCGAAGAAGATTCTGAGCGCACCGCAGTGATCGCGCGTTGTGGAATGGAGTGTAGCGCAGCCTGCCGGAGCGGAGCTAAGGGAAACAACGCGCGATGACTGCATCTCTGCCAAGGGGAAGCAAAGTCTTTGAGCTTTTGGAGGGAGGAGCCCGCAGTGTGGAAGGCCGGAGGAAGAAAGCTCAATGTCTTTGCGCCATTGGGCACCGCTTTTCGACGCAATCACATAGTCTCGAGCCGCACGTCGTCAGCGTGCGCTGAGCGTCTTGTGATGATCTGCGCACCCGCAGCGGCGCGGCCGGCTTTCCGCCTTGGGATTACGGGCAGGGCGGAACGGCCGAGAGCGCAGCGAGGACGGCGCAGATGATCACAGTTCCGCTCGGCAAACTCGGAGTCTGTGCTGGAGGAAGGGGCGCGCACAGTCTCCCCGCGGCGCAGCCGCATCTCAGGGCGCTAGAGCCGTCATGCTGCTTTTGGCCATTCGCTTATTCTATTCCAACAGCGATCCAGCCAGCGGCTGTATTCTCGAGGTCGAGGCATTCGCTGCACGAGGGCCGGTCGCCCCAAAGAGCGATCCGGCCAAAGATGTAAACGCCTTTTTAATCCGAGCTCTTCCGCGACGGAATGCATCGTCTTAAGAGAACTCAGTGCGTATTGTTCCCACGTCTCCCGTGTTGCGAAAACGTCAGTTCGTAAGCCTACCCGGATTGAGTCGGCATATGCTTTGATTCGAGCCACGTTCTCGGCGCGGATATTAATAGGCTCATGGAAAATCGTAATCGGATCGACGCGAGCTATTGCGGATAGGGTCGCACGGAGGTCTTTTTCATCGCATTCTGGATAGGTCGGCGCGATTGCAACATATACATGAAGCCCTGATTCCCGGGCCGCTTCCAAAGTGGCCAGGCGTTGTGATGGGGCGGGCGCCTTTGGTTCATAGACTTTGGCCAAATCATTCCGCAAAGTCGGCAGACTCATGCCAAACAAAAGACGCTTCCCAAATGTCACAAACAGATCGAAGTCTCTTCGCGCAAGAGGACTGCGAGTCAATATACGTACGTTCAGCGTTGATTCATCGCGGATGATTTCCAATGAACGGCGTACAATCGTACGCGATGCTTCTGCTAATTCATGTTGCTTCTTTGGATCTGGATGACGGATAACCTGGTAAGGATCGGTCGTGCTGCAGTAGATGACGGCCCGATTTCCGTCAGGCTTGAGCTTGTTAAACGGAGTGCGATCGGCGGCGCGTAGCGAGCTGCGAAATTTCTCTTCATCCCATGGCCGGAGCAGGACGTAATTCCCCCAATCTGCATCTGGATCATCTACACCGAACTGAGCAAGGCGGGGCGCTTGTTTGATCGTAGCCGTACTCGGAACATAACAGAAGCGACATGCATGAGTGCAGCCGACCGCGATGTTAAAAGCCCAGTTCGAAAGGCTTTTGTGCACAAAGTTATTCGGCGCAATCACGGCAGGATTCTTCCAGAAATCTGCGATCAACTTGCTCATACGTTCATTTGAGTATAAACGGAAATTCAGGCTGTTGCACGCCCTTCATCGTCTTATCCCAAAAATCGACGCCAAGCTGATTTCGGCTTGCAAAAAGAAGCAAATAAAGAGGGGTTCGATTTTGCGCATGGATTACCACTTCACGAGTGCCGGTTAAATAATCGAGTTTTCGCAGCTGCGCTTTATAGATTTCGAGCACGCCTCGTACAAAATCTGCGGGATTCTTGTCCAGAAATTTCATCCACTCGTCGGTGCCGAGGAATTTGGTGACGATCGACCTTTTTGTACTCGATGCAGTGTACTGATACTTGTTCATCTTCAATCCCATTCCATGAGGGAAGTTTATTAGAAGATCGGTCCTGATCCGCTGTCGCAAAGTCTCGATCAAAGTGATTGGGCAGTGACTGATGCCAGTTGGATCGACAAATGTCAGCGCAAGGCACCGAGTGGCCGGCAGAGCGATCTTGCTGACGGCCTCCGCGCAATCGCCACAGTACACTTCTGCGAGATTAGCCTTCGAATGGCTCGCGATACGACTGTCGAGCGCCTCGGCAGCTTGAATGTTTTTTTCGATGAATGCGAATTTCGTCAATTCGAAGTCCATCATTTGCAGCGGCGAACCTGGCGACTCTTTGTGATCTGGAAAACGGCACCGGCCCGGCCCGGCAAAAAGTTCGATATAGACCCGGTCTTCGAACGTGTTCTTCATGCCAGTCGCAAACATCTTTCCATAATAGGTGAGGTGTTGATGTTTTTCGGCTGCCCAGTCGCCGCTTTCCCTGATTGGCAAGTGATCGTCTTGGGATAGTCCATCTTTCCAAGCCGCTTTAGATGCTGAGGGGAGTTTAATCATTAGGACAGTTCTTGACCGATTCCAAGCGATCTTATCAATTGGTTAGATAAATGCCAGAGAACCGCGACGTTTTGGCCGCCGCTCCTTTGTTCGTTCAGCGGCGATATAGCGCTATTCGAGGATACGTTCGCGCTGTAATTGAGACTGAGTTTCCACGCGTTGAAGGACGATTGTCTGGTGCAGATCAAGAACTAGTTCAAATCGCAGCGCTAATTTACACGTTGTACAACTTCTTCGAAGATGGCCATCGTGCGGCCCGCGATGCGGTCAGTATTTTGCGTCGCCTCGACGTGGCCGAGCTTCGTATTGGTAGCCAAGTGTTCACAGATCGCAGTGAGGCTACGTGGCGCGGGCGACGACTCGCAGAAGAATTGCTGAATCAGATCGACGATAAAACGATGCGCGACCTGATTACTTCATCAGCGTCTCTCGGACAGCTAGTTCGGGCCTGTCTGGTTCATTTGGATTATGCCTGAATGGGCTTTCGACCAAGCGTCGACCAAACAGCGTCTCCGAGATTTTTTCAGCCGTAACCGAGCGGATATCGCGGCTTTTGGTTCGACAGTAAATCAGACTTTTGAGGCGTTTGTATTTGCATCGGTCATCGAGTGGTACCGAAGCCGCGGTTGGATCGTGCACATTGTGAATCCGATCGATCAGATCACGAAAAAAACTCGGTTTCGGCTCAAATTTTCCACTCGCGGCAGACCCGACAACTACAGCTACGCCGTTGCGCACAAGCGCCGCAAGGCGGTTCAAATTAGGCATCAGCTCCGCGTCGCAACTAACTCGCACCGCAGGAACAAACGATTTTATGCCAACGTGTGCCTCGATGTAGCGGTGATTCGAGCCTGTGACTTGAGCGGGTATAAGACCTTCTTTGCTGTTCCCAATCGCTCATTGATCACTTTTGGTGAGGCGAAGCATATGTCCGCTTTCGCCGAGCTAATAGCGGGGTTTTTGGGTCTGGTGCATGAGTTGCAGCCGAAACGTTTGCAGAAGCTGCCGTCGCGTCCGAGATCGGGACGTCATTTAGCGCCATTTTTATTCGTAAGCGGCCTGCTGTTGAGAACTGCGCAGGGAATTGAGTACACAATTAAGCGACGCGGTTTTGACGTGGATATCTACTCGAGCACAAACCAACTCTCGAGCGCCTTTGCGAAGAAGTAATTACACAGCAGTGATTCGAATAAGTCGGTTAGATTCGATGAGAGCAAGGAAGTAGTCGGTTAGTCGACGAATCGTTGGCTCGTAGCGGATGATCATTCCGACTTCGATATTTCGACGCTGCGCAGCTTCCGTGAAATTTGCGGACGTGATAATAGCCGCCTTCCGATCAACGATGACGCATTTTGCGTGTAGACTCGCACGGTCACTGGGAGATTCGGCCAGCGCCCGCGGATCGTACCAGAGCTCTGGGAGATTTGGCCATGGCCAGTGTTTCGTTCTGAATTCTTGCAAAAACCGTCGCACGATCTCGCCTTCTAGCGACGTGTCTCCAAACGGGCGGCCAATGTTCAAGCAAAAGATAACTCTTAGCGAAGAGTCATCTCTCATTCGCGCCATTAGTGGCTCAAATAATTTCTTTCCATTGTGAATCGCGTAGCCAACAAGCAAAATTTCTTCCCTAGCCTCAGATATTAAAGTTTGGACAACAGCGGCAGTGTCGGCAGTGGGAACTCCTTCAACTTCTGGTCCGGAGAGAACTAAGTCATAGATCACTGCCGGATCTCCCGACAGACGGCGTGTCTGGAGGATCGCATCGGCCATGTGCGCGATGTGCTCGAACTTCATGCCTGTTTGCGCCAAATTCTCCAGGTAATTGGCCACCGACGCGGCTTCTGAACCGGTGATTTGCTCAATCACTCGGCGGCTCAGTCCTTTTGACAGCGCGCCTTCGCGTAGCGACACAGCGAGCGCAGCCAGGTTAGCGTCCGAAAGAGTAAGGAATGGATTATCGCTCACGACGCAGACGTGAAAAATTCCGCGCCGCTACCCTCTACCGTAGGAACCAAGCACCCTCGATCGAGGAAATCATTGTGCTGTTCACACGATGTTTCGGCGATCAGCAAGCAGCCGTGGCACGCGCTGCCTAGCAATGGCTGATGATCGTGCTCGGCGGGATAATGGTGAGCGCAAACCGGATCGTTAGCGCACAAAACAGCTATATTCAGTGCGCGGCGCATGTGCTTCCTAATTTCTCGACCGGATTCAACGAGACCACCGAGCGTGCCTTCAGCGTCTGATGATCCCGTATAAATCAAAACGCCGTAACGTCCCGGGGCAGCATATATTCTCTCGCGCAACGAGGATGCGGGATAGCCGCATTCTAACGATATCGCGGTGATGAGAAGATGAGATAACGAGTGGAGCATGTAATACGGCGCTCCCGGGAATAGGCGACGGCTGGCGTCATGGTCTTTCTTCCAGAGTTCAAATCCATTCGACAATTGGCGTGCGCGCGCTTGCACGGCGGGCCTTCCGAGCCACGCGGCGATAGCATCCTTGTTGAACAAGACGAAAATACCCTCCCCTAAATTCTCGACGGCCGGAAGCCAGGATGTATCAATTGCCAAAGGCGCTCGTTCAACGTCGAGTTCCAGTTCGCCGTTGATGTCCGGTCCAGCGGCCTCAAAGCGCGTAAAGCCGAGTAAAGCTACAACTTCGCGCAAACGGTGAACAAGAATGACGCGTTCAATCGGAGCCATCCATGGAGCCTGCCACAGCGTCGGTGCCAATCTCCGCGCGAAAAAATCTCCGTTGGGAACGTCGGACCCGAGTTCTTCTGCGACAGAACTTAGAGCATCAAATTCAACTTCTTTAACTGGCCGATCGATATTATCAGATCCGGCTCGAACACGCGAAATAGACGCCCAAACCGCGTCGTCATCTAAGCCTTGTAATTTCGCGGCGATGTTTGGAATTTGCCTAACCATCGCCAGCTTCTCAGGAGAATCAACGATAGAAAGTCCCGCATCCCACGCGGACCGCACGACATCGTCTACGGGCGTTCGGGCATCTGGTATAGAGATCACTGACATGAGTTGTGGAAAATAGGCATTACTTGCGCTGCGGATGAGCAGACGATTAGGAATGCCGCACGATTCTCGGGTTCCTCTACCGAGCCAAGGACGCGAACCATTGCAGTTTCCAAGAGCTTTCAGTTCCTGGCGTGCGGCCTGACTCATGACGCGCTCTTTGCCGCACTCACAGACAATCCAGATTTCATCCAGATCACCGCTCGTTCCGCGCTCCTCAATCCACAAGCTACGCGCGCAAGCAGCTCCTGCCCCGTGGACAAATGCTTTCCAGTCGATATCTCCGATGTGGCCTCTTTTGCAGGCGCGCACGAAGCGAACCGGAACAACACTGTATCTTTTGCCGTCATCCTCTCGGAATTTTCCGCTGTCGAGACTGTTGAGATGTACGAGACGCCTCCGCCGAATTCCGCCCTTCACCGGCACGGTATTTTGAACGATAAACCATTCGGGAAATCGCCAGCCAACGATGTCGGGATGAATTCCTTGCGGCGCGTCGTTAGCTGGCGGTGGCTGTCGCAACATCAGCGTGTTTCTTCCGAGAACGAGACGCATTTTCGCGGTTAATCGTTCCTCGTTGATCGTCGGGAGATGGCTAGGATCGTAATTCCAATGATCTAGTCCGCCGACAATGATAGATGCATCAGGTAGGTCGACCATCGCACCGGGTCCGAACGTGGTGATAAGCTGGCTCGTTCGAAGTTGATCTTTGTTCATTCCCAGTCGTTCAGATTTTTCACGGTAAGATCGACCGAAGGTTCAACGTCTCGCATTGAGCGATTCGCGCGGAATCGCTTCCGAATCGGCGGAAGATCACCTAACTCAGGATTCAGCGGCTCATACAGAAGCCGCTTCGCGGCTCCGACTTCGACCTGATATTGAAGTCGCGTGTTTGTTTCTTGGAATCCACTCGCGATGTTCATCCAGTCATCAAGCAGGCTGGTACAACGGTGAAGGACCTTGTCCCTGAGCGCTTGTGCTGCCTGCGGACTTAGCGTGTTTGTGTGATTACGTGCGCGGTCAGCGAAGCGCACTGCAAAAGTGGTCAAGCTATTGCGCAGCGTGAGAATTTCCGTCGCCCCGAGCGGAGGCGTCATGTTGCTTTGACCCTGCCGCGATAGCGCGACAAGTGCAGCAGCAAGGGCGCGATCCAAAGCGCGTGGAGAGAATGGCGTGACGCTCATTGCTTCAACTGCGCGATAAAACGTCGCGTGGTAAGTGGGGAAGCGCTCGTAATGTGATCGATCACGTGGCTTGTGAATATTGAGCAGCGTTACAACCAATCCTGGCCGTTCCGGGTCGCGACCCACGCGACTGGTTGCTTGAATGTACTCGGCACTGGTCTTTGGCTGGCCCAAAACGACCATTAACCCCAAGCGTAGAATATCTAAGCCCACTGAGATCATGTTTGTCGCTAAGGCGACATCGACATGGTCGTTTTCATGAAACGGCTGGGCGAGTCGCCGTTTATTTGTGGCAACTTCGGCGGTCGAAACGCGCGAGGTTAATTCCAGCACTTCATATAGAATGTTTCTATTGCTGAAGAGCTGGTCCGCTGGATCAACGCGACGCCGCCGCCCGTACTGAGCCACGCGAGTTCTAACCTCATCTTCAATAATGCGCCGACTTCCGCCCAATTCGCGAAGACTGTTAAAATAACCAAGCAAAGTCATGTAAGGATCGGCGGGATTTTTCCGATTCTTTTTTCCGCCCTCTCGTTCGTAAGCTGTGTGCGCAGCGCTCAAGAGAGCAAGCGATGATCGCAAAAGAACGACTTTTAGACTGCGGCCTTGGGCGGCTACACCGATGTAAAGCCGCGCAGGGGTAACAGTTGCTGGTTCCGTTTTTGCAAAAAAGGAATCTCGTCTGTCTGGCCCTGGCGGCGGGAATACTGCGACTTCATTTCGCTCGAATAAGGCTCGTACTTGGGAATCCGCTCGCCTAACAGTTGCGGTACTAGCAATAATTTTCGGACGTATCTTTTTGTCTCCGACTTGCCGACTCGACAACTCGTCAATCGCCGTTTCGTAAATCCCAGCGATTGTGCCGAGGGGACCTGAAATCAGGTGCAGCTCATCTTGAATGATCAGATCTGGCCCTGGCAAATGACCGCCCAGCGAAGTGCCGCGGCCGGGATCGCATGGCCCATAGAACCCGTCGCTGTCGTACCGATCTGCCAGGCCAAAGAGAGTTCCGGTTTCACCCGTCCAAGGCAGACCCGCGAATTTATCGACTGTCGCGATAATGAATGCAGGTAGTCGACGATAGATTGGCTCGTCTACTCCGACGATTGGCAAGCATCGATCACCCGAGAAGTCGCACTGGTGATTCACACAATGCACTCGCAAATCCTGTGGCCGAGCTGGAGGACTCGGCACGAGCCGAAAGGATTGACCCGTAAATTTTGTTCCGCACCACGGACAGCTTTCTAGCGGTATTGGTGCCGGTTTCCGGTCATCCTGCATGAACCGCCGTGTTTTGCGGTAAGCGGTATTGTCGGCGCCCGGCCCATCGTATCCTTGATAACCCATGCGGTTCGGAGTTGCTGCCGATCCAACCCAAAGCCCGATCTCGAATGGCCAATCCCCAAATTTCGCGCGATTTTTCTCGCGCTCCAATTCTAGCGCACACATGAGCGCGGCGGCGCGCCCGAGTTGATCAAGGGTCAACAACCGTAGCGTATAGCGCATCAGAACGCTCATCCCTGACGACCGAATACCCGGATGCATCAGTCTCCGGTACACCATCGTAAATGCAGCGAGACCCAGATACGCTTCTGTTTTGCCGCCGCCCGTTGGGAAGAACAGCAAGTCGACCAATTCTCGATCCGCGTGCAACGGGTTCGCGACGCTGCGTAGCGTCATTAAGATGAACGCGAGTTGAAAGAGACGCCACGTTGGTGATCCGACAGCATCTGGAGATGTTTGTTGTTGCATTGCTTCGCGACGCCGCGCTGCCGCCGCCATTGCTCGGTTCGCAATTTTGAACGCGTCGAGAACGGATGCGTCTTTCAATGCTTCGATGCCAGCCTCGATTCGATCAGCAGCGTATTCCGCCTGTTTAATAAGGTCTTGAGCTGTCTGCGTTCGTTGTTCGTCGAGGTCAGGGTATTTGCCCTTCTGTTCTGAAATCCACGCTTTGTACTGCTCGACGATTGGCATGAGCTTCGCCTTGGCGTCGTTTGCATCCGCCAGTTTCGAGAGTTCCTCCATATCGACCTCGACCTGAGAAATGTGCGCGGGAGCAACCCGCTCAACTTCTCCAGAGGGCATCCAAACTGTCCGCACCTCGAAACATTTTCTGTCCGCATCAACTTGCGCCGACGCAGATACGCCATGGCCGACTGCGAATTCATATACATCGCGATACTGGAGATCAGCCACGCGATCGTCCCATTCGCCAATTAGTTCACCGGACGCCCAGCCGCGCAGATCAGGTCGCGGTACAAACGGCACCGGCGAATTTACAATTAAGCGCGCTTGAAACGCGAAAGTCTTATATCGCCGATCAACATCAGGTGCTCGCTTGTTAACGAGGAAAAGGGACACCGATCGCGTGTCGGGAGCCAGCCGACCTCCAGGTGTGACTGTTCGCACTGTAGCCGTGATCATTAAACCTGTGCTGTTAGGCACCTCGACTGTCGACGGCTTGGCACCTGGTTCTGGAAGTGTTACGGCGACGGCTTCTTCGCGAGGAGTGCGGCGATAACCTCGCTTCGGTTTCGCAGGAGTTCCGTTGCTCGCGCCATAAGCAGACGTTTCATTCTCAGCAACAATATCGGATTCGATCTGTGTGGTTCCGGTATCGGCCGGCTCTGAATCCTTCTCTGTTCCTTCAAAGTGGTAATCACCCCACTGAACGATCACACGCAGTTCTTTAACAGACGGATCTACAAGTACACTGACGCCCATTGATGAAGGCAATACACTTCGTCGCGCGGCGGCTCTGTCGGGCGGCGAAGCATCATCTGTCGCGCCAGTATCGTCACCAAAATCTAATTCTTCGGTGTCGGTCTCGTCGCTGCGCTGTTCGATCGGCGCTTCCGTAGGAACGAGAAAACCCGAGAGGTACCAGCGTGAAGGAGGATCGCGAAGTAACTCGTTAGCGAATGCGTGGTCGTTATCCGGTCCCACCAAGTCGAGCTTCAAAGCTTCGACAACCTCGCTACGAATTTCTACAGATGTCATGTTAATTGGAAGCTTTTAAAGTAAGGGTTCCGCACTAAGCGATGTTGGTTGCCTTCGCGCCTTCTTGCGCTTGTTTGCGACTCCAAGCGTCCTCGAATTGCCAGCAATCATCTCCTGTTCTGCACGTTCAGCGTTCAGTTTCAGGAGTCGAGCCAAGACCTCGTCCCGTACTGTGTCCGGCCAACGGTAGCGGATACTTTTTGGAATGGAATCGCCGCCCTCCGGGACTTCCTCGAAGTAGTCAGGGACAAATTCGCAGTTTGTCGAGACGCCTGTCCACCCATAAGCAGCGAGAGCGGCGCGATCGATGCCGGCGTGAAGTTCGCGCAACCGAATGATTTCAGCGTCCTCTTCGGCAGGATTATGAAACCGGTTGTATGTGGCTGTGAGACCCTCGTTGTTGCGCATCATCAGCGCCGCTCGAAACTCGTAATACTCTCGCCCCGCAGCCTCCAGTGCCGCGTCCGTCTCCCAGCCGTCAGGAAAAGGAAAGGTTTCGAAGCAGTCTTCCGGGATGTAACGGTTGTCGTCTTTCAGCGATGAGCCAAAAAAACGCGCCCAGAGCTCGTGGACTCGGCTTTGAAGAACGGCAAAGCCATCAAACTGCTCGAATAGAAATAAGGTCAAACTATCCGAGAAGATTGTTTGAGGTTCTTGGAACGTGAAACATAGATGAGAACCGGCTCGCCCGCTTGCTAGCACGCGGGTCATGGAGCGAGCAGCTGCGTAAAAGTCCCGCGCCGGGCGCGAGTAGAGCCACCACTTTTCCCGGAGCCGCTTTTCTCCACTGCCTTTCCGCTGTTCCCGCACCGTTGTGAAGAGGCGTTGATAGAGATCTGGCCATTCTTTTACTTCTTCTTCCGTTTCGAGGTCATCCGTGTAGATGACGTAACGGCATGGGCCACCATCAAGGGTTTCATTCATCTCCTCGCCACCAAGATAAGGCCGGATGCGATTAGCATTTTGCGCGTTACGGTCAATCAGCGCCGCTCTTTCTTGCGGGCTTAGCACAAAGCCCTTTCCATTGATGTTAGTTCCGCTATGAACGAGGGGCCGATTGGAGACTAATCTTGCAGGATCTTCATCAGGTCCGAAATAGAACAAATACGCCGTAATCACAGGAACTTCCTTCCCGTTGAGAGTCGGGTGCGTCCAATCGATCGTAGTCTTTCGAATATGAACGATGCTGATAACGACCGCGGCTACGCCCGGCCACTTGTATCGAGTGTCCGCATTGTAGATTTGACCTCCGTTTAAGCGAATCCATCGCAATCCACTAGACCGAGTGTCTCCCTGCCGAATCGTGTTTGTAGCGATCAGCCCGAGACTTCCCTCCTTTCGAAGAATGTTGAAGGCGCGTCGGAAAAAGTACGCGACCAGATCGCTCTTCCCTCTCGTTTCAACGAATACTGTAGCGAGCCAGGCCATAAAACTCTTGCCGGCGATGGTGGAGAGTTTGCTGCCGCCCAGAAAAGGCGGATTGCCCAGCACCGCGTCGAAGCCGCCATTCTCCCGATCAAAGACTTCAGGGAACTCGATCTCCCAATGGAACGGCGTAACCGGTTTCTCAGTGTCGTCGCCTGTTCGCGTTTCGCCTCGGAACGCCGCGATGTCGGCGTCGAGCTGCATGAGCGGCGCGAAGTTGGCGCGGCGTGCGTCGGCCGTGGCCTCGCCGAAGCGGGCGAGCGCTTCCTCGCGGTGGGCGTTGCGGGCTTTCGCACTGTCGCCCTCGAAGAACGCGCGGATGCAGAGGTCGCCGGCGCGCCGCACTTTTTTCAACTCCTCGTCGGCGGCATCGAGTTTCTGGCGCTTCAGCTCGGGTGAGACAAAATCGCTTCCTTCAAGAATATCTCGACGGTAGGCGGACACCCGTTCGATGATCTTTTCCAATTCATCCTGGCCGAAAACGAACTGATCGACGCGCGCCTTGTCATCCCAATGAAACCGCGTGATCTGTTTACGCGATAATCCAACAAGGCTGTCACCAGACCGAAAAGCGTGATCGAGAAATGTGAACGGATGATCGCGCGCTAAAGTCGCTAGCCAAAGCGAAAGCTTTGCAAGATCTGTGGCCATCGGATTGCGATCAACACCATATAGGCAACGCTGCGCTACGATGCGGCGGGCTAAGAGAATTTCGTCTTCGTCGGCCGGGAGAAGTGGTCTCCCGCCATGTCGCCCCCACGCATTAACAAGCGCATCGCCGAGCTCTCGGCAGGTCTCCACCAAAAAGGCGCCCGAGCCCATCGCGATATCGCAAATCTTCAGCTCTAGGATTTGTTTCGGGGTTGGGTCATCGCCGAATTGTTTGAGCACAGGCTCGAGTGTCTTGCGGACAATCGGCTCGGTCAGTGCTCGCGGTGTGTAATGCGAGCCCGATCGACGCCGTTCGTCTGTCGGCTGGAGAAAGAGCCCGCCCGGATGGACAATATGCGGCGTGGCCTGTCGCGCGATCCGTTTTTCGAGCGCGGCAAGAAGCTCATCTAGTGTAGCAGCTTGTTTTAATTCAGTTGCAGCCGCGCCGGTCAATTCCTGGCCAGCGTGTTCTTTCAGCCATTTTGAACGATCGCTCCCATTCTGCGAAAGCAGTGCATCGACATTAATTGCAATCGGTGCGGCGACCTCAGTTTTGTGTTTCCGTTTTCCAATCAGCGCGATTGTTTGACCCCGGGCTGTTTCAAGCCGGAATCCCATCACCGTCTGATAGACACTTCCAATTTCTTCGACATCGAGCGTGCGGTAGGACAATCGTTCGCCCGCAAGTACAAGGAGCTTTTCGAGAACACGGAAAATTGTGCCGTCGCTAACAAGCGGAAGACGCGGATCGGTTAACGATCGACCCTCAAGAAATTTGAAACGGTCTGGATCGAAAAGATATCCACTGCGAGCGGGCATTTTCATCTGCGGATGTCGGCATCCGTTACGAATGGCGCGAAATAGGCCGAGAAGCTGCGCCCAAGCTCCGTACCGATGATCCACCGTGTCAGGGTAACGCTCAGAGTCATTGCGCAGTCGCTCGAACAAACCGTGAACGGAATAGTGTCTTACGTAGAGAGAGGAGCCCGGCAGCAAACCGCGGTCTTCAGCGAAGAGAATGAAAACCAATCGAAGGAGCACGGTAAGTAGTCCGCCATACACATCGTCAGAATGCTTCTCGAGTACGTCACGAAGCAGTTCTCCCTTGGTATGCTGGTTGGCGGATTCGAATCCGCGGAGAAGTTCGTAGAGGCAGTCAAGAACCTGTCGCGCCAGTGCGCTCGAAACTCGACTCTGATAGTCGCGACTTCGTTGGAGCAGAGCGGGCAACCGCGCTTCGTTAGGCGCGGCAAGCAGTCGATATCGGTTAAGTAAAAGATCGAACGCCGCCAAAATCGGCCGCCCGGATACCTCCGCCATCGCAGCGATTGGAAAAGTGAGCGTCCCCGACGTTTCGCTAGGCGGTTTGTAGATCAGACGAATTTGGGTTCCGTTTGAAAGCAGGCCAATTGCGACACCAGTTTCGCGCATGAGACGCTCGAACCGCTGACTTGCGGAGGCCGACCAGCCGCGGTCGTCTTTTGTGCTGCGCGCATCCAAATCGGTCCCAAGCGGCAGCGTCTGAATAAGTAAAAGCCAAGCTTTGTCTGGCTCTTTCGGATGCGAATCTTGAAATGCAAAGCTCGGACTGAGCGTTTCCCCGAATTCCGAAAGCGAAACACTCAGCGACTCGGGTAAGGGTTTGTCCCCGTTAAGTCCGTAAAGACAATCGGCAGGCCATTCAAGAAAACCGGTAACGAATTCGCCGAAATTCTTGATCGCTGGTACGGTGGCGCCGTCTTTGTGTTCGCTCTGGTGAACGAACCGTAGAAATCGCTCCTGTAGCGCGATATTACCTTTAGGCAGGAGAACTTGTGAATCGACGAGCGCCGCAGGCGACACAACAAGGCCGTCCGGCTGAAGATAGCCAAGCCATCCTTGATGGTCGCGTATCGCGGGATCGATGCTCATAGAACTAGGAGCGCACTTATCGATGCCTTCATCCTGTTACCGGCCAGAGATACGCAATGCCGAGTGGTTCGATTCGAAACGAAGTCGTTTTGTAGAAATCCAAAATCCGCGCTGGCTCTTGTCGAAGATCTTCTTCGACGTTCTTAAGCCACCGTTGCCAATAACGGCGGTTCGATTCGAACTGTCTTCGCTCGGTTTCGTTAGGGGTATCCGTGCTCGAAAGGTTCAGATAAGTTTGCAGGTCGGGCGATTTCTCAAACTCGGTAGCGACGCGCCGCTTTTGATCCTCGAGGATTTTCTTAATTGCCTCGGATTCAATCCGACCACGTTCGGCTAACCGAGCTTCTGCATCAGCTCTCGCAGTTTCACCACGCTTTTGGAGATGTGGCAAAAGTTCTTCGATATCGCGAGCAATGGAAGTCTTCAACCGGTTAATGACTGTATCTGATATCCGACTTGAGGTGCTCGAACTCATCGCAGTTTCGAGCAGCTCCAAGGTTTTGGCTTCGGCCTCCCGCGCATAAGGCGTCAGCGATTCGCGGCGATTGTTTGATTCCGTCCACCGCGCTGTAACGGTCAAAATCTCGTCGTGGAGCCGGGCCGCCCCTGCACCATAAAGCGAGACGCGCCCCAACAAGATTACTCGTGGAATCGCGTCCGCGCTTTGCGCCAGACATGCGCGGGACAGATCGTGATGAATAAATCCCTGCGAAAGAAAACGTCCGAGCAACCGCTGGACGACGCGATGTGAGAGATGAAGTTGGACAATCTCATCGTCGATGCCCTCCGGCGCGGAAAAAACGACTGGAAGAATGGGCGATTCTTTTCGCCAGGAAAAGTCATGCTTTCCGTTCTCTGGCGGCGCTCGAAGCGTCTCAAGCGTGGCCGACCAAGTCGGGTCGGCTCCATGCCGGGCATCTAGATTTGGAAAGACGTAGCGCGCCGGTCCTCCATTCGATAAAGCAATTGGCTTCAGAGGCTCACTCCCGAGAATTTCGAGTGAGCATGAAAGGGCGTCACGAAGCTGATCCGGCTCGAGGCCGATCCATTTTCTGGCTTCATTGATGCGCGTACGCAGGCCATCAATTTGGGTTTCAAGGGCGTCGCGACGTTCACGCGTGGTTTCGAGTTCTTCTTCGGCAACGGAGCGCTTTTCAGAATCGAGTCCCGCGTCAAGAATCTCCTGTTCGAGTTTATCAACGGCGTCGTGGTGAATGCCGTGGCGAAGACTCGTGGCGAGACGGTCCTCTAAAACCTGAGCGAGGCTTCCGAGTTCCCGCTGAATCGTTTCCGTTTTTCTTACAAGCGCCCTTAACACGCGATCTTCCGGTCGTTCTGTGTAGACGAAATAATGACAGAAAACCTGCGGAGAAGGTTGAAGCTTGCGGTCGACTCTTCCATTGCGTTGCTCAAGTCGGCTTGGATTCCACGGGACATCGATGTGAAAAACATGGTGACAATGAGCCTGCAAATTTAGTCCTTCGCGTGCTGCATCAGTCGCAACGAGGATTCGAACCGGGTGTTTGTTAGGTGGAAGATTAAAGTCTCGTTTAATCTCCTCCCTTTTTGCCGGTGGGGTTGGCCCGTGGAAAACCTGGACGCGATGTTCAGCCAGATCGGTTCCTGCGGTTGCGGATCTAAGCATCTCCACAAGATACCGCTTGGTGTCGTCGTATTCGGTGAAGACGAGAATCCGAATATCAGTCCACTTCGCATTCTCCGTGGGAATGCCCTCCCCAGGCATGCATGCACCTGGACACATGTTTTTGCGAATCCACTCGATAAGGCATCGGACACGTGCATCGGGCAATCCGCGTGCGCCGTCAGCGATACTGTGCATTTCTTCCAGCAATGCTTTCTCGCGCTTCACGTCAGCGTGAGCTTCGTCACCCATGCTGATTTCAGTGGCGTGCTCGACTTGCAAATCTTCCAATGCGTGAAGGTCTTCTTCCGGCAACTGAGAACGATCGTCCTCGCGATCGATCGAATCGGAAAGCAGATCGAGGTCCTGCATCGCTTTCCGCACCAGATCCTCTTGAGACGCAATTTCTTTTTGCCATATGCGTTCCATTGTCCGTCGATGAACCGCCAGTGTCCGGGCAAACGCCTCGATCGATGACAAAAGCCGCTGCTGGAGATGGGTCACGAGCAAACCTGCCTCGGCTTGCTTCCGCCTTGTCGCGCCAGCCATTCGCACAGCGCGAGTTTTCCGATATTCCTCCAGCAGACGCGAAAGCACGAGCTCAGGCGCATCAGCAGCAACCCGATCTGGCCCTAAATCAATCTGGACGACTTTACGTTCCGGGAAACCTCCCTCTAACTGCCGGATGTCTTCCTTCAGTCGCCGAACCATCACGTTATCGAGATTGGCTTTCACAACTTTCACTCCTCTCGTGAAACGCTGCGGATCGAGGAGTTCCAGCAGGGCACTAAAACTGTTCGAGTGGCCGTTGTGCGGCGTAGCCGAAAGAAACAAGCGGTGCTCGAAGCGCGAGGCAATATCCCGAATCGCGCGCGTGAAACGCGAATCGATTGCATAACGCGAGCCGCTGGACGGAGCAGCATGATGTGCTTCGTCTAGAATGAGAAGCGAGCCTGGCCGGAGATTGTCCAGCCAATCGCGTAACGGAGCCGTGTATCCTTCATCAATGAGAAGATTGTGTGAGACAAGAAACCGAGGATACGTGGTCCAAGGATTTACTCCGTATCCGCGCTCCTGCCGAACGCGCTCGACGTAGCTGCGATCTAGAATTTCGAAAACTAACCCGAAACGCGTTTCCAATTCGTCTTTCCACTGCCCAAGCATCGACGGGGGACAGGCGACGACGATTTCGCGAACACGACGGCGAAGAAGCAATTCTGTGGCGATCAGACCTGCTTCGATAGTCTTTCCGAGTCCAACATCATCCGCGATGAACAAGTTCACACGAGGGAGCAAAAGCGCCTTCCGCAACGGTTCCAATTGGTAAGCGTCAACACGTATCCCGGCGCGGAATGGCGACTGGAAAAGCCGTGGATCGGTTGCGGTGACGCAGTTCCAGCGAAGGGTTCGCACATACGCGCTGAAAAATCGCGGATCATCAAATCCGCGTCGTCCCAACGAAGTCCACGCTGTCTCGTCTAAAATCTCGGTATCGAGTTCCAGCTCCCACACGACCTCGACATGTTGCCCTTGAGCATCATCGTCGAGGCACGCCAAGCGAACGATGGTGGCCCCCGTCCCACCTTTTTCGATATCTTCAACAAGATAGGCGCGTGTCCGCAGACGAACGACTTGGCCCACCGTGGGCGATATCATATTGGACTGTGTTTCCGGCATAAGTTTGCACGATGGCGGGGACTCAAACCTTACCCCATCGAAGGCGTGAATTCCAAGCCGGAGAACACTAGGCTGCGCGCTAGCAGCGATGAAGTCTTGATTTCTTTCGCCCTGACGGTGAGGCTGATCCATGCTCGTAGACGCTCGGCCACAGATTGCCGATGCTCCGGTCCAGCCGTACAGCCGGTTCACCAACTTGGTTCGTCTAAGCGTAATCGCCGGAACCGTTCATAGGATGGCGTGGGACGACACGGAGGCAGAGCCGCCGAACGCCTTTATTAAATACAATGACGCGTATTACACACTGGAGCCGGATGCCAATACAACGCCGGTAGATCCGGAACCTCTGATGTTGCAATGGATCGTAGAGCGCGGACTCCGCGATCAACTGAAGGCGAAGGGATTCTCTTTCCGTGGCAGCAAAGAATACACGGCGTATCTGCCAAAACACACGTACAACAGAGACAATTCACGATTCTTCGCACTGCATCCGGGCTTTGATTTTCGAGTCGTCAGTTACCCGACATCGAGTCTCGGCGAGGAGGAGTTGTTGCTGGCCATCGATTATCACGTCGTTCTCGTCGTCACCGGCAGCGTTGCCGACCTGATATATGCTGGCTTAAGACCTTCCGCTTTTAACGGACTTTCGGCACGGATTTCTGAGGGAACGGACCGCGAATACGGTGTCGATTGCCGCATCCAAAGCATCAGCGAGACAAAGGATGGTCTCACGTGCGAAGTGCTCGACTATCGGACGAATGACGTTCGGCACATAAACGCGAAATCTCTCTTCATGGAACCGAAGCCTGAAATCATTCAGGAGAAGGTTTTATCCGTCGTCGATCCGGAATTCGATCTTGATGGTTTTATCAAGGCGAAGGGATTTTTGCACAGCAAGACCGCATCGCGGGATCGGTTCGGAAAAGCGCAAGAAATTGTCGAAAACTTTCTCCTGAAGGAAGGAGTTTTCCCCTTCGAGGTTGGCGGAACTTCTGTCGATCTTGAACCTCGCTTCGTTCCTGTGACCGGCAGTTCGTACCCGTGTCAGGGTGATCTCGAAGAAGCGTTCCTGCTGTTCGACAGGGACGACAGTTCCGCTGTTAACAAGCTCGCGAGCGCGGGCTTGTCCGCATTCGGGCCTTACACCAAAACCTTGCCTCTGATCTCGGTTGCGTTGCTCGGAACGCGCTCCGGCAATAAGCTGATACGTGATCTCGTTGACGCGCTGAATAATGGCACTTCGAAGATGCCGGGCGGAATGCCTCGCTTCTTTAAGACGCGCCTGAAGATTACAGTTGAAGAGATTTGCGAGGGAGAAGAGCCAGACGATTATGCGAGCGGCGCGAGCGCTCTTCTCGCGAACCTGACAAAAGAGAACAGACCTGATCTCGCTCTTGTGTATCTGCCTCGTCGGACCGCAGACACCTCGAGTGAGAGTCCATATTTCGCGAGCAAGCCGGTTCTTTTGGCTGAGGGACTCCCTTCACAGATGCTCACACCGTACACTATCAACGAACCTCAATGGAAATACGGGAATATCGCCAGTGCGATTTTCGCCAAAGCCGGCGGAACTCCGTGGGTCTTAGCCAAGGATCTTGATGACTTCGACATGATCATGGGAATCTCAATCGGCGAAAGGATCGCGACTACCCGACGTACAGGGCCGCATCCTCGTTTCGTCAGTTACGCAAACGTTTTCGATCGGTTCGGCCGTTGGTTGTTCTTCGAGAGCGGCACAGCGCGGTACGAATTCGGCAACCATGCGGAGCAAGTAGCGGCGCTCGTTGAGCAGGCGGTCGATCGGTTTAAGGAGGTCAACCGAACGTACCCATCGAAGATTGGCATTCACTACTTCAAACGCTTTGGTGCAAAGGAACGGGAACTAATTGCGGCGCATCTAAGCGAAAGGAATGCAGATATTCGCATCGCTTTTGTTACAATCGACTCGAGCGGTCCGCTACGTCTTTACGACTTCAACACCCCTGATGGGAGCTATCCACGCGGCAGCTATGCAAAACTCAACGAAACTGAGCTATTACTATCTACCACCGGGTTCACTCTTCTGTCGAAGAAGCGGATGGGCACGCCTGTGTTCCCGAAGTTGACACTTTGGCAGTGGCCCGATGAGTTCACATCGCTTGAGCAGGTTGCGCAGCATGTTCTCTCGCTAACGCGCCTGAATTATAAAGCGCTCACTCCTATCGTCAGCGAACCAGTAACGATGAAATACGCCGCGTTAGCCGCAACCTTTATGGCCTGCTTCTCCGAAGAGCAATGGAGGAAATGCGTCGATAGCAGCAGCCTGCGCCGAGTTCCATGGTTTCTTTAATCCGGGGACGTGATCTTTCGGAGGTATCGCAGGATTGGGTCGCGTCGCTTCGTGCCATTGTGAATGCTGAAATAGTTCCTTTGGAGACGTTTGATGAAGACGATCCGCTGGGATTCGCATTTTACACGCTTGTCCTTTTGCGCACGCGGCTCGTCACACGCGCGAGTGAAAAACTGCCAACGGCCGCTCGGCTATGGGCGGAGGCGAAGCTCGCTACAGCTGAACTCTCGCCTTACAGAGACCGTGATCTAGGAGCTATCGGTCTTCTCGTTTACGCTTTTTCAGAATACGACATTCCACTGGCGAATGAAGATCGTCTTGGATTACTCGTTCAGCGGGAAGACAGCGGACATGGCTTGTTATTCGAGAGCTTTTTCCTAACGAGCTTTATTGCGCTCGGCTTAGCGAAGATCGTTGATGGGTGTCCACCGCAATTTGTGACTGCGATTGAAGAAGCCATTTCCTCAGAGATTGACCGCATCAGTAACGATCCGAAGGCGCTGTTCGCCGGATTCTGGTTCACGCGAGCGATCGGCCGAAACGATCTTTCAGATCGACTCTTCCGAGTTGCTGACGAGATTTTTTCATCAGGGAGCGGTCATCTGGATGCCCGCGTGTGCTCTGCGGCGATCCTTCTCGAAGAGCTGGAGGACATGAACATGCAGCGCCGGCTCAAGGTCGCGGCGTTTGCGAAGGATTGCATCAGATCTGTTGGCGTGGAAGCTGCCGGTGGTATCGAGACACTGATCGTCGAAGAGGAGCATTTCGTGGCCGAACCGCTGCGCGCGTCGCGCATCCTCGTTTCAGTCGGTCTGCTGTGTCGTGACTCGCTCGAACGCAAGTCCACCTTGCTCGTTACGAGAAGTGAACGCCTTTGGCAGATAATTCGCGCATTCGTTTACGCCCCTATTAGCGCTCTTTTTGCCATCGGAGTTGTCTGGGGTGCAATGCGGATTCGTCCGGCGCGCTCAATAACCAGCGAGATGCTCGTAGCACCATCTTTTTTAACCGCTGCTCTTTCGCTCGGCCTTCTCCTCGCCTACACGGTTGTTCTCGGCGTGTTGATTTTCGCGCTGGTCGCGATTTATGAGCTGGTCGTAGGCCTTGCGATTTTAGGCAAACGGAGGGACGAGATCGCAGCTTTTCATGAGGCGTGGCGATTTGTGATAGAGCACTACAAGCTCGAATTCTGCCTTGGGCTCATTGCCGGCGTGCTTTTCGACACGCTAATTCTGCGCAGTTGATTGGACGATAGAATTTGAGTATGGCTTCTGAGGGATCGCTGTTCCGGGAGGGATGCATTTAGCCTCGCGACGGCTCCATGGCGGGAAGCTCCACCTCTAGTCGAACCATGCGCAAACCCGGCCATCCGGTTCGACGGGTGGAAGTAACCGGCGCCGATAACCGCGCTCGCAATGAACGACGACTGCAGCGTGTTTTGGGTAGTTTCGAAGGATGTGCGCCTTAATCTTATGCTCGTCGTGTTCGCTGTAATTCCGGGAACTCTTGCCAGCTGAATAACCCCACGATTTTCTTATCGTCTTGGCCTTGCCGAGGAAATCTGCGCTCTCGACCGCGCCTTCTTCATCGGCGGCTTTAAAAATAAGGCGGTTTCGCAGATTCAATGTGAAAACGCGGGCTTTCTCACGACCGAGTGGCGGAACGAAAGAGGTCGATGATTGAGCCGCGGCAACAACGGTCGCGCGTGCTTCGCGGATCACGTCGATGCAATTGTAGTCGCTCATTCCGTCTTCGCTGGCGGTGACGAAACGTTGTGCTTCGTCGGCCCAAAGAATGAGCACGTTGTCGCGCTGACGCTCCTCTACCGGCTTGTCGAAACGGCGCAGGGCATGGGTGTAGAAAAGCATTTTGAGAAATGTGTTTATGTAGCGGCGTTCCAACTGGAATTTCTGCGGCATCGCGACGCAGATAATTTTGCCGCGATCTAGATCGGCGAACTCGAAGGTGTTTCCAGCCGCGCAGAAGACCTGAGCAATTTCGGGAGTGATGAACGGCTGAAGATAATTGGCGATCGTTTCTTTCACGCCACCGATTTGTTCGGGAGGCTGAGAGAGAAAACGATTTGTGAAATGCTCGGCGAGTTCGCGTCGGCGCATTGTTTGACGACTGGACGCGAGGTCGGTCATCGCTTCGTCCAAGTCGCTTTGATCGAGGAGCAGATGATAGGCATTTTCCAACGTAACATCGGCGCCAATCTCGCGCAGGGTTTCCAGCGCGGCAGCGATATGTGTTTGTGCTTGGTTCTTGAAGAATGCTTTATCGCCTGCCTGGCCCAATGAGGCAGCCGTGTCCACGACCGCTTTGGCGAAGGTGTTGAAAGGGATGCTGCGATCGGAGGTAAGATTGTAAGTGTGGCGCAGCTGCCATGTGCTCGCTGCCTCATCCGGCCGGACTTGTAGGAGAATAAAATCATCTTCGCGGCCAAAATGCTTGGCCATCTGAGAAATTGTTTCCCAATAAATTCCTTTGTCGTCGATGCAGAGGCCGCCCCACGTCGGTTCGTTCTGAAAAACTTGATAAAGCAGACGTGTGATGCCGGAGCGGGTTTTGCCGGAGCCCGTGTCGCCGGTGATCAACCAGCCGCGACAGAAATCGTCTCGCGTCCAAGCAAAACCGCCGAGGCGGACAACGATGTGCTTTTTCTGTTTCCGCAAAAGTTGAAGGACCAGACTCGCTGTTGCACCGAAGCAACAAAGAGCAGCGACAGTTGCGATGAAATTCGGACTCACAGAAGACGATCAATTAACACGCCGGCAATCGCGCCAAGCCCGATGAACACGCAATGCGTGATGAAGCGCGCTCGATTGATGCGAGTGACGTTCTGCCCAAAGCGGCGCAACTCCGTTACGAGATCGGCGGCTTGATGAATGAATGCCTTCGAACGGCGGTCGAGCAGTTCGACAGTACCGCGAAAGTCCTCAAAGCTTGGCGGAGACGCGGCGGGATCGTTATCGGTCTCGCGCGAATGCTTGAGATAGATGCGGACCAATTCGAGGGCTGCAATCATCGGATCGCCGTCCGCGATGTGATGTTTGCGCTGCCACTCGCCGATGGCGCGTGCTAATGGATCCTCAGCGTTCACGCCGCGAATCTCTCCGCCGCGCGCACATCGGTTAAGAGCAGATCAGCGGCGCGATAGAGTTGCCGGTAAAACCGCGTTTGCCAGCTCTTCAATCGCTGGCGGTCGAGCAGGTTGAAGGCAGGATGCGTAAGCGCGACTGTGAGTGGCGTGTTGTGCTCGTTCAACGCGGTAACGAGCCAATCGTACATCCGCGGCATCGTGATTTCGCGAGCACGCAATTCGTCAACCACGTGCCGTCGCGTCTTGCTGCCGTCATAAATCTTGAACGCGTCGCTGTGGGCTTCGTTCTTTACGACAACCCACGTGCACCGATCGTGTAGCGCGTCAGACAGAATGCGGAGTTGTTCGACGCTGTCGGCCTCATGGTTGACGGGACAGATGACCGTGAGTCGCGTGTGGAGTGAGCGCAGGACTTCGGCGAAGTTAACCTCATCGAAGAAGTCGATGAACAGATCGGTGGATGCCGCGCGGCAGTCGATGACGAGCAGATCGGAAGCTTCCGCAGTCGTGAACACGCGGTCGATTTCGCGTCGGTGCTCAAGATTGATGAACTCCGATTGCGGGTGGAAGCGCTTGAGCGTCGAGTTCTCGTGGTCGCTGTCGATCGCGCAATGAGCGACGCCGCAATCTTTGAGATACTGAACGAAGTTCGTGGCGAAGAAGCTTTTTCCGACACCACCTTTGCCGTTGATAATGAGGTTGATTTGTTTGTTCATAAAAGACTGCTTTGAATCAGAGATTGTGTGGGTCTGCGATGCGCGGACCGCGAATGCGTGGTCGCCCGGATGGCGCCTCGGTGTTCGACGTTGGCAAGGGCTTTGAAGATGGTGGCTGCGGCGTCGGCGAAGTGATTGGCGTCGAAGCAGTGGGCACCGGAACAACCGCGCGTCGGCGGCGAGATCGTTTCGGTGATCTGAGCGGCGGTTGCTCGTTGTTCACCTCAGCTAGGAAACGCGCGATCGTATCGGTTCCGACCGCAACGTCGACGGTCGCGAGCAACTCCCGAATGAGCCGGAGTGATGCGCCCTTTTGCCGCAGTTCTACAATGCCGTCTTTAAGCGGCATCAACTTGGCGTGACGGCTCGGCGACGGCAGTTTGAAGTCGCGAACGGCTTCGTTGAAGCGCTGGGTGCGCGTGGAGGTTTCTGCCGGTTCGCTCATACGATTGCCAGTGGGTTAGCGGCAGGCCGGAAATTCCTTAACTTGGGTAAGGGGTAGGGCGTCCCTTCTAAAAACTTACAGTGCATTGCTGCACCGTTTTCTCAGATAATCGGGAGATTGCGGCTCTCAGATCGGAGCAGGAGTCTGATGACTGCGTGCTATTTCGATGTCGTGCTTTCGCCGAAAACGCAGACCAACCTGAAGAACGCGAAGGGATATTTCGAAGAGCATTTAAGCGTCGGCGATTACTATGCTGAAAACGGGCGAGTACATGGCGAGTGGTTGGGCAAAGGTGCTGAACTGCTCGGTTTATCCGGCACAGTCACGCGGGATCAATTCCTGGCGCTTTGCGAGAATCAGCATCCGGCGTCGCGTGAGCTTTTAACGCAGCGACGAAACACAACTCGAAAGGACATTGGCGGTGAAGTGGCGAACCGCCGCGTTTTTTACGACTTCACGTTTTCGCCACCGAAATCCGTTTCAATCGCCGCACTGGTAGGAGGCGATCAACGCATCGTTGTGGCACACAACGATGCGGTGAAAGTTGCGCTGATAGAATTGGAGCAATTCGCAGCTGCTCGTGTCCGATCCAAAAAGAGCAATTCGGATCGTCGGACAAGCAACATCGTCGCAGCTCTGTTTCAGCATGATGCCTCACGCGCGCTCGATCCGCACCTGCACACGCATTGCATCATTTTCAACGCGACGCGCGATGAACGGGAAGATTGCTGGAAAGCGCTCCAGAATTACGAAATGCTCGGCGCGCAGAAATACGCGGAGAACGTGTACTATCACGAGCTCGCGCGTGCGTTGCGTCGGTTCGGCTACACGATCATTAATGCCGCTCGCGGTGATTTTGAGATTGCAGAGGTAAGTCGTGAGCTTTGCGAACGTTTTTCGAAACGGCATCGAGAGATCGATGAGAAGACGCGCGCATTCCTTGCCTCGCATCCGGACAAGCAAGCGGGAAATGAAAACGCGATTCGCGAGCACATCGCGCACAAGGACCGCGCGCGCAAACTGCCCAATGTTGGTTCGGAACAACTGCGGCGATTTTGGACAGAGCAGCTTACTACAGACGAGTCCTCATCTTTGCATCCGGCGCGGCGATGGAATGCATCACCTGAGCCTTTCATTTCGGCGGCGGAAGCGGTGACTTGGGCGGAAAGCCATTTGTTCGAGAGACGCTCAGTCGTGCGCGAACACGAGCTTTGGCGTCATGCTTTAGAAGCCGCGCGCGGCGGCTCGGTTTCGTTAGCCGATATTAAGAAAGAAACCATGTCGCGTATTTATCTGCGCGACGGGAACGACAAGGTCGCGCATCGGGATGTGCTCGCGCGTGAATGGGAGATTGTGCAAGCGGCCCAGAATGGAATTGGCCGACATGCTCCGCTGGCAACCGTTATTGGTAATAGCGGACTTGCCGAGGATCAGCATCGCGCGCTCGATACGATTTTGAAATCCGCGGACTTCATCACGCTGTTTCGCGGGGGTGCTGGAACGGGGAAAAGTTTTGTTTTGCGAGCCATTCAACAAGCCATTGACGGCACGAATCGTCCATCGGTTGTGCTCGCACCGCAACGCCAGCAAGTCATCGATCTTGCTCGGGATGGTCTTACCCAAACACAGACAGTCAGGGAATGTCTGCAACGGGGCGATTTAGCGGAAGGCGCAGTTGTTATCGTTGATGAAACTGGGCAGATCGACGGAAGACAGTTGCTTGATCTGATTCGTGTCGTTCGGGACCGGAATGGCCGGTTGATTTTGTGCGGCGACACACGACAGCACGGACCCGTGGAAGCTTCGGACGCTTTGCGAGCGATTGAGCGCTACTCGGGTTTGCATGCCGCAGAGCTGAATCAAATTCGCCGACAAGAACCGAAGCGCGGAAGGACCGCTGCGGAGCGGAAGCAGATTCGCGATTATCGCGAGGCCGTCAAAGCGGCAGCTGCCGGCGAAGCAAGGCGTTCGTTTGAAAAATTGGAGAAGCTTGGAGCGGTGGTCGAATGCGGCCTTGGGGAGCAGGGTACGCGGCTCTGCTACGGTTATCTCGATATCGCCGAGCGCGGCGAATTCGCCATTGTCGTGTCGCAAACACGCGCCGAAGTACGCGAGATTAACCATGCCATTCGCGAACGACTTCGCGAACGTGGGCTTCTTGCAGGCGACGAGACGGAAGTCATAGCGCTGGAGCAAGTCGACCTCACGTCGGCGCAGAAACTGGATGCCAGACACTATCCAGCTGATTGCGTGCTCGTGTTCAATCGGGACCTGAGCGGCTGCGTCCGGGGCGAACGCGGAAAGTTGATTGGAATAACTGCGAAGCGTTTGGCCCTCGAAGTGAATCGAAAGGTGCGGCATATCCCGCTCACCCATCTCGATTACATCAACGTCTGTCGGGAACGTGCGCTCGCTCTTTCTCCGGGCGATCGGCTCCAATTGAAAGCGAACAGCACAAGTGCGGATGGCCGCAAACTCGCGAATGGCGAAGTCGTCAGCGTCGCGCAAATCAAATCGAGCGGGGCGATTCGGTTAGCAGACGGGCGCGTCCTACCTCCGCATTATCGACAATTTCTTCGCGGCTACGCAGTGACTTCGTACGGATCGCAGGGGAAAACTGTCGATCATGTCTTGTTTTCCGATTCCGCCATCCGCGCTGCGACGAACTCGCAGCAGTGGTATGTCACGATTTCGCGAGGCCGAAAGAGCATCCAAATTTTCACGCCCGATAAAGATCAGCTCCGACATGCGATAATTCACAGCGGCGAGCGTGAACTCGCGCTCGATCTTCTGTCCGCTCGCGCCCGACGATATGGCGTGCGCCAGCAAGTGCTCCGTTCAGTTCGCCGCGGACGCGAATTCGCGCGCCGCATCGCTTACGTGGCGATGCGGTCGTGGGCGGCAGCATTCAACAAGCCGCATCTGAAACCGACTAATGAAATCAGAAACAAACAAGCGAACCGTGTCGCCCGCGCCGGCGTGCTGGCAGCGTGAAGCGCCATGCGCTTGCTTGCGCATTGAGACATCGCCTCGCGAATCGTACCTGTTTCCTTATCAGCATCTCGTCACAGCATCGCTTAGTCAGAGCGACCAAGCGGAAACGTTGCGGCTCACGTTCTCTTTACACGATGTCGAAATTGAGGGACGCAATCTTCGCGCACTGCTTCTCGCCATTCAAGAATTCGCGGTGAAATGGGTGCGAGTTATGCCAGAGCGTTATCATCAACTGGAGGCTGGCGAGAACGGTGTGATATCACGCATTCGCATTCAAGAAGCGAGCTCGACCGAATGAAAAATCAGTTTGTACGAAATCCTCCCGCGATTATAATACTGGCATGAAAGCTCTCGCATGCCCGCACTGCCAAACCTCTGTCTCTGAAGAGTCCAGAGTCTGTCGCGGTTGCGGCGCGGAAATCGTGCACGGCGCGAGCCGTCGCGAGCGGTCGCTCATCGGTGTGATGTTCGTGATCGCGGCGATGTTAATCACGGTCGTGCTGTTTCGCTCTTTGGAAATTGTGCGAGGCGCGCCGCCTTTACCCGCGCCAAAACCAGAGGACGGATTTTTGTTCTTCATTGGCTTGATTGCGGTGGTCGTCATTCCCTACCTCGTGGGAACTCGTGTTGCGCGCTTACTTTGGCGTTCGCGGACTCGCTTCTACCGGGCGTACCAGCATCAATAGTCGATCACACTGCGGCGGACCGGACTCCACAACGCAACAACAACATCGGGTTCGAGCCCCGTAGGCTCGGGGATTGTTGTAATGCAAAAATGATTCGTTAGGCCATCGCGATCATTTTGCTGACGCGACTTCTTTCGCGCATTGCCAGAATTTTTCAGTGGCGGGACTGAGTCGTCCCTTTCGCGCAGCGATGCCGAATCCGATGGGCTTTGGCTCGGGCGTGAGTCGCACCAACTCCACTCGACTGCCGAAGCTCTGAACAAGCAGATCCACGACCATAGCTACTCCGGTGCCGGCCTCGATCGCTGAGATGAAACCCATCATGTTATCATATTCCTCTATCACTCGCGGCTTGCTTTTTACCTGGGCAAAAACGGCGGACCGGTAGGCGTTGTACTCGGGGAAGTCTTCTCGCGATAAACTTACGAAAGGTTCCTTGGCCGCCTCGGTGAGCGAGACGGAACGACGCTGCGCGAACGGGTGGCCCGGCGAGACGCCAAGGCGGACTTGCTGGCGGAGTAATTCTTCGAACCTGAGATCGTGAAACGCACTGCGGTTTGACGGACGAGCAATGAATGCCAGCTGGAATCGTCCATCACGCAGGTCAGTCATGCCCTTGTCGCCGGTGGTCGGAGCGTGCAACTTCACATGAACTCCGGGCATTGCTTGTTGAAACGCGTGCAAAGCCGGCGACACAATCTGCGCTCTAAGCAACGGCGAATAAACAACGTGTAGTTCCGTTTCACCGGTCTGCCCGCACGCGCGCACGTTTCGCACTGCTTCACCTGTTCGCTCCAATATCACACGTGCTTCTTCAAGAAACAGTGATCCTGCACTACTGAGATGGATCGATTTACCTACACGTTCGAACAGTTGGACGCCCAGCTCGTCTTCCAGATCGCGGATCTGCCGACTCACGGCCGGTTGCGAAATGTGAAGTTTCCGCGTCGCAGCGTGCAGAAAGTTTTCGGCCTCTGCCACCGCGACGAAGTACCGAAGATGCCGGAGTTCCACGACTGGTCCTTATACGCCCGCTCGGCGTACCGAGACAAGAAATATCGTCTTTGGCATTCAGCACTCCCATCTCACCGTATCGGCATGAACAGACCTGTTGAAGTTGCCATGCCCGAGCGGCTAAAAGAGTCGAAAAGGACACCGGCTCGCCTCAACAAGCGACGGTTTTTCAAGGCGGCAGAGCGGAACATCCCACAAACAAGAGCTGCTTTATGCCGCTCCGGCATAACTAAACAAAAAACTTGGTATTTCACAAGCGGCCAGTCCTCGTCGTACCATCTCCCCATGTAGAAAATCCAAGTAACCAAAGGACGAAACGATATGAGGAAGACCTATCTTGACGCCGGACTACGCAAGTACCTCCACCAGATTAGCCAGTTTCCGCTGTTAACTCCACAGAACGAGATCGCCTTGACAAAGAAGATACAGCGTGGCGACACGAACGCGCGCAACGAGATGATCCAATCATATCTGCGCCTTGTAGTAACTATCGCGCAAGATTATCTAAATCTGGGTCTGCCGCTCGCGGACCTAATTTCTGAAGGAACAATCGGACTGACCAAAGCCGTCGAACGGTTTGATCCAGCCAAAGGCGCGAAGCTCAGCACATATGCAGCGTTGTGGATCAAGCAGTCCATCGTAGCCGGGCTGTCGAACCAGGTGAAGACGATCCGGTTGCCACTTCATCTGGTACAAAAAGTTTCAAAAATCCGCCGGCTCGCGCTTGAACTGGCAAACGATCTCGGCCGCGAGCCGACCGATGATGAATTGGCGGAGGAGCTGGGGTTGCCGGTCGGCAGGGTCGCAGAGCTAAGGAATAGCTTTGCCCGGCCGACATCACTCGATGCGCCGATTGACGATGGTGAATCAGACGAGCTGAGCGAGATCATTGCCGACGAACAGACGTACACGTCATACGACTCATTGTGCGACCGGGATTTGCGAGCCCATCTCAAGGCAGCCCTGCAGGTTCTGAATGATCGCGAGAAAAAGATCGTGTTACAACGTTTCGGCCTTGACGGGGGCCAGCCTAAAACCTTCGACCAAATTGGCGAACTGATTGGTCTGACACGCGAGCGCGTACATCAGTTGCAACAGAGTGCTGTATCGAAGTTACGACGCGCTCTAACTAAAAACATTAGGTCTACACATTTCGATGTGACAATGGTTGCGGAGGCAGCGTAGCCATCTTGATCGTCCGTTTAGGGTCTGCAAAGGCCTTACACATTGGCAATAGCGGCGTTGCTGTTACTATTACTGTTACTGTCGATAACTCGCTTCATCTTGCTGCGAACGTCGACTGGCATTCTACCTAACATCAGCTGACTCGGCAAAGGCACAAACGGGAAGCGAGCGTTGGCATTGCGATGATCCCCCCGCTGATCACGCGTCACGCGCAAGCGAGCCAGGCAGCTATTGTCTAGCATCTGTCGAAGTTCAATTTCAACTTCGGCAAACCCGTGGGCTCCATCGCGGTGCACTAACCACCCACAAACCGCGTCGCAAATGGTGTATCCGTGTCCCTCTGTCGAGGCGCTCCGGCCCGACTGCTCCGTCGGAGTACGGCGACCGAGCGCCGTGGCTACAAAGATCCGCTTTGTGAGATGGCTACAATGTGTCGGCTTCAAACCGGCGTTTCGAATGGCTCCTATTTAAGAGATCTCCGTGCACGCAGCGTCGCTGCTGTAGGTGCAGCCGCTATGCCGGCAAATTATAACGAAACAGACAAAACGGTATTTAACAATCGCACGATGCGCGCGCATGTCTCTCTCAGACAAAAGAAAGAAGAAGAAAATGGAAAAAATGACCGACAAAAACCTGGGATTTGCACTTCCGACCGGCGATCCGAGCGTGCTGCCTGCGGGCGCCAAGCTCGAACGCGTGTTCGACGCAGCCTGCTTTCTCACCGAGGGCATCTCAGTGAGCCCCGACGACGGCATGGTCTATTTCTGCGACATCACGTTTACCCCATTGTGCAAG
>Ga0070717_10000052_pt1 | contig 100329 bp, 152 predicted proteins | sample LARL113metaG_FD_71366 | JGI IMG/M metagenome (GOLD analysis project Ga0070717, IMG submission 71366) | Corn, switchgrass and miscanthus rhizosphere microbial communities from Kellogg Biological Station, Michigan, USA - LAR L11-3 metaG | ecosystem: Host-associated > Plants > Roots >...
GGTTGGGAGCGGGTTGTTGTCGCCGGGTGGTGGGTTGGCGCGGGTGCCGGGGCACGCCGGGGCTGGGCGGGGGCCGATGTATCAGGTGCAGCGGGGGACGCGGCGTCAGGTGGGGGGGGTGACACCACCGACAACGGCGGGACAGCAGACGATGGGACAGTCGGGACACCGATCGGCTCCTGCGGCAACGGTCGGTGGGCGGCGGTCAACGAGGGAGCGACCACGAACACCCCACCCACCAACACAAGACCAAGCCCGAGGGCGATCACCTTCAACCGGGCAGTAGCGGTCGCGAGGACGTGGGGATGCCACGACCCCGGGTCCAGCCGCCGGTGCTTCCCCAACACCGGGATGGGAACGGTGGGGTGTTCATCCAACCGCGCTGGCCCGGTTTCGAGCTGCTCGGTCATGGTTGCCACCCCCCTTGGGCTTTGATCGCGGTCCGCATCGCTTCCTGCATCAACTCATGGGCTTGTGTGTCGGTGAACCCCGCGGTTCTGAACGCCTCCAGCTGGTCCTCCACGAGCCGCACCTGCGGCGGCGCCGACCCCGACACGACCCCCGGTTTGGTGCGACACCTCAGCAGCACCACCAGCGCCCACACCACGTTCACCCCGAGCCACACGAGTTGGGTGATCTGCGCGACCGGGTCGCCTGGGGGGAGCCGCACCACCTGAACAACCAGCAGCGCCAGCCCAGACAGCAGCAGCCGGTCCGTGGTGGTCACTCGGTCCGCCGCCGCCGGTGCCGCCCACCCGTCCTGCGGGTGACTAGCCGCTCTAACCGTTCCTCCCGCTGCCAGCGGGACACGACACGCTCCCACCAACCCCGCAACCCCACCCCCGAACGGTTGCCAACCACCCCGTGACCCCCTTCCCGGTGAATGCGCAGCCCTTGACCTGAACCCCCTGATACGGGGCTAGACGCGCTGCTCAGGCCGCTGGTTGCCCGGCAGGGTACCCGCCCACCCCCACCGCGCCGGCGGTCGCTCACACGCTTTGCGGTGGCTAATCCCCGCCCTGGGATTTACGGTAAGCCGGTCCGATCGATGACGGCACATGCTGGCCTCTGAGACCGGAATGCGGCACCCTCCGAGAACCCCCGGGTCCGGGCGTTTCGCCCCCCTACCGATCCACCGGGCCCGGGGCCCACTCCGAGGGACACAACCCCAGAAAGAAGGGACACCCCAGCAGCCCCGGGGGGCACAACCGCCCGCAACCCCGGGGCACGAAAGGACAAAACGTACATGCTTGGGGGAGGTTGCCACCGACGCAAACTCATCACCTACCGACACGACACAGCCCGGCTCCGGGCGCTGATCTTCTCCTGGTACCCCAGCGAAATCGCCGCCCGCCGACGACGCAAACGTGTCCTCAACGACCTCGACCAAATCCTCGACTCGCTACCCCATCAAGCACTTCTGGAAATCACCATGCCCCTACTGACCATCCGCGGACGACGCCGATGACCACCACCGAAGAGCCCAAACACGGGTCGTACGCCGGCTACCAATGGCACCGCAAAAACGGTGAACCGCCCTGCGACGCCTGCGTCCTCGCGAACAGCGCCTACCAAACCGCCTGGCGCCGCAGCAACCCCGACAAACACGCCGCGCAGCAACGCACCCAGTACGCCCGGATCCGGGCGCTCCGCAAACTCGCGAAACTCCACCCCGAAGACATGCACCGGCTCTACCAACAAGAACTCAAACACCAACAATGACCAGACAGCTACGCCCCGGCAACCGCATCACGCGGGCTAACATCTCTTACCCGGAGCCGCTGCCGCCACACACCATGGTGCGGCGCCGCACAGACGGCGCCATCGGCGAAGTGCAGCCTTACCACCCCGACGCGCTCCCCGCCCGAATCGGCACTTTTCCTGTTTTATGGCACAACGCCCAGTGGGGGACATTCGGCGCCAACGACGTCACCCCACTCATCCCCACCAGCCGATCATGAACGGGTGCGCTGGATCATGAACGGGCCACCGCGGATCCCGTGGACGTTCTACCTAGCGGTGGTCGTGTTCATCGTCTGCTGCGGCGTCGCTAGTTACATGCTGGGCTGGGCCTACATCATCAACAGCGTCAACCACACCCATCCCTAGGGTGGACCGCCCGCGCAAGCACCAGCTGCGGTCCGGATGAGCGAGCGGCGGCGGTTCAACCGGACCGAACGGGCTGTCCTCTACATCGCCGCTGATGGACGTTGCTCCAACTGCGGCGCGGCACTTCAGTCCGGTTGGCATTCCGACCACATCACCCCCCATTCCGCAGGCGGCGGCACTGACGTCGTCAACGGCCAGGCGCTGTGTCCCCCGTGCAACGTGCAGAAGGGAAACGTCATGATCGCAGAGCCGCGTGCTTGGCAAACCCGAGCTGCTGCCGCATTCGCAGCGCATGCTTACCGAGATTTCCTCGTCTGCGCTACACCAGGTGCCGGGAAAACACGCTTCGCTCTGGATCTAGCCGTTGAACAACGACGTATCGGTGCCGTGCAACGCGTCGTCGTGGTGGTACCCACGGACCCATTACGGCAACAGTGGGTGGATGCCGCTGCCGCTCGCGGCCTGGACCTCATGCCTGTAGCGCAACCAGAGGACTACGACAAAGACGGCTACCACGGCTGCGTTGTCACCTATGCCCAGTTAGCCGTCGGTGTTGGAGCTGAGTTAGTTCGCCGCTCGACCCGCACACCAACCATCGCGATCCTCGACGAAATCCACCACGCCGGGGACAACGAGTCCTGGGGTGTCGCCCTGTCGCACGCTGTGGAGCACGCCACATACCGGCTCGCGCTGACGGGCACACCATGGCGGCGAAACCCCAGCAGTCCCATCCCGTTCGTTGGTTACGGCCCGGACGGACGTGTCATCGTTAACTCAAGCTACGAATACGGTGAGGCTGTCGCCGATGGTGTGTGCCGACGCGTTGAATTCCATGCTTACGACGGTGAGGCCCGTTGGGCTGACTGCGGCCGGATCATCGAAGCTGGGCTGGGCGCTGACTTGTCCGACCGTGACATGTCAGCAGCGCTTGATGCTGTTCTGGCACCTTCGCATAGGTGGATACCATCATTGCTTGACCAAGCGAACAGAGCTCTAACTGAGCTGCGCGAAGAGGTTCCCGATGCTGGCGGCTTGGTGGTTGCCCACGAGCAGTGGCTAGCGAAAGAATACGCGCGGCTCCTTCGCAATATCACCGGCGAGGAACCCACCCTGGCCATCTCCGAGGATGATGACGCCAAGGACAACATCGACTCCTTCAGCCGCAACCACAATCGATGGCTGGTTGCTGTCAAGATGGTCTCCGAGGGTGTGGACATTCCCCGGCTGCTAGTGGGTGTGTATGCGGCGAAGGCTAAGACACCGTTGTTTTTCCGGCAGGTCGTCGGCCGGTTCGTCCGAACCAGGCCGGGGGAAGAGGTCAACGCTCGCCTGTTCATCCCTGCCGTCCCAGCGTTCATGGCTCACGCTCGTGCGATTGAGGAGGAGCTACGTCACCAACTTGACTTAGAGGCTGAGCGGGACGATAAGACAAGGGCGGAGGCCCGCGCAGGGCAGCAGCTGTTCGAGCTGCGTCAGCCGCTGTCCGCCTCGGAACCGGTGTTCTCGCAGGCGATTTATGGTGGTGAGGGCACAGCCGCTGACCGGTATTCTCAAGCCGAAGCGCAATGCCGAAAGCTTGGGTTGCCGGAGCGCTACGCGATCAATCTGGTTCCAGTGCTCGACCAGTTGCTAGCCGACCAGATGGCTCCTGCCTATGAAGTGACGGTCACGCCCGCGCCACCGAGGGAGCCGCGGGCGCGGCGTGAGAAGCTGTTACGAGCCGAGATCAAAACCCTCGTGGGTAAGGTCGCCTACCGCGCAGGGCACGATCCACAAGAAGTCAACACGCAACTCCTCCGTAGTGGTTTCCCGGCCCGCGCCAAAGCCTCCATCGACGACCTAGAACGAACCCTCCGCTATCTAGCCGAGTGGCTGGCCGAGCTATGACCATTGACCAACTCGCCGCCAACGCCAACCTCATCGACCACATGGGCGCCCTGCTCCGCGACGAGGCCCACGCATTCAGCACCGGACCAGCATTGCTGCGTCGCATCCTTGAGCAGGAAGCGTGGCGAGAGTTCACCACCAAACGCGGTGACCTTGTCCGGCCACGATCGTTCGCTGAGTTCGTTACCACTAAGCCCCTGAAGGGGCTGGGAGCTGACCTGAGTCTCGTGCGGCGGGTGGCGTCCGCTGACGCCGTCACCCTCGACCTACTCGACCAAGCAATGCAGCGATCACACGGCGGCGACCGGAGCAACTGTGACAATGTACCGCTTGCTCCTTCCGGAAACAGTGCTACTAAGGCGCTGCGCCGGCTGCGTAAGGACGCGCCCGAGTTGCACGCTGAGGTACTCGCTGGACGGTTATCCGCTCACGCGGCGATGCTCCAAGCTGGCCTCCGCGTCCGAACATTCAGCGTCCGGCAAGACGTCACCTCGGCAGCCCGGTCGCTGCGCCGCAACTTCAGCAGCGACCAACTACAGGAACTCGCTCGACTACTCGCCGAGACAGACGTATGAGGTAACAACCAGACAGGCGGTGACGAAACAGACACCAACACATCGAACCTCTGGGGAGGAACACCGTGCGCGTCTCCGACGTCTTCACCGCCAACCTGACACCCACCCCCGCCCCCACCGACCGGGACGACTGGCGCCACCACCGCGACCACGGCCGGCACCGGCGTGGGCACTGGGGCTGGTGGCGTGACCGCTGGGGCCACCCCAGACGCTCCTGGCACTGGGACGACTAACACCCCGGAAACAAGCAGTGAGGCCCCCTTGACCGGCTACCGGTGGGGGCCTCACGCGCGTCACGTCGAGGGGGTTAACCAACAGCAGCTAGGCCACTGCTGTGCGCGTGGTCGAACGCTCGCTGCACCTCAGTGGGGATACGCCCCCGATCACTAACATTCCACCCATTCTGCCGGGCCCATTCCCGCACCGCCTGGGTCTGCTCCCGCGACCGGCTAGGCGCACTCACCGCGCCGCTGCTCTTACGGCCACGCTTACCGGGGACGGACGTAGACATCCGCCGCGCGCTCTCCACGAAACCCGCAACAGCGTCAGTGAACTCCTTAATGTTCTCACTGCTCAGATCGATCTCATACTGCGCGCCGTCCACCGCGAACGTGAACGTCCGCTCAGCCACCGAACCGTCAATATCATCAATGAACTCACGGATCACCCGCTGCGCCATTCGACACTCTCCTATCGCTCAACGCTTCCGAAAATAGGGGGGTGCGCCGATACTACACACGCGCCCACTAACCACCTAGGCCAGCCACCGGTGAACTTTGCTCCCGCTCAGCCCGCACCCGTTGCAAGTTCCCATCCCCATACAACCCCGGGTCAGACACGCGGAAAAACAACTCCGCCTCAGCATCCAACTGACCCTGCGTCTTCAACGACCCCGACCAACCACGCTCATCCTCCACGCTCGCCACCGCAGCGAACACCGCAGTAGCATCATCGCACCGCTTGTTCCGCGGATACCTCACACCCAACGGATCCGCGTCCTCAATGACCCGCACCAGTTTATTGATGAACCAATGCGGCCCGCTGGATTCCAAGATCCGCAACACCCCGTCCCAATCACCGAGCTGGAACAGATCCGTGTACCTCGCCGCACCATCCGTCAAAACCGCGAGCCGCTCAACCTCACCAAGAGGCATCTGCCCAACCGTGGCCTGGTAAGCCGCAGCCGGGTCCGCCGCGGCGATCCAATACCCCCCAGGTGTGTTCCGGGCGGCCAGCTCAGCATGCTTCATGGGGACCAACGCCGCCGCTTTCTCGAGGCTACCGATGGGATACCGGTCAACTTCTCGGCGTTCCGCGGCGGCTGACGCGCTGATCCGCTGATCGCTGACCGGCCACACCCGCCCATCAACGGCGCCGATGACGATCGTGACGTCCCCCAGCACCAGATATTGCATGTCGCCGCCAACGACGCGGACGATTCCCACGGCCGCTGATGGGGTGCCCGGGTGGGTCAGGTCACACGTCCCTGCGTGGAGTGTGGCGACGTGAGCGATGGCGTCGTGTAAGGCGCCGGTTAGGGGCTGGTTGGTGGTGTGGGTGAGGATCGCGGCGCCGAGTTGGCGGGTGTACCAGGCGGCGCCGTGGGCGCAGCCGGTTTCGGTGCGGATCGTGGCACCGTCGAGGACCACGATCAGGTCTGGTGTGGCGGCGTACCAGTCCTCGGTGGGGACGGACGGGTCACCGGGGGCAGTGGCTGCGGTGACGTTCACGACACAGGACTCCTTTAGGTGCGGAGGGAAGTGTTTGGCTGTCGGCATTATTGTCATGCGTCGCGCTGCTCGCGGAGCATTCTGACCACCGTCCTCGGAGGGTGCTCGTCCATTAAGGCCCGTGCCTGCGCTCGTTCGCTGGTGGTGAAGCCGCCGTATTCCTGTTCGATCCGGTTGAGTTCTCGGGCCATGAAGTAGTCGCCGATGCTGAGGTCGGGGTCGTGTTGATTGTGGGCTGTGACCTGTTCCGGGTCCGTTAGCCAGGACGTGGGTGTGGTCGGCGTGCCGCTCGCGGCCCTTGGTGCTGGAGGGTGGTCGGCGTCGTCTCGCGCGCACGTTACGTTAGGTGACGCTACGTCATCAACTTGCGTCCTCGTCTCCGGATGAACGGCACGCAAGCCAAAATGTGATCTTGGGTCTGGTTCTTCTTTTGGGTTTGGTTGCTTTAGTAGGTCTGGTTCTTGATGCGTCAGATCTGACGCATGGTCATGCGTCTCTGGTGACGCTTGGTGCTGACCTGCGAAAATAGGCTGTTCTTGCACGTCGAGGCCATGCGTCTCTGGTGACGCTTGGGTGGCGTGCTCGGCCTCGACGGTTGATGAGTTGTCGGAAGGGTTCGGCGAGAGGTTCGCGAAGGTGTCGCGGGGGTCGTCCAGCGGGAGCCGGTAGAGATTCCCGCCGTAGTGCCCGTCGGCCTTACGTGGGCGCACCACGATCAGCGCGTCGGCGACTCTTAGCTTCCGCAGTGCGCGTTGGATCGTGCTCCTTGAACAGCTCAGGTCTTTCGCGAGGCGTTCCTCGCTGGGGAACGCGTGACGCTTAGCGTTGGCGTACCGCCACGCGATGTATGTGTAGACCCGTAACGCGACAGGATCGGTGACACGCTCTATAACCCAGCAGGGCACCGCAGCAAACGGGGTCTGGATAGGGGCTGACACTGTGGTCCTCTCGTGTCTTCATGGACACGTGGGACGTGAGGGTGGCTAACGCTTCCCGCCGAGTTGTGGTCTACACTCGGCTGCGGTTAGGTTAGGGATGGAGCGCGCGTTAGGATGGTTCCACGTCCTACGTGTTGAGCTGTTGGTTGAGGCCCTGGGAATCGGCGCCCTGGGCCTCACTTCCGTTTGTGCCTAGTTGTCGCCCAGCAGGATGTCATCCCATGGGTATCCCCAGCAGATAGTCATGTACGGGTTTGAACATGCCACCGAAGGGCGCGAACGCGGCGTCAGCTTCGGCCAAACTCACCCAGCGAACGTCACTTAACTCAACGTCATCGCCTACGAACACTTCCGAGTCCTCAATCGGCGTGCCAGCAATATAAATTATTGTGCGACCGGTCTTCGGGTGGATGCGGCGCCCGAGTTCCACGCCTGGTCTCACGCGTAAGCCGGCTTCCTCCTTGCATTCTCGGACCATGGCGTCGACGGCTGATTCACCAGGCTCGACTTCTCCGGTGAGGAAGCCAGCCGGGGGTGTTTTGTCGTGTCGGTAGGTGATGAGCAGGCCACGGTCCGACGTGATGATTGCGGCGACAATGGGCTGCGGCTCAGCGGTCATAGAGGGCTCCAATGCGGGTTGTGGGAGGCCGCTTAGGCGTCGGCCTTGTCGTGCCAATTGGGACAGGCGTTGGGGGGTGACACCTACCCTGCGGGCGACGGCCGCGATGGTCGTCAGGTCGTCGCTCTGGATCTTGGCGGCTATGTCAGCTCGGAGCATCTTGGCGTCTTGCTCTAGTTTTCCGAGTAGATCACGCAGGTCAGACGCTTGCTGGAACGACTTCGCAAGATCGTCTGACCGTCTGATCGATTCAACGGCCCGCGTGTAGGCACGGGCGATCGCGGCCAGACGTGCTTGGTGTTTGCGCGGGTCGGGGGACATGACTGGGAAGTGTAACCCATGTGTTGATCGCCCTCGCCGTCGCTGGCCGTAAGACAGGGCTTGCGGATCCACATCCCATGGATTTATGCTATGGAGAGTGCGCGGGAAACGGCCCGCGCAATTGCCGAGAAAGGCCGACGTGCGGCGTATTCAGCGCGCCCAAAATGGGACGGAACCCGTAATGTTCACGTTCACGGCACCCGACTGGCGTCAGCACAGTGCGTGCCGTGACGTTGATCCCGACATTTTCCACGGCCCCGCAGATTCACCCGACGGGCACCCCCTGTACGCGTGGGAGAAGGCGGCGCTGACCGTGTGCGCCCGCTGCCCCGTCGCCCCGGCGTGTCTCGCTGAGGCCCTGACCTACCCGGCCGGGGAGCAGTACGGCGTCGTGGGTGGCTTAACCGCCAGCCAGCGGCGACGGCTGCCGTGCCACACCAACCGCCACCACAAGGCGGCGGCATGAACAACAACGGAAAGGGGGGACGCGCGCCGGGTGTGGTCGCCGTCAGGCGGGAGGGCCACGGCGACCACACCCACCAACCAACCCGGACACAAAAAGGGGCCGGGGGCACTCACGATGCCAACCCGGCCCAGTCGAAACGCCCCTAGCGAGAGGGATTCAACCCGTGAACACTAACCCCACCACCCCACACGGGGCCAGGATGTGCCCCCCATGGTGTTCCCACTGCATCACCGACAACGCTGGCGTCACCCACACCTCCGCACCCACCACGGTCCAAGTCGGGGACGAGCAACTAACCCTGCGGCTCACGCACACCGTCCACTTCGACGACCCGGAACCCCGCTCCGTTGAAGTCCACATCGACGGGGAAAGCCAAGGCTTCGTCCTCCCCACCACCCAACACGAGTGGCCCGTCAACGACCTACCAGGGTTGATCGCCGCGTTAACCGATGTGTATTTCCGGCTCACCCCGATGCTGGTGGTGGCGTCGTGATGCGCGTCGTGTTCGAGGACACCGAAACCGGGTGCACCGTCCACGCTGACATCGCACCCGCCGAACTGAAACGCCTCTCAGGTGTGCAACTCGCTGCGGCGCTTTTCCCGGACCCCACCACCACAGAAGTCACGACCATCAACGAGTTCCTCACCCGATATCAGGCGGGTGCGCCGTGACCGCCGCCTACGAGCACGACGAGCGTGGCTTGTACCCGGCGGATGATCGGGTGGAAACGTTCGAAGACGTCGTGTATTTCGACCGCTACTCGCCGGACCAAACCAGCCCCTACGCCTACTACATCGAACCACGCGACCGGTGGGACGAGGTGACCCGATGAAAAACAACATCGACGTGCCGGACCTCTCCCCGACCGGTTGCACGGTCCTCTTCAGCTACCTACCGGACACCGACGACAGCTTCCCCGTCGCCGTCAAATTAGTTTGGGATCCCTGTGATCCTCTCGCGGTGCGGCTGGGGTTCGCCCACGGAAACTGGTGGGCGGTGGGTCGCGACCTGCTGGAAGAGGGGTTGTCAACGGACGACGTCGCCGGGTTGGGTGATGTCCGGATTTACCCGGACAGGGTTTTCGGCGATTCGGTGATTATTGAGTTCGACAGTCCCGACGGGTGGGCGGTTTTCCGCGCGCCTCGGGACCAGTTGACCGAGTTCCTGGCGGCAACAGCCCGGCCTGGGGTAGATCCGATGGACGCGTTGGACACGTGGCTTGAGCGGGAGGTACCCGCAGCGAGCCCCCACGGTTCCGTACCGAGCCTAAACGTTACTGGGATCGGCATAGGAATCGCTTTGATGCTTGCCGGTGTGACGCTTTGGGTGTTCCGTGACTGATAGGGGGATCCCGGAGATGAGTTTCGCTGCTGCTCTTGAGTTGCTGCGTCGGGCGGAGCAGGAACTGATGGACACCACACCGGCCGGTAGCACGCAGCGGCACGCGAAAGACGCCGCCCTCGCCCACATCACCGACGCGTGCACCGCGCTACGCAAAGCCACCGACGAACCCCGCGCCAACAACGAGTGGGGGCGGTAACAAGATGTTCGGTAGAAAAACTCCGCAGCAGATCTGGGATGAGCAGCAAGAACTGAACCGGGACGCGTTCGAAACCCACAAGCACACCGTCCGACGCGCGAACCAACTCAGCCGACTAGGTATCAGCGAATGGTACATAGCCGGTGCTGGTACCCGATCCAGGGAAACATCACACGCTGAAGCCCGGGACCTCCAGTGGATGCTGGACCGCGCTGAACGGTGCCCGAACAATCCCCACAACGGCGCACAGTACAAGCCACCGACCTGGTGCGGCGGGATGGAAATCCGGGAAGACCGGCGCGGACCCGGGTGGCGATACGTCGAAGACCAGCGGGAGATCGAGGCGCGGGAATCCGCGATCGATCCTCTAACCAAACCGAACGTCGACGCGATCCACGAACAATTGGAGAGGCAATGAGCACATACCGGTGCGATATGGGCTGGTCAGATACCGGCGGCTTTGAGCACGGGTGCCGAAACGAGGCGACCACTCAATTTGGTCTCGCTAGCCTGTGCGAACCCTGCGCTGATGACCATCGGGCGATTGCGCAGAAGCGAGAACAAGAGCAACGGGAGATGGGCCTGTGAAACTGTTCGATAATATACGTGCGCGCCACGAACTGAACACCGCGTTCGGGCAGCTGGACATTTACTGGCATGAGGTTCGCGGCACCGACCGGGACACCCCCGAGGTCAGGGCCGCGGTCATGCAACGCTGCGACGAGGCGGTACGCAGCGCGCCAACGTCTTGGGCGCTGGACAGTGTGCACGATCACCTCGCCGACCCGAACGATGAACGGCGCAGTATGGAACACGACGAATACATCTGCGCCTGGGAGAAACTACAACTCGAACTAGCCGAAGAAGCGATCGAGGATGAGCTAGACGAAACGGATCCGCTTCTCCGCGAGGACGAAGAGGCTGCGTACGAAAAGCTCGCGCCCGCGCAGGATGCGTTTGATCAGCGGTGGCCGTACGCGAAAGAAGCCGACGAGGCAAACCGCCGCGGGTGGGACCCCGTTGAGCTCAACAACCGCGAAGGCGACGCGGAACTAGGGACCGATGCGCCGGTTGATGAACTCCCAGCGGACGAGCCGGAGGTTGCTGAAGAGTCAGTCACGGCAGCGCCCACGCAGTACCTCGGGTACGCCGATGGTGAGCTGGTGCGGGACGTACGGTCCGGTGTTACGGGTCGTGTCCGGGTCCGTGACGACGAAGAAATCGGCCGGTATGCCGAGGTCCGGTGGGACGGCGTAGCCGTCAGCGACCAGCTCGAGGTCGCTATCGACAACGGCCCGGAACGCGAGCCGGATCCTTCGGTTGGTGTACCGGACACTGAACTGGGCCACGAGCTAGACGACGTGGCTGGCGTCGCTGGCGCTAATGAAGCCGAACTTGACGATGACAGGTCTGCCGAATACCGCGATGACATCAACACCGTAGTTGAAGGGCTCCGTGCTCGCGGTCGCCATGAGGAAGCCCAGATATGGCGCGACGGCGCCGATGAGTTCCTGGCTGGTCGCACCGGTAGCCATAACTGGCACTCGGCTAAGGAGCTGCTGCACGAGTTCGATCAGGATCCGGCGCCGACGTCGACCACGCCCGAGTTGGGGATTGACGACGCGGAGCTCGTGGTCGAACCCGACGGGCTGGCGGAGCCGGAACCAACCACCGACGAAGCAACCGAGCCCACACCCGCCGCGCCCGTGGCGCTTGAGGTTGCTGAGCCGGAGCTGGTGGCCAGCGAGCAGGAACCAACCGGGCCGGCCAGTCAGGTGGCGCTGACCGAACCCGAGCTGGTGGCTGGTGAGCAAGAGCTACCCGAACTGGGTCAGCCTGTCGCCGTTGCAACGGCCGAACCAGAACTCGTCGCCAACGAACAGGAACTAGCCGCCCCCACTGCTGACGCTGAACTAGAAGCCGACGCCACGCCCCCGAGCGGCGCTGAGGTTGTCGCTGAGCAGGAACAGTCCACCCTGACGGTTGCCGAGCCGGAGCTGACGGTTGACGAGCCCGGCGCCCCGGATGATGAGGTCAAAACCGACCCCGAGCCGGAGCCGGAGCCCGGGCCGGAGCAGCCGTCGTCGTGGTGGCAATCCAAGACCGCGACCGCCAAGACCTGGCTAGACAACAAAGCCGCCGTGGTCCGGGGCCGGATACAAGACAAAGCCCAATTCGCCAAGGCGTGGATCAGTGAGCTACGCAGCGGGCGGCACCGCCAGTGCCACGGCGCGTGGGAAGAATCCAGCCCGTTCGGCGGTGTCAGCGAATGCACCATCCAAGTCGCGAAAAACGAGTTCGGCGTGTCCCTGGATGAGATCCAACGAACCTTCGGGCACGGGCTTGTGAACGACGTTCTTTACCAAAACGACGTTGAAGGAAAGTCGTACCGCCACATCTCGGACTTCATGGAGGACACCCTATTGAAGGGCCGTCGCCGGGAGTTAGACGGCAGCAAGGAAATCGAATTGTGACTAAACACAAACAGATAGCGGTCGGCGCTGGGGTGGTGGCCTGCGTCGCCCTGGTCGGGTGGTTCACCGCCCCGGTCCTCACCGTCATCGTGAGCGCGCTGCTCACCCTCACCACCGTGTACGGCGCCTGGTGGCGGCGCCGTCGCGCTGGTTCCGCCGCGCTGGTGGCCCGGTGGACGGACAAAGCGAAGAAACACCACGGGGTCGCGAACTACTGGACGATCCTGCGGGTCTCCTCCTGGTGGTCGCTACGACGCCGGGCCCGCGTCCTACGCCCCTCCCTGCGTGGCCAAACGTGGTGGGCCAGATGGCGACAAACCCCCATCACCCAACTCGGCACCCGCGTCATCCGCTCCGGGTGGCTATGGGTCATGTCCAGCGTGGAAGAGCACAGCATCACACTCGGAGGACCCCGCCAGGGCAAGAGTGGACGCCTCGCCAACACGATCCTCGACGCCCCCGGCGCGGTGCTCGTCACGTCGACTGGCAGCGACCTCGTGCGCAACACCGCTGATCTACGCGCGAAGCTAGGCCCGGTTCACATCTTCAACCCATCCAACATCGGCGGCTTAGCATCCACCCTCGGTTTCAACATTCTCGGTGGCTGCGAAAACCCCCGGACCGCCAGCGAACGAGCCGCTGACCTTCTCTCAGCCACACCCCTAGCGCAGGGCCATAAAGAGCAAGAGTGGGTTGAGCGCGCCACCGAAGCGTTGTCCGCGTTCATGCACGCCGCCGCGATCGGCGGGGCCACCATGCACCACGTCCAACGCTGGGTCGCCGACCCCGATGCGGCGATCGAACCGGTACTCGGCATCCTGCGGAACTCGCCGGAACCCGCGATCGCGCACCAGGCGTTGCAGTTCTTCAAACTCGGCCGCCCACAAAGCTCCGTGTGTATGACGATCACTCCCGCGCTTCGGTGGCTCGCCGACCCGGTCACCGTCGCCACCGTCACCACCGGTCACTTCGACGTCGCACAATTCCTCGAGCAGCGGGGCACGATCTACCTCCTCGCGGAGAAAGACGGCCCCATCGCCCCGCTGATCACCGCGTTCGCTGGTCACATCACCCGAACCGCGCGACGTCTCGCCGATCAGCAACCATTTGAGCGGCTCGAGCCGGCATTCACGATGGTCCCCGACGAGGCCGTTTCCATCTGCCCACTGCCCATCCCATCGTGGAGCGCCGATCTAGGCAAACGGAACATCACCATGCACATCGGCGCCCAATCATTTTCCCAACTTCAGGACCGCTGGGGCGAGAAAGGCGCGGGCACGTTACTGACGAACTGCGCCACGATCATGGTGTTCGGTGGCACGAAAGACCCCGCAGGGCTCAACGCGTTCTCCACCCTGGCTGGTGGCCTGTTGACCCCCGCGCAGATTCAGCAGTTGCCGCCGTTGCATGCGGTGGTGTTCCGCAACGGCATGCTCCCGGTCGTGGGGCGCCCGCAGATGGTGTGGCAACGCCCGGACCACAAAGCAGCGGCCAGCAAAGCCGTGTGGGACACGCGGCTCGCACGAATCAGCGCCATCTGCCGCGCACCATTCCGGCTAGCCCTCACACCACGCCGCACCCCGGTCCGCCAGCCCATGGCCGCGCTACCCCCCGGTGGGGCCGCGATGCGGGAACACGCGCAACTCCTCGAACAACACGGACTCAAATAACCAACGGGAGCTAATCCGATGTCTTTTATGACCGGGCTGTATTTGTTCGGTGTGGTGGTCGTGTTCATGGTGGGGTTCGCGGTGGGGTACGCGGCGCGCAGGGACGACACCCGCGGCTGGTACGAGAGTGGTTACCAGCCGGAACCGGTACCACAAATCGCCGCCCCCATCCCCGCCGTAGCCGAACGGGTCCTACCCCCGCAGCAGCCGCCGGCGGTGGTGAACGTGTGGGTCGCCAGCCCGCAACTACCCCAGCCGAATCCGTACGCGCGGCTCGAGCCACCCATAGACCTCGACGCGCTCCAACTACCGAGGGGCACGCAGTGATCCACGGTCAGGGCAAAAACACTGAGCAGCTCGCCCGGATGCATGAACTCATGACCACAAAAGTCAAACTCGTAAGGGTTGATCCCCCCGCGCTCGGACCCAATGTCACCGACCCTAAGCGCGGGCTATGACCGCAGCCGTCCACGAACGCACCCCGGCCGCTATCGACACGGCCGGGGTCTCACACGTTGTCCTCACCGGACTATGGGCCGACGCGGCGCTCGTCATGGCCGCATCCGCCTGGAACGGCGGCCGAGCAGCCCAAGCCCTCGGCGACCCCTTCTGGTGGGGCTTCATGCTCGGCATAGCCGTCGACGTCGGCCTCGCCACCGCCCTCGCCGGCGACCGGTCCCTCTACCAACTCGGACGACGAGAACCATGGGGCCGCGCCGTCCGCATCGTCACCGCCCTCATGTCCCTCGGCCTCAACTGCGCCTACCCAATCTGGGCTGGGCAAGTTGGGCTCGTCCTGTTCCACGCGTTCCTACCAGTCCTGCTTGTCCTGCTCTCCGAGTACGCGCAAAGCCTCACGCTGCACTTCAACACAATCGCGGCGGAACAGGTAGCGGCGGTGAAAGCCGACTGGGACGCGAACCACACCGCCGCTCAAGCAGCAGCCGATAGCGCCGCTGAGGCCGCGCGGATACGCCAAGAACGCGACGACGCCCGCGTGGAAACCGCCCGACTCCAACGGGAAATAACCCGGCTCAGTGCTGACCTCGAATCGCAGATCACCGCCACACGAACCGCCCAGACACAAACCCCACCACCACCTGCAACACCCACCCAACCACCCACCACCCGGCCAACACACAAACAACCCGCAGACCGCGAAACCAGACGGCAATGGGTCCGAGACCAACGCGCCCACGGAACAACACCCACCGGCGCCGACGTCGACAAACGATTCGGACCACCCCGCAACGGCGCCGCCGTCATCCGAGAAGTCCTCGCAGAGGAGAAGAACAGGTTGCACGTGGTTGGAGGAAAACGGTGACAGACGGTCCCGGCAAGGGTGCTGACATTCTGCGGCTCCCCGTGCGCAAAGACGCGGGGGGTGACTCGTCACCAGCTGAACCATCAACCTCTGATCTTGACCTGAGGGACACCAGCTTCGAGATCGCCCTCGACGATGCACCCATCGGCCGACCGGTACCGGTGGATTCGGAACCAAGCAAAGATCCGGTATTCAAACCGGTCATCCCAGAGCACCTACAGACCTGGGTTGGTGTCAAGAGGACCGCGGTCCGGTTCACGGGCCGGCAGTGGCACAGGGTCAAGGTGCATTCGGTTCGCTCACCGGCGTATGCGTTCTGGGCGGTCATCTACGCGTTTGTGGGCGCATACAAAGCCGCCAAGGCGCTGGGCCAGTGGTGTTTTCTGGCCGAAGCTGCCCCGCTGCGCAAACACGCCGCGCAGAACAATCACCACAAGGAATACCTAGAGCTGCACAAGACCGGGCAAGCCACGGCCTCAGGGCGCGTCAAGCGAACATTATTCGCGGTCGTGTGCCTCATCGCCGCGCTCGCCGCGTTGTTTTTCCTCGCGCCGTGGTGGATCTGGATTGCCATCAGCGTCTGCCTCATCCTCCTGTTGGCCCACTATGGGAGACCCGCTGACAGGCCAATCGTCAACGCGGCGGTGGTGACACCACAGTTCCGTAAGCTCAACGCCGATACCGTGCTCCGCGCCTACTACGCCGCCGGGCTGGGCAACGCGGACAAGCCGGACCAGCAAATCAAGTTCGGATCCACGATGAGCCGCAACCACAACAACACCGGCTCAAAAGTCCTCGTGTGGCTACCCTACGGGAAAGGGTTCGACGACGCCCTCAAAAACAAAGGAGCCATCGCCAGTGGCCTGGATGTGGCCACCTCACAGGTGTACCTCACCAAACACAAAGACTCGCACCGCGGGCATTGGCTGTTCGTGACTGACGTGGACCCGTTGTCCATCCCCGCTGGGCGCACACCACTACTGGACGGGAAGCGGCGGGACATTTGGCGGCCCGCGCCCCTCGGATTAGATGAGCACGCTAACAAGGTTGCGTTCCCGCTCGTGTTCTGGTCCATGTTGTTCGGGGCGCCACCGAGGAAGGGTAAGAGCTACTCGGCGCGGCTCCTAGCCCTCTACTCCGCGCTAGACCCCTATGTGCGGCTGTCGGTGTTCGACGGTAAAGGCTCACCCGACTGGCGCATGTTCGCCGCTGTCGCACACACCTACGGGTTCGGTCTCCTACCGGACCGGAAGCAGGGTGACCCGGTGCAGAACCTGCTCGCCACTCTCCGGTCCGGGAAACGCGAGATCCAGGAACGGAACCAGCGCCTATCCGACCTACCGACCAATGTGTGCCCAGAAGGGAAACTGACTCGGGAGATCGCCCGGAACAAGGCATACAAGATGCCCGTGTGGGTGCTCGTGTTCGACGAGATCCAAGAGTTCCTGACCCTGGAAGACAAAGCTGTCGCACTGGAGATCGCCCGACTGCTGGTGTCCATCATCAAAGTCGGCCCATCGGTGGGTGTCATCCCCATCACCGCGACACAACGACCAAGCGGTATCGGCTCCGAAGGGAACGTGCAAAAGTTGTTCACCGACTTCCGCGACAACCACCTCATCCGATTCGCGCTCAAGAGCCCGTCGTGGCAGTTCTCTGACCTTGTACTCGGGGCCGGTGCACACACAGAGGGATACGACGCGGCCACGCTCCCCGTCGGGGACGAATACCGGGGGGTCGGGATCCTCTACAACGCCCCCGTCGACAACTGCACCGTCCGCTGTTACCTCGCCGATAATGAGGACGCGGAGAAGATCCTGCTTGCCGCGCGGAGGCATCGTGAGGCGTGTGGAACTTTGGATGGGATGGCCGCCGGTGAAGCTGTTGCGATCCAGCCCCGCGATCCGCTGGCGGACACGCTTGACGTTTTCCAGCTGGGGGAGAACTGGCTTTCCTGGACTGAGATCGCGTCGCGTTTAGCGGAGCAGTTACCGGAGCAGTACGCGCAGATAACAGGCCGCGCGATCGGCGACACGTTACGCGGGATGAACCTTGGTATTGAGAACTCTGACGGACGCGTACCCAAGTGCGACGAGGTGCCCTCCGGTGTCACGTCCGGCGTCAAGCGGGCAGTGCTGGAGCGGGCCATAGCGCGACGGGACCGCGAGGAGGTGCGGCCGTGAACGCAGCACGCGTAGGCCCAGTCGCCGCGAGCCGGGATCTGGCTCAACACGCCACCTACCATGATCCTCACAGCGGGGACCTGCGACCTACACCTGACAGTAACCGCAGGTCACGCCGCTTCCCTCGTGTAGGTTCTCGTGAAGGTCAGCACCTACGTGTAGGTCGGCCGAACCTACAGAAACGATCGCATCCGGGGTGCTGTCGCATCACCCGTCGCACCGAACAGACAGCGATGCGATGCGCCGCGCGACCGCGACAAGAGCGCTCGTCGTGACGCGCGACGACGGGACCGGGCCGCGTGGTTTGACGCGTCGCCAGTTCCTTGAAGACGTGCTCGACGTGATGAGTGACGCAGACCGGATCTACCACCTTGACGCGGACGGAAACGAGGTTGTTGTCGCCACCCGGCTCGATATTCTCACGATGCTCGCGGCTGAAATGGGTGATGGCTCATGAACATGCCTATGACGGTCGCGGTTGTCGCTGTCGTGTTCTTCTGGCTCGGTGGGCGGCGTGACGTTGCGCTGGAGATAGCCGCGCTGGCGGCGGTTGTGTACTTCGCTCAGGTGTTTGTGTTCCACCTGATTACATGCAGCCGGTGTGGCGGTAAAGGGAAGCTGGAGAATCCGTTCGGGGCGGGGCATCGGCCGTGTAAGAAGTGTGGGCGTAAGGGTGAGCATGTGCGGTGGGGGCGTCGTATGTGGGATAAACGAGTGACAGGAGATTGAGGATGGTTCGTAAGCTGATGATGTTGGTGGTTGGTGTTGGTGCGGTGTTTTTGTTGGTGTCGGCGTGTGATGTGTTGGGTTCGGGTTCGGCGCCGCAGCAGCAGCAACAGGAACACACCACGGTGGTCACGACAGGTGACAGCTCGGCGTTGTATGTGTTGTTGACGTTGGCGATTGTTGGGGTGGTGGGGTTGGTGTGGTATGCGATGAATCAGAGGGTGGAGCGGGTGTTGGACCGGGTGGAGTATCGGGAGTTGTTGTTGGCGGGGCGGGAGCGGCCTGAGTTGAATGGGGAGCCGTATGTGCCTGCGTCGTCGCGGTTGGACGTGGGGGATCATCGGCGGATGCTGCGGTAACGGTTCACCCGATTAGCCCCTAGCTGTGTCGGATCCCCACACATACGATTGGTGTTACAAGAACAACACTAGTCGGGGAGCCGAAGATGTGGATCGTCAGCCTCGTCCTGATCGGAATGAAATACTACGGAGCCATCAACCTTGACTGGTCCACCGTCCTCATCTTCGCCACCGGACCGGTGTGGATGCCGCTGGTGTTCGCTTACTTCATCAGCCACCGCACCACCCGCACCGCATCAACCCGGAAACGCGCCAGCAGCCGTCGTCGTCGTTCCCCGTCGTTCCTATGAGCACAACCAAAACGCAGCTGCTGGCCCTGTTAGCTGCCGCCGCGAGCCGTCACGCAGCTGCCCAGACCGAAGCGCAGCGCACACGTAGCTCCCTGCATCGGGCGGTATTAGCCGCTGTGGATGGTGGGTGCAGTCTCGCGGAGATCGGCGCGGTGATGGGGATTGATCGGCAGTCGGTGCGGTGGCACATCACCAAAGCACACGAAACAAAGGAACAAAATGGCAGACAAATGGATGATCGAAACCCCCATTCAAGACATGCTCATTGAAATCGAGTGGTCAGCGATGTGTGAAGCAAGCCGAGAGGCAAACCGAGAGGCAAGCCGAGAGGCAAGCCGAGAGGCAGACGACCTCACCAAGGAGGGCTGAGTGATGTTTTGGCAGCGTCGTCGCCGGCATAACGTGCCCGGCGGCTTCTACTGGAACAGTTTCAACTTCCGGCCGACGTCGTGGGGTGTCCACGAAGGCCCAGCTACCTACAATGTGACGCGTCGCCGGTTGTCGCTTCGTTTGCCGTTCGGTTTGGGTGATTTGGTGTTCGGTGGGCGGCGGGGCAGGAGACGACGGTGAGTACGCCGGAGACGGATCCGGATCGTATTGAGCAGGCGATTGAGTTGGCGCTGTACTACGGGGGTTACGACGGCGCTGATCATAAGGCGTGGGTGATTGATCAGATGCTTCGTGTTCTCACCGGGGACCGATACGAGCGGGTGATCACCGATTATTGTGCTGGTGAGGACGGCCCCGACACCTACAGCTGGGACACCGGGAGCGCACCATGACGCGCTTAGGTGGGCAGGCACGGCGATGACCCGGTATCCGAATGTGGAAGACGAACACGGCGGGAAAGTCCACCTCGGCGCCAGAGTGGGTGGTGTCCTCGAGCCTGTTTGTCGGTGGGCGCGGCACGGCATCACCTACCGCCCCGTGAACAAAGACCTCACCTGCAAAGACTGCCTAGCCATCCGCGCCCGCACCGACCGCAAACGAACCGCGAACACGATCAACGGAGACAACCAATGAGCAATCCATCAGACCCGTTGCTGTACGGAGCCGACGCGGACGCATGGGGCGCGTCGGCTGGCACTCCAGCGTCAACGCTGCCGAAGAACTACACAGAATGGCTAGCCGAGGGCCGGGTCGAGAACGGCGCTGAGATGCCGCAGCGGGGCAAGCTCCAACCTAAAGTCGTGTGGGTATGCAAAGACTGTTTAGAACGCAGCCATGCCGTCTGCGGCAATCGTGGATGCATCTTTGAGGACTGGCCGATTGGGAACGTTCCTGACCTGTTCGATTTTCCGAAACCAACCGGGCTTGACTGGGGCGAGGACGCCCACCGATGACGACGAACATCGCGGTAAATGACAGCATCATCCTAACTGCTACACCAACACTACTCGATCCAACCGCAGACAAGCGGGTCCTACCTGATGTCACGTGGGCACCTCGAATTCTGATCTACCTCACGTGGTCTTCCGGGAAGCGGGATGCGGCACACTTGCAGCTCGTGCCTACACCATCACTCGCTCAGTGGCTCCCCGACAGCGTGCTCAACCACAAAGGCTGGAATCTTGACCTGGCGCTGCTGACCGATGGTCTAGACGCCCCCGCCGGTGATGACGACGTGATGGTCAGCCCTTCACGTCGTAAAGATCTCATTGAAATCATCCTCGATTCGGGACGTGATCAGATCGGTCTGCGCTTCCGGAGAGCGGCGCTCGTTGAGTTCGTCGCGAGGGTGCACGAACACTCCGTTCAGTCATAATCTTGGTTATGTGCCAAGATCGAGCTGAGCCATATTCGATCACTTGGAGATCAACATGGAAGCCATCATCTTTATCGACATAGCCAAGTACGCATGAGTTGCGTACTGACGTTCCTCCACGCTCGCCTCGACGAAGACGAGCAACGCGCCCGGGCCGAAGCTGTCCTGCGCGACGGTGACCCATACTTCGTGAACGAGGCCAGCAACTTTGAGCGCTGCTTCACCCCCCAACGGGCGCTGGCCGAGGTGGAAGCTAAACGGGAAATCCTCAAGCTGCATCGGCCGGGGCGACCCATCTATGAAGCCGAGGACTCGACCCGTCGCACATGCTGGTCGTGTGGTGTGGATGACGGCTGGTATGACGTGCCCGCGCCGTGCGACACGTTGAAAGCCTTAGCGCTGCCCTACGCGGACCATCCTGACTACGACCCCGCGTGGAGCGTTCAGTGACCGCTGAACTCGTTCCCGCTGCCGCAGCCACCGAAGATGAGCGGTGGCTCACCGAACTCAAACTCGTCGGCCAATGGCTCCTCGAACACTCCGGTAACACACTCGCCGCCTACTCCAGCAGCATCGGCTGGCCCTACCGCACCAACGGCACCTGGCGCGGCTACCAAAGCGCCCGCAACGGCGTCACCTGGCTAGGCTGGTGCCACACCAACGGCGTCTACCTACTCGACGCGAAACGGATCCACATCCTCGCCTGGATCGAAGCGGTCAATGCCAGCCGGCACCCCGACAGCGGGGAACCACTCGCAAAACGGAGCCGCGCGCAGCTGGTGTCCACCGCATCAAGCTTCTACACCTGGGCCATGCACGAAGGGCACACCGAATCCAACCCCGTCGCGCTGATCAACCGCCGCAAGAAACAACTCAACGTCAGCCACGACCCTTCCGCGAGCCGGTCCCTGTCAGCGACAGAATCCCAAGCGATGATCGCCGCAGCGGACAACGACCCCGTCCAGTTCACCCGACCACGCACCGCCGCGATCATCGCCCTACTGTTCTGCTGCGGGCCACGCGTCGGAGAGGTGTGCAACGCCAAGCTCAGCGACATGCGCGTGCAAGATGGTAGGCGCGTCCTCCGCACCGTAGCCAAAGGCGGGAAGGAACTCCTCTTCGCCTTACCGCCACAGGTATGCACGAGACTTGACGCCTACCTGGCGACGCGAGAAGACATCTCACGGCTACCAGCCCGCCGCGGTGAGGGCTCCGGGTCCTCAATACCTCTGATCGCCACCTCAACAGGTAAACCGCTAGGTCGGGGGGAGGTGCGTACGCTGGTCAAACGCATCGCCCGGTTCGCGGGTCTGGATGACCCACAGAGCGTTTACCCGCACGTGGCGAGGCACACGTACATCACCGAAGCCCGACGGCTGGGCTATTCTGGGGATGTGATCCAGCACTCGGTTGGTCACGCCCACATTGAGCAAACCGACAAGTACGGCAAGCACATCATCAACATCGAGAAGTCCCCGGCGTACGGGGTAGCGGAAGCATTCGCGCCCGAGAGGCAGTCGTGAGCACCTACCATCGGTATCGAGCGTGGCCGCCGCGTCGCCCATGTCCTCAATGCGGCGACGTGACAGCCGTGCGACCCAACGGGCTATTCAGAGTGCACCCCATCGCACGTGGTAATCCGCGATGTCCTGGCGGTGGCCAAGTAGCGCCTCCACTACCAGTGACAGACACCCTACGTGGTCGCAGGTTGGCTTATTTGGAACTACTGCTCGGCTTGATTGAGCGGCATGGTTACCAGCCCGGTCTTTGTGATCGGGTTGAACGAGTAATGCGCTGCGAAGAAACCCCCGCTTAGTTATCTTATCGGGGGTGCTGGCGACGGAATCTAGCTGGTGTCAGATTCTGACTCATCAGCGCGCTCTCGAGCCCGACCAGCAGCGCGACCTAAACCGTACGCCACACCACCCTCATGCGGATGCGTCACCTCAAACTCCTGCGCATCAGCCTCAAGGTCATCAGCAAACGCGCGTAACGTCTCGGGGGGATCCTCCGGTGCATCGCCAATCGTGTTGCATCCTCTCAAAGGTCATGCTGCTGCTTGTGTGTTGAGCGCGCGTATCGCTGTGGCCAACTCGCTGATGGTGCCGCCCTGGGTCAGGTACTCAATCGGCTGCGTCGTAACCGATTCGCGGAGACAAGCCACGCCGTGATGCTGCGCGGTTTTCACCGCGCCCTCACTGATCCCCAGAATCTTCGCGGTCTGGGGGATCGACAGGCCGTGTATGAGACGCAGCCGCAGGACCTCAGCCTGCCGGGGTGTTGCTAGGCGCGTGATGCGCCGGCTGATTTCACCAGCGGCGAGAGCGGCGAGGATACGGTCCACGACGATGCTGTCCGGGCCCGGTTCGTCGTCGGCGGTGTCGGTGATCGCCGCTACGGGTGTTTCACGCCGCGCCGCTGCGGCCTTGTGGTGGTCGTACAGGACGTTCCGGGCCATCACCCGCAGCCAGCCACCCGGGTTCCGCCCATCGAACCGGTCGGCGTATCTCAGGGCGCGTTCGAACGTGGCCGCGGTCAAATCCTCAGCGAAAGCGGGGTCCTGGGTTTTCCTGGTAAGCCACCCCAGGATCCACGGGTGGTGTTCGGTGTACATGTCAGCGACCACCCGGGCCGGGTCAGGGCGCATCCGGGGTGCCCCATTCCCACACACGGCCTTCCACAGGTCTTACCGAACCGGGATGGACCTCAGCTGGGTGACTGACCAGATGCGGGGTCGGTCGGTAACGACACACCGGGTTCGGTGCCACGGTCCGCCAATCCCGGTGCACATTCCAGCAAGCCTGCTGGTGCCGTTCAAGCTCGGTCCGCCACCACCACGACCCATCCAAATACACCGGGCCCCCGCAGAGCACCGCCAGCTCCCCTTTAGCGGGAATGTCCCTCGCCCAACCATCCGGTTTACGTTTCATCGTGTTTCCTCGAGGATCCGGGTGAGTGCCTCGTCAAGCGCGGCGCGGGTGCGGCCGTGTTCAACACAGGCCGGGTCCACGCAAGCCGGGTCCACGCACGGCGGGTTCACGACCATCGTGGCGCCCAGGAACGCGGACGCCACCGCAACCGGGCAGGACACCCGCACAGCCTCCCCAGGGGGCCGCAGAACAACCCACAAGCGGCTACCAGCGGCCAGCAGCCGGACGTCGCCTTCCCCGACCAGCGTGTGGGTTTGGAGAGCGGCGGTGAGTAAGTCCCGGGCGAACACCCACTCAACCTGCCCCCCGCTGGGGGTGTGGAAGGTGAGGGTGACCGCGTGCGGGTCCGTGGTGGCGTAGGCCCAGCGGGCGTTGACCGGCTCCCCCCTAGTGGTGCGGAACACCACACCCGAACTCACCTCCACGGCGCGCCCGTCCGGTATTCGATGACGCACACGCAGTCTTCTGTTCGCCTGGATTGATCCGCCGGACAGTCCGGGCGATGCGGTTCCCCATAGCCCCGTTTCCGGCAGACCGGATCCGCGCACGCTAACGCCGCTTCGCGGGTGCAGAACGTACACTCACGCGGGTACCACTCGTCCATCACGCCGCCGATCCGTCCATTGAATACGTCGGACTTGTTCATAGGGTTCATGCTGCGGTTCCCCGTGCGAGGGAACGGATCCGGGCGTAATGCGGCGACCACGCCAACGTCACCACACCCGTTCGACCGTGACGGTTTTTCACCACATACGCGTCGAGTTCACCGGCGCGTTCCGGTTCCGTAGGCAGCTTCAAAATGATCCCAACATCACAATCAGCTTCGATGCTGCCCGACTCGCGAAAATCGCTCATATCCGGCGTCTGCCGCTCCATCGATTTCCGGCTCGTTTGGTAAAGAGCGATGATAGGAATGTTCAGGAGCATCGCCAGCAACTTGAAATCGCGGGTGATCTCACTGATTTGTTGCTCACGGACCGCTTTAGGATCAGCCGGGGTCATCCGCTGGGTGTAATCAACAATGACAAGCCCCAAACCGGGTGGCCTACGCGCAAGCCTCTCAGCCTGCCGACGTAACCCCACCGATGTGAGACTCGGCGTGTCCCGAATCAACAAAGGCGCACCACGGAACTGGGCTTGAGCCTTCCGCAACCGCACCCAATCAAAATCATTCAACCTATGCGTGTTAATAGCAGTCAGCTCAACACCCGACATATCAGAAAGAATCCGACTAGTGATCTCACAACGCCCCATCTCCAGGGAATTGATGAGCACACCCACACCACGCTCAGCGACGCGAAGCCCGATACCGCTACCAACAAGCGACTTCCCGCACCCAGGCCGCGCCCCAACCGCGTAAACCGCGCCGTTACGCAAACCCCCATTAAGAACATCATCCAAATCATGCAAACCAGTAGGAACCGTCGGCGGCACCGGGCCCGCTAAACGCTCCAACGCCTCCGCCACAGCCGTATCCAAATCAACCAACCCATCATCAACCCCCGACCCGGCCGACACACCCGCCGCGAGCTGCTCAACACGCTCCCTCAGACCATCCTCATCCGCAGGCCACGAATAACCAACCTGAACAATACGATTCCCAGTTTCAACAGCCAGCCGCTTCACCGCCTGCCGACTCACCAACCCCACATAATACGCAACATTCAACGCCGTCGGCACATCCCGAGTCAAAGTATGCAAATACGGAGCCCCACCCACACGCCGCAACTCACCATCAGCATCCAAACGCGCCGCAACCGTCACCGGATCAACCGGCTCACCACACCCATACAACGCCAACACCGTCGCATAAATCACCTGATGCGCCGGACGCCAAAACTCCGCCACACTCAACGTGTCCACCACCACATCAAGCGCCGCCGGGGAAATCAACACCGAACCCAACACCGCCCGCTCAGCATCCACATCACACGGCGGCAACAGCTCCTGCCCCGCATCGGGGGGGCTCATAACCGCACCCGCAGTTCCGGCTGGCCACCGAAACCCCGCAGCAACGCCGCCTGGCGTTCCAGTTCGCTAGCAGCCCGATCCACCACCTGCTGGGCTCGTTTCACCGCGCCATTACCTTCGAGGACCGTTCTCAGCGCCGCGGCCACCTCCGCGGTCCTCACGCCGGGCGAACTACCCCACCCCGTTATATGAGTCCCCAACACGTTTTCTATCTCAGCGACCGCTCGGCGTGCTCTTTCAGCATCCTCGATCGCCCGTTCATACAACCGCTTCCACTCATGCCCGCTGTCTTCAGCCGATTTACGACCCGCCTCCCACCCCTGCTCCCGGGCTTCCTTAATAGCCGCCTCATCCGGTGTGAACGACAACCCCGCACCAGCAGCCCGAAGAACCGGAACCAGAAGATTCCGCTCCAGCGGCAAACGGGTTTCCCGAAGCAGCGGCGCCTGCACCGTGACCGTGAGACCGCGCGCACCCGTCTCCAGCAGCCCCCACGTTGACGGCAGCTCGTCCCGAGGAACGACACCACGGGGCGCCACAATCCACCAGCGGTCAACAATCGCGCACCAACCATCCGCCTTAGCCGGATCGGCTAGTTCCCGACGCCAATCACCCCGACTGACCTTCACCTCAAACCCATGCAACTCACAACCACGGCTCTGCCACAAACTCAGAGCTAAGGCATCCGCAGTTCGTTTAGCGTCGAAACCAGCAGCATCGCGAACCTTCTCGACATACGCCCATTCTGGCCCGTTGCCGCGTTTCGCCGCGTGACGCTCCCGCAGCAAACCCAATATCGACGCCTCAGTGTGACGCTCCACCGCGGTCATCAGCAGATCCCTCCGAGCGACAAGACACCAGCCACGATCACGCCTCCAACTCAAGAGGCTGCGGCAACCGCCCAAACTCAGCCCACTCCGCCAAACCAACAACCATATGCTCAGCAGCACACCCCCTCGCCCACGCCACAAACCCCGGACCATCATCCGCCAACTCAGCCGAATGCGGTGGAATCCGAAACGCTGCGTACACAGCCTTACGGGCCTCACCGATACGACGAGTGATATCCGCCGGCATCACCCGATCCCGACACTCCCCGTAATGGTCAATCAACGCGCGACGAGCCAACGGCCACGTCCAACCCTGAGCCACCGCGACAGCATGCCAAGCCCGAGCATCACCCTGCCCAACCGTACGCTGATCAAAACAAGCAGCCAAAGCCAACAACGCAAGAATCTCCTCAACACTCACGCCGCACCACCCGGAAGCGCAAACAAATTCACAGACGCCGCATCCCCACCACACATCTCATCACGCAAAGCCAAAACCGCAGCCACCCGCTGATCCGTCGTGGACGGGCGAGGAGGGGACTGGGCCGGCGGGTTCACGATCGCGTCTCGGGTGCGGATCACCTCAGAAACAAGAGAGGGCAACGTTCTAGGTCCGAGAGTCGGTTTCACCAACCACAGTTTGAGCGCGGCAGTGATAAGGTCCTCACTGATTTCGTCGCGGAGGAGTCCGGTAACTTGAATAGCTAAATCGGTCCGGACGGCGGACGGGTGGTTAAGTCCGATGGCTCGATCAACGATCCGATAGGCGCCGCCTGAGTGGGGTCCGGTAATGGCGGGGCCTGGGCGCGGCGTTGGGGGGTCTGCTGGCTCGTGCGCGGGCGCAAACGCAGGCGCACGGTCTGGAGTTAAGTTTTTAGCTGCGTCACAGGAGATCTTTTCCCCTGTTCCTCTTTTCCCCTCTTCCCCTGTTCCAGCTACGCGCGCGCGGGGCGAGACCGTCGCGATATCTCGCGGCACCTTCGCGAGATGATCCGGCCCATTGTGGTTTCCCCTGGTAGAAGGGTCAAAGTCGGTCGGTGGGCGCGGGAACCGTGGCTTGGCTGGGCGATCAACCTTTTGATGCCGATCCCAGTTCGTGACGAAGATCAACGATTTGTCGTCGATCTTGTATCGAACCACCAACAACCGTCGCGACAGGATCGCGAGCCCGTCGCGAACGAACTGCCGGAAGCCTGCTTGGTCTTCCTCCAATGCGAACAGATCAGCCGTGATCTGACGGTAGTCATCCAGGCCAACCCCGTTGTCATCCACGTACGACCACAGACCAACGAAAAGCATGCGCACATCCATCGGAAGTGCTGTGATGTCGTCTGAGCGCCAGAACGACGGCTTGATCGTCCTAATGCGCATCAGACCCGCGACCCCTTCCTGGAGTTGCACGACACGCACAGAACTTGCATGTTTTCGTATGCATTAGTTCCACCGCGGGCAAGCGGGACAATGTGATCTACCGTGAGCGAGTTGTTGGCCCCGCAGGGGCATGTGTGCAACCCAGCTTTGATTTCGGCGTGCAGCCGACGGCGCCCGGCGCTGACTGCGAATGACCGTCGCAACTCTTTCAGCTCGCTCACTGAAATGAGATTATTTCGTTTGCGCAGGACCGAGTTGGGCGCAAGATTCGTTTGCGCTATCAACGCGACGGCGGCGTCGAGAGCTCTCTGGTTACCGCTAGCCTCGAACACGCTCGCGATAAGAAGTTGTAGTGGCCGTGAGCGGACCGCTTCGACGTCACGGATGGCGCGCTCCAGCACGGTTGGAACTTTGAACACATACTCGTCATGGATGGCGTCCTCGATGAACAACTCCGCTGTCTCATCATCGATCGCGATAACGCCATTTGATCGGAGGTCAAGGAGTGCTACGTTAACCCCGTGATGGGTCATGTTCGTCCATTCAACCCAGAGGTCGGGGAGCAGTGTCGTGACTCCAACCCGGTTAAGGGTTGGAGTGGTGCGAATGGCAAAGTAAAGAAGTTGCGACCAACGGTGCAATGCGCGGAACTCTGATCGGCGCCATACATGTGTTGAGATTAGCGCTGATTCTCGCATCCGGCCCCCCTCGTCAAGCTATTGACGTCCCCCGACTGCCCAAGTTGAGTTATGGTGATTTCGAGCCACATTCCGCCGGTGTGTGGTGGTGGGAGGATGACGGGTGTGTGTTTGGTCATGTGGCGGGGTGTGTCTTTGGGGACGATGCGCGCGTCTTCTGCTATGGCGTCGCAACATGCTTTATAGGTGGGGTAGGGGTTGTCTTCGTCGCGTTCGCGGTGGTCGCCTGGTGCCCAGTAGAGGACGACGGTGCAGTGCTCAACGGGGGGTATTCGGGCGGCTTTGATGAGCCAGGTGACGTCGTGGCGGATTTGTTTGGTGAGGCGGGCTCGGGCCATGTGGTGGAGTCGTTGGTTGGCGGTGAGTGGCGGCTTGGGCCAGGGGAGGTTGATGTGGTGGGTGGTGGGGGCGTCGGTGTGGTGGGGTTGTGGTTTTGTGGTTGGTTGTGGTGTCATGGGGGTGCCGGCGCTCCTTTTCGTGGGTGTTTGGGTGTGTCGGGGTTGGTTGTTGGCTGGGTCTCTGGGTGTGGTGTCTGGGGGCCCAGTCTTTTTTGTGTTTAGGGGCTCATGGGGCCGCTCCGTTGAGCCTTCAGTAGGTCCAGCAGATCTAGCGGATCCTCATGACCAGTTGAGGTGTACCTGCACGGGTGGATCACGATGCCTCCCCGTCAATAATGTCTAGGAGAGAGCCTTGGCGGTCGTTCAGTCGTAACGCGGCCGTTTCGCAGGTTGCTTCGTCGGCTTCAATGAGGAGAGCGCGGCGTCCGATAGTCTTGGCTGCTACTCCGGTGGTTCCTGAACCCGCGAAGCAGTCCAGGACGAGTCCACCGGGTGGTGTGCATTCACGAACCAGTGGAATAACAGCAGAAAGGGGTTTCTCGTCTTGGTGTCGTTTCTGATATCGAACGGATCCAGCCTCAATTACGAACGTGACAGACCGGGGTTGGCGTGTGCCGTCGTCGGTCCAGGCTTGGTTTTCGTATCCGTTACGTTGGGGTGAGCTGGGGGTAATCCGTTGTTTCGTTCCTTCGCTGGAGCCGAAATATTTATCTCGTTCCCATTCGTGATGTAAATCGGACCAGCGCCCGCGGTACCAGTGGTAGGCCCATTCGTGGATCTTCACGAGTCGGTCACGGCTCGCGGGTCCGGTTCCGTTTCTCTTTACCCAGAGCGCTTCTTGTGCGTAGCGCCACTGGGTGAATTCGTTCACGTGATCGAGGAACATCCGCGCTGATCCGAAGCACCAAAGAGATGCTGTGTCGGGCACTACGGCGCCTACTGCGGCGACCCATCCATCAGGCCAGCGATCCCACGCTGCTGACGTTTCCCCGTACGGTGGATCACATACGGCCGAATCGGGTTTGATGTCCAGGGTTGGCAGCAATTCGCGGCAATCGCCAAGCAACAATGTGACGTGTTCGTCAGCGTAGTACGGTTTATTCATGGCGCTATCACCGCGTCGTGGGCGTGATATTGGTGCCACGTGCCGTCTTCTTTCGCATCCAGCGGGTTGGCGTAGGGCCCGGCCCATCTACGGCAGCCTCGCGTCAAGCAGCGGCGATACCATGCATCTTTGGCTGTGGCGCCGAGTTCTGTGGTTTGTGACCGACGCCATGGCATGTATATCATGCGCGGTGCTTTGCCTTGGCCAAATGTTGGATTTGACACGGTGGATTGCGCCAGACTCCAGCGTGCTGCGTCGGCGATCATGTCGTGATTTGTCGGTAGGTGGATATGGATGCTTGTCCTGGGTGGCTTCCGGTGACGCCGGGTAGGGCTGTGAGGGTTGTGTGTATTTGTTGGGGGTTGGCGCCGTGTCGTAGTAGGGCGACGGTGGTGAGGCAGCCGGGGTTGTTGTTGGTGGGCCACGTAACGATTCGGCTGATTTGGTGTCGTAGCCCAGCCGTGGTGAGGGCGGTGTGGGCGTCTTGGGTGGCTTGTTCTGGGGTGAGGGTTGGTGGGGTGTGGCGGACGGTGGGTGGGTTGTTGGGGATGGGTCGTAAATGCCGTCTGGTTCGCTTGTGGGGCGGTTTAGCGGGCTGGGGGGTGTCCCAGAGTGGGGGTTGGGACATGGCGGGGTTGGCGGGGCTCACAGTGGCACCGCCGGCCGGTTCGGGTGGGGTTTCATGCGGCGGTTGTCTTTCGGCGTTCGCGTTGGCGGCGTGTGTAGTTGTCGCGTTGGCAGGTGGGGCCGCAGGTGATCTGGTTTTTGTGTTTGGGGGTGAAGGGTAGGTCGCAGATGCGGCAGTTTTGTGTGACTGGTGCTGGTCGTGTGGCGTTCCGGCGGTTTCGTTTGCGGTCCACGGCGGCTTGTTTTTCGCAGGTGTCGGAGCAGTATTTGCGGAGGGTGGAGTAGTTGTTGTTGGTGATGGGTCCGCCGCAGTGTGTGCAGTTGCCTTGTTTGTGTTCGAAGAGTTGGCCGCCCCATATTCCGGGGCCGAGGGTGGGGTTGGTGAGGCGTTGTGTGAGGCATGCGGCTTGTTCGGGGCAGTTGTTGCAGCTGGCGGTGGCCTTGGTGTGCCGCTGGGCGCGTTCGTCGTCTTCCTCGCCGTCGATGTTGGCGTCCCAGAGGTTGCCTCCGCCTTTGCATGCGGCGTCGGGGAGGTTGGGGCCGAGGGTGAGGGGTGTGGGTCGGTGGTATTCGGGTGGGTGGGTGTAGTGGCCCATGCGGCGGGCGCCGATGGGTTCGAGTGTGGTGGTCACGCGGCGCCCGCTTCGCGCGGTTCAGGTGCGGTCGCTTCAGGGGCCGGTGGGGGGTGGTCGCCGTTTTGTGACGTGTCTGGGGTGGTTGCTGCGGGGTTGTCCAAAACGGATGGCGCGGCCGGTGGGGGGGTGGGGGTGATAACGGTGGGTGGGGTGAGTTGCACCACGACCTGCACGGCTTTGTCGTCGGCGTCGAATTCGACTTGCTGAATGGTTAGGGTGATGACGCCTCTGGCGCCTTTGGTGATGATGGCGTCGGCGCGGACGAATTTGCTGTTGATGTAGTGGAGTCCGGTGACGGAGTCCGCGATGAGTTGCGCGACGAGTTTCGCGGTGTCGGTTTCGGGGTTTTGGATTGTTGTGGTGGTCACGAGAGGATCACTCCGATCGCGATGATGAGCATGAGGGCGGCGATGACGATGGCGGCGGTGGTGTCGTTGCTGGTACGCACGTGTGGTCTTTCGTCTGGTGGTTGGCATTCGCATTCGGGGTTGTTGCAGGGGGGTTCGGTGAGGGCTGCGCCCCACAAATCCCAGAGGGAATCCCGGTCCCAGCCGTCGGGCGGGCTCACTGGTCATCACCATCTTCGGGTTGTCCGATTAGTTCAGCGATGGTTTCCGCGAGGTTGCCCGTGGCCTCAAACTGTTCTAGTTGGTCAATCAGGTGGGATGCTTCCCGCTTGGTGAGGTCAGCAGAGGATCCGAGTTCGCGGCCCACGATGAGGCTGGCCGCTTGGAGTTTCGTTTCGCGGTCTTTGACGCCCGCGTTCCCGAACAGGGCGTGGAGCTCGTCGCTTTGCGGCTTCGTGATCCCCGGCTCAGGTTCGGTGGCGGGTTCGTAGTCGTCTTCGCCGGGCAGAGGCGGTCCCTGCGGCTCCGCAGCGAGCTCCGTGGGTGGTTCCGGCTCGGGTGGGGCCTGTCGGGGTTGTGTGCGCCGCTGCGCGGTCCGGCGCGCCGGCGGCGCGGATGGTTGTTGCGCGCGTTCAAGTTCTGGCCCGGGGGCAAAATCCGGTAGCAACCCGTCGGCGAGTTCTTCCGCCGAGTACGGGATACCCATGATCGCGTCGGACGCCACCAGTCGACACACCTCAGACGTCGCACGCGCCATCAGCATCGCCTTCGGCTGTTTCTTGTAATTGTCTTTGTTCGCTAGCCCCAGCTGACGAGCACGCTCAATTGTCCACACGGATTCCTGAACTTCGGTTTCCCCGGCGCGTCGACCCCGGAAGATCGCCCGAGTGTCCGTCGCTTCTACCAGCCAAACCGAATGACCCACTGACTGCAACACGGCGCGCTGTGTGATGGCTTTGGGTGCCGCGTTTCCTTCGATAACGTCGAAGGCGCGTAACGACGCCATCGGCGAGAAACCCAGTTCGTCTCCAGCGAGGATCGCCGCGGTTGCTTCGTGTGGCTTATCCCGAAACTGCTTAGGGACGAACGATGTTTTGACCAACTTCTCGGCCACGGTGTAGGCCGCCTGCGCGGACTCCGCCCACTCGGTGAGCCGCTGCACGGTACGCGGCCGCAACGCGACCTGATTGGGTTGCTGGTAGTGGGTGAGACCGTTGCGGGAGTCGTCGTAGGTTTCGAGTTCGGTCACGACGCCACCTCGCTGGCCACGATCTCCAGACGGCGGCGCTGCACCCGGCTGGGCGGGTCGATCGGCGCGCCGATCAGATCGCGGGCCTCGTCGTCGAACCGTTTGATCTGCTGCGCGTACAAAAAGTCACGGAATTGTTGGGGTCCAGCGATGACGGGAACAAGGTCGAACCCGTCGGACCGGACGTGGATCGCGGCGCAGTCGTCGACCTCTATCATCGGCCGGGGCTCGCCATCAACGACGCAGGTCTCTGCGTATCGGTACCCGGCGAGTTGCAGCGCGGTCTCACCAAAGATACCGGTGCGGTTGGTTTTGACGTCGACGAGTAGCCGCTTACCCATTGTGGGGAAGTCCGCGATCAGGTCAAGCGTTCCCGCATACCCGTACTTGATCGAGTAGATGGTGCCTTCGATCAGGACGGGTTGCGGTTCGAACTGGTCTAAGAATTGGACGTAGCTTTCGGTGTGCCCGGCTAGTTCTTCGGGGATGGGTACTTCGGCGCCGGTGATGAGTTGTTCAGCTAGTTTGTGGACTTGGGTGCCGCGGTTCGCGGCTTTGTCTCGGTCTTCGTACCGTCCGCCTTGGAGCCTGCGTAGGCGTTCGGAGGGGGGGAGTGTCGCGAGTTCGTCCCAGTTGTCGATGGCGTAGCCAGCGGTGGCGTTCCCGGCCCAGTTGATGAGGGCTGCTTTGGGTAGACCACCACCGAGGATGGTGGTGACTCCGGGGACCCGGCGCCCGTTGGCGTCCACGTAGTGGTGGCCTTTGGCGGTGTCGACGCGCCGGATAGGCCCGGTGAATAGGCTCATCCGCTGTCGCCTTGCCCGGCCTGACGCGCCTCACGGGCGATGTCTTGGTCGGTGACGTCGAACATGTGGTGTTCGAACGCGCGCCACTGCCCAGGGTCCGAGAAGTCGGGGCCGCAGTGTTCAGCGAGTTCAGCGCGTCCCCGGTCGGTGAGGGTGACGTAAGAATCATCCGTGACGGTGACCCATCCCCACTGGTGCAGCACGGCGACGGCGAGCCCCTGGAACAGGGTCGCTGGTGTGTTGTCGATGTAGATGACGTCGTGGGGATCGAGGGTGATGCGGTGTTCCCGGGCGGCGTCCGCGATGACACGCAGCGACGCGAGGACCGCCGCGCTGGTCATGACGCAGCCTCATGAGGCGCAAGGCTCATTCCTGCGGCCGGCGATCCCGGTACCGATCCGATTACTGGCCAATGCGCGACTCGCGCTGGTTCTTCATAGCCGACGGAACCGCAATGATCGATGAGATGCCATGAACGTGGGTGCGGCGGACTGGGCCACATGATCGCGAGGAAGCAGCCGTTGGGGGATCGGCGGACTGTTCCGATCGGGTCCGCAGAGGAATCGCCTTGGATCTGTCCGCGTCCACCGAAGGGCGGTTTACGCGTGCTCACGCCGCGCCCCTAGCCGCCATTGCCGCGAGATCACCAGCAAGGTGCCGCCAATCGGGGAACCACCGGATCTGCGGGAGGGTGTGGAAAATGTTCTCCCTGGGGCCACAAATTATGACTTGCTTGCCCAGCCCGAGAGCGAACCCGTGTTCAACGTGCCGGCCGCCTTTACCGCCCCCGTCGACGGAGGTGAAGGAGATGACGGTGTCCGCGGCTTTCAGATCGTCCAAGTCATGTTGCCCGAGGACGGCGCATTCGTCGGGGTCGGCGTTTAGTTTGGCGGGGGTGTATGACTGCTCAAGTGTGCCGTTGTGTTGGTCGATCCACCGTGAGGTGACTTCGTACCCGAGTGCGAGGAGGACGTCGCGGACTGCGCGCATTTCGTTGTGGCGGCTGTACCGGGCGGCGAGGTAGATCCTGCGGGGCCTGTTCAGGGGGCCGCCGTTGCGTTGTTGCCAGTCCCGCGCGCCGTGGGCGAGGAGGGTGTAGCAGCGGTCGCCGAGTACCTCGGCGGCCCGGTCGGACAGGTCCGGTTCACCGATGTGAGCACCGCCGCTGTAGTAGCGGGCGGTCCATTCGAACGCGCCCCGGATCTGTTCCCTGGTTGGTGACTTGACGGGTTGTGGCATGATGTGTTTAAGACCTTTCTTGGGTTGGTTGGGCACCGTTCGTGGTGGTTCGGGTGCCGGTTGGTGTTGTTGCGGGGCGGCTTTCGGGTGTTTTGTGGGCACCTGGGGGCCGCTTCCGCATTTTCAGGCGGTGTTTTCGTGGGTGGCCCAGTCGAGGATTTTGGGGATCTCCGAGAGGGGGATCACTTTCTCGCGGAGCCCTTCGCTGATGACCCGGATCCGGCCTTCGTGGATGCGGTCGTGCAGCCACCGGTACGGCAGTCGTGTGAACACGGCTGCTTCTTTGACGGTGAGCGCGCCGACTGTGATGTCCCCGATGTTGAGCACGTGAAGCGCGGGAGCGGTTTCGACTGCGGCGTCGCGGAGGGCGTCGAGTCCTTTGAGTCGCCGGGGTGTGGCCATGGTTCAGGCCGCTGGTTCTGTTTGGTGGCGGCGGAGGGCGTCAATGAGTTCGGAGGGGCGCAGGTGGTAGATGCCAGCGATGGCTTGGAGGAGTTCGTCGCTGGGGTTCCCGCTGCCGCGTTCGATGCGGGCGAGGTGGTTCGGGGAGCAGCCGATATGGGTGGCTGCTGCGCGGAGGCTGAGGTTCGCGTCTAGGCGCAGTCTGCGTAGGTAGTTGTCGCTGGTTCGCCAGGATGGTGTTCCGCCCATGATGCCAGAATAGGGCTTATGAGACCATACCGCAACACATCAGGACCCACCAGGGCAGACTGCGGTGTGTGACAACAGGGGCACAGACCGTTACTTCCGGGTGTTTTTTGTTGCTCTTACAGGTGGTTACCCACCGTTGAGACAGCCGTGTTCAGGGTTCACGTGGCAACATGCGAACAGTGCCCGCCCCAAACCCCCAAACCCCCGGACGTCATCCGCGGGGGTTGCAGGCCACCCACGGGGCCAACGAGCCCAACAAACCAAACACTCACCCGCACGCCTATTCCCGCCCACGACCTTAACCAGCCGTGGGCTTTTTCCTTCGGGAGGATTCTCAGTGCCCGTGAAAACGTTCGCAACGAAAGTCAGGACCGCGCGGGAAGAACAGCGCCTATCCCGCCCGGATCTCGCGAAACTGGCCGGGGTGTCCCCTAACCTCCTGGAACGGCTGGAAGGGATGGATCACCCACCTAAACCGAAACGCCCCACCGTGATCGACCTATCTCACGCCCTAGGGCTGAACATAGACGCGGAACTCGCCGCGCTGGGCTACCCGCCACTGACGAACGCGGAACGGTCACGGCTACCGAGCAGAACGGACCCGTGGCCCGAGTTAGAACAGTTATGGGGCCGGCTGACCCCCGCACAGAAGCACGCCGTCGTGTCCCTGATCGGCGCGTTCACCGAAGGGCGGAACCCCGCGCCCGGGCGGGAACCCGTGAACGTGGTCCGGTTGTCCACAACCGACGGCGTCCCAGAAGACATGAACAACCATTAAACCCGGCTGTCGCAGCCAGGGCAGCCCTCACTGCACCCCAACAGGTGCTGCCCCCGCCTCGTAAGTTCCGCCGTGACACGGGGATCGTCCCCAGTGGGGTACACCGCGAAGACCTCCCCGTCCTCGGTCAACGCGAGGGTGACCCAAGCGGCCACCGGTTTACCGACACGCTCAGCGATGTGAAAGCGGGCGCTGGACGTGTCAACGGCGCCGCCAAGACTCTCAGGCATAGCTATGGGGTACCCCCTCCGTAAGGTCGCGGGGTTCGCCACATCGGCTACTGGTGGGTCACCCGATCGATCCTTTGCTAACGGGGGTGGCTCCCAACCGGTGGACTTACCGGCGGCCTGCACATGCACGTGCCGATGCTAACCCCAGCACGCTCAGCGTCGCATCCGTCAACACGGATTAAACCCGATGCGCTGCCCCTAGCCCAAACTGTCACCACGGTCGTAGACACGCAAACACACCCTGTTCCATAATGGCCCGTTTGCCACCACCGGAGTAGCCGCGTCAATGGTGCGTTTGTCGTATTCCTGGTCGGTGAGCGCGGCTAGCTGGGGTGCCATGCGAAAGCCCACTCTGGCGCTGGTTCCGCCCTGGGGTTGCCCTTATGTTGGTATGCACTGTCGTGCGTTGTGCGGCACAGTTCGGGGCGGCCGGCTTGGCATGATGCCACGTAATGCACTGTTACGCACGAGCGCCAGTTAATCGCAGGGTTGTTGGTTCGAGTCCAACTCGGGGAGCCCAAACGCCCAGGTCAGAGGCCGAGTTAAGGGCAGACGTCACCGTTAGGTGATAAGATCGGCCCGTACGCACGCCCATGATCACCGTTCGATCGAGGGCGTAATAAGAGACCCCGGCAACGGCGGCAACCGTCCCGGGGCGTGGCCGACTGGTAGGAGTCGACGTGGGCAACAGTAAGACGAAGGTGAACCGACCGACCCCCTCTGTTGTCTTTCAGATAGACGAGTTCACCTACGAGGGGCACCCTGTGCGGACGGTGGTCCTTGACGATCAGCCCTGGTTCGTCGCATACGACGTGTGCCGGATCACCGGGTGGAACCTCATGACTGCTGTATGGTCAGTTCACGGTGATGACCGGTACAGCATCCCCGCGCGATGCCTAGGAACGGGTCAGGCTCATCTGCGGATCACTGGCGACGATGCGGTCTGGTTCTTCTCCGAGTATGGCCTTCATGACGTCGTGTTTCGCAGCGGCGATCCCTACAGGAAGAACTTCCGGCGTTGGATCATCGGCGAGCTGCTTCCAACCATCGCGGCACGAGGACTGCCTTCAACTAACAGAACGGACCTGCCGGCGCGTCGCCACAAAGTGACGGTCAGCAAGAGCGATCAGCGTCGCCAGAAGGTGGATCCCCTGTGGCGCAAGCCGCACGCTCTGTATCGCTTGTTCACCGACCGCTGCGATCTGTTGTATGTGGGCATATCACTATCGGCGCTTCAACGGATGAGTTCGCACCGGGCACGACAGCCATGGTGGCACGAAGTGGCATCGATCGAGATCGAGTACTACCCGACTAGGCAAGCCGTACTTAGTGCTGAGAGACAGGCGATCCGCACGGAGCATCCCAGGTACAACGTCGCGCTCGTGAGTTAGCAGGGGGGGTCAACCATGCCGAACAGTCGTTTGCGTCCAGGCGAGCCGCCGCGCACCGTCCGTTTCGACGAACGCACTCGCACGCTTGCGGACGGCACCACCAAGACCGTTATCCGTGCGCGGGCCTACGTGTGCAACCTTCAGGGCCGCCGCGTGGAGTGCTCCGCGAGCGCGGCCACACAGAAACAAGCCGAACGCAAGCTCCGTCACCTCATTGCTGAAACCTTCTCCAGTCGTCGACCGACCATCAACGGCCAGACCCGCTTGCGCGCGTTCGCTGAGGTCATGTTCGACGAGAAACGCGCCATGGTCGCCGAAGCCCAGATGTCACCCGGCTCCCTACGGACTTATGAAGGGCACTGGCGGCGACACATCGAACCCGAACTCGGGGACCTCGCCGTCGAGTGGGTCGGCGTGCAACGCTGCGACCGGTTCCTGAAAACCCTGCGGGCCGCACACGGCTATGCCACCGTGAAAGGCGTCCGCTCGGTGCTGTCAGAGATCCTCGCGGTCGCCGTGCGGCATGAGGTCATCCCCCGTAACCCCATCGAAGGCTGCGCCGACATCCACGGCGACGGCCGGCGCCGCATCAAAGCCCTCGAGGCCGGGGAGGCGGTGCACATTTGGCGGTTACTGTCAGACCTTGCCCGCACCCCCGCGCCGGCGGTGAACAACCGGCGTTACCGGGCGATGATGTGCGAGGCGTTCATCCCTGATCTGTGGTTGTGGATGCTCGGCACCGGGGACCGGATCTCTAACGCCCTCGCTGTCCGCTGGCCCTTGATCGACATGGTCAACGGGACCGCGCGCCTCGGCCCGAACGTGATCCGGGTCCCCGGCGAAGGTTTACGGATCAACGAGGGCACCAGCAAAAGCCAGGAAGTTGAGGGCGTTGATCTGCCTGAGCAGGTGATCGCGATGCTGCTCGCCCGCCAACAACGGGATGACTACAACCCGAAGGGGCTGGTGTTCCCCGGCCGGTTCGGGGAGCTTCGTGACCCGTCGAACGTGTCCAGCAAGCAGCTACGGCCAGCGTTGAAAGCGATCGGTTACGGGCATGTGTCGTCGCATTGGTGCCGCCGCACCCTCGGGTCGGAACTGAACGCCGCTGGGTGCACCTTGATGGAGATCGCTGGTCGTCTCCGTCACTCCGATTCGCGGACGACTGAACGTCACTACATCGCTAAACGGGGCGGTAACTCCCGCGTCAAGGCCGCGATCGAGGCCATGCTGGACACCGATCCTGAACAAACCGTGATCACATTGAACCGCAACTAGGGAAAGGAGGCCACTAGCCGATGCAGACCTGGACAACTGTGGCGGATAAAGCTGCTTGGGGCGATGGCCCGTGGGTGGATGAGCCCGACAAGGTGCAATGGGTCGACCAGGCAACCGGTCTAACATGCCTAGCGAAGCGCAGCGGGACGTCTGGGAGTTGGTGCGGTTACGTCGGTGTCCATGCCGATCACCCACTCCACGGCCGTGACTACGACTCGGATGCCGCTGGGCACCTCGAGGTGCATGGTGGCCTCACGTACGCGGACGGCTGTCAGGAAGACGAACGGCCTATTGAACACCGCGTGTGCCACATCCCGGCACCCGGTGAGCCGGATGACGTGTGGTGGTTCGGTTTCGACTGCGCGCACTGCAGGGATTACAGCCCAGCGATGGCTGCCTGCATGACCGCGGTGGGGGTGCCCTATGACCGTTTATACGGTGAGGAGTACCGCACCTTGGCGTACGTGCAGGCGGAATGCGCGGATCTTGCTAAGCAACTCGCTGACGTAGCGGCAGGAGACGCGTCATGATCCTGGTCAATGGTGAATTGTGTTCGTTGGTGGAGGCGTTGGAGCGTGTGCGCCGCTGGTTCGGGGTGGTGTCGGGGCCGGTGTTGTCGTCGGAGAGGCCATGAATGGCTGACATAGCGGCAGTGGCGCTCCCTCGCAACAGCTCGCGCGATGAAAACAGTTAGGGCAGCGCCAGCGATACCTGATCGGGTCAAACTGCCGGTTGCACTGGAGGCAGGTCTCCACGGGCTCTACAGCACCGTGTGCAGCAGCAGGATGATCCCGGTGACCGCGAACAGGACGACGCCGATCAGGGCGAGCAGGGCGAGTTTGATGACGAACCCGAAGATCGCTAACGCAAGCCACACGAGGAGCGCGACGAGGATGAGGGGGAGCATCATCGGTCACCGGTGGTGGTGAAGCTGGTGTTGACTGTGACGTAGCGCCAGGCGAACACACCGGCGGCGGTGATGAGGGCGACGGCGGGTGCCCATTTGGCGGCGTTGCGTAGGTGTGGGTGTTTGGGTTGTTGGGGGTGGAGTTGGTTGAGCGCGTCGCGGACGTGTCGGCGCGTTGTGCGTTTGCTCAAGTGTGTTCCTTCCGGGCCCGGCTCTCTGTTTGTGGTAGTTGGCTCGCCGGTCGGGGCGGTGGTGGCTGGCCATTTAACCGAGGTGGTCCAAGTCTCTCGCCGGTTGGACACGATGACCCCGTAAACCGGGTCGTCCGCTCCGGGATTGAGGACGATGAGCCCAGGGCCGCCCTGGGGTAGCGCGCCCATCTCACTGTCCGGGGCGCGGGGTATTTGACAACTGGGTGTCTTTCCGTCTGGTCGTGGGTCGGTCGCGTGCCGCTCAGACGAGGGACACGCGACCGACCTGGGGGAGGATCTTTTAACCCGACCTAGCTGGGTGTTTTTACTGAGCGACGGGCGCACCGGTGGTGATCGTGAGGCTCGTGGCGTCACCAGCGGTCACATCGACCGCCAACGTGCCTTGAAGATCCCCACCGGGACTGTCGGGCCAGTCCGCTGTGATCACGGTAGAGCCTGGGTTGCCGGCGACGACCCAGACTGTGCCGTCCGGGTCTGTGGTGATCGTGGCGATCGTGGGGTCTGCTGAGGTGAAGGTGACGTCGGTAACGGAAGCGGTGACTTGACCTTTCGCGTCTTCAGCGGTGACGGTGATCGGCGCTTTTTCGGTGTCTTTCATCGTGTCTCCTTCGTTGTTTGTTGGTTGCCTGGTTGTTTGGTCAATCGTTGGTCCGCGGTTGAGGGTGAGTCGGATGGGTGCGGTGAGCCAGCAGAAGTAGAGGTTCGCGGTGCGCAGCACCCGGCGTGGGTTGCATGGCCCGAAGTCGTTTCTGTGTGAGAGCGCCGCGTACATGAGCGCGTAGTTACGTTCATCGCTGTAGTCGGTGATCCCTGATCCCTCCCTTCGCGAGTTCTGGTGTGTCGGGAGGTTACTTCCCGCTGGGGGTGAGGCCGGTGGCGGCGAACCAGTTGGGCATGGTCAGATCCCTTTAGCCCGTCGCCAGGTGTTGATGGCGTCGGCGATGTTCTGCGTCCACGGATGCCAGCCCTGCGTCGCCCAGGGTCCGACAGCGGTGACGAGGGCCTGGTCGGCGGCGTCAACAACAGGCGTGGGGGTTGGTGTGGGGGTTGGTGCGACAGGGAACGGTCCAGGCTGCCCGGTCAACTGCTGGAACGCGGCATTAAGCGCCACCACGTCCAGCCCTTGCGGGGCCTTATTAGCGCTGATCCACTCAAATGAGACCGGAGCCCACGCTTCTTCCATATAACGCGCCCAGAACCTGGGGGTAACATGTTGCAATCGTCCCCATGTCGTTACCACCAAATCCTGCCCGTTCACGTTGCAACCTAGATGGACGCAGTGACCACCAGCAATACCCCCGTCATTAGGGACCACATCCCAGGGTTGCCCGTTGCGGAATTGCTGAAGGGCGGAGTTGGGGCAGTTGAGGCCCACATAGAGTCCACCGAATAGATACAACGCGGCTTTGAGTTCGACCAAGTCCGTGACGTTGATCTCAAAAAACGCGCCGATCCTGTGCCCGCCGATCCCGGTTTTGCGCCAGATGTTGAGGCAGTCCTGCATTACCGCGCCGCTGTCACTGCTGGGATTGTTTGGATTGTACCCGGAGCACAGTTCGTAGAAGGTGAGGACATCCTGGTCTGTCGGTGTTGCGGTCACACCGGAACCATACGTAGTCCACGCCTCGGTGCAGTGGCATGCGGCTGATGCTGTGCAGCACCCGAGACGGTCGTTCAACGCCATCGGCCACGTTTTCACCGACGACAGATAATCAACAGTTGGGGGAACTTGGCCGGTGTACTCGGCTCTAAGGAACGGGCTGAGCCTAAGCCGAGGCTTCGTTGGGTCGTTCGGTAAACGACCGAATTTCAATTCTGGGTAGTGAGTACCAATATGTGGGGGTGTTGGCATTGTGACCCCTTCGCATGTTGAGTGGTCCGACGCGGAATACCGCACCAGGTGGTTATCCTTTGAAGCCGGCGCGGGTTAACGCTGCGATGGTCTGGGGTCCGATGTCTCTACCGTCCGCGCCGGTGATGCCCACTCGCCGCTGAAATTCGGCGATGACCGCTCGGGTCATGTCCCCGTAGTATCCGGTCACTGGTAGTTTGCTGTATGACGCGTAGTTCGCGTTGAGCCAGGTTTGTAGGCGCCGGATTTCGTCGCTGGTCTGGCCGTAGTGCATCTCAATGATCGGGCCTGGCTGCGGTGGCGGCGGCGGGTGGTTGCCGCCCGGGTTGGCGTACGCCATGAACACGTCCCACGGGAAATTCGGGCCGGGGTCGGTGTGCGTTCCATCGTTTTTTCCGAGGGTCCAGTCCCAGTGCCCGCAGATACCTGAGTGGTCCGCGCCGACTTGCGCTGGGGTGAGTTTCACCGCCGGGATGCCCCACTTGGCGCACCATGCGCGGGCGACGGCGGCGGCGGAGCGGAGCATCCGGTCGTGGGCTAGCCATTCGGAGCGGGGCCATTTCGCGAACCCTGTGAAGCAAACTTGGAGTGATCTGTGGTTGCCGGACAGCATCGCCCATGCTGCGACGTCGTCGGGTAGGTATTGGATGGTGGTGGTGTCGTCGACGATGACGTGGTAGGAGGCTTCGACGCCTGGCTGGTCCAAGTAGTTGACTAGGCCCGCTGCTGTGGTCGCGCCTTCCGCAGTGTGCACGCTGATGAGGCTGATGGGGGTGCCTTGGCGGTTTTCGCAGCCTCGGGGTATCACCGGAGGTGTCCTTGAGGTGGCGGCGCTGGGGGTGTGTTGGGTATTTGGTGTACGCCGAGCGCGCCGAGCGCGGCGGTGGCGATGATGAGCCATCCGGCGGTGGTGAATCCGCCGGCGATGTTGACGGCTTGCGCGGCGGTGAGTGCGGCGAAGAGGACCGCGACCACGGTTTTCGAGTAAGGGCGTAGGTCCCACGCGGGCGGGCTGGGCACAAGGATCACTCCCGGTTAGTGGGTGATGAGGGGGTCGAGGGCGACGGTGCCTTCGGCGAGGCACGCTGGTTCGTCTTGGGCGTGGGTGAGGAAGCAGTCCCAGGACGCGAGCCCGGGGAAGGTGAGCGCGGCGGTTTGCGCGCCGGTGATGACCAGCGTCAGGGTTGAGGTGAGGGTGACCGTGGAGTAGGTCAAAGCGGCGGCGCCGGTCTCTTCCCCGGGGGTGGTGTTCCATTCGAACAGGGCCGGGCCGCCACCGGCCCGGATTTGGGCGCGTGCCCCGTATCCGGTGGGGTCGGTGATGGCTGCGCCTAGCCGGTCGACGACGGTGAGGGTGATCACGGCCCCGGCGCCCTGTTTGAGGACCAGGTTGAGGTTGAGGATCGTCGGCGCGAGAAGGGTGGACACGGGGGGCTCCTCGCGTTAGACGTACGCGGCGGATGGGGCGGTGGGGGTGTCGGCGAGTGCTGCGGTGGCGCACCCGGTTGTTGATTCGGTGGTGGTGTTGGTGGCCGAGGCGGCGACGATTGTGACGCGGCCGTTGGTTGCGGTGGCTGCGCCGGCGAGGGCGGCGGTGATGCTGTGGTTCCCGACCAGTTCGGCGTTGGACACGCCGCTACTGGTGACGACCAGTTCCCCGTTGGTGGCGGAGCTGAGGATCGTGACCCGGCCGTTGATTCCAGCTGCGGTGACGCTGATGCCACCGGCGGTGGCCAGCGGGGGCCAGGCCGCGGGGTGGGAAACCACCGCGTGTCCGTGGGCGTTGTCGGCGCTGGCGGCGATGTCGTCGCTGACTGGCCGTGCTTGGGTGGTGAGCCAACGAATGGCGGTGTCGGTGGTGGTGGCAGCGTCTGCGGCGAGGGAGAGCAGGGGGGCGCGGTAATAGGCGCTGGACACAACGTCAGCGGCGACGGCTTGGTCGGTGCTGGTGTCACGAAGCAGGTCTTGTGTACGGGTCGTGGTGTCGTCGCCAGCCCCGGTGATGTCGGTGGCGGCGCGGTAGGTTACCCCGGACGCGGCACCGGCCGTGTCCGTTGCGGTGGCGGCGTCGCTGACCACCCGGCTGCTGACGGTGGCCGCGCTGGCGCTGTCCCCAGCGGGAGCGGTATCGCCGCTGGCTACCCGATTGCTGATGGTCGCGCTGGCGGCGCTGTCCAAAGCCGAAGCGGTGTCGTTGACCACCCGGCTGCTGACGGTGGTCGCGCTGGTGCTGCTTTCCCCAGAGGAAGCGGTATCGCTGATCGGGCGCCCGGCACCCGTAACGGGAGTAACAACATCGGCGGAGGTCGCGGTGTCGGCGCGGTCGCGTGCCGCAGTGTTTGACCGGGTTGCGGCGTCGCTGGTGACAGCGGCGTCACCAAGGGCGCGGTCTTGGAGACCGCTAGATGATGAGGTGCTGACGAATTCCGTGGCGGGCGCGGTGCCCGATGTTTCGCGTAACACGATCAGGGCGCGACCGGCGCCGTCTGCGGCGGTGCCGCTGTCCGTGACAGCGCGGGTAACGGTCAGACCGCGGCTGGTGGCTTCTACGAATGCTGCTGTGGAATCGGCGGTGCTGCGGGCAAGGGACCGCGGGGAGCGGGTTGCGGTGTCAGCGGTATTCGCCGAGTCGGCGCAGCCGCGTACCCGGGTGGGGATACTGCGGGCGGCAACGTCGAGGAAAGCGGCTGCCGTGTCCGGGGTGGCGCGGGCCTCAGATAGCGGCGAGTGAACGGCGGTGTCCGCGGCAGCGGCGATGTCAGCGGCAACACGCGCCCGGACCGGGGCGCTACGCGCGGTCGTGTCAGCGCCCAACGCGCTCTCAACGGTGGCTCTGCCGAAAGCCTGGGTTGCGCGGCTTTCGGTGTCCGCGCCCGCAGCGGTGTTGTCCGTGGCCACGCGAACCAGGGCGAAGGCGCGGGACGAGGCGTCTGAGGCGGTCGCGGTGTCCAGCGACGCGATGCGGACTTTGGTGCCAGCGCTGCGGGTAACGCTATCGGTGGCCGTGGTGATGTCAGTGCTGACCCGCGCCCAGGTGGCGCCGCCGCGGGTGGCGCCGTCCGCGGCTGTCGCCGTGTCCGGGGCGGCGCGGGTACTAGATCGCGATGAGCGGGCCGCGGTGTCAGCGACGGCAGCGCTATCAGCAACGGAACGCGCCCAGCCCACGAGTGCGCGGCCAATCGCATCAACAACAGGTGCGCTGTCAATACCCAACCTGGGTAGAACCGGAGTTGCCCGGGTGGCGGTTTCCGTTGCTTGCGCGGTGTCCGCAATGACCGCTCGGATCAGGGCGAAGGCGCGGGCCACGGCGTCGGTGGTGGGCGCCTGATCTGAAGTAGTACGCGATTTGGCGGCGCCGCAGGTCACAGCGTCCGTGGCTGTCGCAGTGTCGGCGCGGGCACGGGTGAAACTCAGCGCCGAGCGGGCGGGGGCATCCGACGCGGCGGACGTGTCCCCAGCAGCCCCGGCTTTAACCGAAACCCGTGTCGCGGTGTCCGTTGCGGTGGCGGTGTCCGTCGTGACGCGGGTGAGGGTTGACGCTGCCCGGCTGGTGGCGTCAACAGCGCCGCCAATGTCCGTGGCGGCGCGGGAACCCGCAGCGCCCCGGGTTGCCGCGTCGGTGCCCGTCGTTGCGTCCGCGACGGTGCGGGTGACTTGAGTGGTTCTCCCCGCCGCGTCGGTAGCTGGCGCGTTTTCGCCGTCAGGGCGGGTTTTTAATCCTGCGACCCCGGTGACGGAATCCGTCGCTAGGGTCGTATCAACCACGGTCCGGGTTTTCGCGGCAAACCTTGACACGGAATCAGTCGCTGACGCCGTATCGGTTGCCGTCGCAGTAACAGTGCGCGCCGCTAGGGGAAGCCAGTGAGCGTGATAATGCTTGACCGCCACGGTCAACCCCCGGAGGTCAGGTCAGTCCAATGTGAGCACGCACCATGGGTACGCTCGCCCGGTGCCAGCGGTTTGTTTAAGGATGAACGTGGCCCCCTGGTTGGACGACACCGGAACGGTTTCGATGATGGGGACACCGAGCGTGTTAGCGAATGTCTGATAATACTGGTCCCGCAGGGTGCCGGCCGCCAGTACGGGTGTTTGTACATGCAATTCCAGAATATCCCCGGATGCCATCGCCGCGAGGTCAACACGCAGCACCCGCGTTTTGTTGGTGCTGGGCGCCGCCAATGTGTGCGAGGTGCCGATTACTGCGGTTTGGGTGCCAGATGATTCGACCGCCGGGACGAGGCCCGTAGTAAGTATCGTCCACGGATATGCTTTGGCTGCGCCCGCGGTTTGTTTAAGGGTGACCGTCAAACCCTGGTTAGCGGTAACCGGGATGGTTTCAACGATCGGAACACCGGGCGCGTGGAAATAAGTCTGATATAACTGATCGCCCACTGCGCCAGCGGCGAGTACCGCTGACTTGAGGCGAACCTCAATCGTGTCACCGGCCACCATCGCACCGCGATCAATCCGCAGCAACCGGCACTGACTAGTGCTCGGCGTCGCCAGCGTATGCTCAGTACCTATGACTGTTGTTTGGGTGCTCGATGACTCGACGGTAAGGGTCATCAGCCGAATCCCGTCAGCGTGATGTTAGGCCGCGAGGCGGTGGAAATCGACGTGCACTGGTAACGCGCCGCGAGGCTAATGCCCGCAGGAATGTCCACGGGGAATAGCAGCGGTCTCCCGCAGTTGATCTCTTCATTCACGGACACAGAAAACGGCAGGTCCGGGATGATGACCCCGGGGGTGGCGCCCGTTCCAATGTCCAACAAGCCATCCCCCGCGGTCGCCGTCGTGGTGGGCGGTGAGCTGATGCCTACCAGCATCCAGCGAGCGGGGGCGGTGGTCGTGGCGATGGCTGTCCACGCCGATTTGGTGTTGATCGCGGTGGGTGCGGCGATCGCGGTTCCGGTGCTGGATGCGGTGACCGCCCCGTAGGTCACCGCCCGGTGCGCGGCCTCGATGCCCTGCCCCCCACCGAAAAGGCGGATGGCGAACGTGTTTGCTTTGCTGGCAACCGCGGAACGGACTCGCATTACCACGCGGCTACCGATAGGGATGTACAGCGGGAATGACCAGGATGCGAACGCTACCGATCCGCCGAACGCGATATCTTGGCTGATGGCGACCTCAGCTCCGGATGCTCCCCGACCTAGGTCTAGTAGTGCCTGAGTGTTGCTGGCCGCTACCGCCCATCCGGTTTTTCCCATAAACAGCTCGACACCGAAGACCGGAAACGTGACCCCCGCGTGCAGCTGTATCCAGTTTCCTACCGCGTTAACCGTGGCTGAGGCTGTCACAGTCGTCATAAGCGAAGTGGTCGGGACGTGTCCGCCCATGCCGTTGCATCCCGCATCGGACACAAACCAGGGCACTAGCTCGACCCCCACCCGGCCTGCAAATCGATGTCCTGAAAATCGAACCGGTAGCGGTACGGCCCGAGCATCTGCCCGATCCGAGCCTGCATCGCTTGACTATCGTTAGCGGAAAGTGAAGCCCATGCCGAGGTGAGTGTGGGGTCGGCAACCAGATCCACCACCCGGTCCACGAGAGTAGCGACAGGGGCGGCCACATAATTTCTCGCGGTGGTGTCCCAGATCAGTGAGGCGTCTGGTTCGTTACCTATTACTAAAACATCAGTACCGGACGGCAGAGGTAAATCCAGGGTGGTACCCAAAGAGAGCAGTTCACCCGTGGTCGTGTCATAGAGGGCGTACCAGAGGGTTTGCGGAACGGCAGTTATATTGTTGTAGGGGGTGATTTTTGCTTGGAGCGCGTAGCTGCGGCCTAAACGAGACAACTGAATCCCCCCCTGCACTGTTACTGTTGCGTGCGGTGGGCAACAGACCGTCCCCGATCAACATTCTTGCCAGAGCACCCATGTGTAACAATTGACGGCGACTGGGGCGGTGACCCGCACCCTCAAGAACTTGCTGACCGGGACTTGTGGTTCGTTGTCCAGTGGCCACTGGTAGCTGTATTGGTTGGTGGGCGCGATGAATTGTAAATCAAATTGCCGGGTGGCGGTGATGGTGCCTTCGGCGGTAGCGGTGTATCCGGTGGCTGTGGTGCCCAGTGTGACTAAAGATAGGGGAGCATTCGGGTCGTTGAACGCCTGCACCCCGGTGGAGGTGTGCGCGGTGACCGTGGCAGCCACGTCGGTTTGGAGTAGTTCACATCGGATGGGGGTAGCGGCGGCGCTGCCGTCGAAGCTGATGGACCATGCTTTGATGGTGAGCGGCCGGGTCGCTGGGGTGGCGATTTGCAGCATCGTTTTGATGGCGGAGCCGGTGGTGACCGGTGCGAACGCGGCGGTCGTGGGCATGGGGCCATTGCCGGCCCAGTACAGATCAGGCACCTTAGTCTACCCCATTACCGATAGTAAGATCGTCGGACGGCCTCTTGGGCAAAGAGTGTTCATTCGCCTGGGTCGAGGCCGGCGATCGCGCTGAACACATTCGTCGGGACAGTGGAATTAACGGTGAAATTGAGGTTGGTGTCCGTTTCCATCTTCTGCACCGTGCCGGTCGCGCCACCAACACCGTTACCAGGCCAAGGGATTGAGAACGTGGTGGTGCTCAACACCGTCACGACCCACGTACCGTTGGCGTTGGTGTTCACCGCGTGGTTGAGGACCTCCACCACATCACCGGAGGTGTATCCGTGTACTGGCGTGGTGATCACGATGGGGTTAGCGTTGGTCGATGACGTGATCGCAATTGGGGCGAACCACGACAGCGATAGCCCAGGGTCGGAGGCCACCGCCGCCACAAACGACGGTAGATACGAGTCCGGGTTAACGAGGATCCGGTTAGCTAGTCGTCGACGCTTCCACCAAGCGTTGACGCTTAGTGTGCCTTGCGGTTCGGTGGATACGTTCATCGCGGCCTTGACCATCGCCGCTCGGATCCGTGCCTGGAATGACGCGTCGTTCACGAGCTGCGCGCCTTGACCTAGCGTCAACGCCATCGAGAACTCTCCTCATGCGGGCTCGATTACCAGTAATAGGACCGTCGCACAGCCTCCTGAACCAACACCCTCGGAGGAGGTGGCGGAGGTACAGGCGGAACAGCGAACGTCACCGCGAACCAAGTGCCAGACCCCCCACCGAACGCGCCGGGGTTTTCGCTTGCGGCGTTGAGCTGGCGCGTTCCTACAGCCACACTTAGACCAAGCCCGTTCAGGGGATTAACAAGCCCGGCATAGTTCGTTGGGAGAGTCGCGGCGGTTGACCCCGCATACGATTCAGCGGCTATCCATAACGTGTCGAGTTGGCCGTAGCTCGGCGTGTACGAGGGTGGGTCACCACTACCTGTACCACTAGTCGCGAAAGTACCGATCTGTGGTGCAGTGACAGCCGATGCGGTAGTAATCCGGAGCATCACCCAAGCCCACGAAACGGTAGTAGCCGCAGTTAATGACGGTGGCGAATCACCAGTCTGATAATACCGGTACCCAGACTCCAACTTATTGGCGGTGCCACCGTTGTTGTTGAGCTGTGTCCAACCGGTCCAGCCTGTCGTTTGCCCAGCAGAAGTACCCGCAGCGGCAATCAACAGCAACAAATCGCCTTGGGTTACACCTGTGGGAAAAGTTATAGTGGTTATCGTTGCTGCGGTCGCTATACCGTTAGAGCTTGTGGCAACAGACGGAAACGCCATCTACATCACGCTTTGATTAAAGCTGGAAAAACCCATCGGTGATGAGGCGTCTTCAGGAATAGGCATGGGCCTCCTTTGGGTACCTCTGAAACGAGGGCGCCTCGCGTTTAGTGAGCAATAAATGCGGGTGGGGTTAGTGTGGCGGTGGGTGCTCTGAGTGTCGCGAATTGTGGTCGGCTGGTGGCGTTGGGGATGAGCGCGGCGCTGGTGGCGTGTGGTGGCCACGGCGCGGGGTACAGCCAACGGGTGGTGTCCGCTGCGGCGGCGGTGTCCGCGGTGGTGGCGGTGATCAGGACCTGGGTGATCGCGGTAGCGGCGTCGGTGGTGGGCGCGGGGTCGCCAAGGAGTCGGGTGATGCGACGGCCGGTGACGGTGGTGGTGTCGGTGACCGCCGCGGTGTCCGTAGCGGTTCGGGTCTTGACTGGCGCCCCGACGGGGGTGTCGGCTGCGGGTGCGGTGTCCAGCGCCAGGGACCGGAGCTGGGTCAGCGCCTGGGTTTCCGCGTCTAGGGCGAGAGCTGTGCCGGTGACCGGTCGGGCTGTGCTAACCCGGCGGGTCAACGCGTCGGCGGCGGGTGCGGTGTCGGTGGTCGCCCGGGGTTGGGCCGCTGCCCTAGTGACGACCCCGGTTGCTGGTGCGGTGTCGGTGGGGGCGCTGGACTGGGTGCCCGCGGTTGCGGGCGTGTCCACCGCGGTCGCGGTGTCCCCTCGGTTGCGGGTCAGGGTCAGCCCGCCGCGGAGTGCGGCGTCCGCGGCGGGCGCTGTGTCGGTCGTGACCGCAGACGCGCCCCGAACTGGGGTGGTCGTGTCGTTGACGGTGGCGGCGTCGGTTGCGGTGCGGGTGAATAGCTGAGCTGTTCGGGTGGTGAGGGCGGTGGCGGTGGCGGGGTCTGGGGTGCTGCGGACGCTGGTCGTGGCCCGGGTGGTGGTGTCGGTCCCGGCGGCAGCGTCGGTTGCGGCGCTGATCCGCGTCGTGGCTCGGGTGGCGGCGTCGCCGGCAGTAGCGGTGTCCGCGGTGGCCCGGGGCGTGGTGGCCAGGACCCGGGTGGTGGTGTCCGCTGCGGTCGCCGTATCGGTGGGCGCGGCACTCGCGACGTGACCTGAAGAAGCAGCGTCCCCCGCCGTCGCGACGTCGCCCGTGCTGCGCCCTAGGGCCACCGTGGCGCGCTGGGTTACGTCGGCGGGTAGGGCAGTGTCGGTGGCTGCCCGCGTCGCAGTGCGGGCTCGCGTGGGCAGGTCAGTGACGGTGGTTGCGTCCGCCGCGGCCCGGGTCCGGGTGGTGCCACCACGGGTGGCGGTGTCCGATGCGGTGGCAGCGTCCGCGGTGCCCCTGGCCCCCGCACCCGCGGCCCGACTCGTGGCGTCGAATGCCCCCGCGGTGTTGTCGGTAACCAGTCGGGTCTCGATCGGCGAGCGGGTTGCGGCGTCGGTGGCGGGTGCGGGGTCGCCACCGATCCGCGTGGAGGTTCTACCCCGAACAGCTACGTCAACAGCGGAAGACGACGCGTCGGTAACCACCCGGAGCTGCGCCGACACCCGGCTACCCGCATCGGTAACCGGTGCGAGATCACCGACCGCGCGGGCGCGGACCGATATCGGGCCGGCCACGTCGGCGCTGTGCGCGGTGTCGCTGATCGGCCGTGCCGCGATACCAGTACGAGAAGCTGCATCAGCGGCCGGTGCGATGTCGGCAGCGGCGCGGGGGTTTGTTTCAGCACCCCGAATGGCGGTGTCAGTAGCGGGCGCGGTGTCCGCGGTGGCGGTGCGCGTGGCGTGCCCAACGCTCACCGCATCAGCTGCGGTCGCGGTGTCTGTGCCGCCGCGGCCCAACCCGAGAGCGCTCCGTCCGGTACTGTCCGACGCCGACGCAAGGTTGGTACCGGCGCGACTGAAGGCGCTAACACCGCGGGCGGACACCTCGCCGGCGTTGGCGGTGTCGCTGGCCGCACCCGTAAGGCTTTGACCTGCGCGAACGGCCGCATCGGTCGCAGCAGCGGTGTCCGTAACGGCGCCGCGGGTGAGAACCAACCCGGCCCGGGTGACGGCATCCGCCACCGGGGCGGAATCAACGAGGCCGCGGGTTTTCCCGCTCGCGTCGCGAACAACCGCATCGGCTGCTGCGCTGGTGTCAACTGTTGACCGCGCCAGTAACAGCGTCGCCCTGACCGGGGTGTCCGCGGCGGGTGCGGAATCCGCGGTGCTACGGGTGATGCTTTGCGCTGACCGCGCGACACCATCAGACGCGGACGCTAGATCACCAACGGTTCGCGCTTTGGTTAACGCGCTGCCCGTGGCAACGTCGCTAGCCGAGCTCGTGTCACCTAATGCCCGGGCGAACAGCTGAGATGGGCGGGTAACAATGTCCGCGGCGGGGCTAGCGTCCGCTCTAGCCCGAGCCGTGGTGATAGTTCGGGCGCAGCTATCACTAGCGCTGGCCGAGTCGCCCAGCGTGCGTGACCAAGCCGCTGCGCCACGAGAAGTGCTATCAGTGGCCGCTGCCGCGTCGGCGGCGCCGCGAATGAACACCTGGCCAGCGCGCGAGCTTACGTCCGTGGCGGCAGCAGCGTCGGCGACGGCCCGGGAATGGGGCGCCGTCCGGCTGGTGCCATCGACCGCGGGGGACGTGTCGGTGGCACCACGAACCCACGCCGACCCGGATTTGGCCGCCGCGTCCGCGGCTGACGAGGTGTCCGTGGTGGCCCGCGACTGCACAGCAGCACGGGTCACGGAATCCGTGGCGCCGCCGCCGGAATCAGAAACAGCGCGTGTTTTCAGCGCCGCGCTGCTTACTGTCGCGTCCACTATGGGAGCCGTGTCCGCGGCGGCGCGGATCAGGGCTTGCGCGGTTTTCGACGAGGTGTCCGTGGCCGCAGCGGTGTCGGCGGCCACCCGGGTTTTGATTGCTGCGCTGGTGGTGACCGCATCGACCGCGCCCGCGGTGTCCACGGCGCCCCGGGTGGGGACAAAAGCGGCCCGAGGGGCCGCGTCAGTCGCCGCAGCGGTGTCCGCCGCAGCGCGCGTTAAAGCAGCCGACCCCGCCCCGGGAATCGGCCGAATCCAGCGAACCCGATCGGGGAAACCGCGCCCAAGCCTGGCCATCGCGACAGCCCCCCACCGAGCGGCTCAATACGTTATTGCCCGGCGGGGGATGCCCTCAAGAAACGGGCCGCTACAGAATGGGCTATTCAGTCCACGCGAGGCAGGCTGTGCACGCCACTATAGCCGGGGCCACGCATTGAATACCGATACCGCTGCCAGCCACCGCGGGGGTCACCACCTCTAAACCGAGGGGTATTTGGTAAACCATTCCCGAGGTGGGGGAGATGTACCAGCTGCGAAGCATGACACCCACGGTGGGTGCTGTTGTTGCATACACCCCCGGGCTTGCCGTGGTGGGCATATACGCGGTGCATAAACTGGCCGGGGAGTTGGTGTCGGTCGGCGTTGGCGCCTGGGTGATCGTGCCGCCCCCCACCGGAACCACCGTGGTCCGCACCACCCGAACAATTACCGGTACCGCCGTCGCGCTGGTGCCGTTGAACGTCACCGACAGCTCATTCAGGCCCATGCGCCGGGTGGTGCCAGTGGGGGTAACATCCAGCACCACCAAGGCAGTCGCCGCGCCCAGGTTAATACCTTCCGATATGGCAACATACTGGTCGGCCACAGCACCCTCTTATTCGCTAAAAGTTCGCGGCGCGTGCCACGGCCTGGGAGACAATCCGAAGTCTGATGGGAACACCACCTGACACCGGGGGTACGGCGAACGTCACCGCGAACCAGGTGCCAGAACCCCCACCGAACGCGCCGGGGTTTTCGCTCGCGGCATTGAGTTGGCGGGTTGCTATAGCCACGCTTAGACCAAGCCCGTTTATGGGATTAACAAGCCCGGCATAGCTCGTTGGGACGGTAGCCGCGGTTGACCCCGCATACGACTCCGCCGCTATCCATAGCGTGTCAAGCTGACCGTAACCCGGCGTATACGACGGTGGGTCACCACTACCTGTACCACTAGTCGCGAAAGTACCAATCTGCGGCGCCGTGGAGGCCGATGCGGCAGTGATCCGAAGCATTAACCAAGCCCAAGAGACAGTAGTGGCCGCGGTTAACGTCGGAGCGGTATCACCGGTTTGGTAATACCGGTACCCGGATTCCAGTTTGTTAGCAGTACCACCATTGTTGTTCAGCTGAGTCCAACCGGTCCAGCCTGTCGTTTGCCCAGCAGAAGTACCCGCGGCGGCGATTAACAGTAATAGATCCCCCTGCGTTACACCCGCAGGGAAGGTGGTGGTTACTGATGCCGCGGTTGTTGTGCTATTAGAGTTACTAGCAACGGTCGGAAACGCCCCGGGTGGGACGGCTATCGTTGCGGCATACCAGGTGCCACTGAAACCGGCAAAAGCGCCGGGGTCTTCCGTGGCGGTCGTGAGTTGCCGCGTTCCTATCCCCACGGTCGGCCCGACCGCCGCGGAAGACTGGACCAATCCCGTGTAGTTGGCGGGCGCGGCACTCGGAATCGCGTTACCGGTAGCTGACGCTATGGCTATCCATAACGTGGCGGCGCTTCCGTAGCTCGCGGTATACGACGGCGGGTCAGGCTGACCGCTCGCGGAGGTCGAGAATGTGCCCACCTCGGGCGCGGCGGTAGCACTTCCTCCGGTGATTCGTAGCATTAGCCACGCCCACCCCGTGGACGGTCCACCAATGGTTGGTGCGGTATCCCCGGCCTGATACCGGCGATAAGCAATCTCCGCTTTTCCACCGAGCGTGGTGTTCACGAGCTTGGTCCATCCGGTCCACCCGGTGGTGGTTCCCGGTGCCGCACCCGTCGCGATCACTAGGAGCAGTAAATCCCCAGCGGTGACACCCGTGGGAAATGTTGTCACCGCTGAGGTACCGGAGGTGACCGTGTTACTTGAACTGGTGGCAACAGTGGCGAAACTCACACGCCGTCCTTACATACTGACTGTTTCAGTAACGGTCAAAGCGTCGCCGGTGGCCGTCAACGTGGCGGTGGGTGAAATAAGCGTCAAAAACTGCGGACGACCAGTCGCGCCGGACAGGGTATTAAAAATACCCATCTTTCCAATAGTGCGCGCCCCAAAAGTCTGGTCAGTACCCGTGTACGTAAAAGTCGCCGCCAGCGAATAAGAGGCCACCGTGGTGGTGTGCGCGTAGGTGGCGAGTTTCCGTAAACAACCCGAGCTGGCCGCAGTAATTTCCGAAGTAAGGGTCGAGTCCGTGGCCAAGACGGTGGCCGTGTCAGTGCTGATCGCCATATACCAGTAGGGCGCCTGGCCAGGCACAATCATGAACACGGTGGTCGCGGTCGGCGTTGTCGCCGGGCCGGAACCGGGGGTGCCCAACGCATACCACTGATCCACCGTCAACTGAGACGTAGTATTCGCTGTGATAACCCCGTACGCCGCTGCTGCGGAAACGGTGACCACAATGTGCCCAATGTAGGCACTGGCCACGAACGGTGTGCCGGTGGCTGTTAATGTGGTGGCCGTGCTGGCGGTGGCTGTGCCAGTATACCCAGCAAGATCACCACCCATCGAGGCGGCTTGGGCGTCAGTCCCGCTATTGATCCGGATCTTGAACACCTTCTTCTATTTAGGGCACGAAAAAGCCCCGGACGATGATCCAATCCTGGGCGGTTCGCGCGGGAGTGACTTAAAGCCACCCAACGTTTAGGGTGGGTCGGAGGCAGCGACTAGGTAGCCAATTGCTGCCATAAGCCTTATTCGGTGAGTTCGCGGGCGTCGTCGGGTGCTTTATCTAAATCGGGTTCGCCGGCTGGGCAGTCGAAATGCCGGGCGAGCGCGGCTTCGAGTTCGGGGTCGTCGGACGCGACCCACGCGGGGGGTTCAGCGGCGAGCCGGGACCACAACCCGTCCCGGTGGGTGATGTTCCGCATCCGGTCCTCGTGGGGGTCCGTGTCGGGGATGTGGATGGTGGTGATCTGCTGACCGGGTACGGTGTTGCCGTCCGGGTCGAGCGCGGCGTGGTTACCGAGGCGGACAGTGGGCATAACACAACTCCTTTAGTGATGCGTTTCCTCGCGGTGCCGGCCGGTGGGTTCGTTGGGGGACAGTTGGTGTTTGAGCCGCAGGTCGAGGAGGCTGCTGCCCAGCCAGAGGCATTGGGTGAACCCGAAACACAGGAACGCGGCGACCCCGGCGACGGCTGGGGTGACGAGCAGCGCACCAGTTCCGAGGAGCACGTAGAGGGCGGCGGCGAACACGCGGCAGGCCACGGTGCGGACCAACCCGCGGCGCCGCACATCACCTGCCGTTTTGTTGCGTCGGATGCGGATGAGGGTCACGGTTTGCGCGGTCAACGCGACCGTGCTGATGACGAGGAAGGCGCCGGGTGCTGCGTCGAGGGCGAAACTCATCGGTCGGGGCCCCGCCTTCAGGCGTGGGGTTTATGACCGCGGGGCCTCGTCTTCGATGAGTTCCCCACCTTCGGTCATCGCGTCTTCGGCTGCCTGGGAGGCTTCGGCGTTCATCCGCATCCGGTTGGTGACCCGCAGTTCCTCGATTTGGCGGTGCGCGATGTCCAGGTCGGTGTGGAGTGTGGCGATGATCGCGGCCATGCGGGAGTTCTCGTCGTGCGCCCTGGTCAATTGTTCGGTGAACCGGGTGCGGTCCGTGCTGGCATCGCTTTCCGCTTTTTCGAGTCTCGTGTCGAGGGCTTTCACTTGCTCTTGAAGCATGGTCACCAGCGCCGCCGCGGCGGTGATTTGGGTGGCGTCGGAGGTGGTGTTGTTCATCCGCAGTTGGGATTTGCGGGTGAACAAGAAAATGAACAGGGGCACGGAGGCTGCGAATATGGCCACCATGGAGGTGGTGAGCGCACTGGGCAGGTCGACGGTCACGAACCGTGGGGGTCGAGCCGGTCACGGTCACGGCCGTCGGTGACCTGAATGTGGACACGCCCCAACAAGGAAGCGATGACACAAACATGCCCAGCGGCGGCGAGTAAACCCAACATCCCCAACCCGAGCAGGTCACCGACAACATAAATTCCGCTGCCTAGGGTGATGAGCACTAGCCCGACAACCTCGTAGAGAGGGTCGTTACGCCAAATCCCCCACAGTTTGGTCACGCTACCAACGGTCCACGCCGCCCCCAGGATACGAACGTCGGCGCCGCCGCCCACGTTGGTGAACGCGCGAGAAACGTCCTCACCGAGGATCATGGCGATGATTCCGATGGGGCCCAGGATGATGGGGGTGGTTAACCCGGCTTGGTGGTCAACCCAGGCGCGGATGAAACGCGGCACCCAGCCCCGGATCCTGCCGCCGGTGCTCAAAGGGTGTTCCCCGCGCATTGGTGCCCGTTGTGGCTGGTCACTAATTTGTCAACGACCTCAGTTAAGGAGTCCACTCTGGCTTGTTCGATCCCTAACGCTGTCCACAACACGCGGACCATTCCCGCGGTTTGGTCCGCACCTGACGGCTGCCGGGTAGTGCGGTTACCGTCTTTGTTGGCTATCGGGGAGTAGGTGCGGTAGGGGCCGAACCCGGATACTGTGACTTCGGATCGGCGGGGTTCAACCAACAGGGCGGGAAGGTCTTTGCGTACGGCTTTGACGAGCCACCACACGTCGATGTTTCCGGGACCGTCAGCGAAAATACGGAAACGACCCCCGGTGGGGTAGGTGGCGGAGAGGACGGGGGTGTCGATCACGTCTCGTACCGTGCGATCGGGTGGGGCTGTCGCGGTGAGATGCACCGACCGGTTCCCGGTTTCGGTGAGGGATTCGAAATAGGGGGGCAGCGCAACATCTACGAAACCGCCGGTGAGGGTCGCGGCACCCCAGTATTCAACCCCGTTATGCGGCGCCTCGGTGCAGGCGTGCACCAGCCAACGCTGCGAATCGGTGGGGTGGTCAACAACAAACCCTTTAGGACCGGCGGGTCCAACGGGGCCCACAGGACCAACAGGACCCTGCACCTGGGGGAACACATTCCCGAAGTGGTTTCCGTGACTATCCCCGAAGATGACCCCGTCTACCACATCGCCGTGATGGATACCCACAGTGTGACCATTGAAATAATACCAATCACCGGTTACTCCGACATCACCGTGGTGGGTGCCGAAGGTGGCCCCGTTCACATTATTTGCGGTGACGGAGTCCGCTTGCACGGCCCGATAGTTCGAGCCGGACTCGTCCATAACATGCAGCGTGCCTTCACGCATATTGAGGGCGACGTCGTGGCCTTGCGCGGCGAGTAGCGGGGTCGCCGATGTGGGATCGAGCGCGAGAATGTTCCCCGACGGGTCACGCAGCGCTGGCTGCCCGTGACTCACCGCCCGCGACAAATCCGCCTGGTTCTGCGCGAGCCGCTTGATGTGGTCCAGTGTGGACGTGTCAATTTCGGGGTGCGCGCCCATAGGTTCCCTTCTCCCCTATAGTGATTCTGTGCTGGCCAGGGACACCCACGGGCTGGCGTCACCCGAGACTTCGGTGATCCGCCGGGTGTACACGTCGGGAATGATGATCGGGTGCCGCCTAATATCGAGCAGCATGGAATCACCCACCCGATAGGAGCCGAGGCCGGGTTCACCGTCGGCGCGGGTTTTCACCGTCCATTTGTCAACGGGTAGCGTGTACCGCGCCAGTGAGGCCCGCGCGTAGGAGTCCAACGCGGCTGGGTCGGCCACCGAACTTTGGGAGGTGTCGACCTCTTCCAACGCGGGGAACCCTTGATCCACCAACTGGTTGTCCACCCACCAAGACATCAGTTTCTTCTCGTCTTGTCCCGAGCCGGGGACGAACAGCATGCTGGCCATTCGGGCGGCGTCAATGTCTTGGCTGATCAACGAATTGGAATCGTCGAAAACCCAGGGATCGCTGGTCGACCCAAGGTGCGGGTTGCCGATGTTGAGTTCCCACGCCACATACAGCCCGTCGCGCCCGGTTTGCAGATAGGGGTCCAAGCGAAAATCTGGGCCGTCTTCTAATGTGACGATGCTGTTGATCGCTTCGGTGGCTGTGACGGTGTCGAACCCTTGGAAGAATCGGGTGACCGATCCTTGGGTTGAGGGTGGGTTGCTGCACGTGATGGGCAGTTCCCGCCCGGTGCGCCACCACGTGGTTCCCGGGATTTGTGAGGTGGCCGAATCGATGATCTGTTTGACCATGTCGCCGGGGCTGGTGGGTCCCAGGCTTAACGACCCGGCGGGGTCCGTCAGGACGCGCTTATCGAAAATGCGGGCCAGCTCGGAGGCGCCGATATCGATTTTCGGGGTGTCCCCCGGGATGGTGCCCGGCAGGTAGGGGCCGGCGAACACGACAGCGTTGCCCCACACCAGGACCAGCGAGATCCGGTAGGGGCCGGTCAGGACTTCCCGGAGGGTGGCCCTCGGATCGATCGACCCGGTGGCCGCGATCTGGTCCAAGGCGTCTTCGATGACCAGGGATGCGCGTAGCTGCCCGACCGCGTTGATCGGGGTGTTCCATTGGATCGACTCGAAGGGTAGTTCCCACCCGATGCGCCCGGTGCGGGTGTCCGCCGCGTAAAGCCGGTACTGCGGGGTTTGCACCGGGTGGTAGACGCTGCCAGCGGGGGTGACCAAAGCCGGTCGGTAAGAGTCCGCGTTGGCAACAAGCCGGGATGAGACGACCAGGAGTACGAGGTCCGAACCGCCGCCTACCAAATATGGGCCGATGACAGTGAATTGCGCGGCAGCGCGCAGCGTAGCCGCTACCGCCGGAACAGTCCCACCGGAAGTTAATACGGTGATGCTGCGCAGATTCGCGGCCCCAGCCCAGGTGGTGAACAACGTACCCGCGAACCCCGACTGGGCGTTAAGTTGCGCACCAACCGGGATGAACCCGAACCCGACAATCCCCAGGCTTGAGGTCGCGGCCAATCCGCCGCCCGCCTTGGCGGGTGTTAACAACCCGGTGGTGACCAGTTGGGAATTCGCCAGCAGCGCGGTCGGGGGTGTCGTCAACCCGCTGAACAAAGACGTGGCGCTCAAGGTGGCCTGGGACACCGCGTAATACGTCAGCGCCGCGCCCAGATTAGAGCTGGTCACCAACGTTGCCGCGGCTACAGGTACCGCCGCGCCGGCAACAAGGTTGGATTGCCCCGCTAACGTGGCCGTCAGGAGCTGGGTAGGTGCCGACGCGGATATGTTCGATGTCGCCGCCAGCGTTGCTGCCCCGGCCGGAAGTGACGCCCCCACCGTCAATGACGATGCGGCAGCCAGCGTCGCCACACCGACCGCGGCGGCCGTGGGCAGAATCTCTAAAGCGGCGGTGTTGCTCTTGTCCGCGGTGGGCCACGTGCCACCGAACGACGGGGACGTGCCCACCGCAGCTGACGTGGTGGCGCTAGCCGAACGCCACGCCACAAGCCGTACCGTGTCAGTCGTGTCGTTATAGTCACCACTCGCGACAATGGTAGTAGCCGCATTAGGGGTCAGCGCCTCATTGATCGAACAGTTATCCGAGATCCCATAAACCCACGACCCGGTAACTGTCAGCGGGACAGTGAGCGCCCCATTAGTGGTGCCCGTCGCATCAACCCGTGTGTTAGAACCCGCGCCCGCCTGGCTACTAGCCGCGCCCGTAAGCACCCGAACGGCCAGCATCCGCCCGCCACCAAGATTGGTGAACGTCGCGGACACCGTCATCGCACCCGGCGCGGTAGTCAGATAACGCGTGAATATTTTGGCGACACCACGCGCGGCACTCGCTGTGCCCTGCGCATTAGGCCCCGCGGTCCACGTGCCCCCAACGGAGTCCGTGACCGAAGCATCCATGAGGCTGCCGCTGCCCCAACCACCAGCGACCAAAGCGACCAACAGTGACTGCGCGGGGGGCGTGAACGACGCGGTGGTACACGCCCCCGACGTGCCAGTAACCGGGACAGGCGCCGGGGTTGATGCGTCTTCGGCGATAGCCACCCGCCCGCCACCACCTCACCTCAACCAGTTACGGGCGGTGACACCTTCGCACGGGTGACAACGTCACATGTTTGCGTTGCTCCACGAGGCTTGACGCAAACACGCAGGTCAAACCAGACAATCGGCGCATACTAGGTGAAACTGGCGACGAGCGCCCCTATGGCAAAGCTAAGCGTGTCACCGGCGGCGGTTATACGGGGAGTAGTCAACGCTCCGAACCATTCCCGGCGCGGGGTGGCCCCGTTGTCGTAAACCTCGACACCTTGCACACCAGGTGAGCCAACGGCGGGCATCCCGGTGAAGTTGATCGCCGCGACGTTCGAGTTACTCAACGACGCAGCCGAGGCCATCGTGAACGCTTGCCGCGCGTAGGAGCCGCCAGTGACTTCGGTGCCGGCCGTGGTGGTTGTGCCCACGGTGCTGCTCAGAGCGAGCCGCATCCCGGAGGTGCCGCCCCCGCCGGTGAGGCTGGGTGCGGTGTAGGTGGCGACCCCGAAGCTCGCGTCTAGTAGCCGGTTGCCTTCGGTGGTGGTCAACGCTGCCATTTACTTGTCGTCCCTTCCCGGCGGGTCATGGCGCCGCTTTTCTTCCGCGTCTTTCTTCGCCTGGGCGTGCTGCAACAGGTGCAGCCGCAGCTGGTGCCCGGTGCGGCCTTCGGCGCCGTGGATCGCGACTTGGATGTCTTCCCACCCGGGCTGCTGGGAGATGACGTAGCAGTCGTGGTGCCAGTAGATGGGTGGGGCGTCCAGCGCACCGGTGATGAGTTTGGGGTGGTTGTCTCGTTGCCCGCAGGCGATGCAGGTCCGTTCCAGTGCCCCCACCCACGCGGGCACCAGCTCGTTGGGGGGAGGCTTTTCGATAGCGTCGGTCATTACAAAAGCTCCATTTCCCCGGTGATACTCAAAATTCCGGCCTGCGGGTAGTTACCCGAGATGTAGGGGATGCCGGTACCCGTGAATTGGGATGATGTCGACGCGACTTGGTAGTAGCCGAGACGGCAGTCGCTGGACGAGAACGGGTACTGCGGGTACATCAGGTTCCCGGATGCGAAGATGACCGCGTCGCCAACCCACCGGGTGGTGTTGGTGGCCACATACAGCCAGGTGTGCAGGTGGGTTTCTTGTTTGGCGAACGCCCCCGCGGGTAGGAGTGTGAATACCGCGCCCCATCCCATGTTGTAGGGGGAGTTGCCCCAGTCGAAGAAGTAGTTGAGTCGCAGTGTTTTACCGACGGTTTGGTAACGGGCCACGGTTACCGCGCCGGACCCGAGGCTGCAAATTTTGGTGAGGTCGACTGCGCTGCCCGGCCCGCTGGGCTGGTAGTAGAGGGACGGGGTGAAACTGGACCATCCGGTGAGCGACACGATAGGCACCCACGCCTGTGCGGTGCCCTCCCACCCTTCGTAGGCGAGGGTGGTGAGGTTGTACCGCATTTGCCCCGGGTAGCCGCCTTGGCGGGTGTCGATTGATGTTGCTGGGTAGATGCCGCCGCGGGCGGTGGCGTACACCCTGCGACCGGAGATGTCGCTGGTCAAGATTTGGGTGGTGGCTGCCCGGACAGTGACCGCGGCCAGCAGGAAATCGCCTTCGGTGAGCAGCCCGGTGGGTTCCGCCGGGGTTGATGAGGGGGTGCCCTGAAGGATGACGATGTCCGCGGTGCGTGTCGGGGCGGGGGTGTCCACGTCACCGTCGCGGATGCGGATCACCACGTAGTCGATGCGCGGGTTGGAGGCGTTAGCGGTGGCGAACGTGATCGGAACAGGTGAGGTGATCGCACCCAGGTACACGCCCCGGTAGGAGCGGGCGATCATGTAGTTGCCGAAGTTGACTTGGGCGCCCATGTTCGCGGTGGGGGTGTTCGCCGTGACCTGGCAGTCGGTGATGGTGCCGTTGCTGGTTTGGGTGGGGAAAATACCCGAGCCGAAACCGAACGAGCCGCCACCGGGCAGCCCCTGGCTTAACCCGCCGAGCGCGATCCGCCAGTCGTCGGTTGTGTTGCCTATCCCGTTAGTGACATCCTTGTGCACGGCGACGGGATCCGTCATTTGGGATAAATTGGAAATTGTCAAGCCCCCATCCTGGCCCCCTTGCGCTGGTTGCACACCAGGTGAGCCAATTGGACGTTATGTAGCGCGTGAACGCCGCCGCGAGTCAACGGAGTAATATGATCTAGTGTTGGACTTAGCGGGTGTGTGTACTTTACGCCTTTTTGTACAGGCTCCCCGCACAACTGGCAGATCCAGTTATCACGACGACACACGTCTATCCGAGAAAACGTAGCCATCTCGATACGATAACCCGTACGCCGTTTATACCCGTTGCGTCGTGTTAGTTCCTTAACAATATCATGATTGTCAGCACGGTAACGCGCCTCTCGTCGGAGAATCATCTCACGCCCAGGCCCTAGCCTACGCGCTTTCTGTGTACATGAATTGCTGCAAAACCTACGGTTACGCTGGACACCCGCGGGAAGCATTCGGTCACAGCCAGTGCGTTCACAACTCCGAGCGGTTGAAGAGTCCCCTCGCGCTCTGCGTTCACATCTTAAGCCGACGACATGATGTTTACATGCGCGTGAACAATAAATCTTGTCAGAACGATTAGGTATAAAACGCTTGCCGCAACGTGTATCCGCGCAAGCGCGCGGGGTATGTATAATCGCCACTGTCTGACCTGCCTCACAGGTTGGGCCACGCCCCCGGACGGTTGCGCCCGTCGCGGGGGTCCGTTTAATCTACGCAGCATACAGTAAATGATTAGTACCAAGCTGAGCGCACGGACGCGACGAGCACGGCGGTGGACAGCGCGGACGCTGTGATTTGGTAGGTCGCGATGTCCTGCGGGTCGATTTGTGGCCAGTCGCCGTTGCGGACGACTTGGGACCACACGTTGGTGGCCCCGTTGAGGAGGGCGCTGTGCCCTGGTTGGCCCCGTTGTGGGAATTCGTCGCAGTTGATGGTGAGTACGTCACCGGCGAGTAGGGACCCGATGAACAGCAGCGACCAGCCGGAGATGAGGTCGGTGATTCGCGGCTGGTCAACTGGTCCGGTGATCGAGATGTATGGCCCGACTGGGGCGGTGCCGTAGTTCGCGACTTGCGCCACCGCTGGTGAGCCGCTGACGCCGTAGTCCATGCCGTTGGTGAAGTCGACACCCCCGGTGTAGTCGACACCGTCGGTGCTGGGGGTGGGTAGTAGTGAGGTGCGGTCCATCCACGCGGCTGACCATTTGCGGGGGTCGGGTGCCACGAACTGGGCGCTGACCAGCAACGACTGCCATGTTCTTGGGGCGATCAGCAGCGCGTCGTCTAGTTCGACGAGCGCTGTTTGCGGGTCGAGGGGCGGGTCGCTGACACTGAGCTCATAAAGCCGGCCACCGTCGGAGCACCACGCGCCTAGTTGTTGTTCAACGAGGCGGATGGTGGGCGCGTCGGGGGCGGTGACCACGAACTCGATACCGATGATGCGGCTGTCCTGGTATGCCCTCGAGCGGAATGATCCGGCCCCGAACGGTTTCGCGGTCCGCGCGGTGCGGGGTTTGGGCCGCCCAGCCCAGCCGCTGAGTTTGGTGCACACCCATTCGACCCCGCCGCTATCGACTGGTTGCGGTCCGCCGATCACCCGCATCAGCAGCTGAACCCCGTCGAGGGTGACGGTGGATTGGGTGGTGACCGGCGCGAACATTGTCATGAGCGGAGGGCGAACGCTTGCCGGCGGTCAACCATGAGGGCGATGGATTCCTCGTTTTGGTCGGCCCGTGGGTAGATGTGGAACACCGACTGCTCCCTAGTCCGGTCACGGGACTGCTGGTACATCCACGACGGGTCCGGTCGGGGTGAGTTGGCCATTTCACCCGTGTAGGCCCGGTCGTAGCCGGGTGGCAGCGCGGTGGTGGTGGAGGGTCCGGCGGTGGTGCCGATACCGGTGCCCTGGTGCCGCGGCCACCACTGCCCTAATTGGGGGCTTTGCGGCGCTATGGTTTGCATCGCTGCGGTGAAGCTCGCTGCCTGCTGTTGCAGCAGGCCCGCCAACTGCTGGCCACCACCAGCCCCGGCCCCGGAGAGGGCTGGGGCGATGAACTGCGCGAACAGGCGCCGCAGCAGACCCCACAGGTTGAACCCGTCGAAGCCGTCGCCTCCTCTGCGACGCCCGCGGGGGCCGTAGTCCGGTGCGGGGGCATCCGGTTCGGTGGCGTAACCCAACGCCGCCCCCGAGTCGTCGGTGGCAAGGATCCTGCCCTGGGCCAGCCCCAGGATCGGGGCGAGCATTTTGAGCAGCGGCAACAATTTGCGGGGGATGAGCATTTGCCCCATCAGTTCAGCGGTCCGGGCTAGAATCGCTTGGGACATCGCTGACTGGTTGATGGGAATGAACGCTTCCATTCCTTGCAGCCGGTCACCGATGACGCGCCACGTGTTGGGGGGCACGATTTGCGCGATGCTCGACGACATTGGGGTGAGTTTCCCCCCGGCAGCCATTCCCACGACCCCACCGGCCGCCATAGGGGCCACGATCATTCCGCTGGCGCCGCCGGTGACCGCGTTGACCACAGCGGTCCAGGTGCGGCTGACGATCGATTCCAGGCTGGCGAGAATGCCCTGAATAACACCGGATGCGTTGTCTAGGGCACCGATCGTCGCGTTCCACGCCCTACCGACGTATTCACCGGCCTTGCTGATAACGGTTTGGATGACGCTGCTAGCACTGTCAGTGGCGCTGACCACAGCATCCCACGCCCGCCCAACCCACCCACCAACGGTGCTGATCACGGACTGGATGACGCTACTAGCGGTGTCGGTGGCGCTAACAACAGCGTCCCACGCCCGCCCGACCCACCCACCGACCGCGCCGATCACGGACTGGATGACACCACTCGCGGTGTCGATCGCGCCGACGACAGCGTTCCACGCCCGACCAGCCCATTCGCTGGCTTTGTTGATGACAGCCTGAATGGCTGCGGTGACGGCGGTGAACGCGGTGGTCGCGGCGCTCGCAATGCCGCTCCACAACGCAGCCGCACCCGCCGAAATACCAGCCCACAAACTGGAGAAGAACCCGCTGACAGCACCCCAAGCGGTGGTGATCCCCGTCCAGGCAGTGGACGCGGCGGCGGTGATCCCCGACCACGCCGCCGTAGCCCCCGACGAGATACCAGCCCACAAACCGGCGAAGAACCCTTGGACAGCGCCCCACGCCGCCGTGATCCCCGACCACGCCGCCGTAGCCGCCGCTTTAATGCCGGTCCACGTCGCGGACGCCGCTGCCGTTATCCCATCCCAGCCCTGTTTCAGCCCAGCAACGAACGTGTCCCAACCGGATTTGATGGCGGTCCACGTCGCGGAAGCTGCGGTCGACAACCCGGAACCGGCGTCCTTGAACCCCTGAACGAACTTGTCCCAACCGGCTTTGATTCCCTGCCACGCCCCGTCCGCGCCGGCTTTGATACCAGCCCAGGCGTCTTTGAATCCTTGCAGGAACATGTTGTCGGGGTTGATGGCCTTCCACATGTCCTTGAAGCCCTGGATAGTGAAATCCCAGTTTTTCCACACCAGCAGCGCGATACCGGCCAAAGCCAGCAGCGGTAGCGCGATCGCCGCCACCGGGGCTAGCGCGGCTAGGAATCCAGCGGCGATGCCTTCACCCGCGACGGCCCCTGCCACTCCTGCTTCCGCTCCCGCCACGGTCGCTGCTTCCTCCGCGACGGTCACAGCCAACCAGGCCGCCCGAAGCTTCCCGAGTAACCCGATCGCCGACCCGATGGTGGACACCATCCCAGCGGCGCCGGATACGAGTTTCGCGAACAGCCACGCATCGAAAAACGCCTGAATAATGGCGGTGGCACCGGGCACGTTGTCCATGACCCAGCGGATGACGCTGGTGACGTCATGCAGTGCTTGCAGGAAGTTAGGGCCGAACCCTTGGGCTGTCGCCAAGTCCTTGATGATCGCCACAAGGTCTTTGAACGCGCCCCACAGCTCCTTCACCGCAGCCATACCAGATTGGATCCACTGCGCTAACTGCCCGGTTTGCCGGGCATTAGACACAAACGCGGCAGCAGCTTGCGCGGCGGACGTGAAACTCGCCGCCAACCCGGGCAGAAACTGCGAGCCCACCCGGGCGACATCGGTGAAAATCTGCAAAATGGGTTGCACCGCGCCCGCCAGCGAATGCGCCGCGGTACCAATATTGTTGAAAATAGCCTGGTAATCCGCGATCGCTGCTTTCGAAGTGGCGAACTTCGCGAAGTTCAGGACAGCCTCATTGATCGCTGCCGCTACTTGGGTCAACCCGGACCGCAGCACCGGTAACACGGTGGTGCCCATGTTGAGCATGGCCGCACCGACACCCTGAAACAGTTGCTGCTGAACATCCATTTTCAGCGCATCAAACGCGGGTTTGAGCTGAATAATCGCCGACACAACCTGCTGAGCGGCTGGCGCCAAGTTCTTGAGGGACGCTGCGTAGTCATCAGCGGCTTTCGCTGCGCTCTTATGCGCGGCTGCTGCTGCTGTCACGGCCTGGGTGGCGGCCTGGTGCGCCGCGGCGGACCCACCCACCGCAGCCGCGACAGCCTTGTTAGCCGTCGCGTCCGCCTCGGTGGCTTTCGCGGCGGCATCCGCCGCGGTGCCCGCACCTTTCAGCGCCTCACTCATACCTTGGACACCGATGGCCACCGCGCCCAAACCGAGCCCAGCACCCAACGCGATAGCGGGAATCAAACCCAGCACACCGGTCAATTGAGCAGCGGACGCGATCGCAGGAACAAATGCCGCGCCCATGGCGACACCCATCAGCGAGCCCTTGCTGCCAACATCGGTGACCGCTGTCCCCAACGTTTTAAGGGCAGTCGTCGCCGAGTTGGTATCAACATTGACTTTGATATTCGGGGACCGGGCACCCAAAGCGGCTAACGCAGCCTCCAACTCAGCGATTTTCGCCATAGCCGCAGCGGTGTCAATGTTTACACTGACATGAGCGTCCCTCAACGCGTCCAAGCGGGCCTTGAGCTCATCAATCCGGGCCTCAGCCTCAGCGATATCCGCATCAACCTTAACGCTGGACGGCTGAGCCTTCAGCCGCTCCAAATCGGCCTCTAAACGAGTCAGCTCAGCCCGAGCAACAGCATCATCAAGCTCAATCCTCAGTTTAGCGGCCTGCGCCGCCGCCAACTCCGCCTTAAGAGCCGCTATCTTCTCACGGAACAACCCCGGATCAGCATCCACCCGGATCTTGGTGTCACCGATCGTCGCGGTCTCAGCGGCGACCTTCTCCTTAAAGCCGGCCATGTTCGGGGACACGTCAACTTCGGTGTCCCGAATGTTCGCGGTCTCAGCGTCGACCTTTTCCCGGAAACCCGCCATGTTCGGCGAGATGTCGACCTCAGCGTCGTTGAGGTCGGCGAGAGCCGCGCGGATCTTCTCGTGCAAACCCTCCAGCGAAGGCGTGACCTGAAGGAAGGCTCCCCTAAGCCTCGCCTACGTTGAAGCGAGCCATGGGCACCACCCCCTCACTGCCCGAAGGCGGTCAAAGGGGGTGGTGACTACGGTGACCCGTTGAGCGGTGGTTCGGTGAGCCGGGCTAGTTGTTGCTCGAGGTCACTCATGGCCTCATCGCGACGTTGCCGGTGGACGCGTTGCACCGCGGTTTCGGGGCGGGGTTGGGGCCGGAATTCCGGGACCCGGCCTCCTTGGGGGGTGTTGACGAGGATAATGGTGCGAACGACCATGGCGAGCCCGTCGAGCAGCGATGCCCGCAGCTCGGCCATTTGGTCCCAATGTGACAGTGGTATCGACGCTGTGGTTCCGCGTTGTTCTGGGTCGTCTTCGTCGTCGAGTACGGCGGCGGCGGTTTCGTCGTCGTCAACGATGGCTAGTTTGTAGGCGGAATCCCAGGGTAGTCGTTCGGCTAGCGTCAGTAGTTTCCGCCAGGAGTACCGGCCCCGGAAAAAGTCCAGTAGATCGATCCCGAGGCGGGCGTGGAAATCGTATTCGAGGTGCTCGCCGTAGCGCTCTATAAGCGAGACGAGCGCCGCAGGTTTCCCAGGTCGTCGTCCTCACCGTCGTAGTCGGGGTCGAACGGGTTCCGTTTCCATAACCCGAATTCGACCATCACATCACCGAGCATCCGCTGCAACGCCCCCGCGGGGGCGTCGATGGCCGCGTCAAGCAGTTTACGGCCTTGCTCGGCCCCCATGAGTGCTAAAACGAACTGGTCGTCGTCGGAGCGCCGGGCTTTGTTGACGAGGTCGATGGTCCGTTTGGAGGGGAACGGGATGGTCAGGATTTCCCCGTCGGGCATTTCCAGCTCGACGGGTTCCCGGGCGGCTTCTTTGGTGTAGGTGTCCCAGCGGCTCGCGAGACGTTTAGCCATCAGCCGCCGTCCCCTAATCCTGGTGGTTTGTCGGTGGCCCTGGTGGGTTCCGGTTCGGGGGCATGTTCAGCGCGGGCCTCAGCGGGGGCCTCAGCGGGGGCGTCTGGGGCGATGCGGTATCCGTGACCGAACCGTAGATCGTTCGCCTCGACGGGGGTGGCGGCCTCGTATTCGGTGCCGTCGGGGGCGATGAGCCGGATCATGCGGGATCCCCCTTTCTCAGGAGGTGGTGACGGTGACAACGTTGGATGGGGTCGCCGAGGGGCCGATGGTGTTGACGGCGAACACCTCGAAGTCGTAGCTGGTCGCGGTGGTCAACCCGGTGATGGTGGTGCTGTTCGTGGTGGGGGTGCCACCAGCGCCGGACAGGACCGCGGTGAAAGAACCGGACCCGGCGGGGGTGCGCTTCGACACGGTGTAGCTGGTGGCCCCAGCGGTGGCGTTCCACGACAACACCACCGTGGTCGTTGTCTTCGCCCCGAGCGTAAGACCGGTGGGGGCGACGGGCACCACGATCGGCGGGAACCCCATGGCTGGTAGCGCGGCCTGAAGCCCAGGGCCGCCCCACAGTTCGGACACCGCGTAACCCAGGGCGTCGTCCACGGTGGCTGTGAATGTCACATCCACCTGAATTTCCGTGGTTTCCGACCACGACTGGGCGTTGACGTCGGACACCAAAACGCGGGGCAGGAACCGGGCGTAGTAGTACGTGGATGTTCCCGCGCCGTCCTGCGCCAAGGCCAGCAGCCGGAAGTATGTGGTGGACGGTGTGGTGGGTCTCCGGAAGTAGACCTCCCCGGTGACCGGGGTGGGTACCACGGTGGATAGGTCAGCGTTGAGGGCCAGCTGCAACGTCATCAGCTTCGACTCTTGCAGTGTGACCTTCACCGACATCACATCGGAGGTGATGTCGCGGCGGACCGCGTCGGACACGCCGTGGCTGAACACCTCATCGTTTTTGATGTCCCGGTTCCACACCAGGCCATGATCCTTGGTGTGTCGCCCGAGGGAAACGTAGGCGGGGTCAATCGCGTTCAGCGTCGGGGACGCACCGGAAGTGATCGACGTGATCTCCGGGGCGGTCGACGGCCCCAGCATGATCACCGCGTCCTGCGCCTTGCGGATCAGGCCCGAGTTACGAGTAATGGCGGACAGTGGCATGACAAACGACCCCTTTCACGGGGTTGGGCTGCAAAACCGGACATCCCCGAAATTTGGGGTGGGGAAAAAATGACCTAGAAGGGGCGGCGCAAATCCACGCGGTACTCGGCGACAATGAACCGGATATCGGGGTTCGGGTAAGGGATTTGTTTACCCGAAGAAATCGTTTCGGTGTAGTCGATCAAAACGTCGGTGACGAAATCCCCACTCACTGCGGTGCCGCAGGCAGCGAGAATGACCTGCTGCACATCCCGGTACAGCGACCACGCCTGCGGCCTGGTCGACCCGAATGTGCTGACCTGAATGATGGCGTGGTCCGTGACCCCGTCATCGGGCCCGCCGATACGCTGAACCAGAATGTAAGGCGGGACCAGGTTCTCGTCGGTGTGGGTGACCGTGGTCCCCGGCGCGGCAACCGGTTTAAGCAAATCCATCATCACCAGCTCCGCATCGGGGTACGGGGCCAGAACAGTCATTAGGCCCCCGATGCTCTGCGGAGCACGTGCTGGCCCCGACCGTGGGTATGCGCGTTGCCGAACTCAACAGCGGCGCTGTACGGGACTGATGCGATGACATCAGCCGCGACCCGCCCATCCCAGCCGCGGCCAGCCTCAACGTGGATGCTGGCCTTGTACCGCCCAGTGCGGACCGGGGCGATAGCCCTAGCTACGTCAGCGATCCGCTCAGCCTCAACACGCACCGCGGCGCTCAGGTCACCACTGGACCGCAACCAGGCCCCCGTCTCGGCGATGTTCGCCCGATACGTCGCCACCAACCCTACCCCCCTCTCGTTTAGCCCGAGAAGTACCGCAAGGGGACCTGCATACCCGGCAGCCACCCGGTGAACGGGGACTGGAACTCGGTGGGCAACCCCCACACCCGCCACACCGTGCCATCATCAAGAGTGATCGTGTCCGAGTTACGGATATCGGACCCGGAAGGTGCGAACAGAATGGTGCGGGACACCACAATGTCGTGCTCGTAGGTTTCCAACTCGAAAGTGGACCGGGTTTTCGACGCGAGACTGATCGCGCATCCCGGTAACCGGTACGAGCTGACAATCGTGTAATCCCCGTTACGGTCCGCTGCGCGATGATTCACCGTCACCGTGATCGAATGGAGGAAAAACACTCACCCACCCCGCAGTTCCAGCGAGGACATCGGAGCGGGCTGATAGGCGGCCAGGATGCTTTTCTCGGCGCTCGTCAGCGCCATCGGGCCCTGCACGGCGATGTCCGACAACCGGTACCCGTAGTCACCGACGTTTTCCGAGACGACACCACCCATGCTGGGGGCGGTGATGAGGCGGGTCACCACGGAGCACACCACGGCCACCACATCTTCGGGGATTTCGGTGTAGCCGTGGGTGTAGGTCACCGCGAACATGGGTGTTTGCCACGCCAGGGTGTCGGTCATCTCCTCCGGCATGTTGATGACGTAGTTCCCGGAGGTGAGTAGCCATATTTCGTTGGACCCGTCCCAGAACCATGCGGGGAACGGCGCCGGGTCGCCGTCCCGCTGCAACCAGACCCGCACGTCGTCAACCGAAATAACCGGCTGGTTGGGTAAACGCAGCCGGGATCCCACCGGGCGGATGTTCGCGGTGGATTGGGTGGCGGTGAATGTTTGTTTCGTGAACCGGCGGACCGCTGCGGATGCGTCCGCGAGTAGCGCGGTGACCCGGATGGGTTCCACGGAGATCGTTGATGGCAGCCGGTTGGTGACGTCCCGTACTTGCGCGAGCGGAGGCAACCCCACCAGCCACCCCCTCAATCAAGGTTGTTTTCAGACCGTGGTCAGGCGGCGGGATGTGGGGACCAGGGATTCAGCCGCCGCGACCCACCGCTCGAGGTCGGTGTCGGTGTCCAACCGGTCCGCGATGCCTCTGGCCCGGGTCGACGCGGCCAGCCACTCCCGGGGGGTGGTGAGCCGCTGCAACGCTGCTACCCACGCCGACAGATCATCCCGGTCGCAGAACGTGCCCCCATCGCCCAACGCCTCCACCAAACCCGCAGTGGGATGCGCAATGGTGGGGATACCGGAACACGCCGCCTCAACCCCAGCCCGGCCGTAGCTTTCGTACGAGCTGGGCATCAACAGGATCCGGGTGCGGGCATACACCTTACGGGGCATGTCATGCGCCGCCACATGTGGAATGATCTCAACATTCGGCAGGCCATAACGGATGTCCTGCGTGCCGTAGGCGCCCCGCACACCCAGAAACTTCAGCCGAGGGAACCGGGCCGCCAACGCGTAAAACACGTCAGAACCCTTCTCCTCAAACAAGTTAACCAACGTGACATGCCCTGTGGCGGCCGACGGGGGCTTCACCCGGTACCGGTCCCGAACGATCGGCGGGTGCACCACAATCCCCCGCGGTGGGGTGTCGTTGTGGTGTGTTCGCCACCACAACTCAGCATCGGCGCGCATCCACTCCGTGTTATAAACCGCGAGCCTGCAACCCCACCGCAGGTCAGCGAAACTCTTCGAATGCCCATTGTGCACGATAACGGCGACCGGGATTTTGTGCATGTCACCCAAGATGCTCGCCCGTAGCGTGTTCTCCAGGTAGGTAACAATCAAATCTGGTGGATGCTCTGACTCAACCCAACGTATCGGATCGTACTGATCCTGATAGGGAAATACTGTCACGCCTTCATAGGTGTACGGTCCGGTGGCGAACATCGGGTGCGGCGTTGACAATTGCACCGAACACTGATGCCCGCTGGCCACCAACGCTTTCAGCAACTCACTAGACATGACCTCCGCGCCGGCACAGTGATGCGGCAACCAGAGGTGCGCGCAGCACAGGACCCGCACGTGTGGCCCCCTTGATCCAACCCTAGATCACCCCGTAGAGGGGAGTGGCTCACCTGGGTGAAACGTGGCCCAGTAACGACACCTCTTATTGCAGTAAGTAGCCCCACGGCGGCGGCCTGGTGCTATCTCTGTACCGCACGCAGGGCAGTGCCTGTAGGCAGGATCACCAGGGTAGTTCGGGTTATTTCGTTTGTAAATGTAGCACGACCTACAGCAGCCCTTTACTTGGATAAGGGCCGACTTGCCGCACAATGCACAAGGTAACCGTTCGCTAGAAACCGGGGGGACATCGTTCATTTTAATGAAATTTTCGATGTTCCGCCGAGACCCACGACTGCGCGAACCAGCGCGCCATTCAACAAGCAGTAACGCATGCTTGGACACGTTGCATGTGGCGCAAGCTGGCAGGATGTTACCTATCCCACCTCGACCACCCCGAGAAACCGGCACCACATGGTCAATATGTAGTTTGTTCGGCCGATCCCCACAATAGGCGCAACACCCACCGTAGCGATTCACGAGACGACGCCAGTCGCGTTCTAGTACCGCGACAGTGAAAGGGTTGTCTCTCACTAGCCTACGTCGATTACGGCCCCATAGACGCATATACAACCTGTTGTTTTCGCGCCACACACGCTGCCCCTGGCGTTGACTACACTCCTTTGAGCAGTATTTCCAACGCACAAAGTCGCCAGGCGTGAAAACTGAGTCGCACTCCTGGCACATAACTTTATCGGGCAACGCCGAGCGACCCATAGTCGCGCGGGAGTAGCACAAGCTGCCACAATATTTTACATCAATTCGGCGATGATCCAGTGACTTCTTGCACCCGATATAGTTGCATTGACGACCGGCTTTCGGTGGACGCTTTCGGCCAGCATTACCGCCGCCGACTGCCCACGACTTGCATCTGTCTGAACAGTATTTCCGTTTACGGTCCGATTCAGCTGGAATTATCGTGTCACACGCCAAGCAAACACGATCACCAACTGGCAACCGCTTTACCTCAGGTGGGTGTTCCCGATACCAGTGAAGGCAAGCGGAAGAACAGAATCTTCGTTTCCAGTTTGCTTCCGCTGGTATCGCGGCGTCACACGCCAAGCATGCCCGCCCTGCCTGATTGATTCCATCTCGTTTACGCCGAAGTTCAACGAGTTCAACGGCACATGCTTCACATAACTGACGGTGAGCGCGGCGCTGTTGATCGCGCCTTACAATAAACTCACTAAGCGGCTTACACTCATTACACCTAGTGCAAACGTTGGTACGCTGGGACATGTTGGACCTGCACTCTCAGGTTCGACATGTCCCAGCGGGCTGGCCTAATCGCTTGCCGGGGCCTTACTCCGTCGATCTGGACCACTAGCTGGAAGCGCTACCCGCAGTAAGCACTCCGAAAGGAAATCGCGTGGCCGAGTTAGCGTTCAACGCGGTCACCGGGTTCACCGTCGCGAACGCTAACCTCATGACCACACGCATGATGCTGCCGTCCATCTGGACCGCGTTGTAAATAATTTTGCCGTCAGCATCATTGATGGTGCCCTGATCAAAGATCTTAAAGGTGATATCTTGCCGGGTGCCGATAATGGCCTTGGACCAGTCCCCGACGAGCAGGTCCGCGACGCTGGGATCCCACGCGCCGTTCGCGACCTCGGTCATGGGGTAGCCGTACAGGCTGCCACCGCGACCGTTTTGCAGGTCAGGCTCATAAATGGGGTCACCGGAACCGGTGGACCGGATCCGCAGCAGACGCCACTTGAACCCGGGCCTAATCAACCATCCGTTGATGTTGGTGTAGCCGTCGAGGGCTACTTTCTCCGCGAGAAGCGCCACACTGGCCGGGACATCAGCAGTCGTGTCAGCGACCGTGTTCCCCGCGGCGATAGCAGCTGGGATAAGAGCCTGGGACCACGTAGCTGGCTTGTTCACACCGAACAGGCAGGCTTGGTCGATGGCTTTGCCGAGGGCTTCAACGAGACGGGGGCGGACTTCATCCCACAACGGGACACTGGTGTCCGCCATGTACGCGTCGGGAATCGGCACGAGAGCGGCCAGTTCCTCAACCACCAGCGAAACGTTCTTCCACTCAAGGTTCGTGGATTGCTTGAGACCGGAATCCCCAGACACGAAATAGGCTTGGGGTAGGACGTCGAGCACGGCGAGCCGCTGGGTGCGGGTGGACATGGGCACGCTGCGCGCCATGTTCAGCACCGCGGATTGGGTGGGGAGTTCCTGGATGATGTCCTCGGACAACGGTTCCGGGACGAGGGGGTCGGTGGTGGGCGGTGTCGCCCTGGTGATTCCCGTGTTGTAGGTAGGCACGAGGCCCGTCTCCTGTCTTTATGGCGCAGCTAGGAGCCGGGCTTGGGCCTGGCTGCTGCTGGGGTTAGTGCCCGTACCCGGCGAGCCCGCGGAGCAGCTCATCGCGTGATTGCTGCGCGGGGGTGTGGGGTCGGGTGCCTTGTTTGAGGTCCGCTGGTTTGGGCTCTGGGGTTTTGATGTCTTTGGCGAGTTCTTTGGCTTGCTCCAGCGCTTCCGCCTCATCCGCGGCGGTGATGTATTTCATGTATTTCGGGGGCAGCCCAGCGGCTTCCGCCGCGCCGCGCCGGATCTCGGCTACCCGGAAACCCTGTAATTCGACTTGCGCGGAAGCCAGCTGGTCGTTGAGTTTCTCAACTTCGCTTTTTTGGGCGTCTTGCATCTTGTCGAACTCGGTGGCCTTCTTTTTGAGCCCGTCGTAGTCAGCGAACTTTTTGCGTTCCCTGGCCAGCCGGTCGGTGAGGAGCCGGTCAACGTCGGCCTGGGTGAATGTTTTGTTGTCGTCTTTGCGGTCCGGTTCCCTCGGCTGGTCCTGGTTGGTGTCGTCGCGCTGGGCGCGCGGGTCACTGTCCTGGTCGTTTTGCTGGGGTTCCGTGGTTCCGCCCTCGTTTTCGGGGGCGTCGTCGTCTGCCATGTGGTTCTCCGTAAGCCCGTCGGCATTGCTCCGGCCTTCAGCGCGGCCGTGGCGCGTCAACCCGCCTATTTGCGGGGCGTCTTCAGTGAGGGGTCAGGAACGCAGGGTGCCGTCCGGTCGCCAGTTCGCGGGTATCTTCCCGAGTTGATTCATGGCCCTGGCACGCTTATAGACGTGCTTTCGTTCCACCGGGGTCCTGGCAAGGTTGATGGCCGAGTCCAGGTCGGAGCTGTCAGCGATGGGGAACCGTGGCGGGCCGCCGTCCTTGCCGGGCAGCGCCTTACCCTGCTTCAGCAACTGACGTCGCGCCTCAGCGTTGTGGTTACCCACGATTAGCCTCCCGGGATCTCGCTGGGGCCGGTCCAATGCTGATCCCGCACAGCCAGGACAGGACCGAGTTCCCCATGGTTGTGCGTGACGAGTATTTTGTGGTAATCAATAGGCCCGCTGGTGCCACCGGCCGACACGTACTTGTCACCTAAGTCCCGAGCTATCACAGCGTGCAACTCTTCAGCGGGCACTTCATCTGGGCGAGCACCACCGAAGAGGGGTTCCACGGCACAATCACAATTATTGTGGATAGGAAGCAGGTCACCACGGCTGTACCGCCGGGTTGACGCTAAAACACACAGCGCGCAAGAATGCGGACCAGTAAGAACGCGGCGATAACCAGTAACGCGTCGATCATTCCGCATCACCTCTCGGGCAGTGTGCGTTTTGGCCAGCTGCAAATCGGTGGCCGCGATGCTCTGCGCCCGCCGCCCACCAGCAGCCACCGCCACATCAAACGGTTTACCGCGGGACAGATCGGTCCACACCTGAACGTAGGGCCGCCGATACACCTCGGTCGGGGCGACGCCACGCAGCCCGCTCAACGCATCCTGAGAGATGCCCACGGGGGCGGTGCTGCCCCCACCGGCAGCGGCTATCACCTGCGCAAGATAAGCGCTGGTCACACCCGCCATGACCTGCTGGGCAGCCAACACAGTGGGCACCACCGACAAAACGAACGCCTCAGCCGCGGCATCCCGATAATCACCCTGAGCGGCGTACATCATGGCCACAAAACCCAGCAGCCGGGACCTCAACGCGGTGGTAGCCGCGAAATAGGCGGCGGTCATGGCCGCTGTGCTGGCGTCCTGGGGTTGCGGCGGCGGATTGGGAGGGGCGGTCACGGCTGCGAACTAATGGCAGGACCAGACGGTCGCACCCTTTCAGCGGCAGCGCTACCAGCGGGCAGCCCCATAGCCCGAGCGACCGCCTGGGCGGGAACCGCGGCACCACCAGGGGCACCAGCCGGCTTAGGCGCATTGAACGGCGCCGCCGGTGGAGACAGAATCGAGTTCAGCATGGCGTCCGATGCCCGTTCCGACTGCATCCGATCAATCTGGCTGGGCGTGAACGGTAACAAACTCATCCGGGTACGCCACGGAACCCCCGCAGTGACCAGCTGCACATTCGCCGCTGCCATCTCCATCAACGTCCGGAACTGGGGGTCCTGCCAGATCACTTCGCAATCATCGGGGACGGTTTTGCCTTGCACCATCCCCGCGAGCTGATACACGGTCTCCCACGATTCCCCGAATTCGGCGCTGCGTTCGGTGACCTTGCTGGTCAGGCCGGTTTCGGCGGCGGCCAAGGCGTCGCCGCTGTTGTGTGTTGCGATAAATGCATCGGTCACGCAGAACAGATGCGATGGGCCTGTTACAGTGATGCACCGCACCGGCACAGAATCAACCGGGTCGCATGACACGATGAACCGTTGGAATACCTTCTGCTGCCCTGAGCTACTGAACTCAGTGTTCTGGAGTGCCGCTTTGCGCGCCAACCGGAACACTGGGTCGCGGGCCGACCATACCAAACGCCAACGATCCCCCGCGATTCCCTTGCTTTTTGACGTGAACCGGCCCTTTCGCAACATCACCTTGTGTCCAAGGGACTGAATCAAGCGCGCGGCGTCTGTAGATAGCCGCTCATCATGGAAGCCTAGCTCCATTCCACCCTGGCCACGTTTCACGGTGCCATCGGTGTCCATCAACCCTTGCAGCAACGCAAGCCGCTGCTTAAATGATCCGTGGAAGTACTCCTCGGGAATGTGCTTATTCTTCCACAATCCTGCAAGTTTAAGCCGCGCCACGAATGACCGGTTGGACCTAGCCGGAAGTTGGCTCGGACGCCCATGATACTTGTCCAGCTGCCGAACGCGATCACACTCCATGCAATGCCTGCTGATCGTGTGAGTACCCTTTGGCTGTCCCCGATCGTGCCCATAAGGACACAGATCCGGGTCATGCCGGATACAGATATGCATACAGTTCCGGTGTTCGTGATCAGTGTAGGGGCGTACATCCACACGCTCACCACAGTCACGTAAGTGCGTGGCCATCTCCGCAGCGTCATCAACATGTGATGTGATCAGGCCGTTCACTCGGTCACCGTCACCGAGCCACACACCTAGTACATAGGGATGGATCAAGTACTCACGTTCCGGGCCATCGGGTGGTCCGGCCACCTCGATGAAGTGGTTGTTCGTGCCCATGCTTGTGCGCAGCGACGCAGCTATCTGCTCCGTCGTCACCGTGGAGGTTTCCCGGAAAGCGCCTCGCAACTGTTTGCCCGTGTATCCAGTACCTCTGGTCGGCCGCCAGTACGGCCGTTGCGGATCACTGAAGTGGGTAGTTGTCCACAAGTGCGCTCCGTCAGCAACCACTGACGTACCGTCAGAGAAGACGACTCTGTAGCAATCCCGATCGACGAAAATCGGAGAGATCGCTGTGACTTTCTGAACAGTGCCCGTCTCATCGAACACCGCATCACCGATGGACACATCACCCATGGTGGTGCGCCCATCGGGGGTAGGAATGACCGTGTCGAGAGCTAGGGGAGCGTTGATAATTGATCCTAGCAGGTAGTGCGGCGGGGTGCGGGTGATAGCCGCTAGATGCTGCACATCGGCCTCGACCGCTTTCAGCACCGACGTCAGGTCGGCGGGTTGGAATTCCCCGAATTTCGCGGCGTCATCAGCCACGTTCCACAACAAATCAGCACCCGGGTCGAAACCCCCGGCGGGGTTACCGTTCTCATCCGTGAGATCCACGCCGGTGGCCCACCGTTGCCGATACGCTTGCATCGTGGAAATCACCATCCGGTCCAACACTTCAGTGTTGATCCGGTCCTGCACCGGTAGTACGTCCTCGAATTCGCCTAACGTGTTCCCACCAAGGTCGGGGCAGCACATGAAGGGAACAACGGGGACCTCGCCGAGGGTGTTGACGGCGTACCCGTCGGGGTAGTCGTCGCTGACGTCTGGTTCCCACGCGGCTTGGGTCCACATGTTGGTGGGGGGCTGTTTTTGGGTGCGGCCCCGGTAGTAGTGGATCGAGTCGGGTAGGTACAGCACGGCTTGCTGGCGGCTGTTGATGTCGTCCCACCACGTTTTGAGCGCGGCGAGCCGTTTCCGCCGGTTGGTGGGGGAGCTTTCGTGGATGACCTGCCGCGGGTCTTCACCTGTGACCAGCGGCTGCCCGGGGTGGTCCGGGTCTTCCCCGACGATGACGTACGCGCGGGACATGACGATCGCAGCCCTGTGTACGAGCCCGGAGTCGGCGTCGAGATGGTTGGACTGCCACCATCCCCAGGCTTGTTTGTCGAGGGTTTCGGAGCCGTCACCCCCGGTGCGGAACCCGGTGACTTTGAGGCGTTCCACCACGGACTCGGCGACCAGTTTGCAGAAGTTCGTTTTGCTCTGCTTCTGGAATTTGCGGTACGCCTCCCGCATCTTCATATTCCCGAAGGGCAGGGGGTGGTTACCGCGCCAGTAGTCGTCGAGGCGGTCCATGCGGGGGATGTCCCCGCCGAGGCGGGCCCCGAGGCGCAGTAGCCACCAGTCGGGGCTGTTGGGGGTTTTCGCGTCAGGCAGCACGCACACCCCCTCGGCTGTGCCACCAGGGCACGAGTTGTGCTAGTGTTGTGTCATGAACGAACACCTGTTGACAAGCAGCCAGCTCGTTGCCCGGTTCCGAGCCATCCGGCGCAAACGTGGCATGTCCGCGCAGGATGTCGCTAACGCCACCGGCATCCCCAGGCATGTCATAGCAAGTCTTGAAACAGGGCGAAGGGCCACGCTCACCATCGATGAAGCGAAGGCCATAGCCGACGCACTCAACGCGGACCTCATCGCCTGCCTACAACCCGACCCGATCGAAGTGATCCCAGCAGTAACCGCTTAACAACAATTGCAGAACGGAATAATCATGCGTATGTCAGTGGGCGTCGGCCTGCTCCGCTTCTACAGCAACGGCCGCAGAATGTCCCCCGAAGGCCGAGGACTCCTCCTGCTACTGTTCATCACACTGATGACCATACTCATCGCCATCAAATTCTGGTACGTGTCACTACCCCTCATAGCGATCGGGATACTGACCTGGAAACTGTACCCAGCCGCCCGTAAACAACAGGCGGCCAGCAAGACGACGGACAAACCCGGCAACCAGGCGTCAGTCAGCAACCGCCGCTAGAAACGCACCAACCTCTTGGACTTGCGCGGCTGGACGGTCACACCGGCCGCCACCGCGTCAGCCCGAGCCTCATACGCCAACACCGCAGCCATCGCCGCGTCAATCTTCCGGGAACTCGACGGGTTCTCCTTACTGATCAGGACCCCTGAACGCGTCACCCGACGGTGAGCGTTAAGGACATGCCGAGTGAGCACCGAACCACCGTCATGCCGAAGCGTCCCAGCTGCAGCAGCTTCCCGGAAACGCTCAAGAGCAGTCACCATGCTTCTCACCCGGTTCGTCCACCACTCCAAAGGGCGTTCCCTCGTGGCATGCACCCGCATCCGGGAACCGAACTCCGCCGACCAACGATCAAGGTAATCCTGCCAATGCGCGGGATCGGCGTAAAACCCAACCACCTGGAACCGGTCCATCGCCCCAGCGACCGCCGCGTCCACCGCAACCCGGTCAACCTGCCATTCCACACTGGCAGGCAGGTCGGGACGTTCCCAACAACCCAGAACGTTCAGGTAGGCATCCTCGATCCGGCAGGCGACCAGCGCGGTGGAGTCCTCCCGCACCGACCCGTCAAACCCGAGAGTCACTATGTCCCCGTCACGGAGACTGGTTGTGACATCAGCGCACGCACCCCACTCATGCGGCGCGATCCACGAGTCCTCCATCGCGACGATCTGGTTGAGATAAAACCGTCTGGACATCGCCGGCGGGGTTGCAGGGTCGTAAATCTCCTCGATCAACCGATCAACATCCAGCCAATGCGAGTCCCCCCGAGCTGTTAACAACCCGGCCCGCAGAGAGTCCCGATCCGACATGTCGGTGTCCGCTGGAGCTTCCAGGGAGTCGTACAGGAATCCCGTCGCTTTCGATCGACCCTGCTTAATCGCTAGATAGGCTTCCCAGTCCCGTTCGGCCACCGAGTCCTCACCCGGCTGGTGGGCGTTTGTTAACGCCAACGCGCGAGCTGAGCCGTCCCGCGATTTAGCGAGGTTCCTGGCGATGGCCCGAGCCATCTCATGCCCCTCAGTTGAGGCGATCCAGTGGTGCACCTCGTTGAGGATCACGTAGGAAGGTCGGCCACCCTCCAGCGCGCGCGGAGAGCTGGTGACAGCCTCGATCCGGCCACCACCCCGCGAATAGATGATTGTCTTCCCAAGGTCGATGCCGAACTCATCAACCGCTTTCTGTGAGAACATTCCGGGGAACAGGGTCATCGTGTTCCGCGTCTGGTCCACCGACACTGCCGCGACCTGCACCCACGGCGCCGAGTACGGGATCGCCACCGGTTCACCCTGAGCGTCCCAACCACCGAAACGGCACGGACCGCAAAATTCCGTCGCAGCCAGAGCCGCCGCAATCGGGTCTTTACCCCAACCCTTCATCCGCCGCAACACGGCGCGGCGATACACGAACCGACCTAGGTCGTCGATGGCGTACCACCACAAAAAAAACCGCAACTGCTCCGCAGTCAACCGCCACGGCGACCCCGCATCCGGCCCATCTGGTTGCAGCAAGTACTCCAGCTGCCACTCCAGAATCGACCACCCCAAGGTCCGGTTCTCCAGCGGGAAACCCTCCGGTCCGATCCGCACCGCCACCGACGCCGTGGTCATACCACTCCTCACGGCACGGGGACGAACGACACCTCATCCCCCGTGGACTCCAGAACCGGCACCGTCCCAGTGTGCTCCTGAAACCGCCGGCAAATCACGTCAGCATATTTTTCGTCCAGTTCGATGAGCGCCGCTCTGCGGTTGGTTCCGTGGCAGGCGATGAGCGTGGATCCGGAGCCGGCGAACGGGTCGACCACCAAGTCCCCAGGGTCGGTGGAGTTTTCGATGTGTCGCGTAATCAGTTCCACTGGTTTCATCGTGGGATGATCCTCGGACCGCTTCGGCCTAGCGATCTCGAACACCGTGTCCTGCTTGCGGTCTGGTGGCGGGTGATGTGCCGCGCCGGGAGTCCACCCGTAGAACACCGGCTCGTGACGGTAGTGGTAATCAGAGCGGCCCATCACGAATTGGTCTTTCACCCATATTAGCGTTTGCCTGTAAACTCTTAGCTCGACAAGGAGGTCGCCGAATGTTAAATGCAGCGGCCCGGGCGGAGCGGCTACGTACCAGGCCGCTCCAACGTCGCATGAGGTGAACGCAATCCCCAGGACCGATCGTAGGAATTGGCGCAACCCGTCGGAACTCAACTCGTCGTTGGTGATGGTCAGTGCGTCTTTTGTTTTGCCGACGTACGAGACCCCGTACGGGGGGTCGGTCCACATGCAGTCGGCCTTGTTGTCGTCGAGCAGCAGTTCCCACACCAGCGGATCGGTGGAGTCGCCCACAGCTAAACGGTGGGGGCCGAGTTGCCACAGGTCGCCGCATTTCGTGACCGTCTCGGCTGACAGCCCGGGCGCGTCATCGGGGTCGTTCAACGCGGGAGGCTGATCCCGCGCCGCAAGCGCACGTTCCAACTCGTCCAGATCACCAGGGTCGTACCCCGTGCCATCCAAATCCGGCAAATCAGCCAGCAACTCCAGCAACAGCCGGTCGTCATACTCACCGAGATCAGCGGTCCGATTATCCGCCGCAACGATCCGGGCGGCCTGGTCCTCATCTACATCAACGAACGTTACCGCTATCGTTTTCCACCCGAGATCCCGGGCCGCCATAAGCGTATGATTCCCCGCAAGAACCTCATTAGGGCGACCAGTGTGAGTACCACGATTAACAGCTATCGCCCTGTACTGGGAATTAACCTCCAACGACCGGGCAATAGCCCCCGTGTTCCCCCGCCGAGGATTCCGATAATAAGTCCGCAACTCACCCACCGGCACATACGACACCGCGAGCTCATGCCGCGGAACCGTCACCGAGCCATCCGCCGATACGCATCCATCGCCGACACCACCGCCAACTCAGCATCCGGCTCCACATCCGGCTCCACATACCGAATCCGCAAATCCCGACGCGCATCATGCGTCGTCCCCAAAATCTTCTCCCGCTGCCGCAACTCCGCCGCCACCCGCACATCACCCGCATGAAACGTCGCAGCCACCACAGCCGAATCCAACGCAAACTGCCAATCAGCCGCAGACCACAACACACAATGCGGCATCCGCGACACCGCCGCCCACCACCGCCGAGTCTCAGCCGGCCACTCCCCAGGCACCGACCGCGCACTCGACAACCCCAACGACGCCAACCCCGCCGCAACCTGCTGATCCAACACCCGCAACGCCGCCCGCTCCCGCCACCCCTTCTCCCGCAACACCTTCACCCGCAACGGCACACGCTCATCCATCTGCTCACACAAAACCAACAACGCCTCAGCATCCACCGGGGCCGTACCAGCCTCATTCCACGCCTTACCCCACAACTCCAACCCAAACCGACCCAACGGCCGAGACGGCTCAGGAACCTCACGAGGCTCCACACCACGCGGCCTAGCCGGCAACTCCGGAACCACCCCGCTATACGGAACGTCGGGAACCTCGGTCCAATCCACAGGGGACTTCACCCGATGCCGCTTCATCCCCTCAGGCTTCGGCTTCGCCCCAGAAATAGGCACAGCGGCCCTCCTTATCCCAATCAGAAAGCCCCCTGGCCAACAACCCGGATCTATACCGACCGGGACCGGCAGAACCTCCCGGTGTCGGTATCTGTGCGTAGGGGGGTGACCCCCGGGGGTAGTCGTCGTGGGAGGGAGCTGGAGTGCCAGCGGTGGTGTTGCTGCTTTGCTGTCGCTGTGGCTGCTCATGTTTGTTGCGCTTGCGCTTAGGTCTCATGTTCGAGCATACGTAGGTTAGGCGCGTCGGGGTTGGCTAGCCACACATGAAGTGTGATTCCTCTAACCGTGGTGGGTGTCGCCTGGTTGGGTGGTGGGGTGACTGTGGGTGGGTGGTGTGGGGTGGTGTGTGGGTTGGTTGTGGCCTCGTGGTTACCGTTGTGGGGGGTGGGGGTGTGGGTGGGTGCGGGTACGCTTCGTGGTCCTAGCAGCGTCTTAGGCAGTAGGGCGTTGGTCGTTCCTCCCTGGACCCCGGAGGTTTGTGTTATGTCGTTGTTGTCGTCTTCGCGTGCTGCTGCGTATCGTCCGGCTCCGCCGCCGGCGTCGATTTTGCGGGAGCTTGTGGTGGAGGGTTTCGATCAGCGGTTTGATGCGTGTGTTGCGGTGGCTGCGACGGTGTGGGGTTATGGGTTGAACATGTGTCGTACTGTGGCGGAGCGTAGGGCGTGGATGGATGCTTATTTTGAGCATTTGAGGTTGGCGTTGTCGGCGCGTTCGGGGGTTGAGTCCGGGCCGGGGGGTTCGCCGTAGTTCCTGGGGGTTTTGGTTGCGCCCGTGTCGCGTTTTTTGGTGGGGGTTTGTCCTGCTGGGGAGCGTGGCGCGGGCGTCTTTTAGTGGAGGAGGGAGAAGATGAGGGCTAGCGCGAATGCGACGACGGCGGTGATGCGGCTGGTGGTCGCCGCGGATGGTGCGGGTAGCAGGAACGACAGCGCGAGGAGGAGGAGTCCTGCGGCGACAGCGGTTGGGTAGTAGACGGTCACCGGTTATCTCCCCTAAACGTTTAGTCCTGGGTGTGGTTCTTGGGGTCTGGTTTCGCGGTGGCGCCATCGTTCGGTGTTGCCTTCGGTTGAGCTTTTCTTGCGGTGGTGCGCGGCGCAGAGTGAGCGCAAGGATTCGAGGGTGTGGTCGTCGGTCATGGGTTTGATGTGGTCGACGTCGGTGGCTGGTTGTGGGCAGCGTTGCCCGTTGTGTATCCAGGTGCATTGGTGTCCGTCTCTGCGGAGCACAGCGGCCCTGATAGCCGGCCAGTTGGCGGGTAGCCTGGCACGTCGTTGGCTGCTGGCCCACCTACCCGGCATAAAGGCTCCCACTCAGCGCGGGCCAGCCCCGTTTTGTAACGCGGCAAGCTGTTTCGTCGACATGTTAGGTGTGACGCGCAACTTTTTTGATGATGTGATGGACGCTAGATGGGCCCGCCGGGAACGTCGCGGGGATCCTCGGGTCCTCATCATCGTGCTCGCGATCCTCGCGATCATCGCGCTCATCACCCTGATCTGATTTAGGGCGGGTGACCTGCCAATCGGGGCCAGTGTTGGTCGCCTGCCCTGCCCTCACAGTGCTGGCGGAATCGTGACCGCGATAACACGGTCCTTGCCAACCATCTCCACCAACTCGGACAGCGGCTCCCGTCCGACATACGCGCCGAAGGGCATAGGTGCGACTGGATGGAACTCGCCATACTTGCTGGCCAGCGCGGCAAGCCATTCATCAACGTGCGCCTTGTCACGGAACTCATCTGGCGCGATCACTTCAGCCAGCCATGGGTGTTGCTTCAGTAACCACGTTTTGCATTCATCGGCAGCTCGGGGTAGCTGATGGGTGAAGTGTGGGATTCCAGTGATGTAATCAATGATCCGATAAACGCCGTCCATATGATTCGGTGAGACGAGATGCCCGTCAGTGATAGACAGCATATCGCCGAGGTGAAATTGTTGTGGTTCAGGTGTGGCGGTGGTCATTCCACCTCCAATGCTGCCCTGACGCCCTGCTCTAGGCCGATCTTCGGCTCGTAAACTTTGAGCATCTCGGTGGGGTCACCAACCCGATACCTGACCCCAACGGGTGAATCCAGACGGTGGTGTATCTGAGGGCCGTAGCCAACGCTCTTACACACGAGGTCGGCGAGCTGGTTGAACGAGGTGCCGATCCCGGTGCACAGGTTCAACGGACCGGGGTGGTCCTGTTCCACGACGGCGAGGGCGGCGGATATCACATCGTCCACGTGGATGAAGTCTCTGACCTGCTCACCATCACCCCACACGGTGAACGGTGACTCCCGTCGGCGTGCCCGGTCGATAAAGCTGGGGAAGGGGTAGTCGAGGCTCTGCCCAGGGCCGTAGCCAGAAAAGGTTCTGAGCACGTGGGTTCTGATGCCCTCAGCTTGCGCCTCAGCAGCTAACCGCTCCCCAGTAAGCTTCACCCACCCATAAGTGGCATCCGGCAATTCTGGATTGTGAAGATCGACGTCAATCTCTCGCAGCAAGCCTGCATCATCTTTACTTTGACGTGATACTGGATAGACCGCTGAGGACGACCAGTAGATGATGTGATCCGGTCGAGTTCGTAATGTCCATTCGAACATCGCCCCATCTAGCATCAGGTTCATAGCACCGATATATGTGGGGCGGCCCTCAATGTCTACTCTACCACCAACATGGGCGGCACAATGCGCGACCAGATTGAACTTCGTGCTTTCGCGACGGAAGAAATCTCGGGCATCTATTCCATTATTGTTTATGTCAACCGATGTGACGGACCAATCGCATTTATCAAGCTGGCAGACTATGTGTCTGCCGATAAATCCATCAGCCCCAGTCACCAGCGCCCGCTTCACTTCTGTCTCCGAGGCTTCTTGTCTGCGCAGATGCCACCCTGTCCACGATTGCAGTTGCATCGACATTTACGCGGCCTAGTGTACGGTCGCCGGTTAAGCATCTGCTGATTTGGAGTTGCCCACCTTACGTTACCCGGCTCATAGTTACCGTCGTTGTCGATCCGATCCAGGCTCATGCCTGGCGGTCTGGGTCCCATGTCTTTGTAGAAGTTTTCAAACTTCATCCATCGATCGCAGACTTTGATTCCTCTGCCACCATAATCTGAGTAGCTGGGAACATTCGGATTCAAGCACCGCGATTTCATGGTTTTCCACACGCCGTATATTAAAGTGTGTCGCATTCCATGAGTTCGGTGTGTATCCCCTGCATGTTCTCTCCGGTAGCATCCGCACGAAGACGTGTGCCCATTTCTGAGGTCGGCAGACAACTTAATGCAAGCGTTTCCACATTCACAAATGCAGTTCCATCTAGATGTACCACCAGGTAGCGAACTAGACCCCTTAGAGTTACTAGCTTGGGATATTACGGTGAGCCGGCCGTAGACGTGGCCGGTCCGGTCTATAAGCTTAGGCATGTCGGTCCTGCTCCTAACAGGTCGACCATGGCCTCGGGCCTGTTACCGCAGGCGCCGGGGTCCTTACTTGATCAGTATAGCGTATCGGGCCCTAATACCTGCTTCGCCCGGCGATGATTTGGGACCAGTCCACTGTTTCGTGAACCATGATCTCGAAGTGTGGTTCGATCAACGCTCGATAGCCCGCCATGTCCCACGCGTAGCTATGACAGTCACCGTGCTGAAGGTCGGTTTCGCCGTGCGGTGAGGACGCCACCAGATACCGGGCGTGGTGGGCGACCCATTCCACGACGCTATGAGGGGCGGCTAAGTGTTCGAGGACTTCGGTGCATACGGCGAGTTCACCCCAGCGGGGAACGTCACGATCGTTGAACACGTCGCGGAGTTCGGCGGTGACACCACGCTCGGCCCAGCCGGCCTGGTTGGTGGGTTGGAAGTCGTAGCCCCACGCGTCCAAGCCGGTGAGAAGAGATAGGAGTCCACCGTCACCGCCGCCTAGGTCAACGACGCTGGCCGGGTTGAGTTGGTGAATGAGTTGCGCGGTGCGCAGCAGCCGGGCCCGGTGGTCGGGTTGCTCGAGGTGGGGTGCGCGGTCACGGTCCGCGTGGAACTCGACGGTCGACACGAACGGTGTAGCGCCGGTGAACAACCGCCATTCAGCCATGCGCGCCGCGGGCTCTGATCAGGTTCGCGGTTTCGTTGGGGTTGCCGCTGTTCCGGTCCGAGGGGTGCCACAAATGCCACACCACCCCTTCGTGCCGCACCGGCGGCCCGATCGTGGCAGTGACCACGGTGTGCCACGCGTTGTCCTCGAAACCCCAACCGACGAAACCCTCATCCATCCCACCAGCGGCGAGCCACCCATCGGCGAGCATCACCATGATCCCACCCTGGGCGGCGGGGATGGAGAACTCGATCCGCGCAGGGTCCGGTGGCTGACCGTGGAGAACCTCGCGGGTGCCGGCCTCGGTGAGGTAGTGGCAGATCGTGTACGGGTAGTGCAGCCGCCCGTCGTACGCGGAGGCGACCGCCAACGCGAGAGGCTGCGGGTCGGGCAGAATGTCGGCGTCGCACACCACCGCAACATGCCCGGCGGGGGCGGCGCGGACACCGAAGTTACGCGACGCCGCCCGGTTGAACGTTTCGTGACCGGAATCAACAAGCAGCACCGGGAAACCAGGCAGCGCCCGGCGCAGCGCGGCGCACACAACACGACACCCAGCCGCCCAATCCCCACCCGGCGTGTCCCGCCACGGAACCACAACGATGGTCACCGCTTCCCCCACTGCGCGTCGCGGGCCGCCCGGCGGGAACACCGAGTCAACACACCCGACTAGGTATCCTCCCCGTCGTCGGTGACAATCTCCAGTTCACCGCTAGCGACCGCAGCAGCGGTTTCAGCGGACAGCCCTTTCACCTGCGGGATTTTCGCGCGGAGGATCTCAGCGCTTCGCTCTCTTTCCAGATCATCGGTGAGTAGCCGGCGAACCGTTTCCCACTTCTCGCCCATAACGCCCAGTCACTTTCTTCCCGCGCGCCGTGGACCACCCGGCGGGTCACCAGTCAACACGACCACCGTCAGGAACGCGGCGACAAGCACAACATGCGCCCCGACCAGCGACACGAGCCGATTACCCGGGCCACGCCAAAACGTGACCGCCCCATTAACCGCCACGAACACGGCAGTCACAACCCAACCCCGCCAACTAACAGGCGCCCAGCCCCAACCGAGATACCGTTTCGGACCGAACCACGCCGTTCTCGTCACCCGAAACGACCTCATAAACAGGGCCACCTTCGCATCCGCCGGTTCGGTCACTGCGGTGGCGGCGCAACGGGGTTAGGCGATGGGATTGGTGCAACAGACGACGTGGGCGACGGGGGAATCACAACACCCCCACGCCTAAGGTTGAAACCACCCACAGCCGCAACCACAACCAACGCGATCAACACCAACACCAACACCACACCAAGCAACACATACGGCCACCGCTTACGCTTCGGCGCCGCCACATAAACCACACCAGGCTGCGGAGCCGTCACCAGTCACCCCGTCCCTTCCCGAACCAATGAGACGGCGCTAACCCGCACCTAAAGGAGGGCCTTCAACTTCGCGACATCGTCATGGAACCGGTCCGCCATATACGTGAAATACGCGGCACTATCACCAGACATCCGCCCCGGACTGTTCGCGTCCTCATACCCAGCGTCCATCGGAGCCTTCCCCAACGCCGGATGAACATGCTCAACAATAACATCCGGCAGGTAAGTGATCCGGTTAATCGCATTACCAAGCTCAAGCCACACAAGATCCACACACAAGTGGACCATCGATGGTGGAGCCATGTAACCCAGGGTGGTCACGATGTCCGACGTCATGGCCACCGCAGTCGGCATGTTCTCGCCCTGCAACAAATCATTGCCATACACGAAACCCGTACCACCCGACAAACACTCACAAAACCGCTGATCCCACCCGGCGGTGCGAGGCCGATGATCATCCCCCATGAAACCCAAAAACCGGTACCTCGACGCGTTAGCTACAGCCACCGCGTTCAACGTGCCCACCATGCGCAGCCGAGGACCAACATGCAACAACACACCCCGCATGCGGCTGATCACAGCCTGGTAACGGTTCAGCTCCGGGTCATCAACATCCACAGCGAACAACAAATCAGCCGCACCCGTAGACGTGGACTGCCACGCCTCCCACAGAGCCTCCGCATTATGAGGACGACCCCGGGTCGGGACAATAACTAGGAGGTCCGCAGTCATCAGTGTTGTTCGGACGGCGCGCGTCCCGGCCAAAAACCGGTAGCTCTGTGGTGAAGATTGGCGCACAATCCGTCAACTACAGTTGGACCTACGAATTTAGACAGGTGGATTCGGCATCGATTAAAGTCCCCCGGAACTCCCCAGCGAATCTTGGCTGCACCCTCTCCTTCAGCCCAATACCGCATTAAGCGCTCGGTTGAGACAGCATCTCCGGGGGTCACTTCACGTCCGGCTACCATTTGACACCACCTCCTCCTTCGGTCAGGGACGAGGTTTTATCCCTCTCCGCATTCGCCATTCCATGAGGAATGAGTCATGCTTGCTACAATTGCATGACTTGCACGCGGCAACAATGTTGCCTATCGAATGCGCTCCACCACGGTTAATGGGAACCACATGCTCCATCGTTAGCGGTTTCTTACCTCCGCAGTAGAAGCAACGGCCTCGACTACGCAGACGAATTCGGCGCCACTCCAGCTCTGGAACTCCGTAACCGACGGTAGCAGCACGTTTGACCGCATTGCGTTGCTGTTGCCGAGCCGCGTACCGTTCACGGTTTTGAACTTTGCCGTATTGCCCACCGCAATAGCTGGAACACGTCTCCGCGTCGGCCCTGTATGCGGTAATATCCGTTTGGCAGATTACACAATACTTCGGTGCCCGGGCGGCTATGCGGACCACACGAGTTCTGCGTGCTATTAGCACGTATCGGCAATGCTCCGAACAGTACGAGCTATCAGACCGCGGTCGTTCGAACACGCGACCGCACGCCTCGCAGGGCATTTGAATGCGCGTTACGTGTTTTTTGGCGTTCTGCTCAGAGTTATTCAGATTTACACGGCATGGCTTGCTACACGTTCGCTGTGTTGCACGGGTCGGGGTGAACTCAGCTCCGCACCACTCGCAGTTGGCGGGTTCGTGCACACGAGGTAAGCGCCCGTGTTGGCGACGTAGTTCAACTTTCCTTGCACACCGTAACTGACTACGGCATTCATCGGAACATGCGCGTTGATTGATCCTCTGCGGAACATATAGTGCCGAACACCAGGAACATCGGGTACCGTGGGCCACGGGCGTTGCACCTTCTAAGGCTAGGTGTAGCTGCCTAGGCCCTGGGTGACGTGTGGAGCGTCCCTGGGGCCGTTTTGTTGCTTAAGGGTATCACGTTATTTTTTGACGCAGGTGACTACGATGTTGTCGTTGGATTGGGCGGTGCTGCCGGGGGCTGGTTCGATTTTGGCGACGGTCCAGTCGGCGAGGTGGGCGGTGTCGACGGATTGGTCGGTGTTTTGTGAACCGTATTTGATGTTGTCGAAGCCTGTTTTGCGGAGTTCGTCGTCGGCGAGTTGCGCGTTTTTGCCTACGAGGTCTGCGGGGATGGTGAGTTTGGTGTTGTTGCCGTTGGTTTCTGTGGCTGCGGTGGTGGGTACGGGTGGTTGGTTGGGGTTGGGGTTTTTGTTTGTGCAGCCGGCGAGTAGTGCTGCTGCGGTGAGGGTGGTGAGGAGTGTGGCTGTGACGGGTTTGTGCATGATCGCTCCGCTGGGGGTGAGGGGTTCTGGGTGGTTAAGTCGCTGGGTTACCGTACCAACCGGCCTGGATAGTCCTCGCCGACCGCCGCGCAATGCTCACGAACCCGTCTGGTCAGACAGGCGATGCTGACGCCGAACTGGGCGGCGATGACTCGCCACAACGCACCGGTGAGGCGTTTCTGGTAGGCGGCGTGGATGTCGTCGTCTGTAAGTTTCTTCACCGGCCCGCGTATCGCGCGGGGCTTACTCGCCCGTTTCACCGTTTGTCGTAGAATTGTTGGTCGCAGCCCGATGCGTGTGGCGATCTGATCCTCAGCGAGTCCGCTACCGGCAAGACACTTGTAGTCATCCAGCGTGTCTGCCCATGGTTTAGTGAGTCGTGCATAGTCGGCCCACGACCCGTCGCATTTCGATGCGTAGCAGCAGTTGACGCACACGCCGCGCCCAGCGTGAACAACTGCCCCGTCGTACCGCTGCGACGCCCACGTAACCATCGGCAGATCGCAGCGGCGACAGTTCGGTGGGCGAACGATGACACCGCCGGGCATCCTGCGTCCTCCTGTGGACTATCGTCTTGGGGGTGCTGTGAGCGTCGGAGTCCCTATCCGATTATCTGGCGGAAGTCAGACCGAAACGATGGCGGCTCGGCGTGTCGCCGGAGGGGTCCGGGGCGCGCACCGACGCTCACAGCACCCCATCTAACGCTGACCCCGCCTCTACTTGACACACTGCTCCGTACCGGAGCATGATAGGTGGCGTGACTAAAACCCCGACACCCCCAGATGTCACGGATCCCGTTGAACGCCAATGGCGTAACGACTTCACCAGCCTCGCGAACGCGATCCCGACCTCTTGGATCGTCACCGACGAAGACGGATTGATGTGGATCACCACAGACCACAGAGACGACCCCCGAGCCAAGCTATATCACAATCATTGCATCGTCGGGTACGCAAAAGGATGGCTGTGACATGGCCACATCGACAGATGACAGTGTCTACGACGCGATCACAGAACTGTCGCAAACGCTGATTACCTGCTTTGACCGGGCAGGTGACCTACCCACGACAGGATCCGACTACAACATGGGTCAGCGCGTCGCCTACGGTGACTGTGTTCGCCTTGTGCGTCAGCATGCTTCCACATATCTACTCGCGGGTAGACCCGAGAAACAGACCGCATCATTGCTTCAGCACATGCGTAACGGATTGATCACCCCGGACGGAGACTCGCCGTCACACGTAACCTCATCAGCGACCAATGCGTGACGATCAGCTTTTGTCCAGAGAGCAAGTCGCGGAGCTGCTGGGCATCGACCCCGAGTCGGTGCGGTCGACAATGCGCCGAGCTGGAATAGCCGAGGAACGGGGCTACCCTCGAGATCAAGTGCTGGAACTGTTAAGGAACCGTCACCGGTAAGATCGCCGCGCTCGCTAAGAGATCCCAAAAGGAGGGGCCTGTGATGACCGTCCCTGACGCTGCTGCTGCCCTGCTCGCTGGGATCACGAAGGGCGGTATGACGTATGGCATCAACCCGGACATGGTTCATCATGTGCTCGCCGTGTTGGAAGACGCCGACATGGCCGTCGTGGCCCTGCCCCCGGCGAGCGGTAAGCGGGTCACGCCGGCGGGGGTTCGCATCGCCGAGTTCGATGGTGTGGTGGGGGTGAGTTTTTACCCTGAGGACGGCACGTGGCGGGTGTACGAGATTCATGACCGCTGCTTTTGGGATCATGACGATGACCCGCTGCGGGTGGCGGCGGCTATTGTCGCGGCTGTTCGTTGGGCGCAACGCGAGAAGCGTCGTCGGTGACGCCGTGGCGGATGCTTAGGGCGATGTTGAGCTGATTCGGGTTTCGAGTCCTACTGCGGCGCGGAGTTCGGCGCTGTCGGTGCGTAGGTCGCCGTGGTCGGTGGTGAGTTCGTCCATGAGGTCGGCGAGGCCGTCGGCGATGGCGTTGAGTTTTTGTTGTATGGCGCTGTCGGCGCGGCGTTGGGTGTTTTGCAGCAGGGCCACCAGGATGAATGTGATTATCGTGGTCAACGTATTTATGATCAACTGCCACAGATCGACATCACGAAACGCGAAATACGAAGGCAGCCACAACACGACCAACAGAACACACAAAGCGAAGAACCAGGCCCGGGACACGAACCCCGCCGTGGCGGTGGCGAACCGGTCAAACAGGGTCAGCTGGCCGGGTTCAGGCGGCATGAACGATGCCTCCTGCGGGTCCACCGGCGTTGAGTTTGTTGATGGTGACGTGGGGTGCCCGCCGCCTAGGCGGGTCCGGTCAGGGCACGCCTCGGGCAACTGTCTCGGAGGTACTAGTGTCGAACCAGCACCCGCAATTACTACGGGATCTACCGTCGCGCCCAATCCGCCATTGCCACCATGCGAATAACGAACCACAGAGACGACAAGGACGAGGTGTCACTACGCCCCGTCGCTTCATTCGATGAGCGGGATTATGCCTAGGGTTCTTAGAACGCCTTGCGTTCCATGCGTGGGCGCTCACACTAGGTATCCTAGCTTAATCCCTCCGTGGGGACCCGCTTCTCTAACAACCGCGACAACGTCACAGCGGGGGTCACGGTGTGGACAGCAGGAACACGAGCAGGGCGAGGGTCAGCAGCCCCAGCAGCGCAGCGCAGACCAGCACCCCGGCACCGATAAGGATGGCGTAGGCGACGGTGGTGACGGCCCGGCGGGGACGGTGACGCCCGGGGCACAATCCGCCACCCCCGGCCGCTCAGGGTGCCGGGAACAGATCTAAGCCAGCTGCGGCGAGCACCGCGACGATCCACCACGCCTGCCACACGGATACAGCGCTCATCGCCACCCAGATGCCTGAGCCGATGACGATGACGAGGACTGCCTCGCGCACCATGGCTGGTGGTCTAGTTGATGAGTCGTCGGGCCTCAACGAAGCCGTTGGTGTAGAGCGGTCTTACGTGAACTGGTACCCCGAAGGTTGAGGCTTCAGCGATTTTGCCGTCGCCGACGTACATGACGACATGATCGATAGGCGTGTAATACAGGAGCAGGTCACCAGGGCGTAGGTCATTCAGGCTGACCCGGTAGCCAACACTGGCTTGCGCGGCTGCGGTGCGGGGCAGGTTGATCCCGGCTTGTTTGTAGGCCCATTGGATGAGCCCGGAGCAGTCGAAGCCACCTGGTGAGTCGCCGCCGTAGACGTAGCGTGATCCGATTTGGGAGATGGCGGCGGTGACGGCTTTCGCGGCTGCTGGTGCTTGTTGCGGTGCGGGGGTTTGGGCTGGTGCCGGGGTTGGCAGCGCAACCGGCGCGGGCCGTTGCGCGATGGGGGTTTGGGGCGGAACGCTGTACCAGCGCCGAGCCGCTGGGGGCGGGTACCAGTCAACGCCGGCGGGGGCCATCCGGGGCGGCGCGAGCATCATCAACGCCGGACGCGGGTGGGGGTGGGGGCGTCGCATCGGTTGGGTAGCGGCCACGGTTTTCACCGGGGCGGTGATCACGGGCAGGGTGCCGGTGGTAGTGACGAGGGTGAGCGCGGTGACGGTGGCACCAGCGGCGGTGGGAATCAACTCCCGCGCCGGGTTCCGCTTCCTGTGCCGGCCCGCCATCAGAGGCCACCCCAACAGCTGCGGGACGCTGCCCACGGGCTCAACCCGGCAGACGCGAATGCCCGATCAGCGACGGCGAACTGCTGAGCAACGGTCGCGTCCTTAGCGCGATGCGCGTACCTGCCGCCGCCAAACGCGAGCCACGTGGAATCTAAAAATTGAAACAGGCCACTGGCTGTTGACGACGGGTTCTGCGCGTGAGGATTGCCACCCGATTCACACCGAATGATTGGGCCCCACGCTGGGTCGGCGTACGCCGTTCCCGTGTCGAGCACGATAGTACAGGCGACGGCCGCGACGGATGCGCCGATCACAAATCGAGGTACCCGCCTACGGCATTGCCCGGGCTTCCGGTGACGACCACGACATGCTTGATGCATGGCGGTAGTGCGCCAGTGGGTAACGCCTCACGGAAACCCTTCGCTGGTTCCAACCAGCTAAGCGGTCGGTTTTAATCGCCGAACGGTCGTCTACAATGGACTACGTTCCATCAGGACGAATCGCTGTCCGGTGCTCTATCTGCGACGGCGAGACCCTTGCAGGTCTCCTCCATGCAACCGCTCTCCACCGGAGGCCGTTGCGCTGGAGTGAACGAAAGATCAGCTAAGCTCAGCCTTCGATGTGAGCGCCCCGGATTTAGGCGTCTAAATTGCGCCTGCTTGCATGCTTGATTACAGAATTTCGCGTTTCGCCGCTTGGTGTCCGGGATCCTTTGGCCGCAGAACCCGCAGTGGCGTACTGGTCTCGGCGCGCTGGCGCGCCGATGTCTCGGCTTCACCGGCCACACGCCGTACTGATTGGTGACCCAGCCACGCTCTTCGGCGTGCTCCAATGCATGCTCTGCTTTGGTCTTGGCTTTGAGGTTAGCGGCACTGTTGTCGATTTTGACTTCGTTGACGTGGTGTACGTCGTGATCGGGATTGATCAGCGCGCCCGCGTCCCACATCTGCTTGCGATGTTCAAAAACATAACCATCACGACGCGCTAACGGGTGTGACGGCTCGTAAATGTCTACATACCCATCAGGACGAACGCGTCGCTTCACCCCGTAATTGCGTACAGTGCAAGTCGGGTCGCCATGCCGTTTCCATCGGCAGTAGTGCTTCAAGCACCAGCCACGAATACGTGCAACCCCGCCGCAATCAGAAATCGAACAGATAGTCACTGGTCGGCGACGCGCATCACCCGCCGAGCCGGGATCTCCCCGCAATCGCCACCGTTGGTAGTGGGTTCCGCACCACCCACGAGCCTTTCGTGGTCTGTCGCAGCCTTCAACCGCGCACGTAACATCCATGAACGTCGACCTGCCTTCATCAGGTTGACCACGCCCCGGGGTCGTTGGCGCGACCGCCGGGGTCCTTACTGTCTTATTCTACCTGCGCTAAGCAACTCGCCGTGTCTTATTGGGTGGGCGGCGGGCGGCCTACGGTGGAATGGTCGTCGTGAGTTGTTCAGGTGTTGAACTGGTCGGCTCGCACGGCGACGATGAATGCGTCCCACTCGCCGGCGTTGACGGTCAAGACACGGGCCGTTGGGTTCTTCGAATCCCGGACGGCGATGGCGCCGTTATCGGAACAAGCAACTTCAACGCAATTTCCGACGCCGGAGAACGTTGACTTGCGGAAACCACTGGCACGAGTCATCGACCGAGCCTCACGTGGGAGGGGGGTGCTGGGCCCAGCGGGGTGGGTGATGACACTGTCGCTGGGCCCAGCGGCGCGTCCAACAGCCGGGCGAACGGAACCAGGGCCGCGAGTCGGGGGCCGCGCTGGTTCCGGCGGCGTGGACGCGGAACAGGTGGTGTTAGCAGCCGCAGGGTGCTGGGGCGGCTACGGGGCACGGCGCTGGGGCTGCGACCACACCGCAGGCCGCGCCTACTGAACAAGGAGACCCCACCGGGACACCCACCGGGTAACCAACGGGGACACCAACGGGGACACCAACGGGGACACCCACGGGGAAGCCGCAGCCCACACCGCAACCACCCACCGGGACACCCACGGGGCTCTGCTCCCACCAATCACCGAGATGCAACCCGAGAAGCCCGTGGTGAGGGTGACCGAGGTCGATGCCGACACCGCTGCCACCCTGATCCATGGGGGTGACAGTGTCAGCGAACGCCGCACCCGCACCAGCAGTGGACAACGCGACCACGAAACCAGCCACAACCAAGGCACGCTTACCGACAGCGACCATTCTTGCTCCTTTGTGTGACCCCGACCTGATGAGTTGCCAATTGTTGTGTTGCTTAGACGTGCTGCCCGTTGGGGGCGTTGCTCCACCCCTGGCGGTGGTTACCGGGGTGGTGGGTCTTGGTTGGGCCAGAGCGCCAGCATGTCGAGCAGTGTCCGCAGCTCGTCTGCGTCGCGGGCGAACCGTGCGGCCGTGAGGCGGGCTTTGGTGCGTTCCTCCACGGTGCCTGGGGGCACCAGCGGCACCGGATGACACTCGTGGATCGTCACCGGCTGGCTACCAGTACCACCGGCGGCCACCGACCGCGTACGGTGTGGCCCCCAAAATGGCCAGGATGACCCCCACTACTAGCAGGATCAGCCCTAACGTTTCGAGCACACCGATCCCGACTAGGTAACCCACGATTATCAACACGAGACCGAGAACGATCACAGCGCGCCTCCCCCCTTGGGTGGATTTGTGGGGCAGGTGGGGGTGGACGCAAAAAATCCGCCGACCCGGGGGCAGGTCGGCGGAACTGGGCATAGTAATGCCGTCCGTCAGGGTATGGCACTAGAACGCGATCACGCAAACGCGGGGGCGGTCAAGAACTGTCGCGGTGCCCGGCGATCCAGCGCCGAACCACCCCATGCTGAAATCTGATCCCCTCATTCGTGACCAGCGACGGCATGCCCCGGTGCCGCCAGGAGTACACGGTGGCGAGGGACACACCGGCGTACTGGGCGACTTGCTCCGCGGACATCCAATCGTCCTCGGACCACGCCACCACCCGGGGGACGATCCAATCAACCCCCATGGTGATCATTTGTTGGTCGAGTTGGTGGCATATGTCGGGGGCTATGTCTTCCAGAACGGCTCGGTAGCTGGCGGCGATCCGCCGGGCTCGGGTCAGGGCGGTGTCACCCGGCCATGGCCACTGGCTGCTCACGCCACCGTGGGTTGGTGCTCTTCGGCTTGCCTGGCTGCGAGGCACACAAGGACTAGGCGCCGGTACTCCTCCTCGGGGAAAACCACGGGGCACCGGACGCAGTGGACCTCGCTGGCCCCGTTTTCCCGCACCAACTGCCCCCCGCACGCTGGGCAAGGCGCCGACCGGGGGAGTTCGTGGGTGAGTTTCGTTAACCCGAGGATCACGCGTGACGCGTGATGCAGTTCGAGTAGCGCCAGGGCGCCGCTGATGCCGTCGGTTTGCTCATACGAGGAGTACCAGCCGTTGTCGGCCCACATTTGCACTTCGACGCCTTTGAGGGCGAGCAGTACGGAGACGTGGCGGCCGAGTAGCCGGGTGGCGCGTTGCAGCGCGAACCCTGGCCGTGCGTTGCGGTCCATTTTTTGGGAGTCCCAGTCGATGCGTAGGAGCTCCGCGACGGGTTCCGCGAACACGGTGGCGATCCGCACCATTTCGGCGGCTACGGCGGCCACGTTGATCCGCAGCGGTGCTGGTAGATCTTTGGTGGCGGCGACTAGGTCGGTCATGCCGATCACACCGTGTTCGAGTGCGACGTGGAGGTCGACGTAGTCGCGGGGGAGTTCGTTGATGGCGTATACCACCACGCGGGTGCAGGTGGGGCACAACCCGTCGGCGGCCATGATCGGGCCGCCTACTCGGGTGGGGACCGTTTTATGTAAATGCCCGCAGCCGCCGCTGACACTGCATGCGTATCCGGGGCCGAGGTGGCATCGGCATTCGTCGCACACGGGGGGGCGTAGCTCAATTTTGGTGGACTCGTAGCAGCGTTCCGCGCGCCGACACCGGTGGTCGGTCACGGGGCCCGGTCCCAGAGCACGATCGCGGGCGCGACGGTCGTGTTGACTGCTGCTGCCGACGGCGGATACCACTTGACTGAGAAAACGGTCTGCTCCCGGCTAAGCCCACTGAGGTGCAGGGCTTCGTTAAGCCGCCGGGACAATTCCTCAAAGGTGTTCCCGCCAACAACATGGTTGTGACCGCGGATCGCGGCCCACCACAAGCCGTTCTCGCGGTGCACCGCGATCGTCAGGTCTTTACTGGACTCGTCGCTACGGTGGGCGGCTTCGATCGCGAGTGCGCGCAGCGACCCTGAGATCGTGAGACCGTGGTCTGTTGCGTACTTCTGAAGTGATTCCAGTTCTTCGTCGTTGAGCCGGACACTCACGACCGTTGACCGTTGACGCGGTGGTGGGGGCTCGGCGGTGTCAAACTCATCGAACTCGCCGGCTGTCATGGTAGGCCACCGATGGTGATCAGCAGCCCGTTGTCACTATCACTCGGTTCGCCGTCGGGGTGGCTGTTCCAGTGGTCGTTGTGGTCATCCCCTTCGCGGTGCGCGTCGCTGTCGTTGTTGTTGTGGTTGCCGCGCCGGGGGTGGGGTGTCCAGTTGTCGTCGGGTGGGGGTTCGGCCCGGTCCGGGACGGTGGGTGCTGGCGGGGGCGCTGGTGTGTCGGTGACCGC
>Ga0070717_10000053_pt1 | contig 99942 bp, 96 predicted proteins | sample LARL113metaG_FD_71366 | JGI IMG/M metagenome (GOLD analysis project Ga0070717, IMG submission 71366) | Corn, switchgrass and miscanthus rhizosphere microbial communities from Kellogg Biological Station, Michigan, USA - LAR L11-3 metaG | ecosystem: Host-associated > Plants > Roots > Rhizosphere ...
AGCGCCGGCGTCCTCGCCGGCTGGCGCGCCGGCGTCCCGCCGGCGTTCATGAGAGGCGGCGAGGACGCCGCCTCGCCGGCCGCCGGGACGGCGGCGCTCCAATGCCCGCCGAGCGACGCTGGCCATTGCGATTAGGCCCGCCCAACCTAACCGACGGATCGAGGAGGCGAAGGAGGACTGGCGCGCCGGCCGCATCGCGATGTCGTGAGCGGTCAGGCATCCGCCCCCTCCCATCGCTCGAGCGGCAGCGTGATGGCCACGCGCGCGCCGCTGTTTGCGCCGCCGATCTCCAGGCGCGCGCGTCCGCTGTAGAGATGGAGCAGCCTGGCCTCGAGGTTCTTCAAGCCGACGCCGTGACCCGCGCCCTCGGCCGTTTCCTCGAATCCGCTTCCGTTGTCCTCGACCGTCAACGTCACCATGGAGTCGTGCACAGAGGCGGCGACCGTGATGCGCGTCGGACCGGACGCAACGCGAGCGTGCCGGATGGCGTTCTCGACCAGCGGCTGCAGCGAGAGCGCGGGGACGAGCGCGTCGAGCGCGCTGCTCGCCACGTCGATACGGATGTCGAGGTTCTCCTGGAAACGGAGCTTCTCGATGGCGATGTATTTGTCGAGCATCTCCAGCTCCGAGCGGAGCGTCAGGCGCTCGCCGGCGCGCTGCTGGAGCGAATGGCGAAGGAGGTCCGACAGCCGCACCATCGTCGATCTCGCCACGGCAGGATCGCGCTCCATGAGGATGCCGATCGAGTGCAGCGTGTTGAAGAGAAAGTGCGGCTGGAGCTGCATCTTCAACGCCCGAAGCTCGGAGTCCTTTAGCCGCAGCGCCAGCTCCGCGGCGCCGGCGGCCGCCTTCGTCCGTCGCTGGAATTCGACCAGCGCCTGCGCGGCGACGACCTGCGCGAGATAGAGCCAGAGGTTCTGGAACTCGTACGAGGCGAGGATCATCAGCAGCCCGCGGCCGTACGAGACGTCCGACGGGTGATCGAAGTGCGCGAGGCCGGTGCGGATGACGGAGTAGACGAGGTGAAAGACCGCGAAGCCGGCGACGTGCAGCGGGATGCGGACGCGCAGCCGCGTCTCGCTGATGGCAAAGGCCCACGAGACGACGAACGGCGTCAGCAGCGCGCAGGTCCAGTAGTTGAACGCCGCGCGCATGGCCAGGAGCTGGTGCGGCAGGTGATCGGGATTGGTCAGGAAGAGGTGCGTCGTCAGGAGCGCGGCGATGCCGCTCCAGATCGCGAAATTCAGGAGGAGCCGGCGCGGCGTCCACGAAAATCTCATGATGCCGAACATCATGCCGCACGGAATGCGCAGCAGCGCGGCGCGCGATCACGATTTTCTCAATTCGTCGTCGCCCCCGATGCCAAACGCGGCGTCCGATGCGAAGTTCTCGGCATGCGTTGCGACCGTTCGCGCCTTCTCGCTCACTTCGCCGCCTGCGCCGCGTTTGCCGTCACCGCCGCCGCGCAGTTCCGCAACGGCAATCAAACCGTCGTGCTGGAGCTGCCGCGCGTCAGCCAGCGCGCCGAGGTCGTGCAGCGCATCGGACTGACGGACATCCGCGTGCTGTACCACCGTCCCGCCGTACACGGCCGGAAGATCTGGGGCTCGGTGGTTCCATACAGATCGGTATGGAGGACGGGCGCGAACGAGATCACCCGCATCGAGTTCAGCGACCCCGTCACGGTCGAAGGGCATCCGCTGCCGCCGGGCGCGTACGGCCTGCACATGATTCCGGGCGAATCGTCGTGGACGGTGATCTTCTCCCGCGACGCCACGTCGTGGGGGAGCTTCTTCTACGACGCGAAGGACGATGCGCTGCGCGTCGACGTCACGCCGCGGCCGAACGAGATGCGCGAGCTGCTGACGTTCGACTTCACCGACGTCACGCCCGACGCGGCCACGCTGACGCTCGAATGGGAGAAGCTGGCCGTCCCGATCCGCTTCGCCGTCGATACGAAGACGATCGTCCTCCCGCGCATCCGGCGGCAGTTGACGGCGCTGCCGCAGTACACGTCGATGGCGTGGGACGACGCGGCCCGTTACCTGCTCGACGAGGGCTGGAACCTCGACGAGGCGCTGCAGTACGCCGACCGCTCGCTCGGAAAAGAGGAGACGTTCCAGAACCTGCTGACGAAGGCGGAGATCCTCCGGAAGCTCGGGCGCTCCGCCGAAGCGCAGGCGGTCTTCGGCCACGCCATCCGCTCGGCCGGCGCGGCGCAGGTCCACGGCTACGCGCGGCAGCTCCAGGCGCAGGGGCCGGAACAGAGCGAGCAGGCGCTGGAGATCTTCACCGAGAACGCGGCCGCCCATCCGGACGCCTGGATCATTCACGCCGGCCTGGCGCGCGTGCATTCGGCCCATCACGAATTCGCGCGAGCCGCCGAAGAAATGCAGCTCGCGCTCGCGGCGGCGCCGGAAGCGCAGCGAGTGGGCGTGCAGAAGCAGCTCGACGAGCTCCGCGCCGGCCGCGACATCAACGGGCCGTAGCGGCCGGCAACAGCGGTTGCTTCGCGCGATACGATCTGCCGATGACACGCAGCGTTCTCGCCGTCGCCCTCTGCCTCGCCGCCGTCCCCGTTCACGCCGCGGAGAGTCCGAGCCTCGCCGATGCCTTGAAAATCATCCAGGGCAAGCAGTTCGTCGACCTCACCCACAGCTTCAGCCCGCTCACGCCGGTGTGGGGCGGCTTCGGGCAGGCGACGATGAGCGCGGCGGGGGATCCGAAGACGCATCGGCCGTACACGATCGAGCAGGACGGCTTCCGCACCACGTTCTACTCGATGGTCGGGCAGTACGGGACGCACGTCGATCCGCCGGCGCACTTCCGCAGCGACGGCCTGACGATGGACCAGATCCCGCTGAAGGACATGATCCTGCCGCTCGTCGTCTTCGACGTCACGCCGCTCCTGGCCAAGGATCCGAACCACGCCCTCAGCGTCGACGACGTCAAGGCGTGGGAGAAGGAGCACGGCCGCGTCCCCGCCGGCGCGTTCGCCGCGCTGCGTACCGACATGTACAAGGACTGGGAGAGCGACCCCGCGCGCTTCAAGCGCTCGCCGTTTCCGGCGTGGTCGCTCGCCGCGATCAAGTTCCTCTTCGACGAGCGCAAGGTGACGGCCATCGGCCACGAGTCGCTCGACACCGACACGACCGATGCCATGGAGTCGGAGACGTGGATCCTCAAGCAGAACCACTTTCAGATCGAGGCGATGGCGAACCTCGACCGGGTGCCGGCCACCGGCGCCGTCATCGTCGTGACGTGGCCGAAGGTCGAGCACGGCTTCGGCTTCCCGGCGCGCGCCTTCGCGATTTTGCCTTAGAACCCTCGGAGCGCCGGCGTCTTCGCCGGCCGGCCAGCAGGCGTCCCGCCTGCGTTCGGGAGAGGCGGCGAGGACGCCGCCTCGCCGGCCGCCGAGACGGCGGCGCTACCTTAGAAGAGATCGGGCACGAGCATCGCCGCGACGGTGCGCGGGGAGATGTCGCCGAGGAGCCAGGTGAGCGTCTCCACCGTCGCCGGCGGCAGCGCGTAGCGCGTGACGAAGCCGACGTCGACGTCGTGGCTCGCGCCGCCGCGCGGAACGAGATCGCCGACGGCGCTCTCGTTCGGGTCGATCACCGTGGCGTCGCCGCCGAGCGCCGCGGCGAAGAGCTCCTTGCGGTAGCCGTAGTGCGTGCAGGCGAGGCAGGCGACGGCCGGCGCGTCGCGGCGCGGCATCTTCGCCATCGCCTCGGCGACCCATCGCCGGATCTCGGCCTCCGCCCTCGCGCCCTGGCGATCCTCGGAGATGACGTCGGCGAGGCCGGGACAGGCCTGGCTGACGATGCGCGCCGCGTCGACGCCGCGCTCCTGCAGCAGGCGCGGGTACGTGCCGGAGTCGATCGTCGTCTGTGTGCCGAAGATCAGCGCGACGCTCTCGGGCCCCAGCGCCTCGGCGACGCGCGCCACGCCGGTCTCGATGATCCCCTGAATCGGAACCGGCGCCTGCACTTCCGGCAGCAGCACCGACAGCGTGTTGCACGCGACGTAGATCCGATCGGGCGCGAAGCGCTGCGCGACGCTGCGGAGGAAGCGATCGAACGTCTCGATCTTCGCCGCGTGCGACGGCATGGAGTTGTAGCCGTAGTCGTTCGCCGGCGCGGCGTTGGCGAACGTCAGGCGGACCGGGGCGGCGGCGCCGCGCGTGCGGACGAAGCGCTCCGCGTACGCGACGACGGAGAGGCCGCCCACGCCGGAATCGGTGACGACGATGTGCATCACGGCTCGATCCTGCCGGTCATGAGGTCGATGAGCACCGGCACGTGGCGGTCCTTGAGCGTGTAGAGCGAGGCGTCCTCGAGCTCGAGCGTGACGAGCGTCAGGCCGCGCTCGCCCGCCCACGTCCCCATCGATCCCGGCGTCGGATAGCCGATCTCGTCGAGCAGCGGCAGCGCGCAGCGGCCGGCGAGCTGGCGGCCGAGCGCCGAGGCGCCGGCGTCGTCGACGCAGGCGAGCGCGGAGTGGAGGCTGACGACGGCGCGCGGCTGCAACCGCTCGAGCAGCGCCAGCAGCGCGCGCGTCTCCGGCTCGGAGGCCGGTGCGGCGCCGGGGCTCAGCGCGATGTCGCGGGCATCGCTCGCGCGGCTCTTGTAATGAACGGGATCAGGGCTCCAGTTCGACGTCGGGAAGTTGCGGTTCAGATCGACGCCGCGGGCGTTGCCGCGGGTTCCGCGCAGCAGGCCGTCGGGATTGCCGCAGAGGATCGTCGCGGCGCGCAGCTCGCCGCGCGGGAGGCAGCGGAGCGCCTCCGACACGACGACGGTCGTCTCCGCCTCGTCGCCGTGAATCGCGGCGAGGATGACGATCTCCGCGCCGCCGGAGTCGGGGAGATACACGGTGAGCGGGATGCCATCGACGGAGGCGCCGTAGGGCGAGCCGGCGTGGCGGAGCACGCCGCGGTCGCGGCGCTCGACGAGCTGCGGTTCGGATCGTCGTTCGACCATCGCGGGCACGTCAAATGTGTCACGTTCCTGCGCCGGCGGGTAGGGAAAACCTCCAGCGCGCCTCTCCTATGCGAGTCCCCCATCGAGAGAGGAGCAGCGGTCCATGGAAGAATCCGTCCGGGTCGACGTCCCGTCCGGCGTCGTGCGCGAGCTCGAGCGCGCGCTGGCGACGCGGGAAGAGCGCTTCGTCGCCGTCTCCGCCGCGCTCACCGGCTTCGATCGCGTCGAGCTCCTCGGCACCGGCGTCGCGCCGCTCTACCTCGCCACGCTCGACAAGTGGGTCGGGCCGGACATCGCCGGCGACCTCCTTGGCTTCGGCACCGATCCGCTGCCCGACGAGCGCACCGTGCGCGCCGGCATCCTCAGCGACGCGAAGCTCGGCCCCGTCGCGCGCAACCTCATGGCCCTCTGGTACAACGGCACGTGGAGTCCGCTGCCGTCGGCGTGGTATCGCGCGTACGGCGCGGAGATCCCGAACGGGCCCGACGTCGCCGCGCTCCCGCCGACCTACGTCGTCTCCGGCCAGGCGTACATCGAGAGCCTCGTCTGGGCGGCGGCAAACACGCATCCGATGGGCGCGAAGCAGCCCGGCTACGGCACGTGGGAAGAGCAGCCGGCGAGGACGCGGCGATGAGCGAGGCGCGATACGACGTCGTCATCGTCGGCGCCGGCATCGCCGGCTCGATCGTCGCCAAGGAGCTCACGCGCGCCGGCAAGAACGTCCTCCTTCTCGAGGCGGGCGTCTCCACCGACATGACGTGGGACGGCTACCAGAGCTCCCTGGCCACGTTCTACACGGACCTCGGCAAGGATCCGGAGGCGCCGTATCCGGACAACCCGAACGCGCCGCAGCCGGACGTCGACGACATCGGCAAGCCGAACGGCGCCGGCTATTTCATCGAGATCGGCGCGCAGCCGTACGGCAGCACCTACGTGCGCCGCGCCGGCGGCACGACGCTGCACTGGCTGGGCACCTGTCCGCGCATGCTCCCCGAGGACTTCGCCATCCAGCGGCTCTACTCCGTCGGGCGCGACTGGCCGATCAGCTACGACGAGCTCGAACGCGACTACCAGTTCGCGGAGATGGAGATCGGCGTCTCCGCCGACGTCGAGGAGCAGGCGTTCCTCGGCATCCACTTTCCGCCGGGCTACGTCTATCCGATGCGGAAGATCCCGCAGAGCTTCAGCGACCACACGCTCGGCGCCGGCGTCAACGGGATGGAGGTCGACCTCGGCGGCACGAAGCGCCAGCTCTACGTGCGCAGCTCGCCGCAGGGGCGCAACTCCATTCCCAATCCGAGCTACGTGTCTCCGCGCGGCGAGAAAGGCTACACGCCCGTCGGCGCGGTCGATCCCGGCGCCGAGGGGCAGCGATACGCGAAGGACCTCGGGCAGCGCTGCGCCGGCAACACCAACTGCATCCCCATCTGCCCGATCCAGGCGAAGTACAACGCCCTCAAGACGCTGATGTCCGCCGACCGCGCCCGCCTCGAGATCCGCACGAAGAGCGTGGCGTCGAAGATCAACGTCGATCCGGCGAGCGGCCGCGTCACGTCGATCGAGTACAAGGCCTACGCCGATCCGGCGTCGCCGGAGCACGAGGTCCGGCGCGCCACCGGCACGTTCTACGTCCTCGCGGCGCACGCGGTGGAGAACGCGAAGCTGATGCTCGCGTCGGGCGTGGCGCCGACGAGCGGCCAGGTCGGCTGCAACCTCATGGATCACCCGGTGCTGCTCAAGTGGGGGCTGATGCCGGTCGACGTCGGCAGCTATCGCGGGCCGCTCTCGACATCGGGGATCGAAGACCTCCGCGGCGGTCCGTTCCGCGCGCACCACTCCGCGCTGCGCGGCGAGATCGGCAACGACGGCTGGAACTGGCCGACCGGCGCGCCGATGAGCACCGCGCTGCAGGGCATCAATCAGCTCAACCTCTTCGGCCGGGCGCTGCGCGACTACATCGCCGGCATCGTGCCGCGGCAGTTCCGCATCGCCTTCCTCGTCGAGCAGCTGGCCAGTTCGACGAACCGCGTGACCATCGATCCGCAGTGGGTCGACGCTCTCGGCAACTATCGCCCGGTCATTCAATACAACATCGACGACTACAGCCTGGCCGGCATGGCCGTGGCGAACCGCGTCTGCAATGCCATGTTCCAGCGCACCGGCATCGAGGACTGGACGAATCCCGACAACGGCCTGCACACGGTCGTCGAGTTCGACGGCGAGCGCTTCGCCTGGGGCGGCGCCGGGCACTTCGCCGGCACGCACATCATGGGATCGAGCCCGCGCAACTCCGTCGTCGACAGCTTCCAGCGCACGTGGGACCACGACAACCTCTACGCGGTCGGCGGCGGCAGCATGCCGACCGTGGCGACGTCGAACCCGACGCTGACGCTGGCCGCGCTGAGCTTCCGCACGGCGCGCGAGCTCGTGAGGAGGCTGCAGTGACGCTCCCGCGCGGCATCCACAACCTCGACGACCTTCGCGACTACCTCGACGCCGCGGTGCAGCTCGAGCTGAGCGTCATCCCGCCGTACATGTGCGCCTTCTACTCGATCATGCCGGACGCGAACGAGGTCTGCCAGCAGATCTTCCGCTCCGTGATCGTCGAGGAGATGCTTCACCTCATCAACGCCGCGAACACGCTCAACGCGGCCGGCGGGCGGCCGGCGCTGACCGGCGCCGCGGTGCCGCGATATCCGGCGCTGCTGCCGGACGGCGAGACCGGCTTCGTCGTTCATCTCGATCCGTTCTCGCCGGAGGCGGTGGAGACGTTTCTGAAGATCGAGTACCCGTCGCGGCCGCACGCGGCGGCGCCGCGGCTGGCGATCGAGCGCCCGGAGCGCGCGCCGGTGCCGCTCAAGCTCATGAGCCTCGGCCACGATACGGTCGGCGCGTTCTACGAGGAGATCATCGCCGGCATCCATCGCCTCGTCGCGGAGCTCGGCGAGGCGGCGGTCTTCACCGGCGATCCGGCGAAGCAGATCACGTCGGCGTACTACTACGCCGGCGGCGGCGCGCCGGTGCCGGTCTACGGCGAGGCCGACGCCGTCCGCGCCATCAACGAGATCATCGATCAGGGCGAAGGGCTGCCCCACAATCTCTTCGACAACGACGGCGACCTCGGACACTTCTTCCGCTTCGATCAAATCCAGCGCGAGCGCCGATACCAAAAAGGCGACAAGGCGGACCAGCCGACGGGTGCGCCGCTACCGGTCGACTACGCGCGCGTCTATCCGATGCTGCGCGACCCGCGCCTCGACGACTTCCCGGACGGCGAGCTGCGGCGCGGCGCCGGCGCATTCAACGCCGTCTTCTCCGGCCTTCTCGTGAAGCTGCAGGACGCCTTCGACGGCGATCCGGAGCGGCTCATCCCCGCCGTCGGCCTGATGCTCCAGATGAAGTACCAGGCCGTCGAGCTGCTGAAAAACCCGATCCCTGGAACGCCGTTCCATGCCGGGCCGACGTTCGAATGGAAGGAGTGAGCGAATGAGCGATTCGATGTTCACCGTGGCGGGCGGAATGCCGCTGGATCTCAACGGGGTGGCCGATCAACTGCGCCGCGAGATCGATCAAATCCCGCAAGGACAGCCGCTCCTGAAGGCGCAGAACCTCGACTGCCAGAGCGGCGTCGAGGAGTACCTCGTCGTCGTGCGCACGGCCGAGGAGCCGCACATTCATCCGGACGGCGATCTCATCACGTGCACGCTCGAGGGCGGCGGCTATTTCCAGCTCGACGGCGGAGCGACCGCGGGCGCGCCGGCCGGCAGCGTCGTCGTGATCCCCAAGGGCGTCTGTCATGCCTTCCACAACACGGCGCCGGCCGACACGGTGCTGTTCGCGACGTTCTCGCCGAAGAACTCGAAAGACGACTGCCCGACGACAAAGTCGTAACGGATCATCATGTACAAAACCAAAGCGCACCATCCGCTCAGCACGCCGTCCCCCGAGGTCGCCGCCGCGGTCGAGACGGCGATGTGGGGACTCTTCGTGGCCATCGGCGACGCGTGGCGATTGCCCGACCAGAACGTCGTCGAGACCTATCACCTCCGCTTCGACGCGTTTCTCGAGAACCGCATCGCCATCGATCCGCTCAACGGCAAGTACTACGAAGCGGCCACGGATCTGATCGCCGACCTCGCGGCGCAGAAGGATCTCGCCGCGGCGTACGAGCTGATCTTCTTCGGCGACAACCCCGACGGCCTCGAATACGTCCCGGCGCTGCTCGGCGGAATCGAGCAGCACGTCGTCAACGAGTTGATCAACTTCCGGCTCGCCTGCGGGAGCTTCCAGGCGTGGGGCGCCGTGAACTTCCGCACCTACTTCGGCGGCGCGAACCTCGCCGGCGAGCGGGTGCCGTACCGCACCGCCAAGGGGTTGAAATGAAAGTCGACACGCTCATCGTCGGCTCCGGCGTCGCCGCCACCGCGCTCGTCGAGCGCCTGCTCGAGACGTCGCCGCGGATGTCCATCCTCCTGCTCGAGGCGGGAGATCGCCTCAAGACGATGGACTTCGGGATGTGGACGAACGTCCTCGCCACCGGCAAGCTCCCGTACGACCCGCTCTACGACCTCGACTACCCGGAGCGCGACGCGCCGGGCGAGAACCTCAGCGTCGGCGGAACGGAGATGCCGCTCAGCGGCGGGCGCGCCTTCGTCTACGGCGGCAGCACGATGGTGTGGGGCGGCTGGTCGTTCCGCCTGAAGCCGGAGGATTTCCACCTCCGCTCGAACACCGGCGAGGGGCTCGACTGGCCGTTCGACTACGACGCGCTCGAGCCCTACTACTGCCAGGCCGAGGACTACCTGGCGGTGTCGGGCGACTCGCGCGATCCGACCGTGCCGCGCACGAAGCCGTATCCGTTCCCCGCGTTCCCCTACACGCTGCAGGACCAGCCGGTCGGCCAGGCCATGGACTCGCTCGGCGTCGCGTACAGCCACATGCCGATCGCGCGGCGGGGCATCTCCGACGTCCCCTCGCGCCACGCCCCCTGCCAGACCACCGGCACGTGCAAGTACTGCCCGTTCGGCGCGCGCTACGTGGCCTGCAACTACATGGACGACGTGCGCGAGTGGAACGACTACCCGAACCTGGAGATCCGCTTCGGCGCCGTGGTCATGGCCATCCGCATGAACGGCAAGCGGCGCGCCGCGGGCGTGACGTACCGCGACACCGGCAGCGGCGAGACCGTCACCGTCGACGCCGGGCGCGTCATCGTCGCGGGCGGCACGATCGAGTCGGCAAAGCTGCTGCTGCGGTCGCGCTCGTCCGAGTGGCTCGACGGCGTCGGCAACGACTCCGACAACGTCGGCCGCTACCTCGTCACGCATCCGTACTTCGTCTTCACCGGGACGCTCCCGCTCAATCCTCTGCGGCTGCAGCCGGAGATGGATTTCCCGACGCTGGTGAGCCGGCACTACGACAACGCGCAGGAGCAGCCGAAGGGAAAGTTCATCCTGGTGAATCCGCCCGACACCGTGCCGGTCTCGCTCGCGCAGATGATGCAGAAGGGAGAGACGCGCGAGAAGATCGACCGCACGCTCACGGGCTCGTGGCCGCTGAACCTGCACAGCATGATGGAGGTCTTCGGCCGCTTCGACAACCGCGTCGGCAATCTCCCCAAGCTCAACCACCTCGGCATGCCGCAGACGGTCGTCGATTTCACGCAGGACCCGGCGTTCAACGACCGCGTGGCCGAGCTGCAGCACCGCGTGCGCACGATCTTCCGGGCCATGGACGGCACGCTGACCGCGAAGCCGAACATTTCCTGGCGCTGCGATCACGCCGCCTCGACGTGCCGGATGAGCAAGGACCCGATGGAGGGCGTGGTCGATGCCGACCTGCGCGTGCACGGGACCGACAACCTGTACGTCTGCTCGAACGCGGTCTTCCCCAACATCGGCGCGATCAATCCGACCGTCACCGTGACGGCGCTCGCGCTGCGGCTCGGCGACCACCTGAACGACGCGGCAGCGTGAGGAGCGGCGATGGCGAACGAAGATAAAACCACGAAGCTCCTCGGCTGGCTGCAGACGGCGCTCGAGCTCGAGCTCTCCACGATTCCGCCGTACATGGTGGCGCTGCTCAGCATCCACCCCGGCGCGAACCGCGAGGCCGCCGATCTGATCCGCGGCGTGATGATCGAGGAGATGCTGCACATGGCCCTCGTCGCCAACGTGCTGAACGCCGTCGGCGGAACGCCGCGCATCGACAAGAAGGCCATCCCGTCGTATCCGCTCCGGATGAAGTTCGAGGGCGAGAGCTTCCGCGACCGCGACTTCCCGGTCGACCTGGCGCGCTTCTCCAAGGACAACGTCGGCACGTTCATGAAGATCGAGGAGCCGGAGGCGCTGGCCGCGCCGCGCATCGCCGCGTTCAAGGAAATCGACGTCCCCGGCTTCACCATCGGCCAGTTCTACATGAACATCATCGCCCTGCTCGAGGAGCTGAACGCGTCCGGCACGCTCTTCTCCGGCGATCCCGCGCGCCAGCTCCACGACGACTACTACTGGGGCGGCGGCAACAAGATCATCCCCGTCTCCGATCTCGCCGGCGCGAAGGCGGCGCTGGAGATCGTCATCACGCAGGGCGAGGGCGCGTGGCGCCATCCCGGCAGCCGGCTCGAGTTCGCGCCGAAGACGCCGCTGCCGATGGGCCACTACTACCGCTTCGCCGAGATCTTCTACGGCCGCCACTACACCGATGCGGACGATCCCGCGAAGCCGCCGACCGGGACGCCGCTGCCGGTCGACTACGCGGCCGTCTATCCGATCAAGACGAATCCGCGGCCGTCCGACTACGCGCCCGGCTCGAAGCTCGCCGCCCTCAACGCCACGTTCAACGCGCGCTACACCGAGATGCTCCGCCAGCTCGCGCAAGCGCTCTCCGGCACGCCGAAGACGCTCTACACCGCGATCATGAACGGCATGCACGGCCTGCCGCCGGCGGCGATGCAGATGATGACGACGAAGATCGACGGCGACGCCGACGGGAGCACGGGCTGCCCGACGTTCGAGTGGGTGGAGGGCGTGTAGGCGCTAGCCCAGCGCCCGCTTCAAATCCCTGAGCAGCCGCTCCGCCTCTTCCACGCGCTCGAGCAGCGCGGCGTCGCCGCGGGCGGCCGCCAGCGTCGTCCAGGAGTGGCGCTTGAGCGCTTGCGTCAGCTCGTCGATGTCGCCGGCGAGGCTCCCCTTCTTCGGCTGATCGGGCGACGACACCGCGTCGAGCACGCGCTCGAGGCTCTCGCCGGCCACGAACTTCTCCTTCGCCACCGGGTCGCGCAGCACGAGGCGGAGCTTGCGGATCTCCTTCGAGTTCGTGATCTCGTTGTCGTTCACCTTGCGTACGATCGAGTCGAGCACCGTCGGCGTCAGCAGCGACTTGTTGATGTTCTTGATCTCGCGCGCCCAGGTGATCGACGACCCCGGCTCCGGCAGGTTCGTGAGCCGCTCGGAGAGCTGGTAGACCTCCACCAGCTTGTCGAGCTCGCGCACCGTCACGCCGAGGATGTTCGCGGCGCTGGCGCGGCCGACGATGTTCACCAGCGCGTAGGCCACCATCTCCTTTTCCTTCGCGTCCCACTCCTTGCGCTGGCGGTGGATGTAGATCCAGACGCGCAGGCGCTCGTCGTCCGTCAGCGTGCGGTCGGTGATCTCCAGCGGGATGCGGCGGAACTCCTCCTTGTGCTGCGACTCCACGAGGATCTTCGAGTTCGTCCAGCGGCGGTCGCCGTCGATGATGCGCAGCTTCCCGTCCAGGTCCGGATGCGGCTCGACCAGCAGCGGCTCGAAGATCCCTTCGTTCGCCTCGATCTGGCGCTGCAGCTCCAGGTCTTCCTTCGGCCCCATGCGCGGCTGGCGCTCGTTCGGGATCACGTCGTAGAGATCGCGCGTGTCGCGGTACGTGCGGAGAATCGTGCGGCCGAGGCGGCGCTCCTGCCATTGATGCGCGGCGTCGATCATTGCGTCACCCTGAACGCTGCGGGGCGCAGCACCTTTCCGCCGGAGTCGGGGCTCGACGGCGCTTCCACGATCGCGCTGACGTCGGTGTCGATCTCGCGCAGCACGTTCTTGATCCGCGTCAGCACCGTGCCGCGCTTTTTCCAGACGTTGTCGTGCGCGCGCTTCTCATCGACGTCGATCTGCAGCGCCTCGCCGGCGAGGTCCGCCGCCTCGGCGAGTTTTCGTTTGAACCCCGTCGACGTGATGAACTTGAACAGGCGCCCGAGCTTGTCCGAGCGCTCCGCGTCGCTCAGCTTCGCGACGTACATCGAGATCAGCGCCTTGCGCAGCACGTCGACCATCGCCGGCAACCGCGCCGGCGCGACGACGATCACGCCCGAGTCGACGAACAGCTCTTTCTTGCCCGCCGGGAACGTCGACGTCGCCAGGATCGCCTGATCCGCGCCGACCTCCGACTGGTCCTCGCGCAGCTTCTTGACGAACGCCGACTGCCACGCCGCGCGCGGCCGGCAGTCGATCAAAATCTTCCCGGCGCTCTTCCCCTTGTAGCGAACGTCGTGGACGAGATGCCCGCTCGCGCGCCCTTTCGTCCGCGAGATCTGGTCCTCCGGGAACGCGCCGCGGAGGGCATCGTAGAGGTCGAGCTCGCCTCCCTCGGCGACCTCGTCGCCCTTGCTCACCCGGCGGCTCATCTCCACGATCTTCTTCTGCAGCGCGTCGCGCTCGCGGGCGAACTCCGCATCCTTCTTTAATAGTGCGGCGTCGCGGTCCCTCTGGAGGATCTGCCGGACCTCGGCGATCTCCTTGCGGCGGAGCTTCTCCGACTCCAGCCTGGCGGTCTCGACGGCCTTCGCGATCTTGGCCCGCTCGGCGTCGAGCTTCGCCTGCTGGGCGGCGAACTCCTTCGTAAGTCGTTCCTGGATCTGCTTTTCCACCGTGGCGAGCTTGCGCTGCTCATCCTTGCGGATCGCTTCCTGGACTTGGACGAATTTGGCGTGCGTGATGCGGCTGCCGCACCACGGGCAGCGCTCGACGGGTGTCAGCATGATGCTTCCTTCTGGGTCCTTAACATCCCTGCTGGTCCTTTTATGTCCTTTTGCCGTTCTTGTCAAACTGACGGCCGTCACTGCGCCACCCGCCCCCTCCGCGGGATCGTGGACGCATGAAGCGCCTTCTCAACAAGCTCGCCGCCGACGCTGTTCTCCTCGCGCACTTCGCCTTCGTCCTCTTCGCCGTCTTCGGCGGCCTGCTGCTGCTCGCGCACACGCGCTGGGTCTGGCTCCACGCCGCCGCCGTGCTCTGGTCGTCGGCCGTCAATCTGGCGAGCTGGACCTGTCCGCTGACGCCGGTCGAGCAGGGCTTCCGGCGGCGCGTCGGCGCGGCATACGAGGGCGGCTTCATCCAGCACTACATCGGCGCGGCCGTCTACCCGCAGGGGATGCCGCGGCGGCTCGAGCTCATCGCCGGGACCTCGATTCTGGCCTGGAACGCCATCGTCTACGCGGCGATCCTCACCATCCTTCGGGCGCGCTGACGCCGCCTCACATCCCGCTCTTCCCATTCGTCTTCCGGGCGTGACGTTCGTTTCCAAAAAGACGGGGCAGTTCTCCTATTTTTCGCAGCAGGTCGGCGAGACCGACTGGCGCGGCAAGAACGTCCTCGACTTCGGCGGAAACATCGGCAACATCCTGCGCGATCCCGCCTCGACGATCGACGAGGAGCGGTACTGGTGCATCGACGTCGACGGCGAGTCGGTCGAGCGCGGCCGGGCGCTCTATCCCGCCGCGCACTGGCTCCACTTCGACCGCTGGTGCTTCTTCTTCAACCCGTACGGCCAGCGCGGGCTGAAGCTGCCGGAGCTCGAGCAGCGCTTCGACTACATCGTCGCCTACTCGGTCTTCACGAACACGGCGCGCTCGGAGATGCTCGACCTCGTCCCCGCGCTCGAGTCGCTCCTGGCCGACGGCGGCGTCCTCGCGTTCACCTTCATCGACCATCACGACCACTACTGGCCGCAGCGCTACAAGTGGAACAACTTCCACTGGCGCCTCGAGCGCGAGCGGGGCGACGCCTGGACCGACGAGGCGCGGGAGCTGCGCGCGCGCGCCGACGCCGCGGCGTGGTGCATCCTCGTCAACGGCGAGGACCTCTACGTCGAGAACGAAGACGTGCGTGAATACGCGGCCGAGGAGCAGCGCACGCACCACACGTTCTATTCGCTGGAGACGATGAAGTCGCTGTTCCCGCGCGCCGAGATCCGGCGGCCGGTCAACGGCGAGATGCAGCACTGCTGCGTGATCAGAAAGTGAGCCGATGGAATTCGCCAAAATCGCCGACGAGCAGCGCGAGACCTTCGAACGCGACGGCTTCCTCGTCGTCCGCAACGCGCTGCAGGGCGAGCGCCTCCAGGCCGTGCGCGAGGCCGCCGACCGCATCGCCGCCCTCTTTCTGAACAAGCCGGCCATCCCCTCCAAGCCCGAATACAACCACATGGACTGGCGCCCCGGCCTGCTCCGCGAGAAGGCGCTCGTCGACCTCGTCACGAACTCGCCGACGGTGCCGCTCGTCGTGCAGCTCCTCACGCCGAACATCCACCTGCACTCGACGACGGCGATCTACAAGAAGCCGTCCGATCCGGACGCCCCCGCCTTCCGCCGCGGCTGGCATCGCGACATCCGCATCCCCAAGGACCTCGGCCATCAGGAGCTGCCGCGCGTCGGCATCAAGATCTGCTACTGCCTCACCGACTTTCACGAGCCGAACTCCGGGATGACGCTCCTCACGCGCGGCACGCACACGCGGAAGGAGCCGCTGGTCGTGCCGAAGGGCGAGATCGATCCGAAGGGCGTCGAGCTCTGCGACCTGCAGGTCAACGCCGGCGACGCCTTCCTCTTCGAGAACCGCCTCTACCACACCGCCACGCCGAACCGCGGCAACCGCACGTCGAAGGTGCTGATGTACGGCTATGCGTATCGGTGGATGAAGCCGGAGGTGGAGATCGACGAGCCCGATCCGCGCCTCGCCCAGACGGACCCGGTGCTCTGGCAGCTCCTCGGCGGCTATCGCGACATCGACACGCTGCCGTGGGCGCTGCTCGACTGGTCGCAGCGCCACGGCGTGATGCCGCCGCCGGTGCCGTGGACGGTGGAGGACGACGCGTGACGAACGCCCTGCGCTTCCACTGGATGCTGCCGAAGGCCTTCGAGGTCGCGCTCGACGGCCGGCAGACGCCCGGCGAGGCGGCGCGCTACCGCATCGAGTCGACGCGGCCCGAGTCGCGCTCGCCGCAGCCCGACGCCGACGGCTGGCTGCACTTCGCAACGCGCGCCGAGGAGGCCGGCATCGAGTCGGTGCTGATCTCGTTCAGCCGCTACGAGCCCGAGCCGTTCGTCGTCGCCTGCGCCCTCGGCCGCGCGACGACGCGGCTCAAGTACATCGTCGCCTACCGCTCCGGGCTCATGTCGCCGACGTCGTTCGTGCAGCAGATCAATACCCTCTCGGCGCTGATCGACGGCCGCGTGGCCATCAACATCGTCGCCGGCAGCGCCGCCGCGGAGAACCGCGGCTACGGCGACTTCCTCGCGCACGACGAGCGCTACGGCCGCGCCGAGGAGTTCCTCGCCGCGGCGAACGCCTTCTGGCGCGACGGCCACGACGGCGTCGACTTCGACGGCCGCTACTACAAGCTCGAGAAGGGCATGATTCACACCCCGTTCACCTCGCCCGACCGCGGCGCGCCGGAGATCTACGTCTCCGGCCATTCCGAGCAGTCGATGCAGCTCGCCGCGTCGCAGGGAACGTGCTGGCTGCGCGCCGCCGACGCGCCGGAGAAGATCGCGCCGCAGGTGGCGCGGATGCGCGCGCAGGGCATCGGCGTCTGCCTGCGCGCCGCGGTCTGCTGCCGGCCGACGCGCGACGAGGCGATCCGCGTCGTGCAGTCGCTGCTGCCGCCGGACAAGCAGGAATCGACGATCGCGCTGAAGAACGACTCGCGGATGTACGCGGAGTCGCGCAGCACCGACGGCTGGGTGACGCGCTCGCTCTGGGCCGGCCTCGTGCCGCACTACGGCCCGGTCTGGACGACGCTCCTCGGCACGCCCGAGGAGCTCGCCGGCGCGTTCCTCGCGTACAAGGAGATCGGCGTCGATCAGTTCATCCTCTCCGGCTGGCCCGAGGTCGACGAGGTCGGGATCTTCGGCGCCGAGGTCATCCCGCGCGTGCGCGACGCGGAGCGGCGACAGGTGGCGTGATGGCTCTCCGCTTCCACTGGATGTTCCCCAAGGGCGGCGAGGTGGGGATGAAGACCGCGCAGGAGACGTCGCGCGTGGCCACGACGATGCGCAATTCGCCGGCGGCGATCCCCGACATGGCCGGCTGGACGCGCTTCGCCCGCGCCGCCGAGGAGTCGGGGATCGAGTCGGTGCTGCTGTCGTTCAGCCGCTACGAGCCCGACACCATCCTCATCGCCTGCGCCATGGGGCGGGCCACGTCGACGCTCAAGTACATCGTCGCCTACCGCTCGGGACTCATCCAGCCCGCGCCGTTCGTGCAGCAGATCAACACGCTGTCCGGCTTCATCGGCGGGCGCGTGGCGCTGAACATCGTCGCCGGCAGCTCGACCGCGGAGCAGCGCGGCTACGGCGACTACCTCGAGCACGACGACCGCTACGCGCGCGCCGACGAGTTCCTGTCGATCTGCCGTTCGTTCTGGGACGGCGACGACGTCGACTTCGACGGGCAGCACTACCGCATCGAGCGCGGCAAGCTGCACACGCGCTTCACGGCGCCGGACCGGCGCGCGCCCGAGGTCTACGTGGCCGGGCATTCCGAGCAGGCGGTGAAGCTGGCCGTGTCGAAGGGCGACGCGTGGGTGCGCCTCATCGACACGCCGGAGAAGCTCGCGCCCGCGGTGGCGAACGCGCGCGCGCAGGGCATCGAAGTCTGCCTGCGCTGCTGCGTGATCTGCCGCGAGACGCGCGACGAGGCGATCGCGGCGATGCAGGCGCTCAAGCCCGCCGAGGAGATCGAGCGGCAGGAGCGGGCCATCCTGAAGGCGAGCGACTCGAAGACGCTGCACGACGCGCTCGCCGCGGCGGACGATCAAGGCTGGATGGGACGCAGCCTCTACGCCGGCCTCGTCCCGTTCTACGGCTCGTCGTGCATCACGCTGATCGGCAGCCCCGACGAGCTGGCCGGGCAGTTCCTCGAATACAAGAACATCGGCGTGACGCAGTTCATCATCGCCGGCTGGCCGAAGCTCGACGAGATGGTGAGATTCGGACGGGATGTGCTGCCGCTGGTGCGGCAAAAAGAGGTTGTTAGTGCTCAAGTGTTAGGTGTTAGGAAAGACCTAAGACTTAACACCTAAGACTTAAGAACTACGGAGGCTTCGTGACGACTACCCCACTCGCCCCCCGCGCGTTCAATCGCGAGATGTACCACGATCATCGGGAGAACGTCTTCTACGGCACCGACGACGGCGCGCAGGACGGCTCCGGGCGCGAGCTCGCCGAGATCGAGGCGCACTACAACGGCGTCGAGCCGTGGCGGCGCGACGACATCCACATGATCAGCGTCGTGGGCGGGCTGTACGGCCTGAACCTCATTCCGATGTGGAAGCCGAAGCGGATCACGATCTTCGACATCAACCCGGCCGCGCTCGCGTATTTCAAGCTGATCCGCGAGACGTGGACGACCAGCCGCGACGTCGAGCACTTCCTGGCCCGTCTCACCGCCGGCGACGTCGACGCGACCACGGAGATGGAGGAGTTCGTCCGCGAGAACATCATGCTCAAGCAGCGCGGCGCGCTGCCGCGCTCGCGCGGCTCGACGAAGCGGCCGTACGAGCAGAGCTGGCAGTACGCGTTCGCGCACTTCGACCTGACGAAGCGGATGCTGAAGGAGACGCCGCTGGAGATCCGCAACGCGCCGATGGAGAGCGACGACTTCCGCGACATGATCCACGCGCAGAACAACGCCTGGATCTACGCGTCGAACATCACGCAGTTCCACTTCTTCGACCTCGACTTCGCCGATCCGCGCAACTGCGTGGTCGTGCAGATCATCCATCCCGAGCAGCTCCAGATTCTCGACCTCGCGCCGCTCGCCGGCGGCCCGGTCAAGGTCGACTTCCAGATCCCGCTGCGCGCGCACCGCACGGAGCACGTTGCATGAAGTCGAAGATCCAGACGAACGCGGCGCCGCCGGCGATCGGCACGTACTCGCAGGCCATCCGCGTCGGGAACCTCGTCTTCGTGGCCGCGCAGAGCGGCCGCGATCCCGGCACCGGCAAGCTGCTCGAAGGCCTCGATGCGCAGACGAAGCAGATGCTGGCGAACGTGGAGGCCATCCTCAACGCCGCCGGCTGCACGCCCGGCGACATCGTGCGCACGACGCTGCTGCTGGCCGACATCAAGGACTTCAAGGCGGTCGACGTGCTCTACGCCGCGTGGCTCCCCGGCCTGGGCGTGACTCCGCTGCCGGCGCGCACGGCCTTCGCGGCGCTGGCGCTCCCCGCCGGCGCGCTGGTGATGATGGAAGTGACGGCCGTCGATGCCTCGGCATGATCCCATCCAATGCCTCTGGATCGGGCCGCGGCTCTCCGCGATGGAGCAGCTGTGCATCGCCTCGTTCCTGCGCCACGGCCACGAGGTCCACCTCTACACGTACGGCCACGTCGACGCCATACCGGCCGGTACGGTCGTGCGCGACGGCCGCGAGATCCTCCCCGCCGAGCGGATCTTCTTCTACAGCGAGCACAACTCGCCGTCCGGCTTCGCGAACTTCTTCCGCTACAAGCTGCTCCTCGACCGCGGCGGGTGGTGGGTCGACACCGACATGGTCTGCCTTCGCCCCTTCGACTTCGACGGCGAGCACGTCTTCAGCGCCGAGATGTCGCGCGGCGGCGCGGCCGTGAACTGCGGCGTGATCCGCGCGCCGCGCGGCAGCGAGGCCATGGCGTTCGCGTGGGAAACCTGCAACGCCAAGGACCCGGCCGCGCTGCGCTGGGGCGAGACCGGACCGGCGCTGATGAAGCAGGCGGTGGAGCACTGCGGCCTCGAGGACGCGGTGCAGCCGCCGGAGGCCTTCTGCCCGATTCCGTGGCCGGAATGGCGGCGGCTGCTCGACGGCGACGACGCGATCGAGCCGCCGGCGGAGTCATTCGCCGTGCATCTGTGGAACGAGATGTGGCGCCGCGGCGGCGCCGACAAGGATGGCGCGTACGATCCGCGCTGCCTCTATGAGCGGCTCAAACGGAACGCCGCCGTCCCGGCGGCCGGCGAGGCGGCGTCCCGCCGCCTGCCGCGAGCGCAGGCGCGGGACGCCTGCGGGCCAGCCGGCGAGGACGCCGACGCTCCGAAAACAAAAACGCGATCCGGCGCAGCATCGGCTCCTTCCGAAACGAGCGCGCCAGCTCGACGTTCGCGCCGGCCGCCGCTTCGGTCCGACGGTACGCGGCCTGCAGCGCCGCGCGAAACGCGCTGACGCCGCGGCGCGCGACGGCGCGGGATACGCGATAGATCTCGCGCAGACAGGCCAGCTCGCCGCGCGCGCCGAGGATGTGCCGCGCGTCGTGCGCGGTCTTGCGCAGCGTCGCCGCCGTGACCGGCGCGAACGAGAGCGCGTCGTGGTCCATGAAGACGATGCGCACGCGCCAGCGCTTCCCGTCCCACACGTTGCGCAGCCCGGCGTTGCGGCAGACGAACGACTCGCCCTCGCTGTAGCCGCGCATGCCGAGGATCGTCCCCCAGAACGTGCCGATCTGCGCGTGGAGGTCGACGAACGTCGCGTCGGCGCGCTCGCGATTCGCGCGAAACGCCGCCTCGACGTACCGCGCGTGCGACGTCGAGAGCGCGCGCGGCGGGTCGTAGCGCGGCAGGATCTCGTCGAAGAGGAGATCGACGTCGCGGCGCGGCGCGCCGGGCCGCCGGAGGGAACGCGCCACGACGTCGAGCCGGAACGACGTCGTCCCGACCTGCACCGCCTGCGCCGGCTTCAGCGACGTCAGCATCGGCACCTTGTTGATCGACACCGTCCGGCAGATCGGCGCCTCGACGCCGTGGATCGCGCGGTAGATCTTCGCCAGGAACGCGGAGTTCTTCGCTTCGAAGACGAGGTGGCGGTACATCGAGCCGCCGTCGAGGCGGTGCGACGGCGCGGGCGGCCGCCGGTTGATCGCCAGCGGCCGTGCGCGCACGCGGCCGGCGCGCTTGATCTCGATCTCCACGCTGCTGCCGGGCGGCTTGATCGCCAGCACGATGGTGCCGGGCGGCTGCGCGACGAGCGCGTTGAGCGCGGCCGGCGTCCGCTCCGAGACCCAGTGCACTTCGTTCGCGAGATGCTCGACGATGGCCCGCTCCATCGCCGGCAGCGCCGCCATCGCGCGCTCCGCCTCGGCGCGGAACTGCCCGTGCGCTTCGAGGTCCGGCTCGCCGCGGTCGCAGCGGACGCGCTCCTCGATGCGGGCGATGACCTCGACGGCCGAAAAGAACTCGCGCGCGCAGAGCAGCCGGCACTCGTTCGCGGCGAAGGCGACGAAGTCGTCGAACGCCTCGTCGTCGCGCCGCGCCGCCAATCGATGGATGCGGCGGTTGCGCGCGAGGTAGTCGTCCTCGGGCAGCAACGTCTCGTAGACGAGCGCCGCAAGACAGCGCGTCTCCCACGGCATGCGGCGGTCGCGCGCGATGGCACGTGTCATCCCGAGCGCAGCGAGGGATCCCCTGCCGCACGGGATTCCTCGCCGTCGTTGCGGCTCGGAATGACACTTCATTGCGGCCGCGCCGCGGGCGCGCCGAGGTGCTCGGGCGCGCGGCCGCGCGCGACGACGACCGGGTAGCGCGCCCGCAGCATGCGCGGCGTCGTGTAGCGGACGATGAAGCCGGTGCGCCACCACGACGCGCGGTTCGGCTTCGAGCCGTGCACGATGTCGATGTGGTGGATCGACATCTCCCCGGCGCGCAGCTCCACGTCGACCGCCTGCGCCTCGTCGACCTCGGCGGCGACCTCGTGGCCGTAGTCGAGCATGTTCAGCGGATGGTGCGTCTCCGCGTGCGCGAGCTTCCGCGCATGCGAGCCGGGGACGACGCGCATGCAGCCGCTCTCGGCCGTGCTGTCGCTCAGCGCGATCCACGCGGAGACCGACGGCGCGTCGCCGAGGAACTCCGCGTACGCGCCGTCCTGATGCCAGGCGATGAAGGTCTCGTCGCGCGGCGGCTTGGAGAGGATCAGCGTCCCCCAGACCACGATGTCGTCGCCGATGAGCCGCGCCACGGTGTCGAGCACCGGCGGATGCGTGGCCAGGTCGTACGCCCAGCCGAGCTTCGTGTGCGCGAACTCGAAGCGCTTCAGCGCGCCGCCGTTCGCCTCGACGAGCTGCGCGTATGCATCGCGGAAGTGCGCCAGCTCCCCGTCATCGAGCACGGGAATCGGAAACGCGATGCCGCTCCCCTCGAAGCGGCTTACGTCATCCTGAGCCGGCGCAGCGCGGCGAAGGATCTCCGAATGCACGACCGTCGCATTTTGAGATCCTTCGCTTTGCTCAGGATGACGGATCATCATCGCAACACCTTCTCGATCGCGCGCACGGCATCGTCCATGTCGTTCGCGCCGTTCGGCGGGTTGATGAACGTGAACCACAGCAGCTCGCGGTTCAGCGCTTCCGACCGCGGGCACGTCCCCGGCGCCCGCCGCCGCGCGAACAGCGGCACCGCATCGAGCAGCCGCGGATACCCGCCGATCGACGGAATCCCCTCGTCCGCGAGCATCTCCACGAGCTCGTCGCGCGACGGCTTCCCCGTGTAGCGCATCATGAACACGAACCACGCCGGCACCGCGTCGCGCTCGACCGCCTGCGGCGTGAAGCCGCGCGGCAATCGTTCGGTCAGCCGCCGCACGTTCTCGGCACGAGCGCGATTGCGCTCGTCGAGCTGTTCGAGCTGCGCGATCGCCAGCGCCGCCTGCAGGTCCGTGAGCCGGAAGTTCATCCCGACGATCCCCTCGTCGGTCACGGCCTCGCCGTGATTGCGGATCAGCCGCGCGCGCCGCGCGACATTCGCGTCGTTCGTGACCACCACGCCGCCTTCGCCGCACGTGATCGACTTCGACTCCGTCAGCGAGTAGACGCCGGCGTCGCCGATCGACCCAACTTCGCGCCCGCGCCACGTCGCGCCGGGCGCCTGCGCGCAGTCTTCGATGATCGGCAGGCCGAGCGCGCGCAGTGCGTCGAGGTCGGCGACGCTCCCGCCGACGTGCACGGCGACGATCGCTTTCGTCCGCGGCGTGATCTTGCGCGCGGCGTCGGCGGCATCGATGCAGAACGTGTCGCGCTTCACTTCCACGAACACCGGCACCGCGCCGAACGGCACGACGCACGTGGCCGAGGCGATGAAGGACATGCACGGCACCAGCACTTCGTCGCCTTCGCGAAGGCCGAGCGCGCCGGCGGCCATCACGAGGCCGCTCGTTGCGGAGTTGCACGCGATCGCGAAGCGGACGCCCGCGCGCGCCGCCCACATGGCCTCGAGCTTTCGCACCCATTTGCCGCCGAGGTACAGCACCTCGGTGTCGTCGAAGGCGGCGGCGTCCGCCGACGGCATCTCGCACAGCGCGCGCACGTCGAAGCCCTGCGCGCCGGCGCGCATCGCCGACCAACTGCACGACTCCAGCACTTCCATCAGCAGCTCGCGCTCGCGCCCGCCGATGCTGCACGGCGGCGCGAACGGCCGTGTGCGCACCGGCTCCGACGGACGCACGAGCATCGTCGTCATGGCGCCACCAGGCAATTCTCCGCCAGCGGCGTGAGCGGCACCGGAATCGGATCGCATTCGAAGCGCGGCCGCCGCGGCTCGAGCTCGCGCGACGCCGCGGGAACGAAGCTCATGTAGAAAATCCGCCGCGGCCACGGCGAGACGTTCGGCGCGGAGCCGTGGATGATCAGGCAATCGAACACGATGACGGTGCCGGGCGGCCCCATCAGCGGCACGATGCCGTGCTCGTTCGCGGCGTCGCGCACGACGCCGGACGGGAGGTCCATGACGTCGGGGACGAAGATGTGCCCGCGCCGCTGCGAGCGCGGGATCATCATCAGCGGTCCGTTGCAGGCGTTCACGTCGTCGAGAAAAACGCCGACGACGGCGGCGCGCGGCGTGCGCATGCCGTCGAGCCGGTACCACTGGTTGAAGTCCTGATGCCACGCCCAGCCGCTGCCGGAGAAGCCGCTCTTCACGTTGAGGCGCGACTGGAAGACATGCACGGCGCCGCCGAGGGCCTGCTCGACGAGGTGCAGCAAGTAGGGATGCCGCGGCACGCGCGCGAAGGTGTCGTGCACGAGGTGCGCGCCGAAGAGCATCTTCGGGACCTCGGGCGTGTCTCTTTCTTCGATGATGCCGGCGCCGCGCTCGGCGAGCGAGTCGGCGGCCGCGCGCAACGCGGCGATCTCCTCTTGCGACAGCAGCGACGGCAGGATGGCGAAGCCCTGGTCGTCGAGCTCGTTCATCCGCGCTGCCCCACCTGCCGCTGCTCCGCCATTTCGCGGGCCCGGACGCGGGGGAGCACTTCGTCGCGGAAGATCGCCATCTCCTCCATGTCCGGCCAGCCCATGAAGAGGAATTGCGTGATGCCGGCGTCGCGCAGCTCGAAGAGCGCGTCGGCGACCTCGCCGGACGAGCCGACGATCGCCATCGACGGCGCGCCGAGGAACGGCACGGCGCCGCTCCAGAGATAGTCGTTCAGCCACTGATCCTTCGCCGCCAGCGCGTACGTCGACGTGAACGCGACCGAGTCGGAGCGCTTCGCGAATTCCTCGTGCGTCCGCCGCGGGCGTCCGCCGACCTCCTCGAGCAGCTTCTCCGTCGCCGCCAGCGCCTCGCGCCGCGTCGGCCGGGCGATGATCGAGACGAGGAGGCCGACTTCGATGCCGCGGTCGATGAGCGCCGCGGTCCGCTCGCGCAGCGCCTCCGGCCTGTCGGGCAGGCGCCAGAGGCAGTCGGCGTGCTTGACCGCCATCTCCTCGGCGCGCGCGGAGTTGCCGCCGAGGAAGATCTCCGGCTTCGTGCGATCAGGCGCGACGAAGGGGACGATCAGCTTCCCCTTCTCGATCTTGTAGTAGCGCCCGTCGAAGTCGACCTCGGCGTCGCGCCGCCAGAACGCGTCGCAGACCGTCAGGAACTCGTCGGTGCGCTCGTAGCGCTCGTCGTGCGCGAGGAAGTCGCCGTAGTAGCGCTGCTCCTCGGGCGTGTGTCCGGCCACGACGTTCAGGCAGATGCGGCCGTTCGTCAGCGTGGCCACCGAGTTCACCTGCTGTACGAACGCGGTCGGCGAGAAGATGCCGGAGCGGACGGCGACCATGAACTTGATCGTCGACGTCTGCATGCCGAGGGCGGCGGCGAGGACGATGGGATCGGGACGGTGGAAGCCGAACGCGGTGAGCACGGATTCGATGCCGCAAGCCTCGGCGTGCCGGCAGAAGTTGACGAGCGTGTCGAGCTCCTGGATGCCGACGGCGGAGCGCGCCTGCGCGCCGCGATACTTCTCGCCCGCCGACGACATGCTCCAGTGGAAGCGCAGACTCATGGCGAGATGGCCTTGAAGAACGACAGATCGGACTTCTTGCCGAGGACCTGGCGGCCGATGGTGGCGAGGACCTGGTCGTCGTTGTCGTGGCGAACGTAGAGCGTGAGGTCGCGGACGATGCGCTCGATCGGGCTCGGCCGGTTCAGCGCGCGCGCACCGCACGCGCGGACGCAGTGGTCGACGGTCTCGGTGGCGAGATGCTCGCCGAGGTGGCGCACGCGGCTCCCCGCTTGCTGCGCCTCGGCGTAGCGCCCGCTCTCCCACAGCGTGGCGACGTGGCGCAGCCAGAGGTGCATGGTCTCGACGTTGAGCGCCATTTTCGCCACGTGGTGCTGCACGTACGGATCGTCGGTCTTGTTCTGATGGCGGATGAAGTCGAGGGCGTACTCGAACGCGCCCTCGGCCGCGCCGAGGAACGACGCCGCGTAGTGCGGCACGAAGCACGTCTGCCATCCGTCGCGCAGGTACTGCCCCGGCACGCCGACGAGGTTGTCCTCGGGGATGAAGGTGTTGTCGAAGTGGACGGCGTGGCTGACGGTAGCGCGCATGCCGATCGGATCCCACCACGAGCCGTCGATGCGGATGGTCGGATCCTCGAGATCGCACGCGAGCAGGAGCACGGTCTCGGCCGCCTCGGCGCTCGCATGCCGCGCCCCGCCCGGCCCGGCCGGATTGACGAGGAGCAGCGCCCAGCGCGCGCCGCCGGCGCTGGTGCAGAAGGCTTTCGTGCCGTTGAGGACGAAGCCGCCGTCGACGAGCTGCACGGTCGTGCCGAAGCGGACCTGCTCGCCGGTCGCGCGCGCCTGCGGCTCGCCGCTCCACGCCACCCACGTCTCGTTGCGCTCGACGATGCCGGGGAACCAGCGGCGCCGCTGTGCGTCGGTGGCCAGCCCATCGAGGAGGACCATCGAGTTCGCGTGCCCTTCCCAGCAACGCGCCAGCGCGAGGTCGGCCTTGGCGATCTCCTTCGTCATCATCCAGAGCGTGAAGACGTCGCCGCGATAGGGTCCGAGGCCGAGGCCGCCGTGCTCGCGCGGCAGCGTCGGGGCATTGAGGCCGGCGGCGAAGAGGTCGTCGAAGTCCTGCAGCGGGAACGTCGCGGTGCGGTCGTAGTGCGCCGCCCGCGGCGCGAAGCGCTCCCGCGCCAGATGCGCGACGCGCGCGACGACGTCGAGCTCCCACGTGGTCTCGGCGGTCATGATCGATAGAAGAATTCGCGGTTGAAGTAGTTGGAGCGGCCGCTGCCGTCCTTGAAGGCGTTGAGGGTGACGACGACGAGGACGCCCTGCTTGACGTTGGCCTGCACGCGGACTTCCTCGAAGCCGAGGTCGTAGACGGCGGAGAAGGCGCCGGCCTGGCCGGAATCGAACTCGAACGCGAAGACGCCGGCGGCGACTTTGCCCCAGTCGCGCACGCCGCTGCTGCAGTGGATGGTCAGCCCGTCATCGCCGGCCTCGCAGACGATGCGATCGATGCCGGCGGCGGGGTTCGTGTTCCGCCAGTCGCCGACGATGACGGAGAGGTCGAGGGCAGCCTCGACGACGCTCATACGTCCCTCCGAAAGAACTCGCGCGTGAACCGATTCGCGTACGGCCCCGGCTCACGGAAGCGGACGTAGGTGGCGACGACGAGCAGGCCGAGGTTGAGGTTCGCTTGCAACTCGACGTCGGCGTCCGGCAACGCATACTTGGCGACGAAGGCACCCGCGGTGGCGTCCCCGCTGGTCAGCCACCCGGCATAGACGGTGGTGGTGCGGACGATGCCCCAGTCGGCAGGCGACGGCCCCGCTCCCCCGCCCGCGACGCGGACGAGGAGATCGTCGCCGTCGACGCGAACGTCGAGGCCGCCGATCCACTGGGTTTTGTCGTTGGTTTTGGTCCACCGCCCGGCCATGAGCTCGACCCCCACCCGAGGCCGCGGACCGGGGAGATCGATCCGCTCGAATTCGCGCAGAATCTCCATGGACAAAAGACGGCGGAAGCGGAAACTTTGTGAAGCGGGCACGCTTTTGGTACGAACTGCTGCCGTGCGGACTTCCTCGGTGATCGCCGGCCTCGACTACAACCCCGCGAACCACACGCTGGAAGTGGAGTTCCGCACCGGCCGCGTCTATCAATACTTCAGCGTTCCGAAGGCCGCATACGAGGCGCTCCTGAACGCCCCCTCCCTCGGCCGCTACTTCAACCGCGAGATCCGCAACCGCTACCGCACACGGGAGATCGTGCGGCATAGGCGGTCGGCGTGAGGGCGCGGCGGCCTCGCCGCCTCTCATGAGCGCAGGCGGGACGCCTGCGCGCCAGCCGGCGAAGACGCCGGCGCTCCGATATAAAGCCCCTCCCGCACGAGCCGTCGGGCGATCGACAGCTGCTCGCCGGGCGGCAGCGCGCCCGGGATCTCCTGCGCCGCGAGCGCGGGGGACGCGGCGATGAAGCGGAAGGCTTCGGCGTACGAGGGAGGGCCGAGGAGCCGCGTGGCGCCGGCGACGAGGGCGACCTCCTCGGCGGTCTCCTCGTACGCGAGCGACACGGCCGGCGCGAGCTCCATCCGGGTCGACGGCGTAAGGCCGGCCGCCGCGTCCGCCCAGTCGGACGAATCGGCGGAGGCGCGGTCGAACTGGGCGGCGACCCAGCGGAACGCCTCCGGCGCGGAAACGGATTCGGCGAACGCGGCGAGCGCTTCGTCCGCGGCGGCCTGCATCGCCTCCGGGCGGGTGCGGTGGTGGCGGACCGGAATCGAGCGGCGGAGGCGCGGGTCGCGCAGCCCCGCCGCGGCGGCGAGCGCGCCGATGAAATCGATCCACGTCACCTGCTGGATGCCGAACGTGAGGTGCACGGTGAACGTGCCGACCGCCTGCACGTCGTGGATGTAGCCGCGAGGGAGATAGAGAAAATCGCCCGGCGCGAGGGTGACCTCCTCCATCTCGTCGCAGGGCGCGAACGCGGGCGTGCGGATGCGGTAGCGGCGCATCTCGTCGCGCGTCTCGAACGGCAATAGCGGCACGGTCTCGAGCGGCAGTACCGGTCCCGGCGCAAACCTCCAGCGCTTCGCGCCGGCGATCTGCACGACGGCCGTGTCGTGCTCGTCGAAGTGCGCGCCGGCGCCGGCGCCGTTCCCCGGCGCGCAATACGCCGCAACATTAATGAGGAAGCCGAGCTCGCTCTCGAGCCGCCGGACGTACGACAGCATCGGCGGCCAGAACTGATGCACCTGGTTCAGGCGCACCGTCGAGCCGGCGTCGAACGCGGCGTAGACCGCGGCGGCGGTCGGCGAGGCGGGCGTCGCGCGCGGCTCGTCGGCCCGAGGGATGATCTCGAGGAGCGGCGCTTCGTGCGGCGGCTGGTCGCGCATCGCCCGCGCGGCCTCGGCGATCACCTGCGGCAGATCGGCGAGCGAGAACAGCGCCGCGAACCGCTCCGCGTCGTCGCGCTTCACGTAGAGCGGGCTGCGCTCCCAGCGATCGCGGAAAAACTCCTCTTCGCCTACGGGCGACAGGAGCAGGTCGAGCGCGGCCGCCATGCGCGCGATTATAGAAAACTATACTTCTTGACACCGATATCCGATGGAACTACAGTCGCGTGGGTCACACATACAGCTTGATTGCCCGAGGAGAGCGCGGTTGCAGTGCACCGGGGCTCGTCCTTTCTTCGTTCGACGGGGCATGGGAGAGGCGATGGAAAAATCGGGAGAATTTCATCGGTTTCGCAACAACACGTCCGCGATCGAATACGGCAATCGCGCCTGGAACACGGCACACGCGAGCGGCCTGATCGACATCCGCTGCGACTACGAGACGCCGAACATCCTCCGCCGCTCCGACGGCCATCGCTTCATCAATCTCTGCTCCTGTTCCTACCTCGGCCTGGCCAGCCATCCCGACATCCTTCAGGGCGCGATCGACGCCATCCGCAGCCAGGGCGCGATGGACCTCCCGATCTCCCGCATCCGCCTGCGCCTCAACCTCCTCGAGGAATTCGAGGAAGGGCTGTCGGCGCTGACCGGCGCGCGCACGATCTGCGCCGTGACCAGCAGCGCCGCCGCCGCCGGCGTGCTGCCGCTCATCGCCTCCGGGCACTTCAGCCGCGACGGCAAGCCGCCGGTGATGGTCTTCGACAAGTTCGCGCACTTCTGCATGGACTACATCAAGCCGATCTGCGGCGACGAGACGAAGGTCCTGACCTGCCCGCACAACGACATGAACGTCCTCGAGGACATCTGCAAGACCCACGAGCGCGTCGCCTACGTCTGCGACGGCGTCTACTCGATGGGCGGCGCGGCGCCGCTGGAGGACCTCTTCCGCCTGCAGGACAAGTACGGCCTCTTCCTCTTCATCGACGACTCGCATTCGCTGTCGGTCTGCGGCAGCAAGGGCGAAGGGCACGCCCGCTCGCTCATGTCCGAGGTCAATGAGCTGACGATCATCGTGGCGTCGCTGGGGAAGGGCTTCGGCGGCAGCGGCGGATTGATCATGCTCGGACCAAAAGACAGCGAGCCGATCCTGACGCGCTTCGGCGGCCCGCTGGCGTGGTCGCAGGGCCTCAACATCCCCGGCATCGGCGCGGGGATGGCGTCGATCAAGCTGCACAACTCGCCCGAGCTAGGCCGGCTGCAGAAGAAGCTGCAGGACAACATGGCCCTCTTCGACGAGCTCGTGCCGACCGAGCAGCGCGGCAACGGCTTCCCGCTCAAAGTCATCCACATCGGCGACGAGGAGAAAGCGGTCGCCGCGTCCGCGGTCGTGCTCGAGCGCGGGTTCTACACGTCCGCCGTCTTCTTCCCGATCGTCCGGAAAGGGCACGCCGGGCTGCGGGTCATGATCCGCGCCGATCTCTCGTTCGACGACATCCGCGCCTTCGCTGCCGCGCTCAACGACGCCATCGGCACGCCGGCGGCGGCGCCCCGTGAGATGGTCTCCGCGTAAACAGGAAACCGTCATGCGCGCGGTCATTGCGGCAGGAGCAGGCGGACCGGAGGTGCTGGGGATCGGCGACGTGCCGGTGCCCGAGCCGGGCTCCGATCAGGTCCTGGTCCGCGTCCGCGCCGCGGCGCTCAATCAAGCCGATCTGCTGCAGCGCAGCGGCGAGTTCCCCGCGCCTCCCGGCGAGTCCGAGATCCTCGGCGTCGAGATCGCCGGCGACGTCGCCGCCTGCGGCGCGAACGTCCGGCTGCCGATCGGCAGCGCGGTCTTCGGCCTCGTCGGCGGCGGGGCGTACGCCGACTATTGCCTGCTCGACGGCGAGATGGCCATCCCGATCCCGTCCGGCTTCTCGTATGCCGAGATGGCGGCGGTGCCGGAGGTGTTCTTCACCGCCGACACAGTGCTGTTCGAGCTCGGGAAGCTCGCCGCCGGGCAGAGCGTCCTCGTGCACGGCGGCGGCAGCGGCGTCGGCAGCGCCTGCATCCAGATGGCCAGGAACGCCGGCGCGCGCGCGGCCTGCACGGTCGGCTCGGATGCGAAGGCCGCGAGCGCCCGGGCGCTCGGCGCCGAGCTCGCCATCGACTATAAGACGCGCGACTTCGTGCGCGACGCGCTCGACTGGACGGACGGCGCGGGCGTCGATCTCGTCGTCGACATCGTCGGCACCGCGTACTTCGAGCGCAACCTGGCGGTGCTGCGAGACGGCGGCTGCATGGTGCACGTCGGCGTAATGAGCGGCACGCGATGCGAGCTCGATCTCGACGCGATCCTGCTCAAGCGGCTGCAGCTCAAAGGGACGATCATGCGCTCGCGTCCCATCGAGGCGAAGCGGGTCATCGCGCGGCGGTTCCGCGAGCGCTGGCTTCCGCTCCTCGCGGCGCGCGAGCTGCGGCCCGTCGTCGACTCCGTCTTTCCGCTCGCCGAGGCGGCGCAGGCGCATGGGCGAATGGAGCGCAGCGAGCATTTCGGCAAGATCGTTCTCGACGTCCATCGCGCGGACGAGATCCCCCGGCGCGCTCCGCACTTCCAGCAGTTCAATCAGGAGCTGATCGACGCGGCGAGCCGCGAGCTGACCGAGCGCCGCGCGCTGCTCGCCGGCCAGCAGGCGCGAATGGTGGCCGAAGGCGGGCACCGCTACCGGCTGCTGCCGCTCCACTTCGTCTTTCCGGAGCGCGATTGCGCGCGCCTCGGCGAGGCGGCGTCGGCGCTCGTCGGCATCCAGACGAAACTCCTCCGCCACCTCCACGCGAGCGTCGGGCGCGACGGCATCGCGCGGATGTTTCGCGTCCCCGAGCCGATGCGGCGCTTCGTCAATTGGGAGGAGCTGCTCGATCCCGAGACGCTCGTCAGCCGCTTCGACATCCTGCAGGCTGAGGACGGCAGCTATCGGTTCTGCGAATTCAACATCGACTCGTGCGTCGGCGCGGCGGAGATCGCCGAGTACGCGGCCGACACCTTCGCCGAGCTCGGCGTCGACGTCGCGCACGTCCTCGGCGCCTCGCCTCCGCTGCGCGACCTCGCCGCGCTCCTCGCCCAAACCGCGGCGCGGCGCGGCATCACCCGCATCGTCATTCTCGACTGGAGCACCGGCGGCGGGTCGGGCGGCAAGGGCTACATGTCGTTCGAGCGGATGCGCGGCCACGTCGCGCGGGCCGTCCATCCGATCCCGGTCTTCATCGCCGACGAGAAGAGCTACGACCCCGACTGGCTGCGCCCCGATGAAGCGCGGCGCACGCTCGTCTTCCGCGGATTCCTGATGGACGAGATGAACGACGGCGGCGCCTTCCTCGACCGCCTCCTCGCCGCCGGCGCCGTGTTCATCAACGGCTGGGAGTCGGAGATCCGCATGGACAAGGGATGGTTCACCCTGCTCCACGACGAGAGCATCCGCGCGCTGCTGGCGCCGCGTGAGCGCGAGCTCATCGACGCCTATCTGCCGTACACGCGCGACGCCGATCCGTCGCTCGTCACGGAGAAGGACCGCTGGGTCTTCAAGGAAAAGCACTCGTTCGGCGGCAAAGGCATCTATTTCGGCGAGGAGACGCCGGCGGACGAATTGCGCTTGCTGCTCGAGGAGCATCCCGGCGCGTGGACCGCGCAGCAGGTCGTACCCATCGCGCCGACCGCGTTCCCGTCCGACGCCGCGTTGCGCAACGAGCCGCAGCGAGTGGTCTTCGGGCTCTTCGTCTACGGCGCGCGCGTCAACGGAATGCTCGTCCGGGCCAGCACGCGCTCGCGGATTGTCAACGTGACGGCGGGGAGTGCCCGCGTCGCCTGGGCCTTCAGCGCGAGCGCGGCGGCCGCGGCGGAAATGGCGACCAGCCTGCGGGAGGCCCGCTGTGTTGGAGTCTAAGAGCGCCTACGTGAAGCTCGGCGAGCGGCGGTATCGCGAGTCGTGGGGGCTCCTGTACGAGGACTTCGTCGTCGGCGACGTCGTCGAGCACCGTCCGGGGCGGACCGTCACCGAGGCCGACAACATCTGGCAGTCGCTGCTGTCGATGAACACCTCGCCGCTGCACATCGACAGCGCGTATTGCGCGACGACGGAGTGGGGACGGCCGCTGATCTCCAGCCTCGTCACCTTCTCCATCGTCAACGGCATGACGGTGAGCACGCTGAGCGCCCGGGCCATCGCCAACCTCGGCTGGGACAAGGTCCGGCTGCTTGCCCCCTGCTTCGCCGGCGACACGATCTACGCCGAGAGTACCGTCCTGTCCAAGCGCCTGTCGCAGTCGCGCAGCGGACAGGGCATCGTCACGTGCGAGACCCGCGGCCTCAAGGCGGACGGCACGCTGATCCTCACCTGCGAGAGAACGTTCCTCGTTCCCACGCGCGACCACGAGACCCAACGGGAGACACATCATGGAAGCTGAGCCGTTCACCACCCCCGTCCTGAGCATCCGCACGAAGCCGTCCACCGTCGCGGTCAGCTATCTGTACACGCCCGCGCCGCGCATCGACTCGCTGATCGCGAAACGCCACGACGTCACCGCCGACGGCGTGATCGTCGATCTCGAGGACTCCGTCCACGTCAACGCCAAGGCCGCGGCGCGCGAGAAGGTCGGGCAGTTCGACTTCTCGCCGCTGACGAAGCTCGGCCTCCGCCTGGCGCTGCGCATCAATACGATCTGCTCGTTCGACGGGCTGCGCGACCTGGAGATGCTGCGCGAGCGCTACGCGCGCGGCGACTGCGCGATCGAATCGATCCTGCTGCCGAAGATCAATCACGCCAGCGAGGTCCGGATCTACCGCTCGCTGTTCGACAGCCTGAAGCAGCGCCCCCGGCTCATCTCCTTCATCGAGACGCTCGAGGCGGTGGAGAACGCCGACGCCATCGCCGCGGTCAGCGATGCCATCTGCTTCGGCCAGGCCGACCTCGGCGCACAGATGTACAGCCCCCATCCCGCGTTTCTCGACTACGCGAGAACGCGGATGTGCGCGGCCGCGGCGCACTACCAGATCCAGTGCATCGACACGAGCTCGTTCGAGATCAAGGACATGGCCCGGTTCGAGCGGGAGTGCGTGGCGGCGCGGGAGTGCGGCTTCACCGCGAAGGTGGCGATCCATCCGATTCAGGTCGAGCCGATCAACCGCGTTTTTGCGATCTCCAGCGAAGTCCTCGCCGGCTATCAACGGCTCATCGACGCCTACGGCAACGCCGACGTCGGCTTCGCATTGAAAGACGGACAGGTCGTGGCGCCGCCATTCGTGGCCAAGGCCCGGATGATGCTCGCGGCGTACGAAAAATGGTCCCGGGAATGACAGGAAAGGAGAACGTCATGGCGAAAAAGACATCCGACAAGAAGGAAACGGTCCAGAAGGAAGCGGGCAAGAAGAACGAAGCCTCGCAGCCCGCCGGCGGTGTGCGCGCGGCCGGCCGCGGCTACGAATGACGCGGGGCGGACGGTTTCTCCAGGACCAGCGACTGGTCCTGGAGCTCGACCGCCTGCTCCGGCGGCATGTGAGCGAGGTGCGTGATTACACCTGGGCCTTCCACCGGCGCTGGGCCCGGAAAGGTGTGACCACGATGCGGGGGGCGGGATGGGCGGTGCGGCCGTTCCTGCTCCCCGTCTCGCGCATGCACTTCGTCGCCTCGGCATTTCACGGCGCGCTGAGCGCGTTGCGCGGCGCCATCCTCGCCGCCGCGCCGAAACGGGGAGCGGTCACGCGGCTGCTCCCCGTCCATCCGGAGTTCGAGGAGTGCTTCGACGTTGCCGGCGGCGCGGCCAGCCCCGCGTTCCTCTCGCACTTCCGCCCCGACGGCTTCCTCTTCGAAGACCGGTTCGTGCTCTCGGAGATCAACTACGGCAACGGCATCATCATCAGCTGCGGCTATACCGAAGCGGTGGCCGATTACTGGCGCCACCACCCGCTGATCAAACGCATGGGATGGGACGTGGAGCGGATGCACTGCCGTCCTCTCCCGTGGTACGTCAACGTGGCCCGGCGCTTCGCGCGGCCGGTCGCGTCGCCGACGGTTGCGCTCCTCTCGCAGTCCGAGGAGTGGAAGACCATGCTCGGATATCCGAAGCGGACGAGGGACCAGATCGCGTTCGTCTGCCGGCAGTTCGAGAAGGCGGGGATGCAGCCGCGGACGGTGACCGAGAACGACATCAGCGTCGACCGGCGCGGCAATCTTCGCTTCGACGCCGACGGCCGCGGCGTCGACCTGCTGATGTTCATCACCGTCGGCTCGACGTTCCTCGACCGGCCGGAGCTCCTGCGCAAAGGGGGCGCGCTGCACCATCTGACGCGGCCGCGGATCGGCGATACGTGGGTGCTGAAGCCGCTCTCCGGCCTGATGGTCGACAAGGGCGCGCTGCCGCTGCTCGGCCGCCTCGACTCGTCGCGCCGGACGCAAGACGGCTTCCGCTTCGAGATCCCGCACACGGAGTACCCGTGCGACGCGGGCGCGGCGCGCTACCTGCGCGGCCGGGCGAAGTGGGTCATCAAGCGCTCGTTCGACGGCAAGGACACGAGCGTCGGCGCGACGTCGGCGCTGGCGGCGTGGCGCAGCGCCGTCGACGCGGCCGTCGACGGGCACAACTACGTCGCGCAGCGCTACGTCCCGCTGCCGCGCGTCGACGTGCCGGTGTTCATCGATGAGAAGCATCTCGAGTGGGTGCCGAGCCGCGTGGAGCTGTCGCCGTTCATCTACGACGGCGCGTTCGGCGGCGCCGGCGTGCGCCACGCGCCCGAGGCCGAGGGAGTGGTGATGACAGACTTCCCGCAGGGTTACGGCTACTCCATCGCCCTCGCCGTATGACCGCCGAACGCCCATCCCTTGGCTCCGGCTGGACGCTGTGGCGGCACGCCCTCGTCCGCGGCGCCGGCTTCCCGTTCGCGCTGCTCGACGAGGCCTTCCGCTCCGGCGATCCCGCCGCGTGGTGGCGCGTCGCCGCCGACGCCCGCTTTCGCGAGGCGGTGACGTGGCAGAACCGGCTGGCGGTGGAGACGGCGCTCGATGGATTGCTGCGCCGGCCGCCCGGCACCGACAATGCGAAGACGCGCCAGCAGCAGCGCCTCGCCGCGAAGTACCTGCAGCGCTATTGCGCGAAGAACGACACCATCGGCTTCTTCGGCCCGATCGGCTGGGCGACCGTGGGAGGCGACGCGCATTTCGCTCCCGGCCCAACGCTGCTGTCGGCGCGGGCGACGTTCCTCGAGCCGTGGTGCGCGCTCGCTCTCGCGCGCGCCGCCGACGACGAGACGCGGCTCCAGGCGCCGGTGACGATCCCCGGCCATCTGCGGCTGTCGGGCAAGAAGCTGATCACGCCCGACGCCGTGCTGCCGCTGACCGACGATGAAGTGCAACTGCTGCAAGCCGCCGACGGCCGCCCCGCCGCGGCGCTGCTCGCCGCGTGTCATTCCGAGCGCAGCGAGGAATCCCCCCATCGAGGGGATTCCTCGCCGTCTTCGCGACTCGGAATGACACATTGGCGCGCGGTGCTCGAGCGCCTCGCCGCCCGCAACATCGTCCGCTGGGAGTTCCCCGTGACCATCTCCCACGAGCCCGACCGGCAGCGGCCGGCGGAGCTCCGCGCACTGCGCGACGACGTCGCCCGCGCGGCCGGCGACCCGGCCGCGCTCGGCCGCGCGCTCGAGTCGCTGGAGCGCGCGTTCGAGGCGCGCACGAAGATCGCACCGCGCCGCGGCGGGACGTTCGCGCGCAGCCTCGTCTTCGAGGAGTGCCGCCGCTCCATCTCCATGGACCTCGGCACCGCTGCGATCGAGCGCATCGCGCCGGCCTTGCACGTCGTGCTTCGCATCGCGCGCTGGTACACCTTCGCCATCGGCACGCGCGTGGCGCGCGCGCTCCTGCGCGAGCATCGCAAGCGCGTGCCGCTGCCCGCGTTCTGGCGGAGCACCATCCCGATCTTCGAAGACGAGGTCGCGCCCGCGATCGACGCCGTCTCAGCGCAACTGCGGCGCAAATGGCAAACGATGTTCGCCGACCGGCAGCACCTCGACGTCGACGCCGCCGGCGCCTTCGTCGCGCGGCACTTCCGCGCACCGTGCCCCGGCTGGCCCGGCGCACGGCACCATGCGCCCGACCTCATGTGGAGCGCTCGCTCGGCGGAGGAACTGCTGGCCGGCGGCGGAACGCCGTTGCTCTCCGAGCTGCATCCCGGCGTCACGCCGCTGACGACGCTCTCGGTGCTGTCGCACTGCCCGGTGCGCGACGAGCTGACGGCCGAATGGGATGCCGATTTTCCAGAGCCGCTGGTCAGCCCGATTCCGTGGGAGCAGTTCGCCCGCTCCTCGCAGGACGCGCGGCTGGCGAAGCGGCATTGGCACCTCGACATCGGCGACGACTTCGCCTCCGAGCGCCCGCCGGAGCAGGTCCTGCGCGCCGCCGACTTCGACGTCGTGGCGAACGACGGCCGGTTGGTGGCCGTGCAGCGCAAAGGCGCGCTCCGCCTCGACCTCCTGCGCGTCTTCGAGCGGCGCATCAAGATGCGCGCGACCGCCGCGTTCTCGCTGAGCGACGACGCCGAGCGCACGCCGCGCCGCACGATCGGGCCGCTCGTCGTGCAGCGCGCGCAGTGGCGCGTCGAGAGCCTGCCGTTCCGCGACCGCGACGGCGCCGCGGCGTGGCGCGAGACGATGGGCATTCCCGAGCGCGTCTACGTCCGCGTGCCGGGAGAAATGAAGCCGATCTACGCCGACCTGGCGTCGCCGATGTCGGTCGACATGCTCGTCCGCTTCGCGGCCGGCGCGCCGAGGGTGTCGATCTCGGAGATGTTCCCCGGTCCGGACGGACTCTGGCTGCGCGACGCCGAGGGGAACGCGTACACGTCGGAGCTGCGCTGCATCGCCGTCGATCCGCGGCCGTTCGACGAACGGAAGGTCTGGCGAGGCTGAGCGATGCGTGCCGAGCTGCCGGGCTTCTATCGCGTTGAACACGGCCTGCGCATTTCGAGCATCGGCATCGGCACGTACCGCGGAAAACAGGATCCGGCGACCGACGCGTCGTATCTCTGCGCGCTGCGCACAGCGTTCCGCGGCGGGATCAACCTCGTCGACACGGCCATCACGTACCGCGATCAGCAGTCCGAGAGAATCGTCGGCGCGGCCATCCGCGAATTCGGCCGGCGCGACGAGCTCGTGGTCTGCACGAAGGGCGGCTACCTCGCCGCCGAGGCGATGAACCCGGCCACGCTGCAACCGGGCGAGGTCGTCGACGGCGTGCACTCCATCGCGCCCGCCTTTCTCGCCGATCAGCTCAACCGCAGCCTGCGCAACCTCGGCCTGGAGACGATCGACGTCTATTACATTCATAATCCCGAGGTCCAGCTCCGGGAGATCAGCGTCCCGGAGTTTCTCACCAGGATGCGAAGAGCCTTCGAATGCCTCGAAACCGCCGTCGCGCGCGGCGCGATCCGCTACTACGGCACCGCCACGTGGCCGGGGTACATCGACGAGATCCTGTCGCTGCCCGCGCTTGCCGAAGTCGCGCGCGAGGTCGCCGGCGACGAGCATCACTTCCGCTTCGTCGAGCTTCCCTTCAGCCTCGAAATGCAGGAGGCGTCGCAGCCCGGCCCCGCGGCCGGCGTGTTGGACGTCGCGCGGGAGCTCGGCATCACCGTGATCGCCAGCGCATCGCTGGGACAGGGACGCCTCACCGGCGATCTCCCCCCGCGGCTCGCGAAGCTCCTGCCCGATCTCGCCACCGACGCGCAGCGCGCCCTCCAGTTCGCGAGGTCCGCGCCGGGCATCACGGCGGCGCTCGTGGGGATGAGCTCGAGCCGCCACGTCGAAGAAAACCTCGCCGTCGCCGCGCGCCCTCCGCTCACGCGCCGGCAGTTCGAGCGGGTCCGGAGCGTGCGCGCGTGAGACTGCAGGCGATTCCGGCGACGCGGCCGCCGTCGAGGACGGACTTCACGCGCTACATCCAGCAGCCGGCCCATCCGCTCCTCGTGAAAGGCGCGATGGACGGCTGGCCGGCGATGCAGACTTGGTCGCTCGAGTTCTTCGCCAGCGAGTTCGCCGATTTTCCCGTCACCGCGTACGCGCCGCAGTTCTCCGCGTTCGCGATCTGCGGCGTGGAGACGACGGTGGCCTCGTACGTCGCGTACCTGCGCCATCCCGCGGACGCGACGATCGAGGGGACGTGGGTGGCGGGCGACGCCGATCTGCTGAAGCGCAGCGCGCTCACGCTGTACGCCGGCAATTTCAATCCCGCGCATCCGAAGTTCGGCAACCGCGCGCTCGTCTTCCGTCACGTGCCGGAGCTCCCGCCGTTCATCGACTCCTGGATGGACCGCCTCGATCCCGAGTTTCGCGATGCGTGCGAATGCCGGCAGGCGCACGACTACGTGTATCTCTCCGCGCCCGGCGGCGTGACGCCGCTGCATCAGGATTTCTGGGGCACGCACACGTTTCTCGCGCAGATCGCGGGCCGCAAGGAGGCGATCCTCTTTTCGCCCGATTTCATCGAGGAGCTCTACCGCGACAGCACGGGCGACGTACGGAAGATGATGGCGGATCCGAGCTACGACGCCGTGGCGGGCTGGCACGTCGAGCTCACGCCCGGCGACATGCTGATCATCCCCTCGCGATGGCTTCACTACGTGGAGACGATCGAGACGTCGATCACCTATAGCGCCGCATGGATCGACGGCAGCAACTGGGACGCGTACGTGCGCGGCGCGACGGAGGCGCTGAGCCGCGAGGCGAGGGCGGCGAGCCGCTAGGCTGCGTGCCGCAACCGTTTCGGCTTGGCCGGAGTCTTTTTCGCGGGCGCCGGCGCGGCCTCGAGCTCCTCGGCTTCCTGGTTTTCGAGGTCATCGATGACGTCGTGCAGCAGCTTGATGATGCGCCGCCGCTGCGCCTTCGGCGAGGCGCTCCACTTGTCGCTGTCGGCCTTCTTGTACGCGACCTTGAACTTCAGCCCGGTCATCGAGGTCGTGTAGTCGTTGGCGTTGAGCTTGTGCACGTTCTGATGGGCGAGGATGTACCAGTGGTACTCCGTACCGACCGGTACGCCGGAGCCCTCGGGCGCCCGTCCGGCGCGCCGCTTGGTCACGGCATAGCTGATCTGCCACAGATCGGGCGTGATCTTCTTTTCCTTCCACTCGCCCTTGTCGTAATACCACTTGTGGCTCCGCCCGACTTTCATGCCGGTGTACTTGCGGCCTTCGTACTCCTTGAATTCATCGTAGGAGACCGACGCGTCGCTCTTCTTCATGGCGGTATTCCTCCCACTCCGAAAGGTGCAAAGGAAGGACCCGCCCAACCGGCCTGATATCCTTCCAACGGCTCGCAATGTTCGACACGCCGATCGCGCTCGCGGTCCTCTTCGTCCTCAGCGCCGTCACCTCGTACGTCGCCACCATGATCGTCAAGGACGCCGCCCAGCACATCGGCGCGGTCGATCATCCGGACCACCGGCGCATCCACCTCGAGAGCACTCCGCGCCTCGGCGGCCTGGCCATCATCTTCGGCTTCGGCTTTCCGCTCCTCCTTCTGGCCGGCAACCGCCACGCCGCGTCGCTCGTGTCGAAGAACATCGGCTACCTCTGCGCCGTCCTCGCCGCCGGCTCCCTCGTCGTCGGCCTCGGCGTCTACGACGACGTCCTCGGCGCCGACGCCCCGCGCAAGTTCACCGTCCAGACCGCCGCCGCCGTCATCCTCGTCGCCTTCGGCTTCCGCTTCGACTTCGTCTCCTTCGGCGCCACGCGCATCAGCCTCGGCCTCCTGGCCAGCGTCGTCTCGGTCATCTGGATCGTCGGCGTCATCAACGCCGTCAACTTCATCGACGGCATGGACTCCCTCGCCACCGTCGTGGCCATCACCATCGCCGTCGCCTTCGTGGCCATCGCCATCGTGCGCAACGACATCTTCTCCCTCGTCGTCATGACCGCGCTCTGCGGCAGCCTGGTCGGCTTCTACCGCTGGAACAAGCCGCCGGCGAAGATCTTCATGGGCGACACCGGGAGCATGTTCATCGGCCTCCTCCTCGCGGCCGGCTCCATCGTGCGGCCGACCAAGTCGCCGACCGCGCTCATCGTCGGCGGCCCCATGCTCGCGTTGGCCCTCCCCGTGCTCGACACCCTCATCGTCATGCAGCAGCGCTTCAGCGATCCGCACGAGTCCGTGCTGGCGCGCGTCGGCCGGATGTTCAACGCCGACAAGCGCCACATCCACCACATCCTCGTCGCCAAATACGGCAGCGTCGGGAAGGCCATCGCCTCGATCTGGCTCATCACCGTGCTCTTCGCCACCGCCGCGGTCCTGACCAGCACCGACACGCTGAAGCCGGCCGGCTACACCCTCGGCGCGCTCGGCCTTGTCCTGCTGATCTTCCTCCGTTATTGGTTCCGCCGCGGACACGTGGAGGCCATCGAAACCTAGTGGCCTGCAACAGCGAAATCGGCTGCGCCGCTGCGAATGGACGGCGCGAGATCAAGGAGCGAGGAGGAATCGATGCGGGACATCGTTGACGCCGAGCGACGCCGAGATCGCGGCGTCCATTCGCAGCCCTTCGGGTTGACGGCGGCGAGGCGGCATCTGCTTCGTTGCCACTCCTCGACGATGTCCCGCATCGCCGTCGTCGTGGCGCCTCGCATCTGCCGCCTCGGCGCCGTCAACGGCACAGCCGATTTCGCTGTTGCAGGCTACTAGATGTGCGGGATCGCCGCGCTCTTCGCCTACCGCGACGCCGCGCCGCCGGTCGACCGCGGCGAGCTCGAGGCCATCACCGAGCGGATGCGCCCGCGCGGCCCCGACGCCGGCGGCACCTGGCTCTCGCCCGACGCCCGCACCGGCCTCGGCGCGCGCCGCCTGGCCATCATCGACCTCTCGCCCGACGGCGACCAGCCGATGAGCGACGCCGCCGGCGAGCTGCACATCGTCTTCAACGGCGAGATCTACAACCACGCCGCGCTGCGCGCGCGGCTGCAGCGCCTCGGCGTCCGCTTCCGCTCGATGAGCGACACCGAGGTGCTGATGGAGCTGTATCGCCACGACGGGGAGCGGATGATCGAGCTCCTGCGCGGCATGTACGCCTTCGCGATCTGGGACGCGCGCGAGCGGCGCATGTTCGTCGGGCGCGACGCGTACGGCATCAAGCCGCTCTACGTCGCCGACGATGGCGCCACGTTCCGCGCCGCGTCGACCGTCAAGGCGCTGCTGGCGGGCGGGCGGGTCGGGCGGGCCGTCGATCCCGCTGGCGCGGCCGGCTTCTTCCTCACCGGCAGCGTCCCCGAGCCGTTCACGATCTTCGAGGCCGTCAAGCCGGTCGCGGCGGGGACGTCGTTCTTCGTCGACGGGCGCGGCCTCTCGGCGCCGCGGCGCTTCTACTCCGTCGCGGCCACGTTCGCGCGCGGACGCGACCAGGAGACGATCGCCGACCTCGTCACGCCGAGCGTGCTGCTGCGCGAGCTCGTCGTCGAGTCGCTGCAGTACCACCTCGTGGCCGACGTCCCGGTCGGCGCGTTCCTCTCCGCCGGCATCGACTCGTCGACGCTCGTGGCCTTGACGCGCGAGGCGAAGCACGCCGCGCCGCGCTGCGTCACGCTGCAGTTCGACGTCCACCGCGGCACCGACGCCGACGAGGCGCCGCTCGCCGAGCGCTTCGCCCGCGAGATCGGCGCGCCGCAGACCACGCGCCTCGTCACGCGCGAGGAGATGCTCGCCGACCTCCCGCGTTTCTTCGACGCCATGGACCAGCCGACCATCGACGGCACGAACACCTGGTTCGTCAGCAAGGCCGCCGCGGAGTCGGGATTGAAGGTGGCGATCAGCGGCGTCGGCGGCGACGAGCTCTTCGGCAGCTACCCGTCGTTCCGCGACGTGCCGCGCACGGTGCGCGTGAACCGCGTCCCGCCGCTCGGCGCCGTGGCCGCGCGCGTGATGCGGAATCCGAAGGCACGATACTTCACGCTCGGCCGGACGTGGGCGGGCGCGTACTTCCTCAAGCGCGGGCTCTTCATGCCCGGCGATCTCGCGCCGCTCCTCGGACGCGACGCCGCCGAGGAGGGGTTGCAGCGGCTCGACCTCCTCCGACGCATCGCGTCGGCGCTCGACCCCGATCCCGGCACGCCGTTCGGCCGCGTGGCCACGCTCGAGGCGACGATGTACATGCGCAACCAGCTCCTGCGCGACACCGACTGGGCCTCGATGGCCCACTCGCTCGAAGTACGCACGCCGCTCGTGCACGGCGCGCTGCTCCGCCAGCTCGCGCCGCTGCTGCTGGCGAAGGGGGCCGAGTGCAAGCGCTACTTCGGCGAGTCGCCGCGCCCGCCGCTGCCGGAGTGGCTGCGCAACCGCCCCAAGCACGGCTTCGGCGTGCCGCTCGCGCAGTGGATGGGACTCGAGGCCGATGGGACATCGACGAGGATGAGAAGCTGGGCGAAAGTCGTGTGGGAACGGTATGTTAGCGGTTAGCGATTAGCGGTTAGCGATTAGGCCCGCCCTCCGCCAACCGCTTAATACATGCGCCTCCTCGTACTCTGCACCGACGCCTACGGCGGCCACGGCGGCATCGCCCTCTACACGCGCGACCTCATCGAGGCGCTGGCGTCGCATCCGCGCGTCGACGAAGTCGTGGCCATTCCGCGCGTCATCCGCGGCGCGCTGGAGACGCCGCCGCCGAACGTCACCTTCGTCGCCGGCGCCGCGCGCAACGCCGCCGCGTACTTCGCCGCGGTCGCGCGATACGCGCGCCGGCCTTTCGACCTCGTCGTCTGCGCGCACGTCAACCTCCTTCCCGTCGCGCGGATGCTCCGCCGCAAGACGCTGCTGATGATCTACGGCATCGAGGCGTGGAAGCCGGCGCGGCGCGGCGCCGCGCTCGTCGACGGCGTCGACGGCGTCGCCTCGATCTCCGAGATCACCTGCGACCGCTTCCTGAACTGGTCGCGCTACCGCGGGCCGTCGTTCCTCATCCCGAACGCCATCCACCTCGAGCGCTACGCCATGCGCGAGCGCAGCGCCGCGCTCGCGGCGCGGTGGGGGCTCGGCGACGGCGCGCGCGTCCTCCTCACCCTCGGCCGCATCGTCGCCGCGGAGCGCTACAAAGGCTTCGACGAAGTCATCGAAGTCCTCCCCTCGCTTCCCGACGACGTCGTCTACCTCGCCGCCGGCAGCGGCAGCGACCTGCCGCGCCTCGTGGCGAAGACGCGGGCCCTCGGCGTGGCCGGCCGCGTCGTCTTCACCGGCCACATCGACGAGCGCGAAAAGACCGACGTCTACAACCTCGCCGACGTCTACGTGATGCCGAGCCGCGGCGAGGGCTTCGGCTTCGTCTTCCTCGAAGCGCTCGCCTGCGGCGTGCCGTGCATCGGCAGCCGCCACGACGGCGGGCGCGAGGCGCTGCGCGGCGGCGAGCTCGGGCTGCTCATCGATCCTTCGAGCCAGGCGGAGCTCCGCACCGCCATCGCCGACGTCCTCGCCGAGGGGCGGCGTGAGATCCCGCCCGGCCTCGCCTACTTCGCCTATCCGAACTTCGAATCCCGCGTACACTCCACGCTCGACGAACTGACATGAAATCGACGACCCGTCATGCTGAGGCGCGAAGACGCCGAAGCATCTCAACATGCAACGGTCTCGCATTCGGAGATCCTTCACCGTCTACGCGGCTCAGGATGACGGTGACGAAAATCTCATGAAGCGGGCGTTGATCTTCGGGATCTCCGGGCAGGACGGGGCGTACCTCGCGCGGCTGCTGCTGTCGAACGGGTACGAGGTGCACGGCACCTCGCGCGACGCCGACCTCCAATCGTTCGCGCGCCTCGACGCCCTCGGCGTGCGCGAGCGCGTCACCGCGCACTCCGTCTCGCTGCGCGACTTCCGCGAGCTCCTGCAGATCGTCACCGCCGTGCGCCCCGATGAGATCTACAACCTCGCCGGGCAGAGCTCCGTCGGCCTCTCGTTCTCGCAGCCGATCGAAACGATGGAGTCGATCGCCCAGGCCGAGCTCCTGCTGCTCGAGGTCATCCGCTACCTCAAGCTGCCGACGCGGCTCTACAACGCCGGCTCGAGCGAGTGCTTCGGCGAGCAGCCGCACGGCACGGGCGCCGACGAGTCGACGCCGTTCAACCCGCGCAGCCCGTACGCGGCGGCGAAGGCGGCGGCGCATTGGACGACCGTCAACTACCGCGAGGCGTACGGCCTCTTCGCCTGCAGCGGGATCCTCTTCAACCACGAGTCGCCGCTGCGCTCGGAGCGTTACGTGACGAAGAAGATCGTCGCCGCGGCCGCGGCCATCGCCCGCGGCGAGCGGACGCGCATCGCCCTCGGCAACACCGCCGTGACGCGCGACTGGGGCTACGCGCCCGAGTACGTCGAGGCCATGTGGCGCATGCTCCAGCGCGACGAGCCTGACGACTTCGTCATCGCCACCGGCGAGACGCACACGATCGCCGAGTTCGCCGCCGCGGCGTTCGCCCACTTCGGCCTCGACGCCGCGCAGCACATCGACGTCGACCAGAGCCTCTTCCGCCCCAGCGACATCGCCTGGAGCTGCGGAAATCCGGCCAAGGCGGGGCGCGTGCTGGGGTGGACGGCACGGACGCGGTTCGCGGACTTGGTGAAGATTTTGTGCGAGGCGGAGACGCGCTGAGGAATCTCGCCCGCGCCGCCGTCGTCGCCATCGGCGCCGTCTACGCGTGGCACAACCGCTTCTACGTCAACCCCGACGGCGTGGCGTACTTCGACGTCGCCGACACCTTCCTCGCGCGCGGATGGTTCGCCTCCATCCACACGCATCGCAGCCCGCTCTTCCCGTGGCTCCTAGCGATGGCGAACCGCCTCGTCCGGCCGCGCGCCTACGACGAGAGCACGGTCGCGCACGGCGTGATGTTCCTCCTCTATTGCCTCGCCTTCGTGGCGCTGGAGTGCCTGCTCGCGCAGCTTCGCAAGGCCAAAGAGCTCGAAGGGATGCCGGACGCGCTCTGGATCCCGCTCGCCTACGGGCTGTTTCTCTGGAGCTGCAACTTCGCCGACGAGACCGGGCCGTCGCTGCTGACGCCCGACCTCCTCGTCGCCGCCGCCGTCTTCGCCGGCTCCGCCCTGCTCGTGCGCATCGCCGGCGGCGCGCGCGGCTGGCCGGCCTGGACCGCGCTCGGCCTCGTCGTCGGCCTCGGCTATCTCGCCAAGGAAGCGATGCTGCCGATCGCGATTTTCCTCCTCGCCGCGGCGGCGATCGCCGGCGGGCGGCGCGTGCTCCTTTCCGCCGTCCTCTTTGCCGCGATCGCCTGCGCCTACATCGTGCCGCTGTCGATCAAGCTCGGGCATTTCTCGACCGGCGAGACGAAGCGCTACAACCTCATCATGTGGGTCGCGGCGGAGGGAAAACCGATTCACGCAGTGCCGGTGCTTTTCCGGAATCCGACGATCGTCGGCTATCCGGACGGCGCCGGCCGCGGCATGACCTCGGTGCACGACGACCTGCGCTACTGGCTCGAAGGCGTGCGGCCGCGCTTCGACCTGCGCGCGCAACTCCGCGCGATCGGGAAAAGCGCCGTCGCGTACGTCCGCATCCTCGGCGCGCCGCTGCACTTCGCGCTCCTCGCCGTCTTCCTCGTCCTCCTCGGCAGGTTCGGCGCGGCATCGCTGAAACGCTTCTGGGTTCTGACCGTGCCGTCGCTCCTGACGCTGGCGATGTACGGCGCCGTGCTCGTGCAGCCGCGCTACATCGCGCCGTCGCTCACGGTGCTGTGGATCGGGCTCTTTGCCGGTTTCGGCGCGGAGGCGGCGCGCTTCGCCGCGCGCGCGACGGCGGTGCTGTCGATCGTCGTCGTGCTCGTCGCCGGCTACCTGAATCGCGACGAGCTGCGGCAGCTCTTCGACCCGGCCGTGAACGACAACTGGCTCGTCGCGCAGGCGCTGGCGCGCGCGGGCGTGCGTCCCGGCGACCGCGTCGCGTCGGTCGGCGAGCCGTTCATGTGCTATTGGGCGCGGCTGGCGAAGGTGCGGATCGCCGCGGAGGTCCGCAATCCGGCAACGTTCTGGAAGCTCGACGCGACGACGCGCGCGGCGGCGGAGGCGGCGGTGCAGCGATACCGCGTCCGCGCGCTCGTGGCAGAGAACGCGCCGGACGAGCCGCCGCCGGAGTTCGAGAGCGTCGACGAAACCTCGTATGCTGTTTGCGTGCTGCCGGTGAAGCGCTGACGATGCACCGCGTCATCAAACCGCCCCGTGGGCTGGCCAACGTCGACTTCGCCGAGGTGTGGGAGTACCGCGAGCTCCTCGGCTTCATGGCCTGGCGCGACGTCGTCGTCCGCTACAAGCAGACCGCCGTCGGCGTCCTGTGGGCCTTCATCCGCCCGTTCCTGACGATGGTCATCTTCACCGTCGTCTTCGGCCGCATCGCCAAGCTGCCGGCCGAGGGCGTGCCGTACCCGGTCCTGACGCTGGCGGCGCTGCTGCCGTGGCAGTTCTTCGCCACCGCGTTCGGCGAGACCGCGAACTCCGTCGTCGGCAACGGGCACATGATCTCGAAGATCTACTTCCCGCGGCTGATCCTGCCGCTGGCGTCGACGGCCGTCGGCGCCGCCGACTCGCTCGTCTCCTTCTTCTTTCTCTTCGTCCTGATGGCGTACTACCGCGTGCCGCCGTCGCCGCACATCTGGGCGCTGCCGTTCTTCGTCGTCCTCTGCACGGTCTTCACCGTCGGCCTCGGCCTCTGGTTCGCGGCGCTCTACGTCAAGTACCGCGACATGCGCCACCTCATCCCGTTCATCACGCAGTTCGGGATGTACGTCTCTCCCGTGGCGTTCAGCAGCACCATCGTTCCAGCGAAGTGGCGCTTCCTCTACTCGCTGAATCCGATGGTCGCCGTCATCGACGGCACGCGCTGGTCGCTCCTCGGCACGGCCCGGCTCTACGCGCCCGGCATCATCGCCGGCTGCATCGTCTCGCTGCTGCTCCTCGTCACCGGCGTCATCTACTTCAAACAGACCGAGCGGATCTTCGCGGACCTCATCTGATGGCCGAGATCATCGTCGCGCAGGGAGTGGGAAAGATGTACCGCCTCGGCGAGCCGACGGCGTACCGCGTGATGCGCGAGCGCATCGCCGAGCTCCTCGCGGCGCCGTTCCGCCGCCGCGGCGCCGAGGGCCCGAAGGACGAGATCCTGTGGGCGCTGAAGGACGTCGGCTTCACGATCGACGACGGCGAAGTCGTCGGGCTGATCGGGAAGAACGGCGCGGGGAAGTCGACGCTGCTGAAGATCCTCAGCCGCATCACCGAGCCGACCGAGGGGCGCATCGACTTGTATGGGAAAGCGTCGAGCCTCCTCGAGGTCGGCATCGGCTTCCATCCGGAGCTGAGCGGGCGCGAGAACATCTACCTCAACGGCGCCATCCTCGGCATGTCGCGGCAGGAGATCCGCGGCAAGTTCGACGAGATCGTGGAGTTCGCGGAGATCGCCCGCTTCCTCGACACGCCGGTGAAGCGCTACTCCTCGGGGATGTACGTGCGCCTCGCCTTCGCCGTGGCCGCGCACCTCGAGCCCGACATCCTCATCGTCGACGAAGTCCTGGCCGTCGGCGACGCCGCGTTCCAGCGCAAGTGCCTCGGCAAGATGCGCGACATGCGCTCGCAGGGGCGGACGGTCATCCTCGTCAGCCACACGATGCCGACGATCTCCAGCCTCTGCCAGAAAGTGATCTGGCTCGACGCCGGGCGCGTGAAGATGATCGGCGAGACGGCCAAAGTCGTGACCGCGTATTTGTCCGAGGGGGCGAAGCGGGAGATCTCGTGGAGCCCGCGCATGCGCGAGCCGTTTCCGTTCAACTACGAGAGCGTCTTCGTCGCGCGCGGCGACACCGGCGAGTCGATCGATCCGATTCCCGCCGACGTCCCGGTCGACGTCGTCCTCGACTACGTCATCAGCCAGCCGCTGATGGCCGGGCGCATCGAAGTGCGCGTCGCCGGCGAGACCGGCGAGACGCTCTTCACCACGACCAGCGCCGACAACCTCGTCGAGCACGTGCACGAGTGGACGCAGGGGCGGCATCGCTTCCGCTGCCGCATCCCGGGGAACTTCCTCGCGCCGGGCGTCTACCACATCTCGGTCAGCGAGCCGCGCGGCGGCTACGACATCGTGCGCGACAGCGTGCTGTCGTTCACGATCAGCGAGGAGAACAGCCTCTCCGCGCGCGACGCGCGGCAGGGACGCATTGCGCCGCTGCTGGAGTGGACGAGAGAATAGCGGCCGCATGAGCAGACGCGTCGCCATCGTCGTCACGACGATCTTCGAGCCGCGCTTCCTCGACGGCTACGTCGAGAACCTCCGCCGCTTCGGCCACGACGGCGCGGAGATCATCGTCATCGTCGACCGCAAGACGCCGCCCACGGTCGCCGCGGCGTGCGCGCGGCTCGGCGCGGTCTGCCCGACGCTCGACGAGCAGGAGGCGTTCCTGGCCAGGTTCCCGTCGATGCGCGGGCGCATCCCGTACGACAGCGACAATCGCCGCAATGTCGGCTTCCTCATGGCCCTCGATCGCGGCGCGGATCTGCTGATCAGCATCGACGACGACAACTACGTCCTCGACGACGTCGACTTCGCCGGCGAGCACCTCGCCGCGGGCGAGACGCTCGACCTGCACGAGACGGAGAGCAGCGACGGCTGGATCAATCTCTGCTCGCTGCTGGAGAGCTCGACGTCCGATCCGATCTTCCCGCGCGGCTTCCCGTACTTCGCGCGGCGCCAGGCGCGGACGCTGATCGACGCCGGCTCCGCGCCGGCGCGGCTGGCGGTGAACGTCGGGCTGTGGCTGAGCGATCCCGACGTCGACGCCATCGGCCGCCTCGCCCAGGCGCCGCACATCCGCGCCTGGACCGGCCGCACCGTCCGCCTCGGCCAAGGCACGTGGACGCCGATCAACACGCAGAACACCGCGGTCGTGCGCGACGCCGTGGCCGCGTACTACTACTGCCGCATGGGCTTCTCCGTCGGGGGGCTGAAGATCGACCGCTACGGCGACATCCTCAGCGGCTACCTCATTCAGAAGTGCGTGAAGGCGCGCGGCGAAGCGATCCGCGTCGGGCCGCCGATCGCCGACCACCGCCGCACGCCGCACAACCTCTTCAAGGACCTCTACCACGAGCTCGCCGGCATGGTGCTGCTCGACGATCTCCTGCCGTGGCTCGTCGAGGCGGACATCGGCGGCGGCTCGTACGCGGAGCTCTACGCGGCGCTGGCCGATGCGATCGAGGAGAAGAGCGCGTCGATGAAAGGCTTCGTCTGGGACGACGGCGGCCGCGAGTTCCTCCGCGACACGGCGGAGCACATGCGCGCCTGGCTCGACGCGGTCGCGCTGATCGGCTGATGAAGCTCCTCTCCATCGTCGTCCCGAGCTACAACCAGGGCGCGTACATCCGCGAGACGCTCGACTCGATCCTGGCGCAGGACTATCGCCCGATCGAGGTGCTGGTCCTCGACGGCGGCTCGACGGACGAGACGGTCGGCGTGCTGAAGTCGTACGACGCGCCGGAGCTGCGCTGGTGGTCGGAGCGCGACCGAGGCGTGGTCGACGCGGTGAACAAAGGCCTCGCGCTCGCGCAGGGCGAGGTCGTGGCCATCCAGAGCTCCGACGACGTCTACGTCCCCGGCGCGTTCCGGGCGGCGATGGCGGCGTTCGAAGACGCCCCCCGTCATCCTGAGCGAAGCGAAGGATCTCCAAATGCGACGCTCGCGGCATTCGGAGATCCTTCGGCGTCTTTGCGCCTCAGGATGACGAACGTCGGGTTGGTCTACGGCGACGTCGAGTACATCGACGCGCAGTCGCGCGCGAGCGGCCGCTCGCAGCTGCCGCCGTTCGATTTGTATGACTACGTCGGAAAGCTCACGTACATCCCGCAGCCGGCGGCGTTCTTCACCGCCGCGGCGATGCGCGCGGCGGGCGGATGGCGCGAGGAGATCAGCTACGCCGCCGACGCCGAGTTCTATCTCCGCATCGCCCTGCGCTTTTCGGTGCGCAAGATCGATCGCGTGCTGGCGCGCTACCGCTACCACGACGAGCAGCGCGACAAGGCCCGCGAGCGCGTGCAGCGCGACTGGGCCGCCGCGGTCGCGCCGCTCTTCGCCTCCGAAGACCGCCGCCTCGCGCGTTACGCGCGCGCGAGCCTCGACCTCGTCACGCTGCGTTATCTGCCGGAGGAGCGATGGCTGCGGCGTACGCGCGCGGCGTTGCACGCCGCGATCACGAATCCCGCCGTGCTGCGCAACGCGGAGTTCCGCGCCACGCGCGACCTCTTCCCCGGCCGCTATCCGATCTGGAAGATGCTATCGCGGATCAAGCGCGCGCTCGGATTCAAGCCGCGCGGATCACTCGGGCAATAGCACCTCGAGGGCGACGGTGCGCGGGCGCGCTTTGACCTCGTCGAAGAGGCGCGAGACGTAGAGGCCGAGGATGGCCAGGCCGAACATGATCGTCGCGCCGACGATCAGCGTCAGCAGGATCACGGTCGTGAAGCCGGTGACGGCGCGGCCGGAGAAGTACATCCAAAGCGTATCGATGCCGAGGAGGATCGAGAAGATCGCGAAGAAGACGCCGGCGCCGGCGACGAGGAAGAGCGGCCATGGTGTGAACGACGTGATGGCGTCGATCCCCATCTTGGCCAGCCGCAGCACGCTCCAGCGCGTCGGGCGCGCCGCCGGCGGCACTTCGAACTCGATGCTCGTCCGGCTGATCCCGGTCCAGGCGGTGATGCCGCGGAAGAACGTGGCCCGCTCCGGCAGGCGCTTGAGGAGGTTCACGACGTCGCGGTCGAGCAGCTTGAAGTCGGTCGCGCCGACGAAGTCGACGCCCGTCCCCGACTGCAGCACCCAGTAGAAAATCTTCGCGAAGAGGCGGTACCACCACGGCTCGCGCCCGCGCTTTTTTTTCCGCGCCTCGACGATCTTCCACGGCCCCTCTTTCCACAGCGCGAGCATCTGCTGCACGAGGTCCGGCGGGTGCTGAAAGTCGACGTCCATGACCAGCACGGCGCGGCCGCGCGCGACCTCGATGCCCGACCAGAGCGCCGCCTCCTTGCCGAAGTTGCGGCTGAGGCGAAGGCCGCCGACGCGGACGTCGGCGTCGCGGAGCTCGCGGACGGCGTCCCACGTGGCGTCGGTGGAGCCGTCGTCGACGAAGACGATCTCGAACGGCACATCGGCCATCACCCGCCGCAGCTCGTCGGCGAAGCGCGCGATCTGCCGCTCTTCGTTGCGCACCGGCACGACGATCGAGACTTCCACGCCGCTCATCGATTCCTCACGTCGACATCGAGGGAGAACGGCAGCGTAACCCATCCACGGCGGCGCAAGGAGAGGAAGCGCTGCGGCCCGGTCGCCGTGTGCCGCGTGTAGCCGAGCGGCACACGACGCGGCTCGCGCGCGAGGTTGACGATGACATCGGCGTCGGCGATCTTCGACCGCGGATCGAGCAGCAGCGCATCGCGGAACCGCGCGCCGTCGAAGCGGACGAATTCGACGAAGGATGGCGCGATCTCGCCCATCTCGTACGGACCGCCGAGGACGACGAGGCGCGACGACGGCGTGAGACTGGCGGCGGCGATGCGCACGGCCGCCTGCTGCACGGTCGCGCGGACCTTGAAGTTCTCGACCGCGCCGGCGTCGATGCGGACAGCGTTGATCGTCCAAATCGCGACTACGGCGAGCGCGGCGTGAAGCCACCATCGCTCGCGCTCGAGCGCCGCGATCGCCGCCGCGTTCGCCGCGGCGAAGGCGACGACACACGGGATCCAGTAATGGTCCCAGAAGCCGCCGCGCGTGCCGTAGAGGAGGTACTGCGGCCCGGCCCAAAGCGTGAAGAGCACGAGCGGCACGAGCTCGGTGCGCCGCCGCTGCCACCACGCCAGCAGCACGGGGATGAACCAGACCGCGAGCGACGGCGTGAAGGCAACGTCGCGCAGCAGCGTCGCCGCGATCGCTTTCGGCGTGACGGCCATGCTCTGCCCGCCGTAGCTGTGCGCGCCGGCGCTGCGCATGACGAAGAGGATGCCGAGGCAACCGGCTGCGAACAGAAGTCCATACGCGACGGCGAGGGTGCGCAGCGTCTTCCGGTCGTGCGATCCAAGCCAGACGCGCACGGCGAAGAGCGCCGGGACGAGGAGGAGAAACGACTCCTTCGACAGCGCCGTCAACACGACGAGAACGAACGCGAACACGTCGCGCCGCAGGACCATGCAGAGGAGCGCCGCGGCGAGGAAGAGCATGCCCCACGCTTCTTTCGGGCCGAGGCGATACCACGTTGCGGTCGGTCCCGGATCGGGCGCGAGCATCGTCACGAGCGCGAAGACGGCGGCCGCGGCGGGGCTTCGCCACAAATGCCAGCCGGCGAGGTACAGCAGCACGGTCACGGCAATCGCCAGCAGGAGCGACAGCGCGTGCCACAGCAGCGGATTCGGGCCGAGGATCAGCGGGAGACAGACGTCGAAGAATTGATTCACGGGACGGAAGCGGCCGACTTCGTGGACGTCCTGCGCGATCGCGGCAAGCCACATCTGCAGTCCGCCGTCGTGCGGCGCGAGCGCGGGCTCGATGATGCGATGGTCGTCCTGCAGCTCGAACGGCGTGCCGAACTGCGGGGCGTACGTCGCGAAGACGATGACGACAGCGGCGGCGAGCCAGAGCGCGTTCTTCATGACTCGATCGACGGGCCTTCGACGCGTCCTTGATCGCGCTGCAGCAAACGCGCGATCCGCTCGGCGGGCGAAATCGACTCGATGCGCTGGTAGCGCTCGATGGCCGGCGTGCCGACGATCTTCCCCGGCTGTGCGTCGTGGTGGAGGTGGATGAGCGGAAGATAGCCGAAGTCGTCGATCTTCCCCGCCGTGCGGGCGCGGTCCCAGAAGTCGTTGTCCTCGCCGCCCCAGCCGACGAACGATTCGTCGAAGCCGCCGATGTCCCAATAGGCATCGCGCGCGGCGACGACGCTGCCGCCCTGCGCGTTCTGCACGACCTTTTCGAGGGTGCCGTCAGCGCGGAGATAAAAGAGGAAGCGCTTCAGATCGGCGAAGCTCTTTCCGCCCGTCACCTGCGCGAAGGCCTCGGCGGCGTAGCCGCGCGGCACGAGGAGGTCGCCGTCGTGGAGGACGAGCACGCCCGACGACGCCAAGCGCGCGGCGACGTTGAACGCCCACGCACGGCAGTACGGCAGGCCGCCGCTCGGCGTGTGGACGTAGCGCACCCACGGCGGGAGCTCGCCGCGGATCTCCGGCGCCTCCGACTGCTCGACGACGATGCACTCGACCGGCATGCCCTGCGCGGCGATGCTGCGCAGCGTGGCCTGCAGCAGCGGCAGGCGCGCACGGCCGCGGTGGCCGATGAGAAAGGAGACGCGAGTGGCGCCACCCGCGGGGAGGGGGTGGCCGAAGGCCGGGTGAGGGGCGCCCCTCGCCCCATATTCGATCGGCCAATCCCGCAGCGCCCTCCGCATCAGCCACGCGCCGGCGGACGGATAGACGTTCGCGATGTGAAGGTCCGACGTGTAGCGCCACAGGCAGCGGACGCCGCAGCCGTCGCTCTCGATCGACTCGTTGCGGTTGTGCACGCGCACCCAGTCGCCGCGGAGCATGTGCAGCGCGAACGGCGGCCAGTCGTAGACCAACGCGCCGATTCTCTGCCGCAACCCCACGCGGCGATTCTAAACTTGCCGGCGTGGCAGAAGAGGGACTCGTCAGCACGATCATCCCGGTCTACAACCGCGCGGCGATGCTCCGCGAGGCGGTGGCGAGCGTCGTCGCGCAGACGTACCGCCCGGTCGATATCGTGATCGCCGACGACGGCTCGACCGACGACACCGGCGCCGCCGCCGAGGAGCTCGCGCGCCGGCACGCGCCGCTCGTGCGCGTGCTCCGCGTCGCGCACGGCGGCCCCGGCCGCGCACGCGAGGCGGCGCGGCAGATCGCGCGCGGCGAGTTCGTGCAGCACCTCGACAGCGACGACCTCCTCCTCCCGCGCAAGTTCGAGCTGCAGGTCGCGGCGCTGCGCGCGCGGCCCGAATGCGGCGCCGCGTACGGCTGGACGCGCCTTTGCCATCCCGACGGCAGGTGCGAGGAGACGCCGTGGAAGCGTTCGGGCGAGCGGATCGAGACGATGTTCCCGTCGATGCTGACGCTGCGCTGGTGGGACACGCCGACGCCGCTCTACCGCCGCGCCGTCATCGACGCCGCGGGCCCGTGGCCGGCGCTCGCGGCCGAGGAGGATTGGGCGTACGACTGCCGCATCGCCGCGCACGGCGTGCGCCTCGCCTGGGTCGCCGACTGGGTCTGCGTCGTCCGCGAGCATCGTGAGGCGCGCGCCTCGGGGCAGGCTACGCCGGCGGTGCTGCACGACCGCGCCGCGGCGCACCTGCTGATGCTCGACGCGGCGCGGCGCGCGAAGCTCGATGCGGCCTCGGACGAAATGCAGTTCTTCGCGCGCGAGCTCTTTCACCTCGCGCGGCAATGCGGCGCCGCGGGACTGGCGGGCGACGCGCGGAGCCTCGCCGACGCGGCGGGCACGATTTCCGCCGCGCGCGACATCCGCCTCTACCGGCGCATCGCCGCGATCATCGGCTGGCGCAACGCCGGCTGCCTCGCCGCGCTGCGCGACCGGTTGCGGAGCTGACGATGCGGAACGCGATCCGACGGCTCCTCCCGCCGATCCTCTCGCGCCTGCCGCGCTTCCGCGGCATCGGCCGCATCACGCTGGCGATCGACGCGCTGCTCACCGACCGCGCCGATCCTTCCTCGTACATGGTCGAAGGAGTGCTCAACGGCGGCTGCCGGTTTCTCTTCGACCTTCGCGGCTGGGGGCAGAAGTTCGCGTACTACTACCGCGACCTCGAGCGCGAGTACGTCGACGCGCTGCGGCGGCTGTACGACGGCGGGATCTTCGCCGACGTCGGCAGCAGCATCGGCCTCTACGCCGTCTGCATGGCCGGCGTCGTGTGCGCGCGCGGCGGACGCATCGCCGCGTTCGAGCCGGTGCCGTTCAACCGCGAGCGGCAGGCGGCGAACGTCGCGCTGAACGCCGCCGGCGACCTCGTCGACGTCTACCCGTTCGCCCTCGGCGCCGCCGACGCCGTGCTGCGCATGGCCGGCGATCCGTCGCACGCCGACAACAACGCCTTTCTCACCGCGTCGGGCGATATCGAGGTCGAGGTGCGCCGCCTGGACGATTTGGCCAGCGTCTGGCCGCGCATCGGTCTGATGAAGATCGACATCGAAGGCTACGAGCCGGAGATGTTGAAGGGCGCGCGGGAGACGATCGCGCACGACCGCCCGATCATCTTCGCGGAGTTCAACCGCGAGCGCATGGCCATCAACGGCTTCACCATGGACGAGACGTGGCGCTGGTTCACGGAACGCGGCTACCGCTTCTGCATCCTGCGCGGCGGCAAGCTCGTCGAGCTCGACGCGCCCAGCGAGCACGAGAATCTCTTCATCCTTCCCGGCGCCACGCCAACAGCGTTTCGATGACGCGGTCCTGATCGTCCTCGCCGAGCGTGTTGTAGAACGGCAGCCGCAGCAGCCGGTCGCTCACGTCCTCGGTCACGGGGCAGTCGCCCGGGCGAGCGCCGAAGCGCTGTCCCATCTCCGACGCGTTCAGCGGCAGGTAGTGGAAGACGGCGAGGATGTCGTGCTTGCGCAGCCAGGCGATCGCGTCCTGCCGCTCCGCGAGCGACGGGAAGAGGAGGTAGAACATGTGGTACGGCTGCGCGCAATGCTCCGGCACGACCGGCAGCCGGATGCCGTGCTGCGCGGCCCACTGCGGCAGCGCGGCGGCGTAGCGCTCCCACACGCGGCGGCGCTTGGCCTGGATCGACTCCGCCTGCTCGAGCTGCCCGACGAGATACGCGGCGAGCATGTCGGACGGCAGATAGCTCGAGCCGATGTCGACCCAGGTGTACTTGTCGACCTGGCCGCGGAAGAAGCGGCTGCGGTTCGTCCCCTTCTCGCGGATGATCTCAGCGCGCTCGAAGAGCGCCGCATCGTTGACGACGAGCGCACCGCCTTCGCCGCAGTTGATGTTCTTCGTCTCGTGAAAGCTCTGCGTGGCCAGCGGCGAGAACGTGCCAAGGGGCTTGCCGCGGTACGAGCCGAAGAGACCGTGGGCGTTGTCTTCGACGATGGCCAGGCCGTGGCGGCGGGCGACATCGCAGATCGCGTCCATCTCGCAGCCGACACCGGCGTAGTGCACCGGGGCGATGGCGCGCGTGCGCGGCGTGATCAGCGACTCGATCTGCCGCTCGTCGATGTTCAGCGTGTCGGGGCGGATGTCGGCGAACAGCGGCTTCGCGCCGCGCAGCACGAACGCGTTGACGCCGGAGACGAAGGTGAACGACGGCACGATGACCTCGTCGCCCGGCTCGAGGTCGAGGAGGATCGCCGCCATCTCCAGCGCGTGCGTGCACGACGTCGTCAGCAGCACGCGCGCGCCGCCGCCGAAGAGCGCCTCGAGCATGGCGCTCGCGCGCCTGGTGAAGGCGCCGTCGCCGGAGATGTGGCCGTTATCGATGGCCTCGCGCACGTGCTCGAGCTCGCGCCCCTCCACGCACGGTTTGTTGAACGGGATCATCGCCAGATGTACCTCGGCGCGTCCGCTCCGGTCATGAAGAGCAGATCGAGAATCGTCACCTGCGCATCGTACGGCGGATAGAGCTGCGGGTACTCCGGATAGCTGTAGTCGATGTATTCGAGCGCGATGCCCGCCTCGGCGAAGCGCTCCGGCTCGATGTAGCTCTTCGCCGACGGACCGCTGAGATACGCCGAGGCGCCGACATGGCGGCAGATGTCGACGAGGCGCTCCGTCTTGCCGCCGCCGATGCCGAGTTCCGAAGAGCGGAGAAAGCGCGTCGACGTGATGCCGAGCATGGCCGCGAGATCGATCGTCGTCGCGATCGTGAAGTCGGCCAGCAGCGGCGGCGGATCGGCGTAGACCCGCTCCAGCCACGGCAGGAATTCGGGGAAATGCGGCGCCGCGGCGTAGAGGCGGCGCAGCGTCTCGAGATGCTTGCGCGGCCACGGCTCCGGCGCCGTGGCGATGCGGTGGATCGGAATGCGCTCCGTCTGCGCGCCGCGCGCATTCACCGGGATCGTCAGCCACTGCGCGCCGCGCGGCGTCTTCACGCGGTTGCGGTTGCGCCAGCCGCGCGTGTCGTACTGCACGTCGTCGTAGAACACGAAGACATCCGCGCGGTGAATGAGGTCGAAGTAGCCGCGCCAGGGGATGTACGACGGCTGCAGGATGACACACGTCGTCACGGAAAGCGCTCCAGCGCCGGTACGACCGGCAGAGCGTCGTAGCGCGCGCCGCGCACGACGACGCGGCCGCGCCCGTCGCGCTCGACGCGTCCCTCCGCATACCAGCGCAGCACCTGGAGGAACAGCGGCTCGAGCAGCGTGTAGAGCCGCGCGCCGTACGACTGCACGGTGTCGTGCGGCGCAATCTCCACCGCCGCCTGGGCGATGATCGGCCCGGCATCGACGGCCTCGACGACCTCGTGGATCGTCGCCCCGCCGATCCGCACGCCCGACTCCAGCGTCCGCTCGATGCCGCGGTTGCCGGCGAACGCCGGCAGCAGCGACGGATGCACGTTGATCATGCGATGGGCAGCCACGAGCGAAGCAGGAATGATGCGGTCGAACGTCAGCGCCACGAGGTCGAGCTTCGCCTCAGCGAGCGCGGCGCTCAGGCCGCGGTCGAACGCGGCGCGGTCGCGGGGATCGAGGCGCACGATGGCGACGCCGTTCGCCGCGGCGAAATCGTCGAGATCGGTGGCCGCCTTCGTCTCCAGCACCAGCAGCGCCGGCTCCGCGCCGGTGTCCGCGCGCCGCCGCACCGCGGCGCGAAACAACGATCCCTGTCCCGAAACGCAGAACCCCGCGCGCATGCTCACGAGTGGCCGGGCGAGACGGCGCGGATGCTCGCCGGCGGCTCCGCCGCGGCGCCGACTTCCTCCTTCACCACGTACACCGGACGCTGCAGGCTGCGGTTGAAGATGCGCGCCAGGTACTCGCCGATGATGCCGAGGGCGAAGAGCTGCGCGCCGGAGAAGATGGCGATGACCGAGGCGAGGAAGGGGAAGCCGGGGACGCTGCTGCCGGTGATGAAATAGCGCGCCAGCACGAACGCCAGCACGCCGATGCCGAAGAGCGTGAACAGAAATCCGAGCGAGCTGGCGAAACGCAGCGGCGTCGTGCTGAAGCCGGTCAGGATCAGCATGGCCTGATTGAAGAGCTTCACTGGCGTGTAATTCGAACGGCCGTATGCGCGCGGCCGGTGCTCCACTTCCACGGCGGCGAAGCGGCTCGTGCCCCACGACAGCAGCACGTCGAGCAGCACTTGCGGGCTCTCGTACGAGCGGAACGCGTCGCGCAGCTCGGTGCGGAACGCGCGGAAGGCGTTGATGTCGACGATCGTGTCGATGCGCATCGCCCGCGCCATCGCCGCCTTGGTGAAGCGCGAAAAGAAATTACGCCAAAGGCTGTGCTGCAGCCGGCCGGGCGTGCCGTAGACGACGCCGGCGCCCGCGTCGAGCACCGCCAGCAGCTTCGGGATCTCTTCCGGCGGATGCTGCAGGTCGTCGTCCATCGTCACGATGACGCCGAAGCGCGCGGCGCGGATTCCCGCCAGCAGCGCGTTGTGCTGGCCGAAGTTCCGCACGAGGTTGATGCCGCGGACGCGTCGATGCTCGGCCGCCAGCCGCGTCACGACGTCCCAGCTGCGGTCGCGGCTGCCGTCGTTGACGAGGAGGATCTCGGAGTCGCGGGCCAGCGTCGGAAGGATGTTTTCCAACCGCTCCACCAGCGGCGGCAGCGAGGCCTCGCTGTTGTAAACCGGTACGACGATGGAAATGCCGTCGCGCATGCCGAGCCGAAGTATCTTACTCCGCGATGCGATGCTGCCTGCGCTGCGAGAACGAATGGGATGGCGACGGCTGGACGTGCCGGCGCTGCGGCGCGGCGCCGGAGACGATCGGCGGGTACCCGGCGTTCGCGCCGGCGCTCGCCGCGGAGAATCCGAATTATCCGGCCGGCTACTTCGACATCCTCTCTGAGGTCGACCGCAAGCACTTCTGGTTCCGCGCGCGCGGAGCGATGGTGACGTGGGCAATGCGCCGGCACTTCGCCGGACCGCGCGCGGTGATGGAGATCGGCTGCGGCACGGGCGGGATGCTGGCGCGCATCCGCGAGGCGTTTCCGGAGGCCAGGCTCGCCGGCAGCGACATCCACACCGCCGCGCTGCCGTACGCCGCGGCGCGCGTTCCGGGGGCGGAGCTGCTGCAGATGGACGCGACGGCGATTCCCTTCGCCGATGAATTCGACGTCGTCGCCGCTTGCGACGTGATCGAGCACATCGAACGGGACGACCTCGCGCTCGCGGCCATGCACCGCGCCCTGCGCCGCGGCGGCGGCATCGTCCTCACCGTGCCGCAGGACCCCAAGCTCTGGAGCGCGTGGGACGAAGCCAGCCGGCACCAGCGCCGCTACCCGCGCGCGGAGCTCGTGGCGCGCGTGCGCGAGGCCGGCTTTGCGGTGGAACGTGTGACGTCGATGTCGTCGCTCCTCTATCCGCTGATGCGCCTGACGCGCCGGCGCTACCGCGGCGCGGCGTCGTGCGACGCCAGCGACGAGCTGCGCATCTCCGCGCCGCTGAACTTCGCCCTCGGCCGCGTGATGGACGTCGAGCGCTTCCTGCTCCGGCGCGGCGCCGACTTTTCCTTCGGCGGCTCGCTGCTCCTCGTCGGGAGGCGCGCGTGAGCCGGCGCGTCCTCCTCGTCCTGCAGCTCCTCTACCTCGCATGGATGCTCCTCTTCGGCCGCTTCCTCGGCGGCGATGAGATCGCGTACAAGGCCGCCGGACGCGAGTGGGCGCGGAGCGGTACGTTCGCCGCGCCGGAGCTCCTCGGCTTCGCGGCGTGGCGGAATCCCGAGCATCCCGAGGCGCTCGGGCGCGGCTTCGGCCCACCGCTCTACACGTTCGGCTTTGGGCTTTTCGTGAAGCTGTTCGGCTTCACGCCGCGCACGAACACCGCGTGGGACGCGCTGATTCACATCGCCCTCGGCTGGGCGACGTTCGCGCTGGCACGCGCGCTGGCCGCGTCGCCTGCCGCGGCGGCGGTGGCCGCCGCGGCGACGCTGCCGCTCGGCACCGCCGGGCGTCCCGACGAGTTGGCGGCGCTGCTGGCAATGTTCGGGTCCGCGCTCGTCCTGCGCCGGCTCGACGCGCGCCGCGCGGCGGCGGCCGGCGCACTCTTCGGACTCTCCGCCGGCACCAGCCTCGTCGCAGCGGCGGTGCTGATGGTCTGGCCACTGCGCGCGGTGTGGCAGCAGCGGAGTGGCGCGGTGCGCAACGCCGTGGCGTTCTGCGCCTGCGCGGCGCTCGTCTTCGCGCTCGTCATGCTACCGCTCGTCGTCGTCATCCCGTACGGCCTGCGGCAACTGACGCATCACGCCGGTGCCTCGGTCAGCGAGTCCTACGCGTGGGCGATCAGGAACTCCATCCGCTACGGCCTCGCGCATTACCTCGGCGCGGCGGCGGCGCTCGTCGTGGCGGCGGCGCATCTCCTGCGCGCGCGGCGACGCGAGTGGCTCGCGCTTTGGCTGCCGCCGATCGCCGCCTTCGCCGCGCTCGTCGTCTTCCTGCCTGTGAAGTACTACTACGTCTGGCTCGTCGTGCCGTCGCTCTTCGCCGCCGCGGCGTGCGCGATGGCGCCGTTCGGCCGCGCCTGGCGCATCGCCGTCGCCGCCGCCGCGCTCGTCTTTTGGTGCGCCGCGGCGTCGCGCTTCGCGCTGATGGCCGCCGTGCGCGCCACGATGCCGGAGGACCAGCGGATGGACGTCAACGTCGAGATGCTGCATCGCATGATTCCGCCCAATGCCGGCGTGATGACGTACGACTTCTGGCCGGCGCTGGCGGGATCGATGCGGATGTACTCGACCGAGGCCGATCCGCCGTGGAACGCGGTCGACTACCTCGTCCTCACCGGGAACGGCTCCGGCGCGCCGGGGCAGCCGCAGACGCTGCGCCCCGAGCAGCTCGCGTACGTGCGCGAGCACTTCGCGCCGATGCTCGACCGCCTGAACCGCCGTCCCTTCGCCCTCGGTCCGATCCACACCCACAGCGCTTGGGGCTACGGGCCGCTGATCCTGCGGCGCGTGAAGTGACGGCTACAATCGGCGCGATGGCCGACGTCTCCGTGGTGATGGGCGTCTACAACGCCGGTCCGCGCCTCGGCGCGACGCTCGACAGCATCCTCACGCAGCAGGACGCGGGCTTCGAATTCATCGTCGTCGACGACGGCTCGACGGACGGTTCCGGCGCGCTCCTCGACGACTACGCCGCGCGCGACGAGCGCGTGCGCGTCATCCATCAAGAGAACCGCGGCCTCACCCGCGCGCTGATCGCCGGCTGCGCCGCGGCGCGCGGAGAATTCATCGCCCGGCAGGACGCCGGCGACCTCTCGAAGCCAGGACGCCTTGCGAAGCAGCGCGCGCTGCTGGCCGGCAATGGCGAGCTCGCGTTCGTCTCGTGCTGGACCGAGGTCGTCGGCCCGCGCGACGAGCACCTCATGGTCGCCAAAGGGCGCGGACGGACGCGCGAGCCGCTGTCGATCCTCGATGACCGTGAGCGCTGGGGCGTCGTCGATGGGCCGACGTCGCATCCTTCGGTCATGTTCCGGCGCGACGCGTACGAGCGCGCCGGCGGATACCGCGCGGAGTTCTACGTCGGACAGGACTGGGATCTCTGGTATCGGCTCGCGGCAATCGGCAAATTTCAGATGATCGAGGAGGTGCTGTACGTCTCGCGGGTCGGCGTGGACGACCTGAGCGTCGGCGCGCGCCGCGCGCAGGCGGAGATCGCCGAGCTGTCGCGCGCGGCGCTGGCGGCGCGGCGGCGCGGCGAGAGCGATACCGCAATCGTCGCGCGCGCGGCGGCGATCCGTCCGCGGCGCGGCGGCCGCTCGCGCTATCGCCGCGCGGCCGGCGCGTACTTCATCGGCGAGGCGCTGCGCCGCAACGGCGACGCGCGCGCGCGCGGCTACTTCCGCCAGGCGCTGGCGGCGTCGCCGCTCTACTGGCGCGCCTGGTTGCGCTGGGCGCAGAGCTGGCTCCGCTGATGCGAATTCTTTTCATGGCGGACGTCCCCCGCGACCCGAACGCCGGCGCCGCCGGCACGGAAGTGCGCACGGCCGAGGCGCTGCGCGCGCTGGGGCACGACGTCGACGAGGTGTGGGCGCCGCAGCTCGGCCGGCGCATCGCGCACGGGAACCTGCACTACCTCCTCGAGCTGCCGCGCGCCTATCGACGTGAGATGCGCCGCGCCGGTGCGCACGACGTCTACCACGTGAATCAGCCGCACGGTTATCTCGCGGCGAAGGCGAAGCCGAAGGGCAGCGTCTTCGTCCACCGCTCGCACGGCCTGGAGCTCCGCGCCGAGCGCGACCTCGCGCCGTGGCGTCCCGGCCCGAAGCTCTCGAGCCGCGTGATGGCGGCGCTGCTGGCGCGGCACTCGCGCCTGATCGCGCGTTACGCCGACGGGCACATCGTCAGCTGCAGCGACGACGCGGAGTTCCTGCGCGACGAGCTCGGCGTCGACGCCGCGCGCATCGCCGTCATCGCCCAGGCCGCGCCCGATGCGTTCGTGCAGACGCCCGCGCCGGCGATGACCGGGGAGCGTTTGCGCCGCGTGCTCTACGTCAGCCAGTTCGCGTTCTTCAAAGCGCCGCACGTCGCCGCCGCGGTCATGCGCGCGCTGCCGCCGGACGTGCAATGCACGTGGGTCTGCAGCCGCGCGCACCACGCCGACGTCCGCGCCCTCCTCGGCGGCCGCGCCGTCGAGCTGCTCGACTGGATGCCCGCCGAGAAATTGCGCGACGTCTACGACGCGCACGGCATCTTCCTCTTCACCTCGTACTTCGAAGGCTTCGGCAAAGTCTTTCTCGAGGCGATGAGCCGCGGCCTCTGCGTGGTGGCCACGAATGTCGGCGGCGCGCGCGACGTGATCGCCGACGGCACGAACGGCATTCTCGTCGCACCGGGCAACGTCACCGGCTCCGTCAGCGCCGTCGAGGGCCTGCTGCACGATCCCGCCCGCGCCGCGCGCATCGCCGCGCGTGCCGCGGAGACGGCGCGCGAATACACGTGGGAACGCGTCGCGCGTGAGACCGCGGCGTTTTACGATTCACTGCAGTGAGTTACCGCTTCGCCATCGTCGCCTCGCACGTGATCCAGTATCAGGATCCGCTGTTCCGCCTCCTCGCCGCCGAGCCGGACATCGACGTCGAAGTGCTCTATCTCTCGCGCCACGGCCTCGACGCCTTCCGCGACGCCGACATGGCCACGACGCTTTCGTGGGACATCGATTTGCTCGGATACCCACATCAATTTCTGTGGAACGCGTCGAAGAATTTGAATCGCGGATTCTGGCGGCACGTGAATCCGGGGATCACTCCAGCGCTGGTGCGCGGCCGCTACGACGCCGTCATCTTCATGACCGGCTGGGGCTCGTTCACCGCGCTCCTCGGCATGCTCACCTGCCGGCTCTTTCGCATCCCGTTCTTCCTCTACGGCGACTCCAGCTTTCCGCCACCGGAGCATTCGGCGCGTGCGCGCATCCGCGCGAGACTGATGCGGATTCTCTTCTCCATCACCACCGGCTTCATGACCTCCGGCGTCCTCAACGCCGAGTACTACCGCCACTACGACGCCGACCCGCGCCGCTTCTTCCTCCTGCCGTGGGCCATCGACAACGAGCGCTTCGCTCGCGAAGGCACGTTGGCGCCGGGCGAGCGCGAGGCGCTGCGCGCGCGGTACGGCATCGCCGCGGACGACGTCGTCTTCCTCTTCTCCGCGAAGCTCGTCGAGCGGAAGGACCCCTTCGCGCTGCTGAAGGCCTACGAGCGGATGCGGCATCGCGAGCGCGCCGCCGTCGTCTTCATGGGCGACGGCGTTCTGCGCGAGTCCCTCGAGCGCTACGCCCGCGAGCACGCCCTCGGCGGTGCGCACTTCATCGGCTTCGTCAACCAGGCCGCCATCCCGAAGCACTACGCCATGGCCGACGTCTTCGTCCTCCCCTCGACGTACGAACCGCGCGGTGCGGTCATCAACGAGGCCATGGCCGTCGGCCTCCCGGTCGTCGTCACCGACCGCTGCGGCTCGCTCGGCGACATCGTCTTGGGCGGCGACAACGCCTTCGTCTATCCCGCCGGCGACGCCGAGGCGCTCGCGAAGATCATGGATCGCTTGACCAAGAATGAAGCCCTGCGCGCGCGGATGGGGCAGCGCTCGCGCGAGATCATCGACACATGGGACTATCGCCGCGGCGTGGCCGGAGTGAACGCGATGTTGCGATGGGTGGCGAACCGGTGATCACGATCGCCATCCCGACGTACAACCGCCAGCAGATCGCCGTGGAGACCGTCGTGCGCCTCCTCCCCTTCGGCGCGCCGATCGTCATCGTCGACCAGACGCCCGCGCCGTACGAGCCGCTGGCGTCGCTGCCGATCCGCCTGCTGCGCCTGCCCGAGCCGTCGATTCCGCACGCGATGAACGTCGCCGTCGACGCCGCCGCGACCGACGTCGTTCTCTTCCTCGACGACGACGTCATCCCGTCGCCGTCGCTCCTCGATGCGCACGCCGCGGCACACCGCGAGCGCGACGTCTGGGCGGTCGTCGGGCAAATCCTCCAGCCGGGCGAGACGCCGCGGCATGTCGCGCAGCCGGCCGACGATCTCGAGTTTCACTTCAACGCCGACGAGGGGCGCTTCGTCACGAACGTCATGGCCGGCAACCTCTCGGTGAAGCGCAGCCGCTTCGTCGAGCTCGGTGGCTTCGACGAGAACTTCGTCGGCGCCGCGTATCGCTTCGAGACCGACTTCGCGCTGCGCGTCGCCGCGGCGGGCGGCAGGATCTGGTTCGAGCCGCGAGCGTCGATCGATCATCTCAAGCTCGCCACCGGCGGCCTCCGCTCGTACGGCGATCACCGCACCTCCGCCTCGCCGTTCCATTCCGCCGGCGACTACTACTTCGCGCTGCACCACCGCCCGCCGCTGTGGCGCTACGCGCTGCGCCGGCTGCGCGCGAACGTCCTCACGCGTTTCCACGCCGCGCATCCATGGACGATCCCGGCGAAGCTCGTGGGGGAGCTGCGCGGACTTCTCCTCGCGCGGCGTCTCCACCGCCGCGGCCGGCAACTCGGAATGTTCACGAGCGGTGAGGACTTAGCAACGGCACAGCCCACATGCTCGCCCTGATCCCGTTTCTCGCGCTGCTGCTGCTGGCTTGCGTGATCGCCTTCCTCGACTGGCGGCGCGGCTGGTACCTGGCCATCGTCTGCGGCGTGCTGCAGGACCCGGTGCGCAAGATGACGACCGGGACGCCGGTGGTGATCACCTTCAGCGTCGTCCTCGTCTACGTCTTCGTGCTGCTGTCGGCGCAGGGGCGGCTGCAGAACGCGATCAGCGACGTCTCGCGGCGCTTCGGCGCGCTCTACCTCGCCGTCAGCGTCTTCGTCGTCTTCCTGATCCTCGCCGCGGCGAACGGCCTCATCACCTACGGCCTCGAATACTGGAAGGCGCCGGCGCTCAGTTTCATCATCTATTTGATGCCGATTCCGGCGATGCTACTCGGCTACATCTTCTACCGGCGCGACGAGGACCTGTTGCCGTTCCTCCTCTTCTACAGCGTCCTGACGTCGGTCGCGCTGATCGGCGTGGTGCTCGAGCACGCGGGCCTTCACTGGAGCGCGCTCGGCCTCGTCGCCGCGACCGAGGGGGCGAACATCCGCATGCTGCCGGGCATCCAGCTGACCATGATCGCCGGCTTCTATCGCGGTCCCGACATCCTGGCGTGGCACGCGGCGACCCTGGCGATGATCGGCATCGCCATGGCGATTCGCGCGCGCGTGCTGAGCCGGGCCTGGCCGTGGATGTTCGTCGCGGCGTGGGGGGTCTACGCCTGCTTCCTCAGCGGCCGGCGCAAGGCGCTCTACATGCTGCTCGTCTTCGCGATCGTCTTCGTCTGGCGTTACGCGCGGCGGCTGAACGCGCCGCAGGCGGTCTCGTTCGTCATCCTCGGCCTGCTGCTCTTCCTGGTCATGAATCGCCTGGCCTCGTCGGAGAAGACCGACGCGTACGTCCGCGCCGCCGCGCTGACGCAGGGCGAGCTCTTCACGCGCCTGGAAGGCGGCTTCGGCGAAACGATCGAGCAGAGCGGCTTCATGGGCGCGGGCCTCGGCACGGCCACGCAAGGCACGCAGCACTTCACGGAGAAGGCGTTCTCCTGGCAGGAGGGCGGCCTCGGCAAGCTGGCCATCGAGCTCGGCGTGCCGGGCGTCATCGCCGCCGCCTTCCTCCTCTTCGTCCTGCTCAACTACATGTTCAAGATCTCCCGCGCGCCCGACGAGCCGGGGACGTCGCAGATCATCCGATGCATGCTCATGGCGATGCTGATCGCGAACATGGCCAACTTCATCGCCTCAGCGCAGGCCTACTCCGATCCGGTGCTGACGCTGATGACGGCGTTCCTCGGCGGCTGCCTGCTTGCGACCGCGGCGACGGAGTCACGCCTCGCGGCCGCCGCCGCGGCGACGGCGCCCGCGGTGCAGATCGCCGCGACCGCCTAGAATCGCGGCGTGCGGCTGCTGCACGTCGTCCCCACGTATCTGCCCGCGACGCGCTACGGCGGACCGATCTTCGCGGTCCACGGGCTTTGCCGCGCGCTGGCGGCGCGTGGGCACGAGGTGCACGTCTTCACGACGAACGTCGACGGCGCGGGCGTCTCCAACGTGCCGCTCGAATGTCCCGTGGAGCTCGACGGCGTGCGTGTGCACTACTTCGCGTCGCAGTTCCGGCGGCTCTATTACTCCGCGTCGATGCGAAAGGCGTTGCGGACGTTCGTGCCGCTCTGCGACGTCGTGCACGTTCACTCCGTCTTCCTCTGGCCGACGTCGGCGGCGGCGCGCATCGCATCGCGCGCCGGCGTGCCGTACGTCGTCAGCCCGCGCGGCATGCTCGTACCGGAGCTGATCCGGCGGAAGAGCCGCGTGGCAAAGTCGCTCTGGCTGCGCGCTGTCGAGCGGCAGACGCTGCGCGACGCGGCACTAGTGCACTTCACGTCGCGGCGCGAGCTCGAGGACGCGCGGCAGCTCGACCTGCCGCTGCCGGCGCACGCGATCGTGCCGAACGGCGTCGACATCCCGCCGCCTAATGACGCGCCGCACGGTGACGAGCTCCTCTTCCTTGGCCGCATCAACTGGAAGAAAGGACTCGACCGGCTGATCGAGGCGATGAAGCTGCTGCCCGAGGCGCGGCTCGTCGTTGCCGGCAACGACGAGGAGAACTACACGGCCACGCTGCCGCGCGCCGGCAACGTGCGCTTCGCCGGCGCGGTGTCGGGCGGAGCGAAGGCCACGCTCCTGCGCCAATCGGCGGCGCTCGTGCTGCCGTCGATTTCCGAGAACTTCGGCAACGTCGTGCTGGAGGCGCTCGCGGCCGGCACGCCCGTCGTCGTCACGCCCGAGGTCGGGCTGGCCGGCGACGTCGAAGCGGCGGGGGCGGGCGTGGTGACGTCGAACGAGCCGGCGGCGCTGGCGGCGGCGTTGCGCGCGCTGCTGGCCGACCGGACGACGCGCGAGGAGATGGGGCGCCGCGGGCGCGCACTCGTCGAGGCGCGCTTCACGTGGGAGCGCGTGGCCGCGGAGATGGAGGAGCATTACGCGTGCTCGACGAGATCACGCCGCTGATCCTGACGCGCGACGAGGCGCCGAACCTCGCCCGCACGCTCGGCCAGCTGCGCTGGGCGCGCGAGGTCGTCGTCGTCGACAGCGTCAGCGAAGACGACACGGTCGCGATCGCCCGATCGTTCCCGAACGTTCGCGTCGTCGAGCGCCCCTTCGACACGCACGCGGCGCAATGGTCGTTCGGCGTGGAGCAGGTGCGGACGCCGTGGGTGCTGACGCTCGACGCCGACTACTTCGTCCCCGAGGCCGCGGTGCGCGAGATGGCCGCGCTCGCGCCGGCGCCGGACGTGGGCGCGTACGAGGCGCACTTCCGCTACGCCATCGACGGCCGTCCGCTGCGCGCCGCGCTCTACCCGCCGCGTGCCGTGCTGCTGCGCATCGGCAGCTTCGAGATCTGGCAGGACGGCCACACGCAGCGCGTCCGCGTCCTCGGCCGCACCGAGACGCTGCGCGAGCCGTTCGTGCACGACGACCGCAAGCCGTGGCCGCGCTTCCTCGAGCGCCAGCGCGCCTACGCGCGCGCCGAGGCGGCCAAGCTGCGCGGCCGTCGCGCCGGCGGTTTCGCCAATCGCCTCCGCAAGCTGCGCAGCGTCGCGCCATTCGCCGTGCTGGCGCACACGCTGTTCGTGAAGGGGCTGATCCTCGACGGCCGCGCCGGATGGCAGTACGCGAAGGAGCGCTTCGTCGCGGAGTGGCTGATCGCGCGGGAGCTGTGGCGCTAGCGCAGTTTGTAGTTGAAGGTCAGGTTGAACAGCACCTCCACCGGCTGGCCGTCCATGGTGGCGGGCTCGAACTTCCAACGCCGCAGCGCTTCCATCGCGCAGTACGACAGCGTCGGGGCGGGAAGTCCCTTCCGCATCTCGACGTCGCGCACGTCGCCGTTCTTGTCGATGACCGACTCGAAGATCGCGATGCCGCTGACACGAAAGTAGCGCGCGCCCATCGGGTAGACCGGCTCGACGCGTTTGATCGTCTTGGGCGCCTTGACGTTTCCACCGATGCGCGGTAGTTCACGACGCACCAGCGGATGCGCCTTCAGAAACTCCGCCGGCGCGCCGAACATCGACATGTCGCTCTGGGCGATGGCCGGATAGAGATTCAGCGCGACGTGCCAGTACCAGATCGCGTCGTCGTTGCGTCCGAGGCCGGCGAGGGCCATCGCCTTGTGCGCCACCGCGACGCTGAACCACTTCGCCTCTTCGTCGCCAGGGCCGAGCCGCGCCACGAGGTCGTTGACGAGGCGCTCGTCGATCTTCAGCGCCTTCTCGTAGTCGCCCTTCTTCAGCGCGTTGGCGCTGTCGGACAGGCGATCGATCGTCGGATCGCCCGCGTAGGCGGAGGCCGCGAAGAGCAACAGCAGACAGAGCGCGCGCTTCAATGCAGCACCTTGTAGCCGAAGGTCATCCGGAATGGCGCGTCGATGGGCTGCCCGTCCGCCGTCGCGGGAGCGAACTGCCACTGACGCAGCGCCTCGAGCGTGGCGAAGGCGAGGATTGGCGCGGGGACGTCGCCGACGATGCGCGGCGCGTGCGCGCGGCCGTCCTTGCCGACGATGAACTCGACGACGACCGGCGACTCGACCAGCGTCTGCAGCGTGCGCGTCGGATACTTCGTCTCTACTTTCTTCAACACCGACGCCGGCACCATCTGCGCGCCGTTCGGCGCGCGCACCTCGACTGCTCTCGGCGGATGCTCGGCCAGGAACTTCCCCGCCGGGCCGAACGCGGACATGTCGCTGCGCGCCACGGCCGGATAAATGCTCGCCGCGGCGTACCAATTCCAGAGCGCGTCGTCTTCCTTGCCGAGGCCCGCGAGCGCCAGCGCCTTGTGGGCGACCGCGATCGCGAAGAGCTGCGCCGTCGCGTCGCCCGACACGTAGTGCTCGCCCATCTGCGCGATCACGACGTCGTCGGGCTTCAGCGCCTCCGCGTACTTGCCGGCTTTGATGAAGTCGCCGCTGTCGGCGAGCATGTCGACGAACTTCTGCGCCGCCGACGCGGCGTACGCGCTCGCGGCGACGAAGAGCAACAGCAGGGTGAGCAAGCGCTTCATAATCGTCATGAGAGATGCGGGTCCTCTTCGCGAATCGCTATTTCCCGCCCGACCATTCTGCTACAAGCCAGATGGTCGGCGACCTCGCGTTTTTTCTTGCGAGGCGTGGGCATGAGGTGGTGGCCATCGCCAGCCGGCAGCGCTACGACCACGCGGCGGCGCGGCTGCCGCCTCGCGAAAACGTGAACGGCGTCGACGTCGTGCGCGTGGCCACGACGCGCCTCGGCCGCGGCTTTCTGCCCGGCCGCGCGCTCGACTACGCCACGTTCTATCTCAGCGCGTTCTTCGCGATCGTGCGGCGCGCAAGGCGCGGCGACACCATCGTGGCGATGACGGATCCGCCGCTGCTCTCGGTCGTGGCCGCGCTGGCGTGCGCGCTGCGCGGCGCGCGCCTGATCAACTGGACGCAAGACCTTTTCCCCGAGGTGGCGACGGCGCTAGGGATGCGCGCGCTGGGCGTGGCGCGGCCGCTGCGCGACTGGTCGCTCCGCCGCGCGGCGATGAACGTCGCCCTCGGCGAGCGGATGGCCGAGCGCATCCGCGCCCGCGGCGCGCGCGCCGCCGTGCGGCACAACTGGGCCGACGCGGCGCTGCACCCGGTCGCGCGCGAGGCGAACGCGCTGCGGCGCGAGTGGCGGCTCGGCGACGCCTTCGTCGTCGAGTACTCCGGCAACCTCGGCCGCGCGCACGACGCCGCCACGATCGCCGCGGCCATGCGCCGCCTCGGCGACAATGCGCGCATCAAATTCGTTTTCGTCGGATCGGGAGCGAGGCTCGACGCCGTCAAGCGCGGCGCCGGCGCGAACGCGTTCTTTGCGCCGTACCAGCCGCGCGAAGCGCTGAGCGAGAGCCTCTCCGCCGGCGACGCGCACCTCGTCTCGCTGCAGCCGCAGCTCGAAGGGCTGATCGTCCCGAGCAAGTTCTACGGCGTCCTCGCGGTCGCGCGCCCCGTGCTCTTCATCGGCGCGGCGGACGGCGAGCTCGCCCGCCTGATTCGCGAGCACGACCTCGGCTACGTGATCGCGCCGGGCGATGACGCCGCGCTCGCGCGGGCCATCGAGGAGCTCGCCGTCGACCGTGAGCGCGCGGCGGCGATGGGGCAGCGCGGACGCGCGCTGTACGACGCGTGCTTCGCGCCGGAGATCGCGCTCGCGGAATGGGAGCGGATCCTTGCGTAGGCGATGGGCGCTTGCCGCGGCAATGCTCGCGCTCGCGGCGCTCTACCTCGCTGTCCGCCCCAGCACCGAGGAGCCGCCGCTGCCGGACGATCCGCTCGCGCTGGCGCGCCGCATCCGCACGCATCCGGCCGACTGGCACGCGGCGGGCGCGCTGAGCGAGCACGCGCTCGATGCGCGCGTGCCGCGGCGCGTCGCGCTCTGGCATGCCGCGAACGACATCGCCATGCGCCTCGCGCCGAGCCGCCAGGCGCCGCGGATGGAGCTGGCGCGCGCGGCGTTCTTTCACTGGACGCAGCTCAGCGCCGCCGACCGCCGCGCCGCGCTGGAGACGATCGCGCCGCTGCTGCGCGACGAGGAAACGTTCTCGCGCATGGCCAAGCCGCTCTTCGACCTCACCGGCAATCTCGCATACCTCCGCCGCTGGAACCCCGGCACAGCGCGTTCGCTCGAGCTCCTGCGCAACCTGGCGGCGACGAACGGCCTCTTCGACGATTACCGCGAGCTGCGCGAGGAACTGGCGCGGCAGCGCGCCGTCGAATTCCGCGAAGCGCTTCCCCGGCTTGCGCCGGCCGAGATCATCGGCGAGCTTCCGCCGCCGCCGTACACGACCGACGACGAGCCGCTGCTGCGCGACGCGCTCGCCGAGCTGCACCGCCGTCCGCTGACCGAGGATCCGCATCATGCCGCCGAGCTCGACGCGCTCGACGGCTACGCGCTGCGCCATCACCTCGAACCGCGCGACGGCATCGACGCGGTCGTGCACGCGCCGCCGCCGGAACCGCGCGGCGTGTGGCAGCACATCGGTGAGAACGGCCGCGTGCAGGGCGTGGCGTGGATCGAGCGCGAGATGAACGGCGCGTCGTCGATCGCCATCGAAAAGATGAAGAGCGACGAGGTGCCGCCGTACGTCGAGATTTACGTCGATGATCGACGCGTGGCCGAGGGAGAGGTCGCGGCGGCGCGCAGCTTCGCGCTGCCGGCGGCGGCGGGAGTGCATCGGCTGGAGGTCCGCGTCGCCAATCCGCTGACGCGCAACGCCGAGGAGCGCGTCGTCCGCGTCGTCAGCGCCGCTCCCTGAGCGCGACCGCGGTGCCGACGATCGCGGCGAGCGTGGCCGGATTTGCGGGGATGAAGAAGTTGAAGTCGATGAGCGCGTGGATGAGCGCGGTGGTGATGCTCGTCAGCGCCGCCGCCTGATACGCGCGGCGCGTCCACGTCAGCTCCGCGCCGCGCGCGCCGAACGTGGCGCGGATCAGCGCGACGTAGCCGCCGAGGAACGGCAGCAGCGCGGCGAGCAGGCCGAGCGCGCCGGTCGTCGCCGCGACCTCGGCGTAGTCGTCGTGCGCGTGGCTCGTCAGCACCTCCGGGCGGCCGACGCCGGTCATCGACGACACCTCGCCGAACGTGCCGAAGCCCGAGCCGAAGAGCGGGAAGCGCTTCCACAGCTCGAACGCCGTCCGGATCGTCGTGGTGCGGCCGCCCATCGTCGCCAGCTCGGGCTCCTCGAAGCGTGACGAGATCTTCAGCCCGAACGAGAAGACGACCACGAGCAGCAGCGCGCCGGCAGCGACGGCGATGAGAAGCCCGCGCCGCAGCGCGTGCCGGCGCCCGTTCGCGACCGCGCCGACGATGGCGAAGCCGCCGGCCGCGGCGACGAGCGCGCCGCGCGACTGCGCGACGAGGATCGCCGCGACGCACGCCGCGGCGACGACGACGCCGGACAGAAAGCGGAAGAAGCGCTTCTCGACCAGACGCACGATGCGCAGCCGCAGCGGCGCGCGGTCGGGAGCCGCGTCGTGCCACGCCTGCGCCGAGAGATAAACGCCGAGCGGCAGCACGATCGCGGCGTAGTGCGCGAAGTGATTCGGATTCACGAACGTGCCGAAGACGCGATTGAAGATCAGACGGTTCGCCCATCCCCAGATCGCGTAACGGTGCAGCGCGGCCTCGCGGATGCCGTAGAGCGTTTCGAACACAGCCGTTGCGCCGAGCGCGAGCGCGAGTGCGATCCGGTGGCGGTGCCGGCGCAGCAGCAGCGCCGCGGCGAGAAAGATCGCGAAGTACGCCAGCACGCGGAAGAGGTGCGCCGCGGTCGTCTCCGGATCGACAGAGAGCGGATGCGCATGCGACGGTGCGGCGACGCCGGCGAGCGTGGCGACGCGCTCGGCGTCGATCCACGTCCGCATCGACTCCGGCGAGAGCGCGCCGAGCAGCGCGTCGGGCAGCGGAACGAGCTGAAGCACGACGACCGCGGCGAAGAGAAGTACAGCCAAGGTCCAGAGACGGAAGGCGGAGGTCGCTTCGCCGGCGCTCCGCCGCGCCAGCGCCGCCAATGCGCAAATCGTCAGCGCGCCGAGCACCAGCGGCACCTGCGCGAGCTCCGTGACCGAGCCGAACGGCAGCGGAAGCCAGCAAAGATAGAGGAGCAGCAGCGCTCTGCAGGCGAGCTCGGCAGCAGACCTCCGATCGGGCATGTGGCTGCGGATTGTACGCGGCTCGTGCTAGGATGCCGCGGGTCCAACCGGAAACGGCAGGTAAATGGAGGGGACGTGCGGGTTTTTGTTCTGCGGCTGACAGTCGCCGCGGCATGCATTGCGATTGGCTCGACCATGCTGGCGCAAAACGTTCGCTCGCGCGATCGGACGTTCGAGGCCAGCGAGACGCTCGCCGCCGATCTCCGGCGCGCGCGCATCCATGCCGGACCGTTCTATCTGCTCTCGAACATCGAGTTCTCGGACCTCGGCTACGAGAATCAATTCTTCTTTCCGACCACCGAACAGAGCGGCGGCCTCTCGCTGGCCGTCTCCGCGCCGCAGAAGCTCTACTTCGTTCCGGCGCGCAAGACCATCTACTCCCTCACCGTCACGCCCGAGTACGCCTTCTTCCAGAAGGGGGGCTCGAAGGCGCCGTGGGGTTACCTCGTCCGCGGCGACGCGCACTTTCTGCTCAACCATCTCTACATCAATGCCTATGGCGTGCAGTCGAATAAGCTGCAGGCGCTCTCGGGCGAGATCAACCGCGTCGTCACGCAACGCGAAGAGACGGCCGGAGTCCAGGGTGAGATCCGCTATTCGTCGAAGACGCGCGCGTTGTACTCCGCGTCCGCGCGCCGCTACAGCTATCCGCTGTCGCGATACCAGCCGCCGGACCTCACCACCGACATCGGCACGCGCGGCAGCCTCTTCGACCTTGACCGGCACGAGCAGAACGCCCGTCTTTCGCTGCTCCATCACACCTTCCCGCTGACCGCGCTGACGCTGGCGGGCGAGGTCAACAAATACACGTTCCCCTTCGCCGCCGAGCGCGACAGCGTGCGCCACTACGTCGCCCCGGGCTTCTCGTATGACGCCGGCATCGCGACCTGGAAGGCGGAAGCAGGCCCGGCCGTGCTGCATTTCTACACGCCGGGCGGCTCGGGCGATTTCCGCGGCATCGTCGGCAGCACGCAGTACGGCCGCCGGCTCGGTCCGAAGATGCAGCTCACCATCGCCGGCGACCGCGACGTCGACTTCTCCATCGCCGCAGGCGAGCGCTACTACGTCGCCGATCGCGCGCTCTTCGCCATCGACCGGCAGGCCACGCGGCGCCTGACGCTGCGCTTTTCGTCGACGCTCGGGCGCGACACGTATCCCGCCTTGACCCTCAATCCGGCCGACGTACAGCTCGCGCGGCGCCGCGACGAATTCTCCTTCACCGCCATCGGCTGGCGCTACACGATGCGCCACGCAAAGGGCGGCTTCGACATCGGTTATTACCAGCGTCGTTCGAACTTCCAGATCGACGAACAGAATGGAATACGACTCGCGATAGCGTTGTCGTTAAGCCCGTAAACTCAAATAAAACAATTGCAAAATGAAGATCACGACCGCGATCGCAGTGCTTCTTTTCGCCGCGGCGAGCCTCGCCGCCCAAACCGGTGTGCTCCAGCCGCAGGTGGAGCCGGCGTCGCCGTCCACGAGCGCCTCGAGTGACGCGCCGATCGGCCCGCGCGACGTCCTCGACATCCGCGTCTTCGAAGACCCCACCATGAACACGAAGACGACGGTCACCGACGACGGGAAGATCTCGTTCTCCTTCGTCGGCAAGATCGACGTCAGCGGCCTCACGCCGGCGCAGCTCGAGCAGAAGATCAAGGCCGAGCTCGAGAAGCAGTACATGCACAAGGCCACGGTCACGGTCCTAGTGGCCGAGGCCGGCAACCGGCCGATCTCCGTCATCGGCGCGGTCATGCATCCGGGGCGCATCGGCGTCACCGGCAACATCACGCTGTTGCAGGCGCTGACGCAGGCGGGCGGCTTGGCCACCGGCTACGGCAAGACCGTCTACGTCCTCCGCACCGCCGGCAACGGCCTGACCGATCAGATCGCCGTCGACGTCGACGACCTCATGGTCAACGGCAACCCCGACCTCAACCTCCCGCTCCGTCCGAACGACGTCGTCAACGTCCCGCTGGAGTCGATGATCAACATCTACCTCCTCGGCGAAGTGATGAAGCCCGGCAAGGTGCAGTTCCGGCACTCGCAGTCGCCGACGCTGCTGCAGGCCATCGCCGACGCCGGCGGGCCGACCGACCGCGCCGCCGCCAAGTGCATCATCAAGCGCAAGGTCAACGGCAAGGAGACGAACATCGTCGTCGACTACCGCCGCATCCTGAACGGCAAGGCGGCGGACGTGTCTCTGCAGGACGACGATACGATTTACGTCCGCGAGAGCACGTTCTAATCTTTCCCCCGGCAGCGACATGGATCTCAACGCCAGCGAAGTCCATCTTTCCCACTACTGGAACGTCATCCAGAAGCGGTGGAAGGTCGCGCTCTCCATCCTCGCGGTGGTGCTGGCCGGCACGGTGCTGACGAGCTACTTCTCGAAGCCTCTCTATCGCTCGAAGATCGAGATCGAGATCGAGCGCGAGAACCCGAATCAGATGACGGTCGATGACTTGTTCGGCATCGCCGCCTCGGATCAGGAGTTCCTGCAGACGCAATACGTGCTGCTCAAGAGCCGCGGCCTGGCCGCGCGCGTGATCGACGAGCAGAAGCTGCTGCAGGACCCCGAGTTCTATCCGGCCGGCGTCGCCCATAAGACGCCGCAGGAGATCCAGAGCATCCGCGACGCGATGGCGGGCGCGATCGTCGGCGGCCTCGAGGTCACGCCGGTGCACAGCACCTCGCTCGTCGACATCTACTACATCGCCTCCTCGCCGCGCCTGGCGCAAAAGGTCGCCGAGGGCGTCGGCGACTCCTACATGCGCATGAAGGTCGCGCAGAACTTCGAGACCGTGCGCAAGGCCAGCGAGTATCTCGACCGTCAGATCGCCCAGATCAAGGGCGAGATCGAGACGACGCGCAAGCAGATGCAGCAGTTCAGCGAGAACAAAGGGATCATCTCCGCCGACGACGCCAGCAACATCACCCGGCAGCGGATGTTGAAGACGAACGCCGACGTCGGCATCGCGCAGGCGCAGCGGATGGCGCGGCAGACCGAGTACGAGACGCTGGTCCACACGTCGCCGGAGAGCGTCGCCGCCAAGGATCCGATGGTCCAGTCGCTGACCGAGGAAGAGTCGAAGCTGCAGCGCGAATACCAGCAGAAAGCGACGATTTTCCTGCCCGATCACCCGGAGATGCGGCGCATTCGCACCGCCATCGACAAGACCCACGCGTCGCGCGAGCAGCAGGTCACCATCGCCTACAACCGCGCGCTCGAGAGCGCGCGCCAGGCCGTCGTGGCCGCGCAGCAGAGCGAGGCGCAGCTCGGCGGCGCGCTGACCCAGCAGACGCGCGAAACGATGAACTTCAACGTCAACGCCGTCGGCCTCGTCGACCTGCAGAAGAGCCTGGAAGGGAAGCAGGCGCTGCTCGACACGCTGCTCAAGCGGCAGAACGAGACCGAGGTCACGGCGCGCCTGCGCGGCTCCGAGACGTCGAACATCCACTGGGTCGACCACGCCGACCTGCCGGGCTCGCGCTTCAACGTGACGATGAAGAAGAACCTGCAGAGCGCGCTGCCGCTCGGCATCATCCTCGGCCTCGCGGCGATCTTCTTCCTCGAGTACATGGACCGCTCCATCAAGACCGCCGAGGAGCTCGAGCGCGTGACCAAGTTCGCGTCGCTCGGCGTCATCCCCGCCGCGGCGTCGGTCGGCCGCGGCTACGGCTACTACGGCTACGGCGCGCGCAGCTCCAGCGGGCGCGGCTCCGGCAAGCTCCGCGCCGTGCAGCCGCCGGCGGAGCAGAGCGGCATCGACCTGCTGCCGCACGTCGACAGCCGCTCGCCGATCTCCGAGGCCTACCGCGCCTTCCGCACCTCGCTCCTCCTCGCCTCCGCGAACTCGCCGAAGATCATCGTCATCACGTCGACGTTCGCCAAGGAAGGGAAGACCACGACGTCGATCAACCTCGCCACCGTGCTCGCGCAGATGGGCAAGCCGGTGCTCCTCATCGACGCCGACCTCCGCCGCCCCCGCCTGCAGAAGGTGTTCAAGGGAAAGATGAACCTCGGCCTGGTCAACTATCTCGCGGCGAACATCCCGCTCGAGGATGTGATCCAGGAGACGAACGTGCCGAACCTCTCGGTCGTCCTCTCCGGCCCGAATCCGCCGAATCCGTCGGAGCTCCTCGCCTCCGACCGGATGAAGACGCTGATTCACGAGGTGCGCTCGAAGTTCGCGTACGTCATCTTCGATTCGCCGCCGGTGCTGGCCGTGACGGATGCGATCGTCCTCGCCGCCGCCGCCGACGGCGTGGTGCTCTGCGTCCACGGCGGCCAGACCCCGCGCGAGCTCGTGCAGCGCTCGGCCGAGCGGCTCCGCCAGAGCAACATCCCGGTGCTCGGCGCGATCCTCAACAACCTCGACCTGCAGCAGTACGGCTACACGTTCAAGAAGAGCTACTACGACTACTATGACAGCGACGAGCGCCGCGCCTCCGCCACACCGCCTCAGCAGCGGGTAGGCTAGCGGCGTGATCGATCTCCACCACCACTGCCTTCCCGGGGTCGACGACGGACCGCGCAGCTGGGACGAGGCGGTGGAGCTCTGCGGCATCGCCGCCGAGGAGGGAATCGAGACGATCGTGGCCACGCCGCACGTGCTGCGCGGGCGCTGGCGCCGCGTGCCGCACGCGGAGCTGCAGGCGACGCTCGACGAGCTGCGCGCCCGCACGAACGACACGCCGCATCTCCTCCTCGGCTCGGAGTACTACTTCGCGCACGACATGAACGAGGTCCTGGCCGAGGGGACGTCGATCGTGCCGCTCGGGCCGAGCCGCGCGATCCTCGTGGAGCTCGCCGCGCACGCCGTTCCGCCGATGCTCGAGGTTCCATTGCATCGCGCGCAGCTCGACGGCTGGACGATCCTGCTCGCGCATCCGGAGCGCAACGCCGTTTTTCAGGCGAAGCCGGAGCTCCTCGCGTCGCTCGTCCGCCTCGGCGTGCGCACGCAGGTGACGGCGGCGAGCCTCACCGGCGGCTTCGGCGCGGAGGCGCAGCGCGCCGCCATGACGTGGCTGCGGCAGGGTCTCGTGCACGTCGTCGCCACGGACGCGCACAGCGCCGCCAAGCGCCCACCGCGCATCCGCGAAGCCCGCGAGCGCGTGGCCGGGATCGCCGGCGAGCACGCCGCCGAGGCGCTGTTCGTCGAGAACCCGCGGGCCATCCTCGGCGATCGCACTCTGGCGTGGGAGCCCGAAGTGCCGTACGCTACGGCGCCCGGCGGAGTGTTGGCCCGCCTGAAGAGGTTCCTGTCGAAGTGACCGCTCGGAAGTCGATGTTTGTCGTGGGACTCCTCTGCGCCGCGCTCAGCGCGCGCGCCCAGGATTTCTACGCCGATCACCTGCAGCGCGGCATGGTCAACTATCAGCGCGGCAACTACGCGCAGGCGGCGTCGGACCTCCGCGTCGCCGCGTTCGGCCTGCTCGATACGCCGCCGGAATACGAGACGGCGCTGATCTACCAACTGCTCGCCGAGCGCAAGCTCCAGCGCAACGAAGACGCCAGGCAGGTCGCCGAGAAGATCGTGACGGTCGAGCGCGTCGCGCCCGTCTACGGCAAGTTCTCGCTTCCCGCCGGCGTGCGCGGGGAGCTGGAGGCGGCGCTGCTGCAACTGCTGCCTGCCGCGCAGCTCGCGCGCGCGCCGACGTTCGCGCACCTCAGCGCGAAGAGCACGGCGCCGCCGCCCACCGCGACGCCCGCCCCGCCACCGCCCGTCACCGCCGCGCAGGCGATGGATCTGCTGCAACACGGCGATGACGCGGGCGCCCGCGCGCTGGCGGAGAAGATCGTCGCTGACGACTACACGAACGCGCTCGCGCAGACGGTGCTGGCGATCCTGGCCGGCCGCCGCAACGACTGGGCCGGCGTCGTCGAGCATTACTCGATCGTCCGCACCCGCCGCCGCCTCACATCCACCGAGATGAACACCTACATCGTCGGACTGGTCCGCACCGGCCGCACCGTCGATGCAAACGGCGTCGAGCGCACGCGCGGCATCCAGCCCTTCGTCGCCCGCGCCACGCCCACGCCCGCCCCCACCACGCCGCCCACCCCCGCCGCCCTACTCGCGGAGGCCGACAGCGCGCTGCGCGAAGGGCACATCGTCGCCGCGCGCGACGCCTATCGCCGCCTCGCGGCGATGCCGAATCTGCCGCGCCCGATCGCCCTCGGCGCCGCGCGCGGGCTGAACCAGGCCACCGCCTACCGCGACTCCTCGGCCGCGTACCAGAAGCTTTATCCGCTGCACGCCGGCGAGGAGGTCGACATGTTCTACGAGGCCGTCAACCGCTACGAGATGGGCGACTACGCGGTTGCGAAAAAGCTGCTCGCCCGGGCTCTGCCTTACCTGCCGCAGACGCACGACGTCGAGCTCTACCGCGGCCGCATCGAGCGCACGCAGTGAATTTTTGCCGTATCATGTTGTTCTGTACGCCACCACCGAGGACACGATGAAGCGTTTTCTGATTGTCGCCGCCCTTTTCGCCTGCGCAGCACCCCTCTTTGCCGCCGGGCAGCAGGGGACGATCGACTACAAGCCGCAGTCGTGCATCGTCGGCGACGAGATGCCGCTCTTTCAGGTCGAGACGCACGACGACGGGATTCTCCGCGCGTACTTCCGCCGCGTGAACACGACCGACTGGTGCTACGTCGACGGCGAGAACCGAAACTCTTACTCGACGATCACGCTGCCGAAGGTCCTTCCCGGCAACGAGATCGAGTACTACTTCATCGTGCTCAAGGGCGACGAAGTCGTGGCCAAGTCGCCGAAGATCTACCGCGCCAAGGCGATGGATCACTGCGACGCAGCGTTCAACCGCCACGCCCTCGTGCTGACGCTCGAGTGCCTCCCGCCGTCGCAGAACCCGATGGCCAACTCGCTGGCCGCAGCGTACTCGGCGCGCGTCACCCATCCCCGCCCCGACTCGCCGGAGAAGCCGGAAAAGCAGTAGGACCGTTCGCGGGCGGCGACTCGACGCGCACGCTGTCGAGATCGCCGAGGCTGTTGCGGATCTCCAGGTACATCACCTCTCCTCGCGCCTCGGGCGCGCCGATGTAGATCGTGCAGCGCTCGCCGGCGTCGAGCGTCCGGCCCTCACAGTCGTGTACATACACTATGAAGCCGTTCCGCGCCTGGACCGGCCGGATCTGCGTGATGCGGATCGGCACGGCGCCAGCGTTCGACACGGTCACCCGGTCGGACGTCGTGGCGCCGCCGAAATTGATCGACTTCGGCGTGACGCAGAGATGGCGGGGTGACGGCTCCGGTAGCGTGATGGGCGGGTCCCAATCGACCGGCAGCAGCTTCACGTGTCCCGGAACGGGCGTCCGCACGATCAACGGTTTCTCCACGGCGGCGGTCTGCGTCACGCTGCACTCGACCTCCACCGTCTGGACCACGCGCTCGTGAATGACCTTCGCCGCCGGCGGTTCACGCATCGCGGCGGCGATGCCGAGCAGCGCCACGAGCACGGCGCCGGCGAACGCCTTTCGCGCGCGGCGGCGCTGCTCGCGCTCGCGGTCCTCCAGCATGTCGTTCAGATGAAGCGTCGCGCCGCGCATGGCTGCCTCCGGTCAGGCCACTTTCCTGACGTTGACGCCGTCGTCCACTTCGATGCGCACCGGCGAGACTTTTTCTTTGACTTCCTTCGCCGCGCTGACCGTTCCGCCGATCCACTGCACGACGCTCCTCACCTGATCGCTGCCAGCGACGAGGACCAGCCACGTCAGCCAGTAGTCGTAGTCGTACGTCGCGGCGCGACGTCCCGGCTGCAGGTGCCCGAGCAACCGGACCTCGCTGCTGCCATTGACGATGGCCAGAGCCACCGCGGCGGCGAGGCCGAAGAGCAGGACTCCGCGCCGCTGCAACGCTCGCACGTTGTCGGACGGCGGCGGTCCGAGGAGAAAGCTCGCCGCCGCGATGATCCGCTCGATCGCGAACGCGGCAAACAACAGGAGCACGACCCACGACCCAAGATTTCCCTGCATGGTCCACCTCTCTTTAAATAGGTAGTGCAGGAAAATCGAGTTTCGTTTCAGTGCGCCTTGGCCCGCTTCACTTCCTCCGTCAGCGCCGGCACGACCTGGAACAAATCCCCCACCACGCCCAAGTCCGCGACGCGGAAGATCGGCGCCTCCGGATCCTTGTTGATGGCGATGATGTGCTTCGACGACGACATGCCGGCGAGGTGCTGGATCGCGCCGGAGATGCCCGCGGCGATGTAGAGGTTCGGACTGACCACGCGGCCCGTCTGCCCGACCTGGTGCTGGTGGTCGATCCATCCCGCATCCACCGTGGCGCGCGACGCGCCGACCGCGCCGCCGATCGCGTGCGCGAGGTCGCGGATGTACGAGAAGTTCGCCGCCTCCTTCAGCCCGCGGCCGCCCGACACGATGATGTCGGCCTCGGCGATCGACAGCTCGCCGGCCTCGGGCGTCTTCGTCTCGACGAGCTTTGCCTTCGGCTCGATCGGCTGATACGCGACGTTGACGACCTCCGCGGCGCCGCTGCCCGTCTCCTCGGGCGGAAACGCGTTCGGCCGCGTCGTCGCCATCGCCGGCGTGCTGACGACGTCGACCGTCGCGAAGGCCTTGCCCGAATAGACCGGGCGGCGCGCGCGGAGCTTGCCGTCAGCCCACTCGAGGCGGTCGACGTCCGAGGCCACGCCGGCGTTCACGCGCGCGGCGATGCGCGGCGCGAGGTCGCGGCCGTTCGACGTCCCGCCGAAGAGCACGACCGCCGGTTGCGCCTGATCGATCGCCTGCTTCAGCGCGGCGGCGTACGGCTCGGTCGTGTAGACGTCGAGCTGCGCGTCGGCCGCGGCGTAGAGCTTCTTCGCACCGAGCTTCCCCGCCTCGTCCGCGGCGCCCGCGGCGCCGCTCCCCGCGGCGAACGCGGCGAGCTCGCCGCCGGCAGCCTCGGCCAGCTTGCGTCCGATCGTCAGCGCCTCGCGCGACGTCTTCTTGATCTTTCCGTCTTGCAGTTCGCAGAAAACGAGTACGCCAGCCATCAGAGTGCCTTCGCCTCCTCGCGGATGTACTTCAAGATTTCCTTCGCCGCCGCGGCGGCGTCGGCGCCGTCGATCTTGCGGCCGCCGCTCTTCTCCGCCGGCAGCTCGAGCTTCGCGACCTGCACGCGCTGATTGAGGATGTCGCCTTCGTCGAGGCCGAGGTCGGCGATGCTCTTGGTGTCGATGGCGATCTTCTTCGCCGCCATGATGCCCTTCAGCGACGCGTAACGCGGCTCGTTGAGTCCCTTCTGCGCGGTGACGACGGCGGGCAGCGCCGCCTCGACGACGTCCTCGGCGCCCTCGAGCTCGCGGTGGGCGGTGAGCTTGCCGTCGCCGACGTCGAGGTGCGTGACGACGTTGACCTGCGGGTAGCTAAGGAGCTCCGCGACCATCGGGCCGACGAGGGAGTTGTCGGTGCCGACGCCCTGCTTGCCGAAGAAGACGACGTCGTGCGGCACAGTCTTGATGGCGGCGGCGAGGACCTTGGCGATGCCGAGGGCGTCGGCGTCGGCGGAGTCGCCCTTGACGTGCAGCGCCTTCGTCGCGCCGCGCGCCAGCGACTCCCGCAGCGCCTGCTGCACGCGGTCGGGTCCGAACGAGAGGACGGTGACGTCGCCGCCGCTCTTTTCCTTCAGACGGATGGCCTCTTCGAGCGCGTATTCGTCGTACGGCGAGACGATGAATTTGAGTCCGGCTTCGTCGATGTGGCGGCCGTCGCCGCCGATCTTGATGCGCGACTCGGTGTCGGGCACCTGCGCGATGCAAACCACGGAGTTCAAGGTGGGCCTCCCAAAAAGCCGCGGCATGCTAACGAAAAGGCACGAGCTTCGCAAACACAGCGCGGAGCAGGTCAAGCAAACCAAACGGAGGAGCAGCATGTCTTTCTCGAACCGACCCTACGAGGTGGATGGAAACGGGAGCACGCGCAGGCTGTTCCGCCCGTCGATCTCGGACTTCAAGCGCCCCGGCCGCCAGACCCGCAACGGCAACAGCGGCAGCAACCGCCCCGCCCCGCCCGAAGCGACGAACGCCGAGAATTTCTATTACCTGAAGCAGATGAACGGAAAAACGCCGATGGTGATCGTGATGACCGACGGCGAGACGATCCACGGCTGGATCGAGTGGTACGACAAGGCCTGCCTGAAAGTGAACCGCGAAGGCGCCCCGAATCTGCTGATCCAGAAGGCCTGCATCAAGTACCTGTACAAGGCGGAAGAGGCGGTCGAGTAGCCGGTTTGACATGGCCGGGGCTCCGAGGGACGATGCTGTGGCCATGACGAAGTCCGTAACGGTTGCAGAATTGGCCGAGCACCTCCGGGAACACTTGGCGGAGGTGCGCGACGGAACGACGCTTGAAATCGTCGAAGACGGGCAGACCGTCGCGGTCTTCCGAGCCGGCATTCACTATCCTCGCCCCGGCACGCGTACCGGCGACTTCAAGCCCGGCCCTCGGCCGCCGAATCTGAAGACCGATCCCGCCGAGATCATCATTGAAGAGCGCGAACGCAGACGCTCCGGCGAAAAGTACAAGTGATTGTCTACGTCGACGCCTCGGTGGCCGTGCGCGTCATCATGAAAGAATCGACGGCCTTGCCCGAATGGCCGGAGATTCAGCGCGGGATCAGCAGCGTATTGATGCGCACCGAATGCTGCCGCGCCTTCGATCGGCTCGCGCGCACGGGTGAGATCACCGATGACGAATACGATAACAAGTTAGTGGACCTCGACGAGTTGCTCGCGACGATGATCTTGATCGATATCGACACGCCCGTGCTGAGTGCCGCCAGCAGGCGCTTCGGATTGCGCGTCGATACGCTCGACGCGATTCATCTCGCAACCGCGGAACACTTCCGCGCGAGCATCGTGGCCGGCAGCCTGCTGTTCGCCACACATGACAGGGGCCTCGCCGCCGCCGCGCGCCACGTCGGCTTCGACGTCATCGGCGCGAACTAGAATCACGCGGTGAAGCCCCTCGCCATTACCCTCGGCGATCCTGCCGGCATCGGCGCGGAAATCGTGTTCAAGGCGCTGCGCGACGTTGAGGTCCCGGCCATCGTCTTTGGCAGCCGCGCGTTCGCGCAGCCGCCGGCGAACATCGAGTTTGTTGACGTCGGCGGCAACGGCAGCGTGCGGTACGGCGCGATTGACGCGGAGTACGGCCGCATCGCCCTCGCCTCCATCGATGCGGCGTTGGAGTGCGTCGCGAACGGGCGATGCTCCGCCCTCGTCACCGCGCCGATTCACAAGCAGGCCATCGCCGCCGCCGGGTGCCCATTCCCTGGACACACCGAATTGCTCGCGACGAAGGCGGGGCTGACGAAGTACGCGCACGACTTCGCGATGTACTTCGAGTCGCCGCGGATCGGCGCCGTCCTCCTCTCCGTGCACGTGCCGTTGCGCGAGGCCATCGAACGCATCGACGAAGACGACATCGTCGCGCTCGCGCGACTCACTGACCGCGAGCTAAACAGACTTCACGGCAAACGCCCGCGCATCGCCGTCGCGGCCGTCAATCCGCACGCCGGGGAGGGCGGGCGGTTCGGCGATGAAGAAGAGATCATCCGGCGGGCGGTTGGGCGGGCGGGGGACAACGTCAGTGGGCCGCATCCGGCCGACACCGTCTTTCGCGGACAATACGACGTCGTGCTGGCGATGTACCACGATCAGGCCCTCATCCCCATCAAGACGATGGCTTTCGAGCAGTCGGTGAACGTCACCCTCGGCCTGCCGTACCTGCGCGTCTCCGTCGACCACGGCACGGCCTTCGACATCGCCGGCAAAGACATCGCCGACGCGGCGCCGATGCGCTACGCCATCGAGTGGGCGGCGCGGCACGCGGAGCGGTTCGCGTAATGGGCAACCGCTGGGCCGTGCGCGTCGTCGCCGTCGTCATCATCATCGTCTTCGCGCTGCTGCTGCTGAATCTGGAGAAGCAGCTGCTCGTCTTGCAGAAGCAGCGGCGGCGGCCTGCGCCGGCGGCGACGTCGACTTGAAAACGCACTGGCTGGCCATCGCCGCGCTCTTCTTCGTCGCCAGCGCGTGGGGCGCGACGTTCACCTTCGTCAAGAGCGCCCTCGGCCGGATCGCGCCCGAGCCGTTCATCGTCTTCCGCTTCCTCGTCGCCGGCGCCGTGCTGTTGATCCTCGCCCTCGCCTTGCGCCAGCTGCCGCGCGCCGCCATCGTCCCCGGCATCATCCTCGGCCTCGTCCTCTTCGGCGCCTATTGGGGGCAAACGCGCGGCCTGCTCACCATCTCGCCGTCGCGCTCCGCATTTCTCACCGGCCTTTACGTCGTCTTCGTGCCGTTCGCCGACCGCGCGCTCTACAAAACGCGCATCCCGTTCGCAGCATGGATCGGCTCCGCGCTGGCGCTCGCCGGCACGGCGCTGCTCATCGGCGGCTTCAACGCGCGGCCGACGCTCGGCGACCTCCTCACTGTCGGCTGCGCGGTCTGCTCCGCGCTGCACGTCGTCCTCTCCGCGAAGTACAGCGTCAACGTGCCGGCCCTCGGACTCGCGGCCGTGCAGGTCCTCGCCGTCGGCGTCGCCGCGATTCCGGCCAGCGTGTTCGCGCCGCGCGTCCTCTGGTCGCGCGAAGTCGCCTTCGCCGTCGTCTCCACCGCCATCGTCACCACCGCGCTCGCCTTCGTCGCGTTGATGTGGGGACAGGCCCGCGTGACCGCGACCGAGGCCGCCGTCATCCTCGCGTTCGAGCCGGTCGCGGCGTCGATCACCTCGATCGTCTTCGCGCACGAGCCGGTCACGCCGATGTTCCTCACCGGGGCGGCGCTGATCCTGATGGCGATCGTGTTGTCGCAGCTGCCGGAGAGTCCGCGCCGCGATCCGCTCGCGCAATGAGCTCGTCGAGCTCGGCGATCTCCGCGCGGATGGCGCGCTGCTCGTCGCGCAGGCGTTCGTACGCGCGGCGGCGCGCGATACGCCACGTCAGCGCGCGCGTGCGGCCGATCACGTCGTCGAGCCGCTCGAAGAAGCGCAGCGCGATCCAGCCGAGGAGCGGGACGACTACGATCGCGACGACGGCCCAGCGTCCGCCGAAGCGCCACCAGACCAGCGCGGCGCAAGCGATCCACGTCAGCAGATAGAACACCGCGCCGGCGATCGCCTTGATCGTCGCGACCATCTCCTCGTCTTTCACGGAGCGCCGCGCGATGAAGCCGACGAGCCGGTACGCCGGGAAGTGGATGACGGCGCCGGCGACCGCGAGCGGCAGCGCGACGAGCAGCGTCGCCAGCGTCCGCACGCTCGCGGCGAAGCGCGGGCCCGGCAGCTCCTGCGGCTCGATCTTCGCGTCGCCGAGCTCCGCGGCGAACTGCTCGACGCGCGACTGCAGCCGCGCCAGCCGCTGCGGGTCGTGCGCGCGCAGCCACGCATAGCCGTCGACGAAGCGCCGCCGCGCCTCGAGCTCCTCGGCCGGATCGAAGCGGCCCGCAGAGAAGATCCGCTCGCCGCGCGCGATCAACTCGAGCGCCTCGTGCGAGTCGGCCTGCAGCGTGACCGCGTCGAGCGCGTCGTCAATGCGCTGCGTCAGCGCTTCGACCTCCGCGGGCTCCAGCGATCCGGCGCGCACGAAGATCGGATCGCCGAGTTGCATCACCGCCGAGCTGCGGAACGTCTGCTTCGACGTGTAGTACAGCCCGACCGGCACGATGGCGATGCGCTCCATCGACGCGCCGAGGGCGATGCGCGCCGCGCCCGTCTTCAGCTCGCGCAGGCGTGGATCGCTGTGTGTCGTTCCCTCGGGAAAAATCGCGATCGCGCCGCCGCGCGCCAGCACCGCCCGCGCCTGCGCGAACGTCTCCTCGTTGCTGCCGCCCGGCACCTTGTCTTCCTTGCGATACACCGGAATCGAGTCGAGGCCGCGCACGAACCAGCCGATCACCGGCATCGTGAACAGCGGCGCCTTCGCCAGGAACGACACCGGCCGCGGCGCGAAGCAGAGGAGGAACAGCGGATCGATCAGCGCGTTCGGATGGTTGACGGCGAAGATCACCGGCACGCCCGCGGGCACGCTCTCGAGTCCGACGACGTCGATGCGCTTGAAGAAGACGCGGGTCAGGACGCGCAGCAGCGCGGTGACGGCGCGGCGCATGGCGTCACCGGCCCCGCCACGCGCCAACGCACCAGATCACGCCGGCCACGACGATCGCCACCGGCACGACGAGGAACGCGCGGTCGAGCGACGTGGCGTCGGAGAGACGCCCGATGATCGGCGGCGAGGGCACGTCGCCGAGGAGGTGCATCAGCAGGATCGAGAGTCCGAGCGCGGTGGCGCGCTCGTTCGGCGCGACGGCGTTGACGATCGCGGAGTTCACCGGCCCCGTCGACACGAAGATCAGCACCTCGGCCACGACGATCGCCGGCAGATAGATCGAGCGGTTCGGATTCGTCAGCGCCACGAACGTCGCCGGCGCGGCCAGCAGCGTCGAGATCCCGGAGACCCAGAGGTACGACTGCCGCGTCCGTTTGAGGAAGTAGTCGCCGAGCCAGCCGCCGGCGAACGTGCCGACGAAGCCGGTCGCGCAGGCGATCGCGCCGAACGTCACCGTCGCTTCCTGATGTCCCATGCCGCGCACGCGCTCGAGGAACGCCGGCATCCAATACGCGAGGCCGCCGAGCGCGAACGTGTACGCGCCGTAGCCGACCGCGGCGTAAAGAAATTGCGCGTTGCGGAAAAGATCGCCGTACGCCGCGCCCCAATGCGCGCTCGGCGCGTGCACCACGGCGTGATCCTGCGCGCCGCGCGGCGGGTCCTTCACCGCGAGCAGCAGCATCGCCAGCAGCAGTCCCGGCGCGCCGGCGACCCAGAACGCGGCGCGCCAGCCGAAGTGCGCGTCGACGAGGCCGCCGATGATGTAGCCGGCTGCGGAGCCGATCGGGATCGCGGCGAAGAAGATCGCCAGCACCCGGCCGCGCTTCTCGAAGGGGAACGAGTCGGCGAGGAGCGCCGGCGCGATCGTGCCGTACGCCGCCTCGCCGACGCCGACCGTCGATCGCGCCACGAACAGCGACGTGAAGCCGCGCGCGAAGCCGCCCAGCGTCGTGGCGATGCTCCAGATGATCACGCCGAGGGCGATCAGCGGCGGGCGGGCGCGGCGGTCGCCGAGCGTGCCGAAGACCGGGGAGGCCAGCGTATAAACGATGATGAAGCCGCTGCCGATGAAGCCGAGCTCCGTGTCGGTGAGGTGCAACTCCGATTTGCGCAGCGACTCCACCAACGCCGCGATGATCCAGCGGTCGAGGTAATTGAAGAGATTGATGAGGGTCAGAACGGCGAGCGTGTACCCGGCCGCGCGGCGCATTCCCGTGCAGTGTAACGCGGCCGTGAAAACTTACCCCCACGCTGAATCGTAATGAACGCGGCCCGGTATGATGACGGCAAGCCCCATGAAGCGATACGCGCCGTACGCCGCCTGCATCGCCGGCATCGTTGCGATCGTGCTCCTGCTCCCGCGCTTCAACGCGGCGCAGCCGCGCGGCATCCGCCTCACGCGCGGCGAAGCGACGGCCGTCGCCGACGCCGCCGCGCGCAAGCTCGGCATCCCCGTCGACCGATCGTGGGCGACGCTCGGGTGGAACACGGCCGGGCGGCTCAACCAGGAGCTGCGCGGCGATCCGCCGCGCCGCGTCCGCGCCTGGGATGACCCGGTCATCGGTCCGCGCCTCGGCAGCTATCGCCGCATCTATTACTGGCGCGGCAAGGACAAGAGCACGCCGTACGGCGTCGTCGACGTCGATGCGCGCACCGGCCAGGTGCTCGACGCGCGCGCCACGCCGCGCGACGAAGAGCCGGGCAAGCACGCCGCCGAGGCGGAGCTGCGGCCGCGCGCCGACGCGTTCGTCCGGTCGCGCGACTTCGACGGCGCGCCGTCGCCGCAGTTCGAGTCGGCGCGGCCGACGGTCATGCGCACGCGCACCGACTGGGTCTTCCGCTACCGCGTGCCGACGTCGTTTCCCATCGGCAACATCGTGCCGTACCTGAACGTCTACTTCACCGGCGACCGCGTTGCCGGCTGGCAGCTTTCCGAGGAGTACAGCGACGGGCGTCCGTACAGCGGCGACAGCGGCGGCGCGATCAGCGGCGTCCTGCTGCGCTTCGCCGTCACGTACGCACTGCTGATCTTCCTGCTGGTCATCTTTCTGAAGAAATACCACGCCGGCGAGGTCGGCGTCGGCACGGCGTCGATGCTCTTCACGCTGCTGCTCGCGCTCCTAGTCATCAGCGACTTCATGCTCGTGCCGACGTTCGCGGACAACACCGGCCTCGGCAGCCTCGACGCGCAGACGACCGGCTTCGCCGACATCGCCTTCAAATTCGTCATCTTCGATCTGCCGCTCGCCTTGGTCGTCTTCTTCGGCTGGTCGGTCGGCGAGAGCTACGCGCGCGAGCGCTGGGGCGAGCGGCTGGCGTCGTTCGACGCGCTGCTCCGCCACGACGCGCTCAACGCCACCGTCGGCCGCTCCATCCTGCACGGCGCGCTGACCGCGCCGGCCGTCGCTGCCGCGTCGTTCCTCGTCGGCGCGATTCCGCTGGCGCTGAAGATCGCGTACGCGGACCTCGGCGGCACGGAGTTCATCCTCGGCATCCGCGGCCCGATGGTCGCCGACCTCTTCGCGCTCACCGACGCGATCATCTATCCGATCGCCACCGTGCTCTTTCTCCTCGCCTTCGCGCATCGCAAGCGCGTGCTGTCCGTCGGCGTCGCCGCGGCTATCGTCCTCGGCACGACCGGCGGCGCCGTCCTGCCGCCGATCATGCCGACCGCGGAATACCTGCTCTTCGGCTGGGGCGCGACGGCCGCGTGCGTCGCCGTCTTTTTCGGCTGCGATCTCCTCGCCGCGGCCGTGGCCCTCGGCGGCGCGTCGATCATCGTCTGCGCGGCGCCGCTCCTCTCCGTCGCGCGCGGGGCGATGTTGATGCAGCTTTCGATCGTCACCGTCGCGCCGCTCGTCGCCATCGCCGGCTTCTCGATCGCCGCGCTGATGACCGGACGCGAAGTCGTCTACTCGTACGAAGACCTCGCCCCGCACGTCAAGCGCATCGTCGAGCGCGAGCGCGTGAAAGCAGAGATCGATGCCGCCAACCGCATCCAGGCCGCGCTGCTGCCGCTCGAAGCGCCGCAGTTCGCCGGCGCCTCCGTGGCCTCGCACTACCGCGCCGCCACGGAGATCGGCGGCGACTACTTCGACTTCCTCACCTTGCGCAGCGGTGAGATCGGCATCGCCTTCGGCGACGTCTCCGGGCACGGCCTCACCAGCGGCATCGTCATGGCCATGGCCAAGGCCGCGCTGCTCGTGCAGGTGGACGTCGATCCGTCGCCGCGCGCGGTCCTGGACGTGCTCAACGACATCGTCATCAAGACCGCGCCGAAACGGATCCTGATGACGTTCTTCTTCGGCGTGCTGAATCCGGCCACGCAGGAGGTCCGCTTCTCCTCGGCCGGGCATCTCGACCCTTACGTCTACCGCGCCGCCGGCGGGCACCTCGAGGCACTCTCGTCGTGGGGCTTCCCGCTCGGCGTGCGCCGGCGCGACCCGTTCCGCGAGCACACCGCCACCTTCGATCCGGGCGACCGCCTCATTCTTTATAGCGACGGCCTGATCGAGGCGCTCGACGACGACGGCAACCCGTACGGCTTCGACCGCTTCGAGCAGGTGCTGCGCGACTGCGGCCCGAAATCGGCCGAGGAGATCAAGAACGCGCTGCTGAAATCGGTCCGGAAGTTCACGAGGAACCGGCCGCCCGAAGACGACCAGACGCTGGTCGTGGTGTCGTTCGAGGACGAGGTGGCGGGGGAAGCGATTGCTTGAAGAGGGTTCGGCTTCGTGGGCCACGGAAATTTAGAACGCAGAATGCGAATGCAGAATGAAGAAAACCGGGAGCGGTTTGGCCGACGGTCTCCCGTTTTCTCAATTCTGCATTCGCATTCTGCGTTCTAAGTTTCCGTGGCCGACGCTCAGCGATCTTTCGCAATCATCGGCTAAACTGCGCGCCCTATGCCGCAGCCCGAGCCCAACAAAGTCATCTACTCCATGGTCGGCGTGTCCAAGTTCCATGGAAAAAAGCAGGTCCTCAAGGACATTTACCTTTCCTACTTTTATGGCGCGAAGATCGGCGTCATCGGCCTGAACGGCTCCGGTAAGTCGTCGCTGCTGCGCATCCTTGCCGGCGCCGACCGCGACTTCCTCGGCGAGACCGTCCTCTCCCCCGGCCACACCATCGGCTTCCTCGAGCAGGAGCCGAAGCTCGACGAAACGAAGACCGTCAAGGACATCGTCGAGGAGGGCGTGCAGCCCGTCATCGACCTCCTCAAGGAATTCGACGAGATCAACAACGCCTTCGGCGACCCCGACGCCGACATGGACAAGCTCATGGACCGGCAGGCCAAGGTCCAGGACAAGCTCGACGCCGCCGGCGCTTGGGACCTCGACTCCAAGCTCGAGATGGCCATGGACGCGCTGCGCTGCCCGCCCGGCGACACGCCCGTGAAGATCTGCTCCGGCGGCGAGAGGCGCCGCGTGGCACTATGTCGTTTATTACTACAGCAGCCTGACATCCTCCTCCTCGACGAGCCGACCAACCACCTCGACGCCGAGTCCGTGGAGTGGCTGGAGAAGCACCTGCAGCAGTACCCCGGCACCGTCATCGCCGTCACCCACGACCGCTACTTCCTCGACAACGTCGCCGGCTGGATCCTCGAGCTCGACCGCGGCGAGGGCATTCCGTGGAAGGGCAACTACTCCTCCTGGCTGGAGCAGAAGCAGGAGCGCCTGCGCCGCGAGGAGAAATCGGAGTCGCAGCGGCAGAAGACCCTCGAGCGCGAGCTCGAGTGGATCCGCATGTCGCCGAAGGGGCGCCACGCCAAGGGAAAAGCGCGCATCAATCAATACGAGTCGATGCTGTCGCAGGAGACGCAGCAGAAGATCCAGGAGCTGGAGATCTACATCCCGCCCGGCCCGCGCCTCGGCAACGTCGTCGTCGAGGCGGACGCCGTGCGCAAGGCCTTCGGCGACAACCTCCTCATCGACGACATGAGCTTCCGCCTCCCGCCCGGCGGCATCGTCGGCATCATCGGACCGAACGGCGCGGGGAAGACGACGCTCTTCCGGATGATCGTCGGCGAGGAAAAGCCCGACGCCGGCGCGATGCGCCTCGGCGAGACCGTGAAGCTCGCCTACGTCGATCAGAACCGGCCGCTCGATCCCGACAAGACCATCTTCGAAGAGATCACCGGCGGCGGCGACGTCGTGCAGCTCGGCGCGCGGGAGATGAACTCGCGCGCGTACGTGGCGCGCTTCAACTTCTCCGGGCAGGACCAGCAGAAGAACGTCGGCACGCTCTCGGGCGGCGAGCGCAATCGCGTGCACCTGGCGAAGGTGCTCAAGGAAGGGGCGAACGTCCTTCTCCTCGACGAGCCGACGAACGACCTCGACGTCAACACCATGCGCGCCCTCGAGGAGGCGCTGGAGACCTTCGCCGGCTGCGCTATCGTCATCTCCCACGACCGCTGGTTCCTCGACCGCGTGGCCACGCACATCCTCGCCTTCGAAGGCGACAGCCGCGTCTATTGGTTCGACGGCAACTACAGCGAGTACGAGGACGACAAGCGCAAGCGGCTCGGCGTCGAGGCCTCGCAGCCGCACCGGATCCGCTACCGGCAGCTCAGCCGGTGACGGTGAATAGGATTCAAAGCATTCGGCGAACTGTTCGCGCGGCGTCAATTTTTTGAATCCAACGGGTTACGGTTGGGCGAGCCGGATCGCCAACTTGCGCATTCCGCAATGTTTAGCTTGCGGCACCTCTCCGGCGCGCCCGCTGCACTGAACGGCCCAAACCCAACGGAAAAAGGAGCAGGTATGAGAACGTCGACGCGCGTCGTCTATCTGGCTTTGGCGTTGATCTTCGTCGCGGGCGGGTTGCTCGCGCAGGGGATCGGCACGACTTCATCGTTGAGCGGCATCGTCACCAGCGGCGGCAAGCCTCTCCCCGGCGTCACGGTGACGATCACGTCGCCGGCGCTGCAGGGCTCGCGCACCGCCGTCACCGGCGAGGCCGGCGGCTACAACTTCCAGGCGCTCCCGCCCGGCTCGTACAACGTCGCTTTCGAGCTCGAGGGGATGAGCAAGGTCACGAAGAAGACGACGCTCACGCTCGCGCAGCCGTCGCACATCGACGCCGAGCTGAAAGTCAGCGGCGTGACGGAAGCGATCACCGTCACTGCATCGGCTCCGGCGGTGCTGGAGACGACGGAGATGTCGCGGAACTTCTCGCAGAAGCAGATCTCCGAGCTGCCGGTGCGGCGCAACGTGCGCGACACCGTGCTGCTCGCGCCCGGCGTGAACTCGAACGGTCCGAACAACCAGATCACCATCTCCGGCGGCCCGTCGTACGACAACCTTTTCCTCGTCAACGGCGTGGTGGTCAACGAGAACCTCCGCGGACAGCCGCACGACCTCTTCATCGAGGATGCGATCCAGGAGACCACGATCCTCACCGGCGCGATCTCGGCCGAGTACGGCCGCTTCACCGGCGGCGTCGTCTCGACGCTGACGAAGTCGGGCGGCAACGAGTTCACCGGCTCGCTGCGCGACACGATGACCAATCCGAAGTGGATCTCCAAGACCGCGTTCCGCGACAGCAACGGACTGCCGGAAGGCGACCATCCGAACAAGACGTCCCCCGTCTACGAAGGCACGCTCGGCGGATACGCCGTCAAAGACCGCCTCTGGTTTTTCGGAGCCGGACGGCACACCAAGGGCGCGCCGGCCAATGGCTTCAACGCCCAGGTCAGCACGCTCTTCACCAACCTTCCGTTCCTCAACACCATCGATGAGAACCGCTACGAGGGAAAGCTGACCGGGCAGATCTCGCCGCAGCACAACGTCGTGGCCTCGTACCTCAACGTGAAGCGGACGGAGAACGACAACTTCTTCCCGCCGATCTACGATCCCGCCTCCATCGTCCAGCAGCGCGAGCTTCCGAACAGCCTCAAGGCGCTCGCCTACAACGGCGTCATCACCTCGAACTTCCTCGTGGAAGGGCAGGTCTCGCAGAAGAAGTTCGCCTTCATCCACAGCGGCGGCCTCTTCACCGATCCGATCCAGGGCACGTGGATCCAGGACTCGCGCGCGCGCTTCAACGCGCCGGTCTTCTGCGGCGTCTGCACGAACGAGGAGCGCAACAACGACTCCGGCTCGCTCAAGGGCAACTACTACCTCAACACCAAGAGCCTCGGCACGCACAACCTGGCCGTGGGCGGCGAGCTTTACAAGGAAACGCGCCTGGTCAACAACAACCAGTCGGCGTCCGACTTCACCATCCTCAGCACCGGCACCGCCACCTTCCTCTCCGGCGATCCGACGCCGTATGCGCACTTCGACAAGAACACCACCATCAACTGGCGCCCCATCCTCGTCACCTCCACCGGCGATCACCTGAACACGAAGTCGCTCTTCGCCAACGACAAGTGGGACCTGAACGGGAACTGGAGCTTCAACATCGGCGTGCGCTACGACAAGAACAACGCCCACGACGCCTCGGGGAATCTCGTCTCCGACGACAGCGCCTTCGCGCCGCGCCTCGGCGCCATCTGGGACGTCAAGGGTGACGGCCGCTCGCGCTTCAACGCCAGCTACGGCACGTACGTCACCAAGATCGTCGACGGCAACGTCGGCGGCGCCGCCAACGCGGCCGGCACGCCGGCCCGCTTCACCTGGAACTACGGCGGCCCGGCCGTGAACCCGGTCGACGCCAACGGCAACATCATCGGCACGCCGCTCTCGCCGCAGGCCGCGCTGCAGGTCCTCTTCAACTGGTTCGCCACGAACTGCAGCCCCACGCCCGACAAGTGCGGCATCAACAGCACGAACTTCGCGAGCTCGTCCTATCCGGGATTCACGCAGAAGATCCTCAGCCCGATCGCCTCGCCGAAAGTCGACGAGATCGACCTCGGATACGGCCAGCAGGTCGGCCGGACCGGCTTCGCCCGCCTCGACCTGGTCAACCGCCGCTGGAAGAACTTCTACGGCCTGCAGCTCAACCAGGAGAGCGCCTCGCTCGGCACCATCACCGCGCCGAACGGCACCGTCAACGACGTCGCCTACCTCGTCAACGACAACAGCATCAAGCGCACGTACGACGCCGCGCAGTTCACCTTCGGCTGGAATCCCGTGCACTGGAACATCGGCGGCGGCTACACCTACGCGAGGCTGAAAGGGAGCGACACCACCGAGTCCGACGGCACCGCCTCCTCGCCGCTCACGCCGCTGTCGCTCTTCTATCCGGAGTTCCTCGGCTACTCGAACCGCATTCCGGAGGGCTACCTTTACGGAGATCAGCGCCACCGCGCCAAGGTCTGGGCCGGCCGCGACTTCCTCACGCCGCTCGGACGGCTCAACCTCTCGGCCATTCAGAATGCCGACTCCGGCAAGGCGTATTCGGCGGTCGGCGCGATCAACATCGCCCCCGGCGCCTACACCGGCGCGCCGGCGAAGACGAGCGTTCCGTACTACGTGCTCTCGCAGCTCGGCACCTCGGCCGACTACTACTTCAGCTCGCGCGGCGCGTTCCGCACCCCGAGCGTCTTCAGCACCGACCTCGCGCTCAACTGGGACCTCCCGGCGTTCTCGAAGGCCACGGTGTTCCTGCAGGCGCAGGCGCTGAACATTTTCAACAACTCGCACGTCGCCACGATCGTGCAGGGGCAGCTCGACACGACGGTCAAGACCTCCCGCACCACCGGAGCGGGCCTGGCGGCGTTCAACCCCTTCACCGACACGCCGATCGAATGCCCGCAGGGCGCCGCGCCGGCGACGTGCACGGCGATGAAGGCGAATTGGCAGAAGGGCGACACCTTCGGGCAGGGCGTCAGTAAGGATGCGTACCAGACGCCGCGCACGTATCGTTTCGCGGTCGGCCTGCGCTTCTAAGTAATCTGATTGATGACGAACGCCCCGGCCGTAACGGCCGGGGCGTTCGTCGTTTGGCCGTAAGTACATTGAAGTCAAAGCATTCGGCGCACCGGTCGCCTCGCATCAACTTTTTGAATCCCGAGGCTCACGTTTCTTTTTCAAGAGGCCCCAACGCCTTCATTTCCAAGACTTAGCTTGCCACGCGGATTCGGCGTGGTCGCTGCACAGGGAGCGGCTAACGGTCGGAGAGAATGACGTTACAAAATAACATTCGTGCATTCGTGCAGAGGCGGTCCCAACCACAACGTAAATTCTTTGTTTACTTTAAGTTTACGTTTTGGCAGAATCCCTCGCACTTGCGCGGCGGCCAGCGTCCGGCCCCGCTTCGGTCAACCACACCATCGTTCGTCTGAAGTCTTTCGTCTCCTCGTGTCGAGGCGGCGAGAAGTTCCGAAAGCAGCAACTCGCAGTGCACCTATAGGAGGACAGTAAATGACGAAGTTTTCCCGATTTACGCTACTGTCCCTGGCGATCGCGCTTCTGCTGATCCCGAGTTTCGGGTTCGCGCAGACGTCGTCGACTACCGGGGCCATCATCGGTAACGTGACCGATACGACGGGAGGCGTCCTGCCCGGCGTCACCGTCACGGTCACCAGTCCGCAGTTGCAGGGCACGCGCACCGCGACTACCGACGCGAAGGGCGACTACGTGCTCCCGCTCCTGCCGCCCGGCACCTACCGGGCCGAGTACGCGCTGAGCGGCCTCAAGTCGGTCGTGCAGCAGAACATCGTCGTCAGCCTGACGCAGGTGACGAAGCAGGATGCGAAGCTCGCCATGGCCGCCGCCTCGGAGACGATCGAAGTCTCCGGCAGCCGCCTCGTCGTCGATCCGACGCAGACGACCGAGCAGCAGAACTTCAAGGAAGACCACCTCAAGTACGCCTCCATCGGCCAGGCCGGCCGCTCGTATCAGAGCGTGCTCTCGCAGGCCGCCGGTTCGGGCGGCCCGAACGGCAGCGCCGGCCCGGGCGGCGGCGGCAACCCGCAGGTCTTCGGCTCGAACCTCGGCCAGAACCAGTGGCGCCTCGACGGCCTGAACTCGACCGATCCGGTCACGCACACCTTCTCGACGAACCTCGTGTTCGACGCCATCCAGGAGATCTCGCTGCAGACCGCCGGCTACGAGGCGGAGTACGGCAAGGCCACCGGCGGCGTCGTCAACGTCATCACCAAGTCGGGCGGCAACAACTTCTCCGGCTCGGCCGACGTCCGTCTGTCGAACCAGCACATGCAGCAGCAGGGCAAGAAGCATCAGGAAGCGAACGCCTCGCTGCTGGCGAACGACAAGACCACGCAGGTCTTCAAGAACTGGGGCCCGCAGGGCACCGTCGGCGGCCCGATCCAGCAGGACAAGCTGTGGTTCTTCCTCAGCGGCCAGCGGCTTCACAACCATAACCAGCCGCCCAACGTCTTCGGCTTCCAGCCGGGCGACCGCCAGTTCGTCGGCTACAACACCTTCGGCAAGCTGACGTCGACGTTCACCTCGAACCAGACCCTCAGCCTCAAGTACACGTACAACCCGGCGCTGATCCCGTTCGCGCAGAACAACTCCAGCACCCCGCCCGAGGCGGCGCGCGACCAGTACCAGACCACGCGCATCTACAACGTCGGCTACGACGCCATCCTCTCCTCGCAGTGGCTGGCCAACGTCCAGGTCGGCAAGCAGCTCTCGTTCCTCAAGTCGTCGCCGCACAGCGGCGATCTCACCACCACCGGTATTTCGGCCGATCGCGTCACCGGCCTGCCGGGCATCAACTACACGAACGTCCAGGAGTCGGACCGCGACCGCGACGAGCTCCTCGCCTCGACCTCGTACTTCTGGAAGGGCGCCGGCACGCACCAGTTCAAGATCGGCACCGATCTCGACCGGTCGAAGTTCAACAACCTCAACTACACCACCGGCACGCCGGCCGACCCGACCATGTGCGCGGCCATTTACCCGGGCGGCAGCGTTAGCAACCCGAATGCGCCCGCGACCACCGGGCAACCCGGCACCCTGCCGTGCGGCGCGACGTTGCAGACGATCAACGGCACGCTCGGCACCAGCTCCAATCCCAACAGCAATGCCTTCATGAACATCTTCACCACCATCCCGGAGCTCGACTTCAAGTCGAACGCCCGCACGTTCTATGCGCAGGACGAGTGGCGTCCGGTCGAGAAGGTGACGGTCAAGGCCGGCCTGCGTTACGACTCGCAGTCGTTCAAGCGCGACACCGGCGAGACCGCCGTCACGCTGACCAAGTACCAGCCGCGCATCGGCTTCACCTATGACGTTTTCAACAACGCCAACAGCGTGGTTCACGGCCATTGGGGCCGCTTCATGGATGACAACGCGCTGACGCTGTCGTCGTACCTCGCCAGCGCCGCGTCCGTGCAGACCCAGTACGCGTGGAGCGCCACGCTCGGCCGCTGGCTCTATCGCGCGCAGGCCGGCGGTGCCTCGGGCAACCTGCTCGATCCGTCACTCAAGCCGACGTACGCCGACGAGACCAACCTCGGCTTCACCCAGCGCATCACCCGCGACAGCAGCCTCGACGTCACCGGCATCTACAAGAAGTCGCACGACATCTTCGAGGACAGCTGCGTCAACACCACCTGCACCTCGCCGGAATTCCG